>ERZ1031719.34-NODE-34-length-73979-cov-9.563132_pt1 | contig 73979 bp, 75 predicted proteins | sample MGYA00516702_ERZ1031719 | MGnify/ENA primary metagenome ERZ1031719 (study PRJEB33719, sample SAMN04261227) | wastewater metagenome | biome: rural village; feature: human; material: feces | host: Homo sapiens | place: El Salvador | collected 2013-01-07 ...
AGGCCGTCGCCTAATATTTTATTATTTCATTGTCCACTTGACAGGGAGCTGTTCAGTTATTTGCCGTGTTTTTTTGTTTTCAATTCTAGAACAGCCAATTGTTAACTTATCTATTCTTAAAAATGGTAAATTTACTGGACATGTTATTGCTTTCTTCCTGTTTCAAATTGTCAATCTAGGAATGTCCTTTATTATCCTGAATTACATTCAGCTAGTAAATCATTCAAGTTCAACTGTCGCAGGTCTTTTAGTCTTTCCAGGAGCAATTATTGGTGCCTGCTTTGCACCATTTAGCGGTCGAATTTTAGACCGCTTAGGAGCGAAAAAACCGATTATCTTTGGAGTAAGTATGCTTGTTCTTGCTCTTTGTCTTTTTAGTGTATTTGGCCGTCATTTGTCAAATACTTGGCTGATGATTTTCTACATTATCTCAATGGCAGGGACTGGAATTGCTTTTGGTAATATTATGACTAATGGTCAAAAGCAAGTCACTCTTGAAGAACGAGCAGATGCCAATGCATTTTTTAATACTTTGCAACAATTTGCAGGCGCCGTTGGAACAACGATTGCTTCATTGATTGTCGCTTTAAGTCAAACAAACTCTGCCATTAGTTTCTCTGCAGCAACTGCTAAAGAGTCACGTAACGCCTTTATCATCTTATTAATTTTAGCTGTTATCCAACTTATCATTTTGTTACGAGTTGTTGATGGTAAACAAAAAGAAGCTTAGATATTATCAAATATGAGGTTGAGCGGGTTCGTCTCACCTCTTTTTTTTGACAGATTTTGAGAAAGTCATTGACAAGCTTTATTGCGATATTTATAATGAAATTTGTTAAAAATGGAGGAAAATAATTATGAAGAGTATCGGAAAATCTTTAGGAAAAGAAATTGCTAGAATTTTAGTTATCCTTGCTGTCATTGCAGCTGTTGTCTTTTATTTGAAAGGTAACAATTGGTTTAAAAAAATCTTTGAAGGTGATACAGAAGCTAAATATGAACATGTTGTCGAACGTTTCTCAAAGAAAAATGAATTACTTGTGGCTGAGGCAGCAGTAGAGACTACGCAAACTCAAAGATTTAATTCAAATGCGACTAAAGACTGGCCAGACTGGACAAAAAAAATTGCTGATTTGATTGTTAGTCGTAAACTGGAAGTGAAAATTCCTGTAAAAACAGAATTTAAGCTAGAATTGGCAGATATCTCTAAAAACGATATTGACATCAAAAATAATGTTTTGACGTTCAAAAATCCTTTAACTGTAAAAGTGGATTCACAAAAAGAAGGAGAACTTGAGATTTTAAAAGCTTCTTCTGGAATTGTTGATAAAGCAGTTGATGTTGTTACTTCGGATAAAAAAGCAATGGAATTTTTGGATAAGAAAAGCCAAACTGCTATCTATGAAACAAGTAATGACGTTATGAAGCAAGAAAAATATCAGAAAAAGGTAGCCAAATACATTAGTCAGGATTTGGAACAATTACTGAATCTCAAATCTAACGATAAAATTAGTGTTAAAGTCAATGTTTCAGATTTGAAATTTGAAAATATTGACCCGAAAGAATAAGACATCTATGAAGCTGGGGTAGAAAGGATTATCCCAGCTTTTTAGTGAAAAAATCCTAATATAGAAGCATTTTTCAATTCGCCATATTTTGGCAAATATGTTAAAATAAATAGTAAAATATATTTTTTTGGAGAGTAATTTGAGTATAGACGATTATAGGCCGACCTTCGTGGTTGAGGCAGTTTATGATTTAAAAGCAGATGATTTGTTGCGACATGGGATTCATGCCGTTTTAGTTGACTTAGATAATACACTAATTGCATGGAATAACCCAGATGGAACACCAGAAGTTAGGGCATGGTTGGATGAAATGACCATGGCTGATATTTCTGTGGTTGTCGTATCAAATAACAGTTATTCACGTGTTGATCGTGCGGTATCACGCTTTGGTGTGGACTTTGTTAGCCGTTCAATGAAACCTTTCACACGTGGTATTAATAAAGCCATCAAGCGTTATGGATTTGACCGTGATGAAGTTGTCATGGTTGGTGACCAGTTGATGACAGATATTCGTGCGGCGCATCGTGCAGAGATTCAATCTGTTTTGGTGAAACCTTTGGTTAAATCTGATGCTTGGAATACTAGAGTTAATCGTTGGCGTGAACGTCGTGTTTGGGCTAAACTTGAAGAAAAATACGGAAAAATCCAATATCAAAAAGGAATTTAATGGAAGAATTATTATGTATTGGCTGTGGAGCCAAAATTCAAACAGAAGATAAAGAACAAGCAGGATACACACCGAAAGCAGCTCTTGAAAAGGGCTTAGAGACAGGTGAATTGTATTGTCAAAGATGTTTTAGATTACGTCACTACAATGAAATCACTGACGTGCACATTACTGATGACGAATTCTTGAAACTTCTTCACGAAGTTGGGGATAGTGATGCACTTGTAGTTAACGTTGTGGATATTTTTGATTTTAATGGGTCAGTTATCCCAGGTTTGTCACGTTTTGTATCTGGCAATGATGTTCTTCTTGTCGGAAATAAAAAAGACATTTTGCCAAAATCTGTTAAGACAGGTAAAGTCACTCAATGGTTGACTGAGCGTGCCCACGAAGAAGGTCTTCGTCCAGTCGATGTTATCTTGACTAGTGCGCAAAATCATCAAGCCATTAAAGACTTGATTGAAAAAATTGAAAAATTGCGCAAAGGTCGTGATGTCTACGTCGTTGGTGTTACAAACGTTGGTAAATCAACACTGATTAATGCTATTATCAAAGAAATCACAGGAGAAAAAGACATTATCACAACGTCTCGTTTCCCTGGAACAACGCTTGATAAAATTGAAATTCCACTTGATGATGGTTCTTACATTTTTGACACACCAGGTATCATTCACCGTCATCAAATGGCGCACTACCTTGGCGACAAGAATCTAAAATACATCAGCCCGAAAAAAGAAATCAAACCAAAAACTTACCAACTTAATCCAGAACAAACTTTGTTCTTGGCTGGTTTGGGTCGATTTGATTTTATCTCAGGTGATAAACAAGGTTTCACAGCTTATTTTGATAATAATTTGAAATTACACCGTACTAAATTAGCTGGTGCCGATGCCTTTTACGACAAACACGTTGGTAGTCTTTTGATACCACCAAGTGACAAAGAATTGGCTGAGTTTCCAAAATTGGTCTGTCATGAATTTACCATCAAAGATAAAATGGATGTGGTTTATTCAGGACTTGGTTGGATTCGTATTAAAGCCTCACAAGATAAACCTGTGAAGATTGCAGCTTGGGCACCAGAAGGTGTAGCTGTTCTTCTTCGTAAAGCGTTGATTTAAGGAAAATAAAAAGAAAGGAAGTTCAAGTCAATTTTACTTGATTTGAGCCTGGGCTAGCAATCAGATGACTATCTAGTGACATCTGCTTTTGATAATGCCCTCAGAGTTATAGATATGTTAACATCAAAACAACGTGCTTTTTTGAAATCACAAGCACACTCAATGAAACCAATTGTACAAATTGGGAAAAACGGTCTTAACGACCAAATTAAAACAAGCGTCCGCAATGCATTGGATGCGCGTGAATTAATTAAAGTCACTCTTCTTCAAAATACTGATGAAGACATCCATGAAGTGGCTGAAATCTTAGAAGATGAGATTGGTTGTGATACAGTACTAAAAATCGGTCGTATCATTATTCTTTACAAAGAATCATCTAAAAAACAAAACCGTAAAATCTCACCAAAAGTAAAAGAACTTAATAAATAGTCTGTTTTTAACGGGCAATGTAGTTGAATGAGCTTGGTAGGTAATACCTAGATAGGAGGTAGTCGTATGGCATTAGAATTAGTTACTCCATTTACCAAAGTGGAACTGGAGAAAAAAGAAAAAGATAAAAATCGTAAGCAAATTGGTATTTTGGGCGGAAATTTTAACCCTGTCCACAATGCTCATCTCGTGGTTGCTGATCAAGTTCGCCAACAATTGTGTTTGGACAAAGTTCTTCTTATGCCCGAATATGAGCCACCACATCTTGATAAAAAAGAAACGATTGATGAAAAACACCGCTTGAAAATGCTTGAGTTAGCAATTGAGGGTGTTGAAGGTCTGGATATTGAAACAATCGAATTAGAGCGTAAAGGTATCAGCTACACTTACGATACCATGAAACTTTTAATCGAAAAAAATCCAGATGTGGATTATTATTTCATTATCGGTGCTGATATGGTTGATTACCTTCCAAAATGGTATAAGATTGATGAATTGATTAAAATGGTTCAATTCGTTGGTGTGCAACGTCCTAAATACAAAGCAGGAACATCATATCCTGTCATTTGGGTAGATGTGCCAATGATGGACATCTCATCAAGTTTAGTTCGTCATCATTTTGAAATTGGTTGTCGACCAAACTTTTTGACACCACCAGCTGTTATCGACTACATTGAGAAAGAAGGTCTTTACCGTGACCTATGAGACATACACAGCGGGAATCGAACGTGCTGAGCTTTTAGAAAAAGTTGCATCAGCCATGAGCGAGAAACGTTTTAAACACGTCCTTGGTGTGGAAAAATCAGCGATTGAACTAGCCGAGCGTTATGGCTATGACACTGAAAAAGCTGGACTAGCTGGTTTGATTCATGATTATGCCAAGGAATTTTCTGATCAAGAATTTTTAGACTTGATTGACAAGTATAATCTTGACCCAGAACTCAAAAAATGGGGCAACAATGTCTGGCATGGCATGGTTGGTACTTACAAGATTCAAGAAGACTTGGGTGTGACAGATAAGGAAATCTTGCGTAGCATTGAGACGCATACTGTTGGCTCTGGAGCCATGTCATTGCTTGATAAGATTATCTATGTCGCTGATTACATTGAGCCAGGTCGCCGTTTTCCATTGGTGGAAGAAGCGCGTGTGATTGCTAAAGAATCGCTTGATAAGGCAGTGGCTTATGAAACGGTTCATACCGTTGAGCACCTTGCACACCAAGCCTTTCCAATCTTCCCACAAACCATTGAAACCTATAACGCGTATGTCGGTTATTTGAAAGACTAGTTTGAAGAATCATCTGACATTGGTAAGTCGGATAGTTATAAGATTGAAAGAGGATTTATATTGACTAAAGAAGAACTTTTAGCTGTTGTTGTTAAAGCAGCTGATGAAAAACGTGCAGAAGATATGGTCGTTTTGGACCTTTACGGATTGACTAGTGTAACTGACTACTTTGTGGTCGTTAGCGCTATGAACACTCGTCAATTGGACGCTATTGCAGAAAATATCCGTGAAAAAGTTAAAGAAGCTGGTGGCGACGCTAGCCATGCTGAAGGTGATAGCCGTAATGGTTGGGTACTACTTGACCTTAACGATGTTGTTGTTCACATCTTCTCAGAAGACGAACGCGAACACTACAATATCGAAAAATTGTGGCATGAAGCACCAATGGTTGACGTGTCAGAATACCTTGCTTAAGGATAATCTTACCTTGCCTTGCCATTTGGCAAGGTTTTTGAAACTTGAAGAGAAACGAAAATGAACAAAAACTACGAAAAATTCGCATCAGTTTACGATGCTATCATGGATGACAGCCTTTATGATAAATGGACTGATTTTTCGCTCCGCCATTTTCCAAAAGATAAGAAAAAACTCTTGGAATTAGCCTGCGGAACTGGGATTCAGTCAGTACGCTTTGCTAAAGCTGGTTTTGATGTGACAGGGCTTGATTTGAGTGAAGATATGCTTGAAATCGCTAGAAAACGCGCAGAATCAGCAGGGGAGAACATCGAATTCAAACAAGGTAACATGCTTGATTTATCTGAAGCTAGTAAATATGATTTGGTGACATGCTATTCAGATTCTATTTGCTATATGGCTGATGAAGTTGAAGTCGGTGATGTCTTCAAACAAGTTTACGACAGCTTAAATGACGGCGGTGTCTTCATCTTTGACGTACACTCAACTTATAAAACTGATACTGTCTTTCCTGGCTATTCTTACCACGAAAATGCGGAAGAATTTGCTATGGTCTGGGATACTTACGCGGATGACGCACCACACTCAGTTATCCACGAATTGACTTTCTTCTTGCAAGACGAAGACGGGCGCTTCACACGCTACGACGAAGTCCACGAAGAACGCACTTACGAAGTCTTGACTTACGACATCCTCTTGGAACAAGCAGGCTTCAAATCATTTAAACTCTACGCTGATTTCGAAGATAAAAAGCCACGCAAAAAATCAGAACGCTGGTTCTTTGTGTGCCAGAAGTAGGGGAGAAATAAAAAGAAGGTTATCTATTGAAATAATAGTATCACCTTCTTTTTTAATTTACGCAGACAATTTTTATAAAATGCGGTAAAATAATAATAAATTAAAAGTTTTAAGGAGCTTCAAAAATGGCGAAAACCCTTGCGGCTGTATATATATATATATATATATCAATGCTACGCATAATGTAATAAAAAGTAAACTAAATATAAAAATTAACCTGTCAGAAAAAATGGCAGGCTTTTTGCGTTGTTCACTTCTAAATTGTGAGGTGAATCATGGCTAAGTTAGATATTGTTTATATTGAGGATAAAACAAAAGAGCTATTAGAAAACTTAGATGAATCTGGCTTTTTCTATGATTTTCTGGGGCTGTATGATTTTCCTAAAGCAACTTTAACAAGACTACGTAAGAATAATGGAAATGAAGTGAAAAATAAAGCCTTATTTGAAGTTATTGGTCAAGGACAGTCTGTAGTAGCAAAAGTAGCTGAAATGGAAAAAGCTTTATCTAGTAAGAAATCTAAACCTCGTATTTTAATTGCGACTGATTTTGAGGAGCTTGCTGCCAAAGATATTCAAACGGCTGATACATTGAATATTTCTTTAAAAGACTTGCCTGCTTATGTTGACTTCTTTTTACCATGGAATGGTGTTGAGAAGGTAGATTATGCCAAAGAAAATCCGGCTGATATAAAAGCTGCTGCACGATTCACGCGTCTATATGATGAACTTCGTCAGATTAATCAGTTTTCTGATCAGACAACAGAGGAAAAAGAGTTTAATCTGTTCTTGATTCGGTTACTCTTCCTTCTTTTTGCGGAAGATACAGAGATTATGCCCAAAGGTATTTTTACAAATGCTATCAAGACTCGTTCAGCTGAAGATGGCTCAGACTTAGATAATTTGATTAATAAGATTTTTGCAAGTTTGGATGTTGCTAATCGTTCTAGTCAGGAAAAATGGCTTCAAGAATTTCCATATGTTAATGGTAAACTTTTCACAAAAGCTCATACGGCGCTTGTATTTGATAGAAAAACAAGAAAGCTGATTATTGAAGCAGGTGAGTTGCTGAATTGGAATGAAATCAATCCTGATATTTTAGGAGCCATGATTCAGACTGTGGCTAGTAAGGAACAACGTTCTGTTTCTGGTATGCACTACACTAGTGTTGAAAATATAATGAAGGTCATTAAACCTTTATTTCTTGACGATTTAACAGCAAGTTATCAAAATTTTGTTGATAAAATCAATGAAAACGAAGACAAGGATATTACCGATAAGACTAGATGTGAAAATCGTAATACTTTCATTCGTGAACTTGAAAGTCTTTTGGATAGAATCTCTAATATCAAATTCCTTGATCCAGCTTGTGGTTCTGGAAACTTTCTTATCATCACTTATAAAGAAATTCGACGTTTAGAGGTTAAAATTCTAAAATCACTTCGTGAGTTGAGACAAGATGGAACAATTGATTTCTTTGAAACCTCTAAAATAAGTCTGAATCAATTTTATGGAATTGAGTTAGATGATTTTGCTCATGAAGTGGCTCGATTATCTTTATGGATTGCTGAATATCAGATGAATTTAGAAGCGGAAAATGAAATTAATTTAAAATCTGCTTTTCTTCCTTTACGTGATGCGGGAAATATCACACAAGGAAATGCTTTGCGCTTAGATTGGAATGAAATTTTACCACATCAAAGCGACGATGAGATTTATCTCATTGGAAATCCACCTTATATTGGAGCAAAACTGCAAAATAAAGAACAAAAGGAAGATTTGAAAGGAGCGATTGGAGAACCTTTCAAATATAAATTAATGGATTATATAGCTGGTTGGTTCTTCAAAGGTGTTGATTTTATTAATTCTGCAAGCAGTAAACTGGCTTTTGTAACGACTAACTCTATTTTTCAAGGAGAACAAGTTTCTTATATCTGGAAAGAATTACTGACTAAGGCAACTATTGATTTTGCTTATACATCCTTTAAATGGGGAAATAGTGCTGCTAATAATGCAGGAGTTACGGTTGCCATTGTAGGATTAGCAAATGAAGACAATAGTAAATCTGATAAGTATATTTTTGATGAGAATCTAGCTAGACTAACTGTTAATAATATTAATGCATACTTAGCAAGTGGTGAAAATATTATTGTAGAGAAAAAACGACAACCATTAAATGGACTTCCTAAGATGGTCTTTGGGAATATGCCACGAGATGGCGGTCATCTAATTATTGATACATTAGAGGAAAAGAGAAGTTTGTGTGCAAATTATTCCGAACTTCAAAACTATATTAGGACTTATATTGGCAGTGAAGAGTTTATTAATGGAAAATCACGTTATGTTTTCTGGCTAGATAAAACTGATTATTGTGCTGTTGAACATTTACCAGAGATTAAAAAAAGGGTTGAAGCTGTAAAAGTTATGAGGTTAGCTAGTAAAAAAGCTGATACGCAAAGGGCTGCAGAGTATCCATATGCTTTTGTTGAACGTAATCGTTACGACGAGGCTTACGCCACTTTTAAAGCTTCTGGTGAAGATGAATTCTTGCAAATCCTTGTTCCTGGTACATCTTCTGAGAATCGTGATTACGTGCCAATGGGATTTGTTGGTGAAGATACTATTATTTCAAATTCTGCATATGTTATTTACAATGCTCCCATCTGGCTTTTAGGTTTGCTTGAATCTCGCATGCACATGGTTTGGCTGAGAGCTGTTGGTGGTAGGTTGAAAACAGATTATCGCTATTCTGCAGGGCTTGTCTACAATACTTTCCCTGTTCCAGAGTTATCGACAAGACGTAAAAATATGATTGAAGAGCAAGTCTTTGAGATATTAGATTTACGCGAGGAGTTAGGTGGCACTTTAGCTGAGCTTTACCACAAAGATACGATGCCAGATAGCTTACGTGAAGCTCATAAAAAACTTGATGAAATCGTCGAACGTGCTTATAAAGATACAACTTTCAACTCTGATGAAGAAAGACTTAGCCACCTTCTCAAACGTTATAAGGAGATGACACATGAGTAAAGTTTTTGAAATTAGCTATGAACAAAAAGGAACTTCTGTGAATACCAATGAACTAGGTATGCGAGAAATGCAGGCTAAGGTTTACAAAAAGCGAACAAAACAGCATCTCCTAGTTAAAGCGCCGCCTGCTTCTGGAAAATCTCGTGCTTTGATGTTTGTTGCTCTTGATAAAATCAAGAATCAAGGGCTTAAGAAAGCAATTATAGCTGTTCCAGAAAAATCTATTGGGAAATCTTTTCGTTCTACTGAATTGAAAAAATTTGGATATTACTGGGATTGGGTAGTTAAGGACGAAAATAACTTAACAACTTCTGGTACAGCAAAAAGTAAGGTGCAAAAATTTATCGATTTTATGCAGTCGACTGACCCTTCAGATGATATTTTAATCGCAACGCATGCGACACTGCGTTTTGCTTCGGAACAATTAGATGCTAGTGATTTTGATGATTGTCTATTAGCTATCGATGAATTTCACCACGTATCTCAAGATGATAATTCTGTTCTTGGTGAAGTTCTTCGAGATGTTCTAAGAAATTCAACAGCTCATATTTTTGCTATGACAGGTTCATATTTTAGAGGTGATAGCATCCCTATTCTTGATACTCAGGATGAACAACTATTTGACCGAGTGACCTATACTTATTATGAGCAACTTGAAGGCTATAAATACCTTAAATCCTTTGCTATGGCGTATAAATTCTACAGAGGACAGTATTTTGAAGCACTTGAGGAGCTTGTGCCAGAATTTATTGATAAGAAAACAATTATCCACATTCCTAATGTCAATTCAGTAGAGTCAACGAGAGATAAATACGGAGAAGTTGACAAAATCTTAGATTTACTTGGAACTTATCTAGAAAAAGATGAGCATGGTATTATTTATCTAAAAACGAAAACGGGACGCATCTTGAAGATAGCTGACTTGGTTACAGAAGAAGGTCGAGATGGTGTGGCTGGCTACCTTTCTAAAATGGATAAAGTCGAAGACTTAGACATGATTATCGCGCTTGGTATGGCAAAAGAAGGATTTGATTGGCCATATGCTGAATATGCTTTAACGATTGGTTATAGGTCATCTTTGACTGAAATTGTTCAGATTATTGGTCGTGTTACTAGAGATAGTTTTAATAAAAGTGAAGCTGTATTTACAAATCTTATCGCTGAGCCAGATGCTGAAAGTGACGAAGTTCAGTATTCCGTGAATAATATCATGAAGGCTATTACTGCAAGTCTTTTAATGGAAAATGTTTTAGCACCATCATTTAAATTTAAACCCAAAGATAGAGATGACCAAAAAGCAAGTGGTGCTGATATTTATATTAAAGGACTTAAAGAGCCATCAACTGAACGCAGTAAACAAATCATAGAAAATGATATGGTTGAATTAAAAGCATCAATCTTACAAGATGATGTTGTCCAAGCAGCAATTTCAGCGGGTGCTGATACTAAGCTTATTAATAAGCAACTCATTCCTCGAGTTATTACAACTTCTTATCCTGATTTAACACAAGAAGAAGTTGATGAGGTTCGTCAGCATGTTGTGGTAGATTTGAACCTTTCAAATGCTAAAAAAGATCCAGAGAATAAACAACTTCTTAAAATGGCTGATAAATTTATCAATATTGATGATTTATCAATAGATTTAATTGACCAAGTGAATCCATTCCAATCAGCGTATGAAGTCATTTCACGTGATGTTGATTCTAAAACGCTTCAGCTAATTGAAAGAGCTTTTGATGCTAAAAAATATGAGTTTACCAACGACGAACTTCGAATGCTATATCCTCAAATCAAAGCGTTTAAAGCTGAATTTGGTAGACCACCTAAAAAAGATTCTAAAGATATAGGCGAACAGCGTTTATATTACGCATTGGTAACGTTAGCTCGATTAAGACAGGAGAAAAGTAGTTGATTGAAAATTTCGCAACACTAGAAGATATTTTTGCAGATAGTTCATTTGATGAACTTGTGAAAGAAATTCGTCCGAAGAAAATTGATAGACTTGATCCTGATATAGAAAAATTTCAAGAAATTGTTGAATGGGTCAGGGAGAATGGCAAAGAACCAACCAAGTCGCGTAATATGAAAGAACGAAAATTATATTCACGACTCAAAGGCATTCAAAATAAACCTGAAGACTGGTCAAAATACCTAAACTATGATGTTTTTGAATTACTGAAAAAGTAATCTTTTGACAGATGATTATCATTTTGATACACTGAGACTACAAAAAAGGAGCTAGATAATTATCCAGCTCCATCGTAGAGCCATTTCGGTGGTTTACAGTTTTAAGTACAAAATACCGTCAGCTGTCCCAAAGCAATGACGGTATTTTATTTGTCTTTAAGTGTTATGATGACTATTACTAAGCCAATCAAGTCTACAAGAAACTTGCAAAAGCAATCATGACTAGTAGTGCATCAGTAACAGACAAAAATGTTCCTCTTTTCCAACAGATTTTGTGTCTATTATCATAGGCACCACCTCCTAGGAAGTATTGGAACCACCGTCGTAGCTTCTCTACACTGAATAATTCGATTTTTAGTTTGAAAATCTATTAGAAGGAGGATTTTATGTTCGATGATTTAGATGATATTTTATCTGATGACAGCCTTTTTGAAGGTCTAGAATTAGATAGTAAACTTTTTGATTCAAAAAGATATAAAAGAAGTGTTAGTGTCAAAACCAAGTCTCACCAGCGTAAATCTATGGGAAATCATTTTAGTTATTATAAAAATCTTTTTATGGCTGTTAGGGCTGATTTGGCAGATGGTAGTCGTCAAATACGTAATATTTCAGATGTTGAAATTAGTCAAAAGAGTCCGATTAAACAAGGAAATTTCTATATTGATAATGGTGTAATGCTGTACGTGGATAAAATTTATAATCCTGAGACAGGTCAAGAAGTATCAGAAAGTACAGACAGAAAGTACAAAGTTCATACAGTGTATGAAAATGGTACTGAAAACTTTATTTGGCTTCTTAGTTTAGTATCTTCTCTTTATGATAAAAAAAGAAATGGTCGTTTGGTAACTGAAAAAATCGAAGATTTAGAGATTATGGGTAAGAAGCATATCACGACAGGATATATTTATGTTGTTAAGTATGCAGGAAAAGATGAACGTTTCTTAAAAATGGAAAATCTTTATAAGATTGGCTATGCAAAAGATATTACAAAGAGATTATCGAATACTGAAAATGAATCAACTTATTTATACTCACCTGTAAAATTAGTTACAAGTTATGAAATTCAGAATATAGATGCCAGAAAAGTTGAAACTTACCTGCATCATGCTCTGGCTGATAAGCGTTTAGAGCTTTCTCTTATATCAGCATCAGGAAAAGAAATTACAGTCAATGAATGGTTTGCTGTTAGTTTGGATGAAGTATCAAAATTGGTTCAAGAAATGGTTGTTAATCTTCAAATGAATAGTTAGTAAATTGATATATTTAAGTATTTTACAAGTGTTTCTCATTATATCTAAGTATGTTATAATAGTAGGACTGTCAGAATCGTAATATAGGAGCACAACATGACTATCACTGGTATCGTTGCTGAGTTTAATCCTTTTCATAATGGGCATAAGTATTTGTTGTCGCAGGCTGAAGGGGTCAAGATTGTTGCCATGTCTGGGAATTTTGTCCAACGTGGTGAGCCTGCGGTTGTGGACAAATGGACACGCGCAGAAATGGCTCTGCGAAATGGCGCTGATTTGGTGGTTGAATTGCCATTTTTGGTGGCTGTTCAGTCAGCGGATTACTTTGCACAAGGTGCGGTGGACATTTTAGAGCGCCTTGGTGTGGATAACTTGGCATTTGGGACAGAAGAAAATCTGGATTATCAACACTTTTCACATATTTATGCGGATAATCAACAGAAAATGGTGGATTACTTGCAAAATTTACCAGATAATTTGTCTTATCCACAGAAAACGCAGAAAATGTGGGAGACATTTGCTGGTGTCAACTTCACAGGCAACACGCCAAATCATATTTTAGGGCTTTCTTATGCCAAAGCTTGCGCAGGAAAATCAATCAAGCTTAGCCCAATCATGCGTCAGGGAGCTGGTTATCACTCGCTTGAGACTGATGTCGCATTTGCTTCCGCGACAAATTTGCGTATCCACAGACAAGACAAAGCTTTTGTGGATAAATTTATGCCGCAAGCTGACCTTTTCCTAGGCGCCCCTCAAGTGACTTGGGAGAATTATTTCCAATTGCTCAAGTACCAAATCGTGACAAACCCTGATTTGACAGGAATTTTCCAGGTTAATGAAGAGTTAGCCAGCCGTATCCGCTCTGCTATTCGGAGCGTAGCGACTGTGGATGAATTGGTGGATAAAGTCGCCACAAAACGCTACACGAAGGCTCGAATTCGTCGCATTTTGACTTACATTTTGGTCGGAGCTGTGGAAAAACCATTGCCAGAAGCGGTTCACGTGCTTGGATTTACCGAAAAGGGGCAAAAGCACCTCAAAACGGTGAAAAAATCTGTGGATATCGTGGCTCGAATCGGTGCAAAACCGTGGGACGCAGTGACGCAACAAGCTGACCAAGTCTATCAGCTTGGAAATCCACAACTTCAAGAACAAACTTGGGGAAAAGTGCCGATTAGAATCATTAAATGAGCGCTTACATAAACAGACTTAAAACTGGGCTTTTGTTGAGCTCAGTTTTCGCTTTTTATTTTTAGGAATATTTTACACAGCCCTGTCAAAGTGCTATAATAAGAAGGATTACGAATTTAGCTTTGCTAATTCAGTAGTTCAATGATTTGGCTATTTTATTGGTCAAATCACTTAATCATGCTAAAATAAATAAAAATCTTTACAAAGGAGACTACCCATGGGACGTAAGTGGGCCAATATTGTTGCCAAAAAAACTGCCAAAGATGGTGCTAACTCAAAAGTTTACGCTAAATTTGGTGTTGAAATCTATGTTGCTGCTAAAAAAGGTGAACCAGATCCAGAATCAAACTCAGCTTTGAAATTTGTACTTGAACGTGCAAAACAAGCGCAAGTACCAAAACACGTTATCGACCGCGCTATCGATAAAGCAAAAGGTAATACAGACGAAACTTTCGTTGAAGGTCGTTACGAAGGATTTGGACCAAACGGTTCAATGATTATCGTTGATACTTTGACAAGTAACGTTAACCGTACTGCTGCTAACCTGCGTACTGCATTTGGTAAAAACGGTGGTAACATGGGAGCATCTGGTTCAGTTTCTTACATGTTCGACAAAAAAGGGGTTATTGTCTTTGATGGTAACGATGCAGACAGTATTTTTGAACAATTGCTAGAAGCTGAAGTTGATGTTGAAGATGTTGAAGCAGAAGATGGTGTAGTAACTGTCTACACAGCTCCAACTGACCTTCACAAAGGTATCGAAGCTTTGCGTGCTAACGGCATCGAAGAATTCAAAGTTACTGAACTTGAAATGATTCCTCAATCAGAAGTAACTCTTGAAGGTGAAGACCTTGAAATGTTTGAAAAACTTATTGACACTCTTGAAGATGACGAAGACGTTCAAAAAGTTTACCACAACGTATCTGATTTCTAATCTGATAGTATAAAAGAAAGAAACATTCAGTCGAAAGGCTGGGTGTCTTTTTTGGTTATAGCTAAAGCCTATCTCTCTGATAAAAAATAACTATTGGTAATCTTTGGGGATTTGGTTTACAATATTTCTAACTTAGAAAGTGGCTTCTTATAATTGATAGAAAGTGGGGTGCTTGTATGGAGAAAGTTGTTGTTGGCATTTCAGGAAATATCAAAGAACTTCCAGCACGCTCTGGTTTGCCATATGATGTGGTATCAAGAAGTTTATCTGACGGGGTCAAGGAAGCTGGGGGACTTCCGATTGTTATTCCTGTTGCTAGTCCAGACTTGGCTAAAGATTACATCGACATGATTGATAAACTAATCCTATCAGGCGGTCAAAACGTAACGCCTGAATTTTATGGTGAAAGAAAATTAATTGACAGTGATAATTATAGCTTGGAACGTGATAAATTTGAGCTGGCTTTGATTAAAGAAGCTTTGAAGCAAAAGAAACCAATTTTTGCAGTTTGCCGTGGTATGCAGCTGCTTAACGTTGCTTTGGGTGGAACCTTGAACCAAAAGGTTGAAAACCACTGGCAAAAAGAGTTTTCAGGGACATCACAAGAAGTAGAAATTTTGCCTAACAGCCGCGTTAGTGAGCTAGTTGCTAATGGTTCTTGGGTCAATTCATTCCACCAACAAAGTGTGAAAGAGTTGGCGCCGAGCTTGGTGGCGACAGCACGTGACCCACGTGACGGCACAATTGAAGCTTATGAAAGTAAGGATGGAGCCCCCATTTTAGGCTTCCAATGGCATCCAGAATTACTGTTAGAAAAAGCAGAAGGTCGGAAGATTTTTGAATATTTAGTACAGCAACTGTAGTTTTAGTAGAGTTTGAGGTATGAAAATGAAAAAAAGTTTATTAGGATTAACTATTTTATTAAGTGCAGGACTGACAGTTCATGTTGAGGCAGCTGATCAGAAAGCTGTCGTTGCCACAGCAGGGGATATCAAACCTTTTTCTTATCAAAATACTAAAGGTCAACTGACTGGCTATGATATTCAAGTGATTAAATCAGCTAGTAGGTATATTGATGGCTATGATATTAGTTTTAAAAAGACTGCTTGGGATTCCATTTTTGTCGGGCTCGATAGTGAAATTTACTAAGTAGCTGCTAATAATATTTCTTATACCAAAGAACGTGCTAGTAAGTATTTGTACTCTGTTCCAATTGCTAAAAATCCTTTGGTTTTAGTTACTAAAAAAGACTCTAAGATTAAATCTTTAGATGATATTGGTGGTAAAAAGACACAAGATGACACTGGGACATCAACTGCAAAATTTGTTGATGATTGGAATAAGAAACACAGTGATTCGCCATCAACGATTGATTATTCAGGTGAGGACGTTGCAAAACGCTTATTAGACTTGGATAGTGGAGAGTTTGATTATTTAATTTTTGATAAGATATCCGTTAACACGATTATTAAACAAAAAGCTTTGGATTTAAAAGTGATTGATTTACAAACGGATGATAACCCGAATAATTATATTATTTTTTCAAGTGACAGTGGTAAATTACAAGGAGAATTTAATAAGGCGGTTAAAAAGCTTTATGATAATGGCACTTTAGAGAAGTTGAGTAATAAATATTTGGGTGGTAGTTACTTACCAGATAAGCAAGCGATAGAGGAGTCAAAATGACATCAGATTTTTATGCTAAATTAGCCGCGGTTCGTCGTAGAATTCATGCACATCCAGAAATTTCGGAGAATGAATTTGAGACGACTGCTTTTTTGAAGGAGTATATTTCAAAGTTGGGCATTCGTATCCTTGAAACAGATTTACCAACGGGTTTTATTGCCGAAATTGGGCATGGTAAGCCCGTTATTGCTTTGCGTGCAGATATTGATGCTCTTCCTATCAAAGAGAAGAATACCTTTGATTATGCCAGCCAGAACGGCGCTATGCACGCTTGTGGGCATGATTTTCACCAGACTAGTCTTTTAGGCGCTGCTGAGATTTTAAAAGCAAAAGAAGAGCAGCTAAAAGGAACTTTGCGCTTGATTTTTCAGCCAGCTGAAGAAGTGTCAGTTGGTGCCTATCAAGTGATTGAAAATGGCGGTCTTAAGGATGTTTCAGCTATTATTGGTTATCATAATTATCCTCATTTGAAACCTGGAGAAATCGGGCTGCACTCAAAAGCTATCATGGCAGCCGTCGATAAGTTCAAAGTGACCGTTAGTGGGGTGAGTGGACATGCGGCGCGTCCTGATTTTGGGACAGATACGGTTCTTGCTATCACAACAATTGTTAATAATGCGCAAGCTATTATCAGCCGTACAGTCTCTCCTTTTGAGTCAGCTGTTTTGTCGGTAACACATATTGATGTGGGAAGTACTTGGAATGTTATGCCTGAATCAGGCTATTTTGAAGGAACAATGCGCTCATTTTCACCAGAAACTCGCCAGCACTTGCGTGATGCTTTCACTAGGGTTGTGGAAAATACAGCTGATCAATTTAATGCGTCAGTCGAGATTGAGTGGGGGAGAACCCCAACGGTGACCTTTAACGACGAAATTTTGACACCTCTTATTTTTGAGTATTCAAAACAATTTGCAAAAGTCGTAGAAGTGGAACCACTCACCATAGGGAAAGATTTTGCAGCTTATCAAGAGAAGATTCCAGGTGTTTTTGCTTTGATTGGAAGTAATGGCGATGAAAATGCGGCAGGGCTTCACCAAGATACTTTTACGGTCAAAGACGAAGCACTCAAAACAGCCGTGAAGTATTTTGTTGAGAATGCTCTTTATTTGCTAGATTATTTTGCAAAGGGAAAAGACTAGCTGGGTGATAAGATTTCTTTATCGCGGTGATAGAATTTAAGTATTTGTTAAGAAGTCGCTTGGATGTTAAGATGTAAGCAACTCTTAAAGAAGGTAGGAAACGATATGACATTAGTTAAAAAAATTATAGGAATAACAGGACTAGCACTAGCGTCAGCTGCTTTTTTAGCAGCTTGTTCATCGGATCCCTCTTCAAAGGCCTCTTCTGGTAAAGAAGCAGTGACCTTTGCGACAGTAGGGACAACGGCTCCATTTTCATACGAAGAATCTGGGAAATTGACTGGTTATGATATCGAGGTGGCAAAAGCTGTTTTCAAAGATTCTGATCAATATAAAGTGAATTTTAAGAAAACAGAATGGTCATCTATTTTCACAGGACTTGATTCTGGGAAATATCAGCTTGGCGGCAATAATATCAGTTATACCAAAGAACGTTCAGCTAAATACCTATATTCTTATCCTATTGGTTCAACCCCATCGGTTCTAGTGGTGCCAAAAGACTCTGATATCACGTCTTACGACGATATAGCAGGACATTCAACGCAAGTTGTTCAAGGGACAACAACAGCAGCGCAGCTTGAAAAATTCAATACAGAAAATGATAGCAAGCCTGTTGAACTTAACTACACTAATGAAAATATCACTCAAGTTTTGACAAACTTGAATGACGGTAAATTTGATTTCAAGATTTTTGATGCCCCAACGGTAAATACTATCATTAAAAATCAAAAATTAGATAATTTGAAAACCATCGAATTGAAATCTGATGAACAACCATTTATTTATTTCATTTTGGGACAAGATCAAAAAGACTTGCAAACATTCGTTAACAAGCGCTTGAAAACCTTGCAAAAAGATGGCACTTTGTCAGAATTAGCACAAAAATATCTTGGCGGAGATTATACACCAACTGCTAAAGACTTAAAAGTTCCATCGGAAAAATAATTTAGTTATAGTTTAAAATTATAACTAAACCTTGATTTTAACAATTTGAAACCTATAACTAATTAGGTTAGAATGATATCACGAGTTAAAGGAGAGAGGAAATAGATATGAAATTAAAAAAATTACTTGGATTAGCTAGTGTAGCTCTTGCATCAACTGTATTGTTGGCCGCTTGTGGTGGTTCTTCAAAATCTGCTTCAGATGATTCAAAACTTAAAGTTGGTATCATGACTTTGGATGATGCAACTGAACCACTTTGGGATAAAGTCAAAGAATTGGCTAAAGACAAAGGCGTGGAAATCGAATTGGTTGAGTTCACTGATTACAACCAACCAAATGAAGCTCTTCAAAATGGTGAAGTTGATGTCAATGCCTTCCAACACAAATATTTTTTGAACAACTGGAACTCTGAAAACAAAGGAACTTTGGTAGAAGTCGCTGACACACTTCTTAGCCCAATCCGTATCTTCTCAGGTACAGAAAATGGCAAAGCTAAATACACTGATATCAAAGACATTCCTAACAAAGCAACTATCTCAGTTCCAAATGATGCTTCAAACGAAAGCCGTGCCCTTTACCTTCTTCAATCAGCTGGTTTGATTAAATTGGATGTTGATGGCAAAGAATTGGCAACTATCAAAAACATTTCATCAAATCCAAAAGATTTAGATATCAAAGAAGTTGATGCTGCGCAAACGGCTTCAACATTGTCATCAGTTGATGCAGCTATTGTTAATAACTCATATGCTCAAGCAGCAAAAGTTGATTACAAAACAACACTTTACAAAGAAGCAGTTGACAAAAACTCAGATCAATGGGTCAACGTTATTGCAGCTCAAAAAGATTGGAAGAAATCTGACAAAGCTAAAGCTATCAAGACTTTGATTTCAGTTTACCAAACTGACGAAGTTGGTAAAGTCATCCAAGATGCTTCAAATAACGTTGATATCCCAGCATGGAAGGGTGCAAAAGTTTCTTCTAAAGACTGAAGGATTTTATTGAAGATTTAGAACTGGCGTGTGTGAAACACGCCAGTCTCTATTTTTAAAAACAACAGAATATGGTAGAATATGATGTTGGAAAGTTTTGAAAATTGTTTTAAAATGATAGAATTGATAAAACAATAAGTGAGTAAATCTTGAGGAGTTGAGTAAGAGTTATGACAAAACCGATTATTAATTTGGAGCATATCGACATTACTTTTCATCAGAAAAGACGTACTGTAGAAGCAGTAAAAGATGTTTCGATTGCTATTAACAAAGGTGATATTTATGGGATTGTTGGTTATTCTGGGGCAGGAAAATCAACATTAGTACGTACGATTAATCTTTTGCAAGCCCCAACAGCAGGGAAAATCACAATTGGTGATGATGTTACTTTTGCCGATGGTAAAGTTCAACTAAAAGGAGCTGCCCTTCGTCAAAAACGTCAAAAAATTGGGATGATTTTCCAACATTTTAATTTAATGGTGCAAAAAACAGCGCGCCAAAATGTGGCTTTTGCGCTTCGCCATTCAAAATTATCAAAAGAAGAAAAAGACAAAAAAGTCACTGATTTGCTTGAATTAGTAGGCTTGTCAGATCGTGCTGAAAATTATCCGTCACAATTATCAGGTGGTCAAAAACAACGTGTGGCAATTGCGCGTGCGTTAGCGAATGACCCAGAAATTTTGATTTCTGATGAATCAACATCTGCACTTGACCCAAAAACAACAAAACAAATTTTGGCACTTTTGCAAGAATTGAACCAAAAACTTGGTTTGACAGTAGTTATGATTACTCACGAAATGCAAATCGTCAAAGATATCTGTCACCGTGTGGCCGTTATGCAAAATGGTCACTTGATTGAAGAAGGATCAGTTCTTGATATCTTCTCAAATCCTAAAGAACCATTGACGCAAGAGTTCATCAAAACAGCAACTGGTATTGAGGATGCCTTGGTTAAAATTGAGAAACAAGCTATTGTACAAAATCTTCCAAAAGATGATTTACTTGTTCAATTGAAATATGCTGGAACATCTACTGATGAACCAATTCTTAACCAAATCTACAAAGAATTTGAAGTAACTGCCAATATTCTTTACGGAAATATTGAAATTCTTGATGATACACCAGTTGGTGAGATGATTGTTGTCTTGTCTGGTGATGCTGATGCTCTTGCAGGTGCACAAGAAGCTATTCTTGCTGCGGGAATTGAATTAACAGTATTGAAACGAGGTGCCTAAATGATTGAATGGATTTCTACAAATATGCCTGATGTTTACCGCATTGGCTGGGAAGGGACAAATTCTTGGTCAGATGCCTTTTCAGCGACTATTTACATGACAGGTTGGTCTTTTGTCATTGGTGGTCTTTTAGGACTTGTTATGGGCTTGTTTTTGGTTCTAACAGGACCAAATGGCGTTTTGAACAATCGTTTTGGTTTTAAAGTTTTGGATATTTTCACGTCAATTGTTCGTGCCATTCCATTTATCATCTTGCTTGCGATTTTAAAAGGTTTCACTTATGCTCTTGTTGGAACTAACCTTGGTAAAACAGCGGCTTTGATTCCACTGTCTGCGGCAACATTTGCCTTCTATGCTCGTCAAGTCCAAGTAGTCTTTTCTGAAATGGACAAGGGAGTTATCGAAGCGGCACAAGCTTCAGGTGCGACACTTTGGGATATTATCAAGATTTACCTTAGCGAAGGTTTGCCAGAATTGATTCGTGTGTCAACTGTGACTCTTATCTCACTCATCGGTGAAACAGCAATGGCTGGTGCCATCGGTGCTGGTGGTCTTGGTTATATTGCTATTTACTACGGATACAACCGTTCAGCAACGGATGTCACAATTATCGCGACACTATGTATCTTGGTTCTCGTCTTTATCATCCAATTTGTCGGTGATTTCTTAACCAAGAAACTAAGTCATAAATAATATTGGAAATAGAAAAAAGGAAGTTTTAATTGAAACTTCCTTTTTGGTCTTATTAAGCTTTTTTAGTCTTGTGTAGGATAAATCCAACAATGAACCCAATGATGGCAAAGCTAATCCATTCAAGTGAGAACTGTCCGAGTGGAACAAATCCATTGAAGAAATTCACAAGGCTTTCTGGTAGGCTGAAAAGTCCAGTCATTTTAGCAAGTGTTGAGATGGCATCGTAAAGAGCAGGAGTGGCTGCAAAGCCAATGGTAATTTGGTAAACGATGCGATCTTTCTTGAAGAATTTTGATAGCAAAGCCAAAAAGATAATAACAACTGTTAATGGATATAGCAAATATAGTACTGGAAGTGACCATTTAATTAATTCAGTAAGGCCACCAAAGTAGAAGAATAAGGCAATTAAAGTGAAAAGAGTTGCCCAAGTGACGTGAGAAACTTTTGGTTGCAATTTGTGGAAGTACTCTGCACAGGCAGTAATCAAACCAGTTGCTGTTGTTAAGCAAGCAAGGAAAATAGCTGCAGCAAGAATGATTTGCCCGATGCTTCCAAGATAGAAGTGAGCAGCTTGGCCTAAGATGTTACCTCCATCGATTGCTTCACCTTTAAACATAAAGTGTCCGTTAGAAAAATCAAAGAGATTTTGTGATGAAGCACCAATACGAGCCACAAAGATATAAATAAGAGCAAGTAGTACAGTAGCGATTAGTCCTGATTTGAAAGTAAGTGTAGCAACTTCAGCTTTTCCTTTTGCTCCGTGTGATTTGCTAGCGTCGATAACGATGATGGCAAAGGCTAGTGAAGCAAGGGCATCCATTGTTCCGTAACCTTGGATAAGTCCAGCAACGAATGGAACATCTTTAAAAGCGTTACTGATATCACTGGCAGCGTTATAAGCTGTTCCAATATCACCAGCCGGTTTTACAAATGAAGCTACGACTAAAATTGTGATGGTAATCAAAAGTGCAGGTGTTAGGTATTTCCCGATACGGTCTGCGATTTTATTTGGTTTAATCGCTAAGAAGTAAGAAATGCCAAAGAAAACCAAACCGTAGACTACTTTAGCAATCAGATTGTCACCAAAGATAGGTTCAATACCGATTGAAAATGAAGTAGCACCCGTTCTTGGAATGGCAAAGAATGGCCCAATTGATAGATAAAGTGCGATTGAAAATAGTAAAGCATAGTGGCGAGAAACTGGACGTGCAAAATCTTCAATATCACTCGCACCTGAGTAGGCTACTGCGACTACCCCTAAAAGTGGTAGTGTCACACCAGTTAAACAGAAACCAAGAATGGCTAACACAAGGTTACTTCCGGAATATATTCCTAAAAAGACTGGATAAATCAGATTACCTGCCCCAAAGAATAAAGCAAATAACATGAAACCGATGATAATATAGATATTTTTGACAGGTTTCATTAATGTCCTCCTAATAAACAAATAAGATGATATTTTGCTTAGTTAAACTCTCTCATTAAGCAAAATAATGTGCAGCTTATTATATCGAACTCCAATTCTAACGTCAATAGAAGAAAATTGCTATTTTTTTGCTAAAAAGCTGACATTCGTTGTTATATCAAGGAGGAGCCATGTTAGAAATAATCACAAAATTTTCAAAAAATTGAAAAAATCCACAATAAAAGTGCTGTCATGGCATAAAAACTGCCATAATTCGTTTGACGAAGTGCTTGTTTTATATTATGATTAAAACCGTTAATATTTTTTTGAGGAGCTACCATGAAACGATTTATTAATGTTTGGAATAGAACTAGTCTCATCAAACGAATCATCATTGGTGTTATTCTTGGATTTATTTTAGGAATGACTCTTCCTAAGGTTTCAGCTATTGGTATCCTAGGTGATTTGTTCGTTGGTGGGCTTAAAGCGGTAGCGCCATTACTTGTCTTTGTTTTGGTTGCTAGCGCATTGTCACAAAATGAAAAGGGACAAAAGACCAATATGTCAACGATTATTGGACTTTATCTTGTTGGGACCTTAGCAGCTGCCCTAGTAGCAGTTGTGGTGAACTACTTTTTCCCAATCACTCTGACCTTGGATACTGCCACGCAACCAAAATTGTCATCTCCTGAAGGAGTTGGGCAGGTTTTCCACAGTCTTCTACTACAAATGGTTGATAACCCAATTAATGCATTGGGAACAGCTAACTATATCGGTGTATTGACTTGGGCTGTTATTTTTGGTCTTGCTTTTAGAAATTCAAATAAAGAAACGAAAGAGCTTTTACAAACTATCGCTGATGTTACGTCACAAGTGGTTCGTTGGATTATTAATTTAGTACCATTTGGTATTTTAGGCCTTGTCTTTAAAACAATTTCAGATAACGGGGTTAAGATTTTAGCAAACTATGGTTTCTTGATTTTAGCTCTTGTGGGAACAATGCTTTTTGTAGCTTTAGTTATTAATCCATTTATTGCTTTTCTCTTCATGCGCAAAAATCCATATCCATTGGTTTTCCGTTGCTTGAAAGATTCTGGATTGACAGCCTTCTTCACACGTAGTTCTGCAGCTAACATTCCCGTTAATATGAAACTTTGTGAAGAGTTAGGCTTGAACAAAGATACTTACAAGGTATCTATCCCACTTGGTGCTACAATCAATATGGGTGGTGCTGCCATCACAATTAATGTTTTGACACTTGCTGCGGTTAATACGCTAGGCATTCACGTCGATTTTCCAACAGCTTTATTGCTTAGTGTTTTATCTGCTGTGTCTGCTTGTGGAGCATCAGGAGTTACTGGAGGCTCACTTCTTCTAGTACCAGTTGCATGTAGCTTGTTTGGTATTTCAAACGACCTTGCAATGCAAGTAGTTGGTGTCGGATTTATTGTTGGGGTTGTTCAAGACTCATGTGAAACAGCCCTAAACTCTTCAACAGATGTTCTCTTTACAGCAGTTGCTGAAAAATCTGTTTGGGGTAAAAAGAAAAAAGTTAATTAATACTAGATAGCTGGGCGAAAGCTCGGCTATTTTTTATATAAAGCTCTTTTATGACTAGTTCAAACAAATAAGCGTCTTTAAAATGTCCTTTATTTGTGGTAAAATAAAACGGCGTTAAAATAAGGTTTCTAAAGCATTATACTTAGAAAAATAGATAAGTTTATTATAAAGGAGAATAAGTCATGAAAAATAATTCAATCAAGACTGTTGTGGCTACAGGGATTGGTGCTGCACTGTTTATTATCATCGGAACATTGGTTAATATTCCAACACCAATTCCAAATACAAATCTTCAATTGCAATACGCAGTGGTTGCTCTATTTGCTGTTGTTTATGGTCCAACTGTTGGATTCTTTTCTAGCTTTATCGGACATGCTTTGAAAGACGCTCTTCAATATGGTTCACCATGGTGGACATGGGTCCTTGTGAGTGGTTTGATTGGTCTAGCTATCGGACTTGTGGCTAAAAAAATCAAGATTGAAAAAGGTCAATTAACTGAAAAAGATTTGGTATGGTTTAACAGTGCACAAATCCTAGCTAATGTTATTGGTTGGGGCATCATTGCACCGTATGGTGACATTTTGATTTATAGTGAACCAGCAAGTAAAGTCTTTACTCAAGGTATTCTATCAGCTGCTATTAATAGCTTGACGATTGCTATTGGCGGGTCATTGCTTTTAGCTGTCTACTCAAAAACACGTACACAATCAGGTAGTCTAACAAAAGATTAATTTTTTTGAAAAGTAGGGCTAGGAATTCTGTTTTGGCTATCACATAGCATTCTAGTATTATGCAGGCTCGCATGCGAGCCGTTTTTAACGGGGTAGGATGATAAGGTTATCCTACTCTTAATCATTTTTTAGGAGAAAATTCATGGAGCCCCTTATTCAGTTTAAGGATTTCACTTTTAAATATGATGCTCAAGCAGAGCCGACCTTAAAATACCTTAATCTATCTATTGAGAAAGGACAGAAGGTCTTGATTGTTGGACCGTCGGGATCAGGAAAATCAACCATTGGACAGTGTTTAAATGGGATTATTCCAAACATTAATCATGGTGAAAAAAGAGGTCAATTGACCATTGCAGGCAAGGATGCTTTTGATTTGTCGATTTATGACAAATCGCATCTTGTGTCTACGGTCTTGCAAGACCCAGATGGCCAGTTTATTGGCCTAACAGTGGCAGAGGATTTAGCATTTGCGCTTGAAAATGACTGTCTTCCGTTGGATCAAATGACTGACAAGATCAATTATTGGGCTAATAAGCTCTATTTAACGGCATTCCTAGATAGCCGTCCACAGGATTTATCGGGTGGTCAGAAGCAGCGCGTGAGCTTAGCAGGTGTTTTGATTGATGAAAGTCCAATTTTACTTTTTGATGAACCACTATCTAATTTAGATCCTAAATCTGGGCAAGAAACGATTGAACTGATTGATCGTATTCACCAAGAAGGGCAAACGACAACGATTATTATTGAACACCGTCTTGAGGATGTGCTTTATCGTCAGGTGGATAAAGTTATTTTGATTAATGATGGTCAGATATTATTTGATGGGCATCCAGATGATCTTCTAAAGACTAACTTGTTGGTTGAAAATGGAATTCGTGAGCCTCTTTATATGACAGCTTTGAAAGATTTAAATGTCGATGTGACCAAAGCAGAGCATTTGTCAGATTTAAGTCAGTTAGATTTATCGGATATTACCGTGGCTGGTTTAAGTCAATCAGCAAATACAGTGCCAAAAGACCCTATTTTAGAAATGAAGCAGCTAAAGTTTAGTTATCAGGAAAATCAACCGATTTTAAAAGATATTAGCTTTGCTATTCATAAAGGTGAACGTATTGCCATTGTTGGGAAAAATGGTGCAGGAAAATCAACCTTAGCCAAAGCTCTTTGCCAATTCATCAAACCAACAGCAGGTGATATTTGCTATCAAGGACAATCAATCATGGAAGATTCTATTAAAGAACGCGCTGAGAAAATCGGCTACGTCCTTCAAAATCCAAATCAGATGATTAGTCAAACTATGATTTTTGATGAGGTTGCATTAGGTCTTCGCTTACGTGGGGTGAATGAGCAAGAAGTTGAAAAACGTGTTCTTGAGACCTTAAAAGTTTGTGGTTTGTATGAATTTAGAAAATGGCCGATTTCAGCTTTATCATTTGGACAGAAGAAACGTGTGACCATTGCTTCTGTTTTGGTTATGAATCCAGAGATTATTTTATTGGATGAGCCAACAGCTGGGCAAGATAAACGCCATTACACTGAAATCATGACCTTCCTCAATCAGCTAAACAAAGCTGGACACACTATTATCATGATTACGCATGATATGCAGCTGATGTTAGAGTATTCAGACCGTAGTATTGTGGTGAGCGATGGGAAAATCATTGCAGATTGTTCCCCAGTTGCCCTTTTTTGTCAAGCCGAAGTATTGGAAAAAGCTAATCTGAAAAAAACAAGTCTTTTTGACTTGGCTGAAAAAATCGGTATTAACCCGATTGATTTGACGCGTTATTATATTAAACAGCAAGGAGGATGCAATGGCTAATCATTTTATTGGTTATCAAAGTGGTCAAAGCTTCCTATACCACTTATCTGGAGCTAGTAAATTAATCTTCTTCATCTTGGTATCAGTAGCTTGCATGACAACTTATGACACACGCTTGATTGCACTTGTTGCTGTGACTTCACTTTTGTTATTTAAATTGGCAAATATTCGCTGGAAACAAGTATCATTTGTGATTAAGTTCATTGGCTTCTTTGCGCTTTTGAATGTGATAATGGTCTATTTATTTGAACCAAGTTATGGTGAGAGTATATACGGTGCTAAAACGGTCTTATGGCAAGGTTACGGTCGTTTCTATCTAACTAGTCAGGAATTATTTTATCTCTTTAATTTGGCCTTAAAATACTTCTGTACAGTGCCTTTAGCAGTTCTATTTTTGATGACAACGCACCCTAGTCAATTTGCTTCAAGCCTTAATCAAATTGGTGTTCCTTATAAGGTGGCTTATGCCGTTAGTTTAACACTACGCTACATTCCAGATGTTCAGGAAGAATTTTACATGATTCGAATGTCTCAAGAAGCGCGAGGACTTGAATTATCTTCAAAAGAGAAATTGATGAAACGTATTAAAGGAAATTTACAAATTGTGATTCCTTTGATTTTCAGTTCTCTTGAACGTATTGACACGGTTTCAACAGCGATGGAGTTGCGCCGTTTCGGGAAAAATAAAAAGCGTACTTGGTACACTTATACAAATTTCACTTCAGCAGATATTATGACAATTGTTTTAGCTGTTTTGATTGTGGCAGTGACATTGTTACTTTTTAAATGGAATCATGGTAGATTTTACAATCCATGGCAATAAAATAGAAAAGCGTAATGCTCTTTAGAGCATTACGCTTTTCTGTTTATTTTAAGTAACCAAGGTAATCGAATTTTTCAAAGGTATCATCACTGGCGATTGCAATGACTTCTGTATCAGCTTCAAATGCTTTGTTGGGATCGATGTGAGTATCGATAGCTGATGATGTTGTTTGACGAGTGCCAATGATATTGATTTCGTATTTGTTTCGAATATCTAGTTGAATTAGATTTTTACCAACCCAAGAATCTGGAACAGAAAATTCTACCATGGCTAATTTTTCTTCCAAGTGAACAATGTTTTCGATGTGGTGGCGAAGCATATTGGCAGCGACACGTTTACCTGAGTCACGTTCTGGCATGATGACTTTGCTAGCCCCGATACCGTAAAGAACTTCTTCATACGTTTTGGTTTTAGCTTTAGCAATGATATTTTTCACACCAAGTTTCTTACAGTGCATTACCGCTAGAACAGATGATTCGAGGTTATTACCAGTAGCGACCACGACAGTGTCACATTGGTTAATCCCAAGAGCTTTCAAAAAGTCAATGTCAGTAATGTCTCCAACGGCAGCTTTTTTGACCATGTCAGAAACATTTTGAACAAGGCTTGGGTTGACGTCGATTGCGATAACATCTTGTTCAAATTTACTAAGTTCTTTGGCGACATTTCGTCCGAAAATCCCAAGGCCAAGAACACCAAATATTTTTTTTCGCATAAATTTCCCTTTCTAACCGACGGTAATATTTGTCTGTGCGTATTGAATATCTTTTTCTTTCTTTTGAAGTAGGCTAAGAAGAACGGTAAGCGGACCGACACGTCCGATAAACATCATAGCCATGATAATAAGTCTTCCACCAGTTGATAATTGTGGTGTTAAATCCATGGAAACCCCGACCGTAGCAATGGCAGAGACAGCTTCGAATAGCAGTGCCAAAGGGTCGTGATGTGGTTCTAGTTGAAGAAGAAGCACATAGCCAACAATTAAGACTGAGAAGAAGAAAATCAGAACTGTCAACGTTTGTTTGATGACACGATTTGGAATAATGCGGTGGCGGAAAGTTACTTCTGTTTGACCAGCTAATTCTGATTTAAAGAGTAAGAAAGTAATGGCTACCGTTGTCACTTTCACCCCACCAGCAGTACCGCCTGGAGCACCACCGATAATCATCTGAATCATGTAGAGGATGTTAGTGGCGGGATGAGTGTCCAGATAAGAAATGGTTGCAAAGCCAGCGGTCCTCATTGTGACCGCTTGAAATAAGCTAACCATAAATTGCTGGAGTAGATTGTATTGCCCAATGGTTTTAGGGTTATTAGCCTCGATAAGCCAAGTTAGCACTGTTCCTAGAAGTAAGAGAACAGCTGTAGTGGTAAGCACCAAGCGTGTTTGATTGCTTAGTTGGCGTGTAAAAGTTTTGAAGCGATATGGTCTATCCGCAAAGAAGTGCTTGATAGCTCTTTTGATATCAACCCAAACAGCAAAACCAATCCCCCCAGAAATAATCAAAGCCATAAAGAGTAGATTAAGCAGTGGATTGAGAACAAAAGGTTTTAAACTATCTCCACCAAGGTTATCAAAACCAGCATTACAAAAAGCAGAAACTGCAAGGAAGATAGCATTGAAAATTCCGTGTCCCAGTCCGAATCTCGGAATAAAATCGATGAGAAATAGCGCTGCAATCAAGCTTTCAATAATAAAGGTAATCTTATAAACGTTGAACAAATAACGTTTAAGGTGACCACTATTGTCATAACTAAGGGCGGATTGTAAGATATGTTGTTCAGATAAGTTCATCCTTTTTCTAAGGATATAGGTACTAACGGCAAGCAAGGTTACCAATCCAAGACCACCAATTTGCATCAAAATGACAGCAATGACTTGTCCAAGACCGTTGTAAACATCAGCCACAGGAAAGACCGATAAACCAGTCACACAAACCATCGAAACCACTGTAAATAAGTGGTCAAGATATCCTGTTGCTGGGGCGTTTTGGTAGTGGGTAATAGGAAGTGATAACAAGATGCTTCCTATCAAGATGACAATCAAAAAACTAAAGGTTAACCGTTGAGTGCCAGATAGCCGTTTTAAAAATCTAGTCAATTGAAATATCCCTTTCTATAAAGATAGCAATTAAGTGGCTATTATAGCAAGCCACATCGTCCCATTAAAGAGGTTTTTTATTTGGCATACCCGCTTTTCGTGGGTATTTGTTTGGTGTTTCTTTTTTCTTTTCAAGAATAGTGATTTGACGACTATCACCATTTGGTAATTCATAGTGATAGTTTTCAATAAGTTTTGAAAAGAGGACGGACATAGCATTTTTAGCATCAGCTAATTCTTCTTCGGCAGCAGAAGCTTTAAGTGCAATCAATTGACCGCCGACTTTCAAGAAAGGAATAGTTAATTCTGTTAGAACTTGAAGACGGGCAACAGCGCGTGCTGTTACGATATCATAGCTAGCGCGAAAAGCCTTATCTTGTCCATAATCTTCAGCGCGTCCATGGTAGAAGTGAACACCGTCTAAACCAAGTTCATCAGCCAAACGATTAAGGAAATTGATGCGTTTGTTTAGTGAATCGATGATTGTCACATCAATAGCTGGGCACAAGATTTTGATAGGAATACTTGGAAAACCAGCTCCAGCTCCAATATCCAAGAGGCGAACATCTTGGTTAGTGATTTTGCCTTGCAAAACAGGTGCAATAGAATCGTAAAAGTGTTTAAGATAAACGCCTTCTTTGTCAGTGATGGCTGTCAAATTGATTTTTTGATTCCATTCAACCAAAAGCTCGAAGTAGCGTTCAAATTGTTTCTTTTGAGTATCAGTCAAGTCAAATCCTTGCTGACGAAGTTTGTCATAAAATTCTTCAGGTGTCATATTGTTTGTTTAAAGAAAGTGATTTAAACTCCTTTTCTTTAATTGTCCTTTCCATTTCAATCTATATCACCTTATTTTACCATAAAAAGTTTTGGAGTGATATCTATGACCTGTTTTGGATACGGTCAATTTTAGCAGACTTTAGCTAATTTCTTTTAGATTGTGATGAAAATTGATATAATGGTTTTGAAAAGATTTAAATCGTTTTCGTGGGAAGCTTTTTACCTAGAGCCTTGGGGTCAGAAAGCTTAATTCAGTTAGAATGGGTGTTATACCCGAGGAGGAATTTATGATTTTTATTATTATTGCTATCATTGCCGTCCTAGTACTCTGGGGAGTTACTGCTTATAATGGACTTGTGAAAAGCCGCATGCAAACCAAAGAATCTTGGAGTCAAATCGATGTTCAATTGAAACGTCGTAATGACCTGATTCCAAACTTAATTGAAACAGTTAAAGGTTATGCTGCTTATGAAGAAAAAACATTTGCTAAAATTACAGAATTGCGTAGCCAAGTAGCACAAGCACAAAGCCCTGCAGAAGCAATGCATGCTTCAAACGCTCTTACAAAACAATTGTCAGGCTTGATTGCTGTTGCTGAAAATTATCCTGAACTTAAAGCAAATAATAGCTTTATTAAATTGCAAGACGAATTGACAAATACTGAAAATAAAATTTCTTATTCACGTCAATTGTTCAACACAACTACAGCAAACTACAACGTGAAGTTGGAAACATTCCCAACTAATATTATTGCAGGTCTTTTCGGATTTAAACCAAGCCAATTTTTGGAAACACCTGAAGATGAAAAAGAAACACCAAAAGTATCATTTGATTTTTAATCAATTCAAAAAATAACTTTTAAGACAAGTTATCTTAAACGAAAGGAATATAAAGAGTCTCTTTAGGTGGTTCAATGAGCTTAGAGAGACTCTTTCATTATAAGAGAAAATTATGTTATATGATCAAATTGCCAGCAATAAGCGCAAGACAGTTGTTTTGCTCTTTGTCTTCTTCTTGATTTTGGCAGCTATCGGTGCAGCAGTTGGATACCTTTGGTTAGATAGTTTAAGTTTTGGTGTTGTCATTGCTCTGATTATCGGTGGTATTTATGCAGTGAGCATGATTCTTCAATCCACTAATGTCGTCATGGCAATGAATAATGCGCGTGAAGTGACTGAAGAAGAGGCACCACAACTTTATCATATCGTTGAAGATATGGCTATGGTTGCACAAATTCCAATGCCACGTGTCTTTATTGTTGAGGATGAGTCGCTTAATGCTTTTGCCACAGGGTCAAGCCCTGAAAATGCTGCCGTGGCAGCAACAACAGGTTTGTTAGCTTTGATGGATCGTGAAGAACTTGAAGGAGTTATCGGACACGAAGTTAGCCACATTCGAAATTATGATATTCGTATCTCAACAATTGCTGTCGCTCTTGCTAGTGCTGTGACAATGATTGCAAGCTTTGGAAGTCGTATGATGTGGTTCGGTGGAAGTAATCGCCGCCGCTCTAATGATCGTGACGAAGGAGCTATGGGGATTATTGTGCTCATCTTGTCTTTGATTTCGCTTTTCTTGGCACCACTTGCTGCTACCTTAGTTCAGCTTGCCATCTCACGTCAACGTGAATTTCTTGCCGATGCTAGTTCTGTGGAATTAACACGAAATCCAGAAGGCATGATTAAGGCTCTTCAAAAACTTGAAGACTCATCACCAATGCATCATCCGGTGGACCAGGCTAGTGCTGCCTTGTATATTAATGACCCACTTAAAAAAGGTGAACGATTTAGTTCACTCTTTAACACCCATCCATCTATTGCCGATCGAATCGATCGTCTTCGTCATATGTAAATGGTAAAAGCTCACAAGTTATTGTGAGCTTTTATCCATTATTCATAAGAATTCTAATATAATGAATTTGACATCAATATCATAAAGACAAGAGCTAAAAAAGCTGGTATAATGGTAAGGAAATTTAAAAGAGGTAAAATAATGATGATAGCTATTTCAGAAATAAAGAAAAATGCTGAGGGGATTGCTTTTAATGAATCTTTGAATATTAAAGAAAAATTAATGCAACGCTCAAGCGAAGTTTTAGATGTCAAAGCAGTTTCTGTAAACGGAATTGTTTCATACGATGATGGATTGTACCTATTGAATTATCGATTGGATTATACAATTACTTTACCATCAAGTCGTTCAATGCAACTTGTCGATGTTCATCAAGTTGAAGACGTTTCAGAGGTCTTTGTTGAGTCAGCTGACCTTCACGCCAAAGAAGACTTGGTCAAAGAAAATCTTGCTTTAGTATTAGAAGAGGATGTTATTGATTTAGAAGAAAGTGCGATTGATAATATTCTTTTAACAATTCCTATGCAAGTCCTGAGTGATGAAGAACGTCAATCAGATGACATGCCATCAGGACAAAATTGGTCTGTCATGACAGAAGAACAATACGAAGCATTACAAGATGAAAAGAAAAAAGAAAACAACCAATTTTCTGCTTTAAATGGCTTGTTTGAGGATTAATATAATTTTCATTAAAAAGATAAAATTTTCTTGAATTATCGTTTATACTTTGATATACTTTTAGGGCAATATAGTATACTTGGCTGATTAGGTCATTTTTGAGAATTGTATTAAAAAGGGATAGAGTGATGGATGGATTCTTTCTCATAAATTGATCGAAAATTAAAACGGTAACGATAGCTGTGTACTAGGCAATTATTAGATTTTATAATCTTTACATTAAATAAAAGGTTGGTGACAATGAGTAAAAAGATTTTAATTATTGAGGATGAAAAAAATCTTGCACGCTTTGTGTCTTTAGAATTACAACATGAGGGGTATTCAGTAGTTGTTGAGACAAATGGACGTTTAGGGCTTCAAACTGCATTGGATGACGATTTTGATTTGATCCTATTGGATTTGATGTTACCTGATATGGACGGATTCGAAATTACACGTCGTCTTCGTTTGGGAAAAGACACATCAATTATCATGATGACTGCTCGTGATTCTATTATGGATATTGTTGCTGGTCTCGACCGTGGCGCAGATGATTATATTGTAAAACCATTTGCTATTGAAGAATTACTTGCTCGTGTTCGTTCAGTATTCCGTCGTCAAGATGCTAATTCTAAACAAGACAAAGAAGGTCAAGCAAAAGAAGGTCTCTTAGGTCTTCGTTTGAACCCACAAAATCGTTCTGCAGTTCGTGGTGATGATGAAATTTCATTAACAAAACGTGAATACGATTTGTTGAGCGTGCTTCTTTCAAATGTTAATCGCGTAATGACACGTGAAGAACTTTTGGCAAGTGTTTGGCGTTATGATACAGACATCGAAACAAATGTCGTGGATGTTTACATCCGTTACCTACGTGGTAAAATTGATATTCCTGGTAAAGAATCATATATCCAAACAGTTCGTGGAATGGGTTATATTATTCGAGAAAAATAATGATAAAGTACTTTAAAAAGTCATTATCTAAAAAGATTTCCTTAACGTCTCTTCAGTGGGTTTTGGTTATTTTATCGGTCTTCAACTTGCTTATTTATTTTGGGGTAACTCAGATATTTCTTGAACGAGACCGTTACAATACCGAACAAGCCACTGAAGTTGTTAGGGAGTTTTTGTCTAAAGAAACTTCTTTAACAGAAGAAAAATTATTAGACTTGTTGGAACAGTACAATGCTACAGGTTCACTTGTCGAAGAAGGTAATAAAACTTATATCTTTGATAAGCAGGGTGGCATTGATGACTTGGTTTTTGATAATCAAGATGTTTCCATTTTTAATAAAAACAAACAATTAGTTTTGACAACCAATAAAGTCTTATCAACAATAAAAATTGGAAAAGTTGGTGAAACGATTAAACATCGTTCATCAGCTTTTAATGGTTTTTATCAAAGTGAAAAAGTTTATTTCAAAGATAGCCGTGAAGTTATCGGCTATGTAACGGTTTACCAAGACATTACGACCTATTATATGGCACGTCATGTTTTGGTTGTGATTTTGTTGGTTTCTGAACTGATTGAAGCTTGTTTGATTTTTAAAATGTTACTGGTGGTTTCTCATCGTTCCCTAAAACCTTTAAGAGAGTTTCAAGCGTTTATAGATGAACTTTCTGAAAATCCAAGTGATTTGGCTTTAAGGTCAGATATTAAATCTGGTGATGATATTGAGAGATTATCAACGACTTTTGATAATATGTTAGAGCAAATCGAAGGTTATGCAAGACGTCAGACGCGCTTTGTTAGTGATGTGAGTCATGAATTGCGAACACCGATTGCTGTTATTAAAGGGCATCTAGGTTTGCTTCAACGTTGGGGAAAAGACGACCCTGAAATATTGTGCGAAAGTCTTGATGCTGCTTACCATGAAGCTGATCGAATATCGATTTTGGTAAATGATATGCTTGATATGGTTCGTGTTCAAGGAAGTTTTGACCTTCATAAAGGTGAAATTGCTGATTTGAAACAATCTATTGACCTTGTGTTAGGGAATTTCCGAATCTTGTATCCTGATTTTCGTTTCTCTTTGACATCGACGATTGATGATTGTATCTATGCTGAAATTTACAAACATCATTTTGAACAAGCTATTTTGATTTTAATTGATAATGGTGTTAAATATTCTTCAGGTAGTAGAAATATTCATGTGACTTTGGATGTTTTAGGAGAGAATGCGATTGTAAAAGTTCGTGATGAAGGTGAGGGAATTTCACAAGATGACCTTAACCATATCTTTGAACGTTTCTATCGCACAGATAAGTCACGTAATCGTGTTTCGACACAAGGTGGGCTTGGGATTGGCTTAGCCATTCTTAAGCAAATCGTAGATGCTTATAACCTCAAAGTTAGCGTTAGCAGTGTGGTTGACGAGGGAACTGAGTTTACTTTAGTTATCCCTAGGGTTATGGCAAAATAACATTAAAAGACAGACTGAGCTCTCTTCTCGGTCTGTTCGTTTTTCTAATGAAGTATGTCATGATATTTTGTTAGAAAAGGGAAAGCGACAACTGAACCGTCTTGGACTGGTATTACTTCCATAATGAGTGAATTTATGTTAGAATTAAGTATTAGAATAATTGGTAGAATGGGGTGTTTGTATGCGTTGTCCAAAATGTAATTATAATAAATCGAGTGTCATCGATAGCCGTCAAGCAGAGGATGGTAATACGATTCGACGACGCCGAGAATGTGAAAATTGTCATGCACGTTTTACAACCTTTGAACGCGTTGAAGAACTACCCTTGTTAGTCATTAAAAAAGACGGAACGCGTGAACAATTTTCTCGAGAAAAAATCCTAAATGGTATTTTTCAAAGTGCACAAAAACGTCCAGTATCAAGTGATGATATTGAACAAGTGGTATCTCGTATCGAACAAAAAGTTCGTAGTGAATACGAAAGTGAAGTTCCGAGTACTGTGATTGGTAATCTGGTTATGGATGAGTTGGCAGAACTTGATGAAATTACTTATGTTCGCTTTGCCTCAGTTTATAAATCATTTAAAGATGTTGATGAGATTGAGGAACTTTTGCAGCAAATTACGAATCGTGTGCGTAGCAAAAAGAAAAGAAGTAAGCTAAATGAGACCGATTGATGAATTTTCTTATGTCAAAAACAATAAGGTTTTGTTGGATTCTGATAGTCTAAGTCAGCTATATCATCCTGTTATCGGGAACCATGCTGTGCTTTTGTATGAGTATCTGCTTGCTTTCTTTGATGATGGTATCAAACGTCACAAGTTTAGTGAGATTTTGAATCACTTACAGTTGAGCATGCAAGAAGTCGAGGAAGCTCTGGCTATCTTAACCGCAGTAGACTTACTGGTTTTATACCAAACACGAGATGCTTATGTTTTGAAATTACAACCAGCTTTAAATCGTGAAACGTTCTTAGCTAATGCAATTTACCGTCGTTTATTAGAACAACGGATTGGCGATGTTGCGGTGGCTGAGTTGGATGTGGTTCTGCCTGATGGTGCGCGTGATGTTTCTAAGAAGTTCTCTGATATTTTTTCAGTAGATGAAAATCCAAAAGTGCCTAAGACAGTGTCAAAAAACCATTTCGATTTGGACAGTTTTGAGCGTTTAATGTTACGTGATGGTTTGCAATTCAAAGATGAAAAAGCTGATGTAGTTAAGATTTATAGCCTAGCTGATAAATACATCATGAATTGGTTTGACATTTATCAATTGGCAAAAAGTACGGCTGTTAATGGCAAAATTTCGCCACAACGAATGACGGTACAGCTTGAGCAGAAAAAAACAGCTAATAACCAAACCAAAGAGCAATTTGATGCTAAAGAACAAGTGATCATCAGAGAAGCTAAACAAGCTTCTGCCAAGGAATTTCTTGAAAAAATCAAAGCACCCCGTCGTGCTGTGGTTACTGAAAGTGAGCGAAAAGTTTTAGAAGAACTAGCTAATATGGATTTTCTAGATGAAGTCATTAATGTGATGGTTCTTTACACTTTGAATAAAACGCAGTCAGCCAATATCAACAAACCTTATATCATGAAGGTGGCAAATGATTTTGCTTACCAAAAAATTACGACAGCAGAAGCGGCTGTTCTTAAGATGCGTAGTTTCACGCAACGAAATAAAGAACGCAAAGCTAAAGCAAAAGTGACTAAAACTAATGTTCCAGAATGGACAGCAAAAGAATACAAACATGTTGCTACAGCTGAAGAAAAGGCAAAACTTGAAGAGCTTAGACGTAGCATGTTAGAAGATTAAGGAGTGAGTGATGGAAAAAATCGGACAAACCTTGGCTAAACAGCTTCGCCAAAGTCGAACTGATCTTAATGAATTGACTCAAGCTATTTTAGCGGATAAGGAAATTGCTGATTTTATCACGTCAAATGGCTTGACTCAAGAGCAGATTAATCGTAGCCTCCCTAAGTTTAACCAATTTATGGTTGAACGCGAGAAGTTTCAAAATCAAGATGTTTCATATGTGGCAAAAGGTTATAAGCCAGCTCTTAGCATGAATGAAGGATATGCTGATGTCATTTATTTAGAGACTCGCGAGTTGGTAGAAGCTAAAAAACGTCAAGATATTAAAAAACGTGTGACCTTGATTGGTTTGCCAACAAGTCTGAAGCATATTTCAACTGATGATATTGATCTTGGGGATCCTAATCGTATTGAGATTTATAATTATTTGAATGATTATATTAAAAATCTTGAGGACAAACCACAAAAAGGACTCTATGTCTTTGGAACTTTTGGTGTCGGGAAATCTTACTTGATGGCTTACTTAGCAAATCGCCTGTCAGCTAAGTATGGTAAGTCAACAACTCTCTTGCATTTTCCAACTTTCTGTGTTGACATTAAGAATGCCATTAATACTGGTACTGTGAAAGAGCAGATTGACCAGATTAAGCAGTCTGAGATTCTGGTACTGGATGATATTGGTGCTGAGCAACAAAGTTCTTGGATTCGTGATGATGTGTTCCAAGTGATTCTTCAGTATCGCATGCAAGAAAATCTTCTAACGTTCTTCACTTCTAACCTTGATTTTAAAGGACTTGAAGAACACTTCTCAATCTCACGTTCTGGTGATGAAACTTGGCAAGCCAAACGTGTTATGGAACGTATCCGTTATTTAGCTCGAGAAATTCATCTTCAAGGTGAAAATCGACGTTAATTGTACAAATCATTAATAGTGATAATAGATAAAAGAATGTGAAAGGAATTTCGGCGAAGACATCCAAGATGTTTTCGTGTGGCAAGTAGTCACTTAAAGTAGCGCTGAGCTGTTTTAACGAACAGGTATTAAGAATTATGGCTTTACCTACAGTTGCTATTGTCGGACGTCCAAACGTCGGCAAATCGACTTTGTTTAACCGTATCGCAGGTGAGCGTATTTCAATTGTTGAAGATGTCGAGGGTGTTACTCGTGACCGTATCTATACAACAGGTGAATGGCTTAACCGCAAGTTTTCATTGATTGATACAGGTGGTATCGATGATGTTGATGCTCCATTTATGGAACAAATCAAACACCAAGCTGATATTGCGATGACAGAAGCAGATGTTATCGTCTTTGTGGTATCAGGAAAAGAAGGTGTTACAGATGCTGATGAGTACGTTTCAAAAATCTTGTACCGTACCAATAAACCAGTTATCTTAGTTGTCAATAAAGTAGATAATCCAGAAATGCGTAATGATATCTACGACTTCTACTCACTTGGTCTTGGTGATCCATACCCAGTTTCATCTGTTCACGGGATTGGTACAGGGGATGTTTTGGATGCTATCGTTGAAAATCTTCCAGTCGAAGAAGAAGACGAAAATCCAGATATCATTAAATTCAGTTTGATTGGTCGTCCAAACGTTGGTAAATCAAGCTTGATTAATGCGATTCTTGGTGAAGAACGTGTTATCGCAAGTCCAATTGCTGGTACAACACGTGATGCCATTGATACTAACTTTACTGACAGCGAAGGTCAAGAATACACAATGATTGACACCGCTGGTATGCGTAAATCTGGTAAAGTTTATGAGAACACTGAAAAATACTCAGTAATGCGTTCAATGCGTGCCATTGACCGTTCAGACATTGTTCTTATGGTTATTAACGCTGAAGAAGGTATTCGTGAGTATGATAAACGTATTGCTGGTTTTGCTCATGAAGCTGGTAAAGGGATTATTATTGTTGTAAACAAATGGGATACTATTGAAAAAGATAATCATACAGTTGCTAAATGGGAAGAAGATATTCGTGATCAATTCCAATTCTTGTCATATGCACCAATTATCTTCGTATCTGCTGCAACAAAACAACGTTTGAACAAATTGCCTGAAATGATTAAGAAAATCAGCGAAAGCCAAAACAAACGTATCCCATCAGCTGTTCTTAACGACGTTATCATGGATGCGATTGCGATTAATCCAACGCCAACTGATAAAGGTAAACGTTTGAAAATCTTCTACGGCACGCAAGTTTCCGTTAAACCACCAACGTTTGTTATCTTTGTTAACGAAGAAGAGCTTATGCATTTCTCATATATGCGTTTCTTGGAAAATCAAATCCGTGCAGCTTTCGGTTTTGAAGGTACACCAATCAATTTGATTGCCCGCAAACGTAAATAATAAAATTTAAAAGCACCCTAATGGGCGCTTTTTTGATGTATTTTGATAAATTTCACTAAAAATAAAATCAAAAAGTCATTTTTTCAAGCTAAAGAGGCTTGAATTTGATATAATTAAAGGATAAGGAAAAAGGTGGTGGCTTAGATTGGGTAGAATGATTCCAGGTCGAATTCGCAATCAAGGTATAGAACTTTACGAACAAGGTTTGGTTGAAATTATCAGTAAGCGAGAAGATTTAATTCAGGCAAAGGTTGGCGACCATCATCTTCAATACTCATTAGAAGATGAACAAGTGAGATGTGATTGTGACTTTTTTGCCAAGAAAAAATATTGTGAGCATTTAGCAGCCGTAGAATATTATCTTAAAAATAATTCAGAAGGAAAAGAGTTGTCAGATGAACTGAGCTCACATCAAGAAACACAACAAGAAACCAAGAAGAATACTTCGTTTGGTAGTGTTTTTTTGGATGGTTTGGTTATTAATGATGACGATACCACAAAATATCGTCTAGCAGCTCATGGTAGTCAAAGTCCCTATTCATCCGATTATTGGTGGACTCTAAAAATTAACCGATTACCAGATGAGCGTTCTTATGTCGTTCGTGACATAAAAGCTTTTTTGACCGTTATTAAAAATGAAGGGTACTATCAAATTGGGAAAAATTATTTTGAGCCTTTGTCATTGATCCAATTTGACGAGCCTAGTCAAGAATTAATCCAATTTTTGTGGCGAATCTTGCCAGATGGTGATCATCTTGATATTGATTATATTTTGCCAAATCATGGCCGAAATCTATCATTAACAAGTGGAACTTTTGAAGAAGGTATCAACCTCTTTAATGACCTTTATGATTTTTCATTTGAACACAATCATCAAACTTATGGGCAGCTGATTTTTAGACCACTAAGTGGTTCAGAAGACTTAATTCAATTTAAAGTGGTGGTTCATCGTCAATCAATTGAATTAATCATTAGTGAAAAAGAATATCAACCGCTCTTTAATAATACCTTTTTGTTCACAAATGGATTTATTTTCAGTTTGAATTTGAAGCAACAAAAGATTTTAACGGCTATTCGTGGTTTGCCAATTGAGGCTGATTTGGCAAAACATTTGTTCTTTGATTTAGACGACCAAGCAAAATTAGCTGCTAGTCTTTTAGATTTTAAAGAACTGGGTAAGGTTGAAGCGCCGAAGAGTTTTGATATTCGTGATTTCAAAGTAACTTTTTACTTAGAACTCAATGAATACCGAGAAGTTGCATTGCACGTCTCTTTTGATTATGGCAATGTCACTGTTCATAGTAAACGTGAGCTTGAAGAATTACCGTTTGCCAGTCATTTTAAACATGAAGAAAAAGTCTTTAGGACCTTGGAAGCTAATGGTTTTTCAGCTTCATTCTTGTCTTACCATGCGCCGCTAGCTGATAAGGATTTGTACGATTTCTTCACACGAACTTTGGAACAATTAGCACGACTAGGCCAGGTCACTTTGTCTGATGAGCTTGAAGAAATGCGTCAATTTGAAGAACCACAGGTTTCTGTTCATACTAAAGGTGGTCTGCTAGATATCACATTTGATTTTTCAACGGTTTTTGAAAATGATATTGATGATGCCTTAGAAGCACTCTTTAAAAATCAACCTTATTTTGTCAATGGAGCTGGTAAGTTAGTTGTCTTTGATGAAGAAACTCAGCGTGTTAGTAGCACTCTTCAAAACTTACGTGCCAAACAACTGGATAATGGGCATTTGCAGTTAGATGCTATTTCAGCTTTTCAAATTTCAGATTTGTTCCAAGGAAATGATCGCATTTCCTTCTCAAAAGAATTTGAACAATTAGCACATGATTTAACACATCCAGAAGAATTCGAGGTCACTTTGCCACCTCTACAAACACAATTGCGTGATTACCAAATGACTGGTGTTCGTTGGATGTCCATGCTTGACCACTACGGCTTTGGTGGTATTCTAGCCGATGACATGGGGCTGGGTAAAACCCTTCAAACCATTGCTTTTCTAGTTTCGCACTTAAAAGAAGAAACGCGTATTTTAATCTTATCACCGTCAAGTTTGATTTATAACTGGAAAGACGAATTCACTCGCTTTGCGCCTGAGATTGACGTAGCTGTTTCTTATGGTTTAAAAGCTGTGCGTGATGAAATTATCGCTGAAAATCATCAGGTGGTGATTACAAGCTATTCTTCTTTCCGCCAAGATTTTGCAGAATACAATCAGTTGAATTTTGATTATTTGATTTTGGATGAAGCACAGGTGATGAAAAACACCCAAACGAAGATTGCGCATTACTTGCGTCAATTTGAAGTTAAAAATTGCTTCGCCCTTTCAGGAACGCCAATTGAAAATAAACTCCTTGAAATTTGGTCGATTTTCCAAATCGTATTGCCAAGTTTATTACCAGATAAAAAACGCTTTTTGAAAATGGATGCCAAACAAGTCGCACGATTTATCAAGCCATTTATTATGCGTCGTCGCAAAGAAGAAGTTCTGCCAGAGTTGCCAGATTTGATTGAAATCAATTATCCAAATGAGCTTGACCGCAAGCAAAAAGCCATTTATCTTGCGCAGCTCAGTCAAATGCAAGAAACCATTGCTGGAGCTTCAGATGCGGATATTAATCGTCGTAAAATCGAGATTTTATCAGGAATCACACGCCTGCGTCAAATCTGTGATACCCCAGCGCTCTTTATGGATTATCAAGGAGAAAGTGGAAAACTTGATAGTCTTCGTGATTTGTTAACGCAAATCAAAGAAAATGGTCACCGAGCACTTATCTTCTCACAATTCCGTGGCATGCTAGACATTGCTGAAAAAGAGATTGAAGAAATAGGTTTAACTTCTTATAAGATTACTGGTTCGACCCCAGCTAATGCTCGTCAAGAAATGACTCGTGCCTTTAACAATGGTTCAAAAGATACCTTCTTGATTTCTTTGAAAGCAGGAGGAGTTGGCTTGAATCTAACAGGGGCTGATACAGTTATTTTGATTGACCTTTGGTGGAACCCAGCGGTGGAAATGCAAGCCATCAGCCGTGCTCACCGTATTGGTCAAAAAGAAAATGTTGAAGTCTATCGTTTGATTACGCGCGGGACTATTGAAGAAAAAATCCTTGAGATGCAAGAAAGCAAGAAAAATCTTGTCACGACAGTTCTTGATGGTAATGAAACAAGAGCAAGCATGACCATCGAAGAAATCAAGGAAATCCTTGGATTAGAGCATTAAGTTTTAAGTCAGTCTAACCTTTAAGGGAGACTGACTTTCTTTTTATGAAAACTTTGAAAAATGGAATGAATTAGTTTATAATAAAAATGCTACAAAGTTGGAGCTACGTTTAAAAAGTTAGGGGCTTAGGCCTAGTTTTTAAGCGCTAGCACTTAGTTACTAGGACGAGGGGTTGTCAAGGATAAGTTCCCCATATTTCTTAGTGAGTGATGATAATTAATAAACATAATACGTTAAGAGAGGATGTGACGCTGTGATTAGAAATCAAAGACGCTTTCCGTTTGTTGCAGACGGGGAGCCAGTAAGCAATCCACCCAAAGTAATGGCTTTATATGAAAATGAAGATTTGATTACCAATATTCACGGAGCTTATCAAGATAAAAACTATGATGATGTTACTAGAGACTATAATTTTGTTGGCAAAGATGAACAAGATGCCAGCCGCATAGAATCGGTGACTCAAGGTAAATCTTATGCTGAGTTAGCGCGTGAAGAAGCAAGACGTGATATTCGAAGAAAACGTCAAGCTTATCTTTCAAAAGAAGTTAAAGCGCCTTCTAAGGCAGCTTTACAGCAACAGCTTAAGGCAACATTGCCTAAGAAAACAGCAAAGCCTACAAGCAGTCTGAGTCATTTAACCGAAAGGTTGCATCAAGATGATTATATCTTGGCAGAAATTCCCGTAACTTATAAAAAGCCAGATAATTCATCAACAACTAAACCTAAGAAAAATAATTATGACTTCTTAAAAGAAAGTCAAATTTATAATAAGGAAGTCTTGCAAAGTCAAAGAGAACACAAAGTGGCTCAAGAATTGAATTTAACACGCTTTGACGATGCAAAATAAACTGCACTGCAGTTGTATATAGAGGAGAAAACATGTCTAAAACCTATCATTTTATCGGAATTAAAGGATCTGGTATGAGTGCTCTTGCTTTGATGTTGCACCAAATGGGACACAAAGTTCAAGGAAGTGACGTTAGTAAATACTATTTCACACAACGTGGTTTAGAACAAGCAGGAATTGAAATTCTTCCATTTTCTGAAGACAACATCACATCAGATGTTGAATTAATTGCCGGTAATGCTTTCCGTGAAGATAACAATGTCGAAATTGCCTATGCTGTCAAAAATGGTTTCAAATTCAAACGTTACCATGAATTCCTCGGTGATTTCATGCGCCAATTCACAAGTTTTGGTGTAGCAGGTGCACACGGAAAAACATCAACAACAGGTTTGATGGCACATGTTCTTAAAAATATTACAGATACATCATACTTAATTGGTGATGGTACTGGACGTGGTTCAGCTAACAGCAATTACTTTGTCTTTGAATCTGACGAATACCAACGTCACTTCATGCCTTACCACCCAGAATACTCAATCATCACAAACATCGACTTTGACCACCCTGATTATTTCAAGAGCATTGATGATGTTTTCGATGCTTTCAACGATTACGCAAAACAAGTTCAAAAAGCTTTGTTCTTGTTCGGTGATGATCCATATCTTCGTAAAATCACATCTGATGCAGATATTTACTACTATGGATTTAAAGATAGCGATGATTTCATAGCTTATGATGTTGTTCGTACAACAAATGGATCTGCTTTCAAAGTAAAACATGGTGAAGAAGAACTTGGTTCATTCCACCTTCCGGCTTTTGGTCGCCACAATATTTTGAATGCCACTGCTGTTATCGCTAACCTTTACGTAGCTGGCATTGATATTGAATTGGTAGCAGAACACATGAAGACATTTGGTGGTGTTAAACGTCGTTTCACTGAAAAAGTGATTAACAACACAACTATCATTGATGACTTTGCACACCATCCAACTGAAATCATTGCAACACTTGATGCGGCACGTCAAAAATACCCAAGTAAAGAAATCGTGGCTGTTTTCCAACCACACACATTCACACGTACAATTGCACTTTTAGATGAATTTGCAAATGCTTTGAATCAAGCTGATTCAGTTTACTTGGCACCAATCTATGGTTCAGCACGTGAAGTTGATCATGGTGATGTTAAAGTAGAAGATTTAGCTGTTAAAATTAATAAATCAGCTAAAGTTATCATTCTTGAAAATGTATCACCATTGCTTGACCATGATAATGCTGTTTATGTCTTCATGGGTGCTGGTGATATCCAAATGTATGAACGTTCATTTGAAGAATTGTTGGCAAGCTTGGCTAACAACACACAATAATAACCAATTATCTTGAAAAGGAGCGAAAGCTCTTTTTCTTTTGTGGGGGATTTTATGATTATCAGAAATGTACGCCTTGAGGATTTAGAGGCTATCGTAGCTATTGAGCGTGAGAATTTTTCTGCGCAAGAAGCAGCAAGTCAAGAGGATATGAAAGAGCGCATTTTGACCATTCCAGATACTTTCTTGGTAGCTGAGCTTGATGGAGAGATTTGTGGTTACATTGAAGGACCGGTGATTGGACAACGTTACTTAACAGATGATTTATTCCATCACGTTGTTAAAAATCCTGACCACGGAGGTTTTATTGCTATTACGAGTCTTTCGATTGCTCCTGATTTTCAGAATCAAGGTATCGGGATGGCTTTGCTTGCTACGATGAAAGATTTAGCTGTTGCTAGAAAGTGCATAGGTCTCACCTTGACCTGTCATGAGCAGCTTATCCCTTACTATGAGAGAAATGGTTTTATCGATGAAGGAGAGGCAGACTCAGCACACGGTGGAACCACTTGGTTTAATATGGTTTGGAAGTCTCCAGCGGTAGCATAAGAAGTGACAGAGTGATTGTTAAAAATAGATAACAAAGACTGCTGCGAGTTGATTTTCGCTATATTTTAGGATATAATGGCGATTGTTTAAGAGTAGGAGGATAAGCTTTGACCGAATTTAACGACGATAAGCCAAAAACTCAAAAAGAAAAAAGTTTTAAGGAGCAAATTTTAGCTGAACTTGAAGAAGCTAATCGCTTACGCAAGCAACATGATTTAGAACTTCGCCAAAAGGAAAAAGAAACAGAAGAATTTGCGCGTCGAACGGCTGAACTAACGGCTGAATACGAAGCAGAAGATCGAAGAGAGCGTCAAGAGGCTAAGATTCGAGAAGAAAAACGTCGCCTTGAAGAGAAAGCGAAAACTGCTTTAGCTGAGAATCAGATTGAAACCAAAATAGATAATCAAAAAATTAAAGACGTACTGAGGAATATCGATCAGACCTTTAACCCTGATGGAGCAGAGTCAGCTAAGGCTGATGATGAACAAGAAAGTTATCTTGTGAGAGCAACAGATGGTGTAGGTTATGATGGTAATCCAGATATTTCTGATATCCCTTCAGGTGAGTCTGAATCAGAAGATAATCTTCAATTTGAGCAAGATTCTGACCAATCAGATGAAACAGAGACAGACTTGGAGAATAAAGTGGGAACAAAACGCAGAAGAAAACGTCAAAAGACAAATAGTTTAGCAGGAAAAATTGCTTTATTTTTAATTTCAGCAATTATCATTGCCTTAATTGCAACAGGTTTCTTTGTATACCGCTATGTTGACAGTTCTATTAAGCCACTTGATAGTTCATCAAAGAAATACATTACGGTTGATATTCCAGAAGGATCTGGGAACAAATACATCGGGCAAATCCTTGAAAAATCTGGTGTGATTAAGAGTGCAACTGTCTTTAATTACTACACAAAATTTAAAAATTACAGCAATTTCCAAAGTGGATACTATAATTTGCAACCAAGCATGGATTTGGATGAGATTTGTAAACAACTTAAAGAAGGTGGAACACCTCAACCAGAAAAACCATCACTTGGTAAAATCTTGGTAACTGAAGGTTATACGATCAAGCAAATTTCTGAAGCTGTGACTAAAAATTCAGCTAAGAAACACGCTTCAACGCCATATACGGCTGATGATTTCTTGAAAGTTGTTCAAGATGATGCCTTTATTTCAAAAATGGCAGCTAAGTATCCAAAACTTTTAGGTAGTCTTCCTGAGGCTGATAAAGTAACTTATCGACTAGAAGGGTACCTTTTCCCAGCAACGTACAGCTACTATGAAAAGACAAGTATGGAAGATATTGTTGAGGACATGATTTCAACAATGGATTCTTACATGTCTCAGTACTACGATACTATTGCTGCAAGTGGAAAATCAGTTAATGATGTTTTAACACTTGCATCATTAGTTGAAAAAGAAGGTTCAACTGATGATGATCGCAGAAATATTGCTAGTGTCTTCTATAATCGCATGAATAATAACATGCCACTCCAAAGTAATATTGCTATTTTGTATGCAATGGGTAAACTTGGTGAAGAGACGAGTCTAGCGGCTGATGCAAGTATTGACACATCGATTGATTCACCGTATAATGTTTATACCAACACTGGTTTGATGCCTGGTCCGGTAGACGCTCCTAGCCTATCAGCTATCGAAGCAACCGTTAACCCTGCTTCAACGAATTACTATTACTTCGTTGCAGATGTTAAGACAGGTAAAATCTACTACTCAGAAAACTTTGATGACCACAAAGCTAATGTTGAAAAATATGTTAATAGTCAAATAAATGAATAATTGATGACAAACATGGTGTGATTAACATCATGTTTGTATTTGTAGATTATCCAAAAAATAAATTTTTAGAAAAGAGATAGAAAATGGCAGAAAAAACTTATCCAATGACCCTTGCTGAAAAAGAACAACTTGAACAAGAATTAGAAGAACTAAAATTAGTTCGTCGCCCAGAAGTTGTTGAACGTATTAAAATCGCTCGTTCATACGGTGACCTTTCAGAAAACTCTGAGTATGATGCAGCAAAAGACGAACAAGCATTCGTTGAAGGTCAAATCCAAAACATTGAAACTAAAATCCGTTATGCTGAAATCATTGATAGCGATGCTGTAGCAAAAGATGAAGTTGCTATCGGTAAAACAGTTACTGTTCAAGAAGTTGGAACAACTGATAAAGATGTTTACCACATCGTTGGTGCTGCTGGTGCTGATATCTTCTCAGGTCGTATCTCTAACGAAAGCCCAATCGCTCAAGCTTTGATTGGTAAAAAAACAGGTGACATCGTGACAATCGAATCACCTGCTGGAAGCTACGATGTTGAAATCATTAGCGTTGAAAAAACTGCTTAATCATAAAAAAAGGCTGTTAAGCCTTTTTTGTTTGTTCTGTTATTAAAAGGAAACTAAAACACCAGAAATAATTTTCTGGTGTTCTGGTTTATGAATTATTTACGGTGACATTGTTTACCAGCGTTACGGTTACTTTTCTTAGGTTTATTAAGTTGAGTTGTTGCAGCAGGTGTAACGTCTTTACGTTTAGTTGATTTGTAAGTTTTTGGAGGGTTCTTTTCAAATTCTTCAGCGATTTGTTTACGAAGTTTTGGTTTAATGATAAACATTGTAATCAATTGTTGAATGATTGAGAAGAAACCACCGACTAACCAGTAAAGGAGAACGCTTGCTGGCATGCTCATACCAAAGAAGACCATCATGAGCGGCATAACATACATTGTTCCCTTCATGGCTGCACGTTGTTCTTCAGCGACAGCTTGCATTGATAACCATGATTGGAAGAAGTAGAGGATAGCGATAACGGCTGTTAGTGGCATACTACGGCTTCCAAGGTCAATGCCTAGGAAAGTACTTCCAGAAACACCTTGTGTGTATTGAGCTGCGAAGTACATAGCTGAGAAGAATGGCATTTGAACAAGAAGTGGAAGACATCCCATACCGCCAAGCATGTTAATTCCATTTTCTTTTTGAGCAGCCATCAATTCTGTTTGAGCAGCCAATTTTTCTTCTTGAGTAGTTGCATTACGCATGCGTTCGTTGATTGGTGCAAAGATTGGTTTTAAATAAGCCATCTTTTCTGATTGGTAGCTTGCTTTCCATGATTGGTAAAGTCCAAGCGGAAGAATGACACAACGAACAATGATTGTTACTAAGATAATGGCTAAGCCAAATCCAAGGTCCATGTTGTTGGCAAAGTATTGGATAAGTTTTGCCATTGGTTCACCGAGCAAATGCCAAATAGTCCCTGTTGGGTTACCATGTGAATCTCGGCTGACACAACCACTTAGTAAGAACAATAACGATAAGCTTAGTCCTGAGAAGAGGACGCGATTTAGTTTCTTTTTCAATTGATTGTTTCCTTTTATTATAATATCCTACTATTTTACTGTTTTTTCTGCATTTTCTCAATACGTCTGTAGTCTTATTTATAGAATTAGTTGGCAATTTGGAAATCAGTGTAATCTTTAAAATTTGCCATTTTGACGTCGACGTAGGTTACTTTTGCCCATTTAGATGGTCCTTTGCGAATTTTTTGAATAAATTTTGCCATTTTAGCGGAATCGTCGGACTGGGCGAGGATTTCAACGGTACCATCATCATTATTCCAGACGCGACCGTAAATATCACCTAGACTTTGAGCAAGGGCGAAAGTCGAATAACGAAACCCCACTCCTTGAACTCGGCCTGAGACGATTAGACGAACTTTTTTCATCTCAAATTCCTCCTATTATATGCTATAATCTTCTTATGACTATTATAACTTCTAAATCAAATAATCTCATTAAAAAGACTAAAAAATTATTGAAAAAAAAATACCGCGAACATTCTTACTTGATTGAAGGGTGGCACTTGTTTGAGGAAGCGCAAAAAGCTGATGCAGAATTTTTGAACATTTTTGTTCTTGAAGAGTTTTCAGACCGCGTTGAGGGCTTATCTCATGTAACTTATGTGACGCCTGAGGTTTTAAAAGAATTAACAGACTCTAAGACACCACAGGGCATTATTGCAGAAGTGGTGATGCCAAGCTTACCGCTAGCTGACTTGAAAGCTGGTCGTTACTTGGTATTAGAAGATGTTCAAGACCCTGGGAATGTCGGAACCATGATTCGTACGGCTGATGCTGCTGGTTTGGATGGGGTATTGATTTCTGAGAAAACGGCAGATATTTACAATCAAAAAACTCTTCGTTCAATGCAAGGTAGTCATTTTCATTTGCCAGTTTGGTGTACCAATGTTTATGAAGCTTGCCAAAAATTGCAAAGTCTTGGTGTGCCGTTAGTTGCTACGACGCTTTCAAAAGATTCTGTTGACTACAAGACTGTTGAGCATAAAGGTGAGTTTGCTCTTGTCATGGGAAATGAAGGAAATGGCATTTCAGAGCAAATGACAAAACAAGCTGACATTTTGGCCCACATCATTATGCCTGGACAAGCAGAAAGTTTGAACGTTGCTGTGGCAACAGGGATTGTTCTCTTTAGTTTAATTTAATCTTAAACGTTTTCATACTTTGAATTTTTTAGTCATCGTTTCAGTCTATTTTAAGCTGATATGCTATAATTAGGGTGAAAGAAGGTGATTCTAATAGGTGCATATAAAAAAGATAAAGAGTTCATGGAACTCGTTGGTCATCTCATCAAACACCCCCGTTTTCAGAAGCTAGATAATATTCCGCAGCATCATTATTCAACCCGTATGGAACATTCTATTAATGTGGCTTATACGAGCTACAAGATTGCCAAAAAAATTGGTTGGGATGAAAAATCCACGGCGCGTGGAGGTCTTTTGCATGATTTCTTTTATTATGATTGGCGAGAAACCAAGTTTAATAAGGGGCATGCGTGGGTACATCCAAGAATTGCTGTTCGAAACGCTAGAAAATTAACGACTTTAAATAAGCGTGAAGAAGATATCATTTTAAAACACATGTGGGGGGCGACGATTGCTCCGCCGCGTTATAAAGAAGGTTACATTGTGACGATGGTCGATAAGTATTGGGCTGTCAAAGAAGCCATTACACCATTTCGCAATCGTTTTGGTAAGAAAAGACGCTACAGCCGTAAGATTTTACCAAGTAACCATCGTTAATGGATAGAATTTATCAGGAAGGGAGATTCTTTTGAATCAGAACGATATTATTTACACACAGACCGATAGTGGGTTGAATCGCTTTTTTGCTAAAATTTATGGATTAGTTGGTATGGGAATCGGCTTGTCAGCCCTTGTCTCATTCTTGATGCTTTATGTCTTTACTGACAATATGATTAACATCATGACTAATCACCCATTTATTTATTATGGTGCAGTTTTTTTAGAGTTGGCTTTGGTTTTCTTAGCTAGCGGTGCTGCTCGTAAAAATACACCATCTGCTTTGCCTTTGTTTTTATTTTATTCAGCTCTGAATGGCTTTACCTTAAGTTTCATCATTGTTGCTTACACACAAACAACGGTTTTACAAGCCTTTGTCTCATCTGCCTTAGTCTTTGGTGTGATGTCAGTTCTTGGTTTTGTCATTAAAAAAGATTTGTCTGGCTTTGCAAAAGCAGCCTTGGCAGCTTTGATTGGTATCATCATTGCAAGCTTTGTCAATATTTTTATTGGCTCAGGGATGATGAGCTTTGTTATCAGTATTATTTCAGTATTGATTTTCTCAGGGCTTATCGCTTATGACAATCAAATGATTAAGCGTGTTTATGAAGCAACAGGTGGTCAAGTTGGTGATGGTTGGGCTATTTCAATGGCACTTAGTCTTTACCTTGACTTTATCAACTTATTCTTGAATTTACTTCGCTTGTTCGGAAGCGATGATTAATGAATTAACTAGTGCAACTTTGTTTGCACTAGTTTTTTTCGTTTTTCAGACCAAGGTCATTGGTCATTTCTTGTCTTTATGTTATAATGGTCCTAATATTTTGAAAATTCGAGGAATTAATTATGAAAACACCATTTATTTCAGCCAAAGAGCTTCAAAACATTACGAATGAATTTCCAACGCCATTTCACCTTTACGATGAAAAAGGGATTCGTGAAAAGGCTCGCGCTTTGAACAAGGCCTTTGCTTGGAATAAAGGGTTTAAGGAATATTTTGCCGTAAAAGCTACCCCAACACCAGCTATCTTGAAGATTCTACAAGAGGAAAATTGCGGGGTGGATTGTGCGACAGAAGTGGAACTTTTGATGAGCCACAAGCTAGGCTTTACTGATATCATGTTCTCATCAAATAATACGCCAGCGCGTGAATTCAAGTACGCTAGAGAAATCGGTGCAACCATCAACCTTGATGCTTACGAACATATCGCCTTTTTAAAAGAGGTGGCAGGCTTACCAGATACTGTGTCACTTCGATACAATCCAGGTGGTGTTTTCTCGCTTGGAACAGATATTATGGACAATCCAGAAGAATCAAAATTTGGAATGACCAAAGATCAGCTGATTCAAGGTTTTAAAGATTTGAAAGCAGAAGGTGTCAAAAACTTTGGGATTCATTCATTCCTTGCTTCAAACACAGTGACCAATGATTATTACCCAGAGTTAGCCCGTCAGTTGTTTGAATTAGCTGTTGAGGTGAAGGAAAAAACTGGTGTTATGATTAACTTTATCAATTTATCTGGTGGAGTTGGAGTTAATTACCGTCCAGAGCAAAAAGCTAATGATATTGCAGTGATTGGTGAAGGGGTCCACCGTGTCTTTGATGAGGTGTTGGTTCCTGGTGGGCTTGGTGATGTGAAAATCTTTACTGAACTTGGTCGCTTCATGCTGGCGCCACATGGTTTGCTTGTAACCAAAGTTCGTCACTGCAAACAAACGTATCGCACATACATTGGTGTTGACGCCTCAGCTGTTAACTTGTTGCGCCCAGCCATGTATGATGCTTATCATCACATCACAAACATGACAAATTCCAATGGAAAACTTGAGGTGGTCGATGTGGTTGGTTCCCTTTGTGAAAACAACGATAAATTTGCTAAACAGCGTGAATTACCTGAAGTGCGCATCGGTGATACCTTGGTCATTCATGATACAGGAGCACACGGTTTTTCAATGGGTTATCAATACAATGGTCGCTTACGTTCAGCTGAGATTCTTTATCAAGAAGATGGCAGTGCACGTTTAATCCGCCGTGCCGAAACACCAGAAGATTATTTTGCAACCATTAAAGGATTTGATTTTGAATAAGTTATAAGAGCAGTTAGCTAAGGACTACAGATGGCCTTTAGTTAGCTGTTTTTTTATTAAGAAAAAGCTTTCAAGAATTTGTAAACTCTTTCCATTTTTGCTATAATAAATTATGTAAAAAACTTAGGAGAAAATATTCATGACAACATTTCTTTGGATTTTGTTAGTTTTGGTTGCTTTGTTTGGTGGCCTTGTTGGTGGCGTTTTTATCGCTCGTAAACAGTTTGAAAAGGAAATCGGTGAACACCCACGCTTGACGCCTGATGCGATCCGTGAAATGATGAGCCAAATGGGTCAAAAACCTAGTGAAGCTAAAATTCAACAAACGTACCGTAACATTATCAAACAATCAAAAGCAGCTGCAGCAAAAGCTAAAAAATAATCTTTACGCTTTGGTTTGAAAAATGCTAAAGGCGGATGACTTATTGTTTGATAGTTTTTGACCTTACATACAAGTCAGTCTTTAACAAACGTTTTCGAGCACAGAGCTCAGAAATGAATGACTCAGTTGGCTCACCAACTGGGTTTTTTCTAAGTCTAATTCCCTTATTAGAAAGAAGATTCTATGGATAATAGACCAATTGGTTTTTTAGATTCTGGAGTTGGTGGTTTAACAGTTGTGCGTGAATTGATGCGTCAACTACCACATGAAGAAATTGTATATATTGGAGACTCAGCAAGAGCTCCTTACGGTCCTAGACCTGCTGAGCAAATTAGAGAATACACTTGGGAATTGGTAAATTTCTTGTTAACTAAAAATGTTAAGATGATTGTCTTTGCTTGTAATACAGCGACAGCAGTTGCTTGGAAAGAAGTTAAAGAGAAACTTGATATTCCTGTTCTTGGTGTTATTTTACCAGGTTCTAGTGCCGCGATTAAATCGACGCGTAACGGTAAAATTGGGATTATCGGAACTCCGATGACCATTAATTCAGAAGTTTACCCTGAAAAGATAAAATCATTATCACCCAAAATGGAAGTTAGCGGTCTAGCTTGTCCCAAGTTTGTTCCAATCGTTGAGTCAAATGAAATGGGGTCAAGTGTTGCTAAAAAAGTCGTTTACGAAAGTTTAGCGCCGCTTGTTGGCAAAGTTGACACATTGGTTCTTGGATGTACGCATTACCCACTACTTCGTCCAATCATTCAAAATGTGATGGGACCTAATGTTAAATTAATCGATAGTGGTGCTGAATGTATTCGAGATGTGTCAGTGTTATTAAATTACTTTGAAATTAATCATAGTCGCACTGAAAATGCTGTAGATCACCATTTCTACACAACAGCAAGTAGTCAGCGTTTTAAAGAAATTGCGGTGAACTGGCTAGGAACTGACATTGATGTGCAACATGTTAATTTGGAAAAGTTGAACAAATAGAAATGAGATGGTAATAAATGGCTGATAAAATTTATGAGTATAAAGATAAAGAAAATTGGTTCCTTGGCGAGTGGGGTGGCTTCAATGCTATTTCAGGTCTTGGAAATGTCTGTGTTGACGATCTTTATGAATTGAGCCAACAAGTCGCAAAACTTGTTGCAAGTAAATGCTGTGGCAAATATCACGGACACGGTGAAGGCGGCTGCCATAAAGACGAATTTAATGGCTACAACGTCACTGTTGTTAAAAAATCATCTGATTTTCAATTGATTCGCTTTGTTGTTGGCATGATTAACGAAGAAACTAATCGTCATTTAGAAGTGCTACAACGTGCGGGTGCGGTTGTGGTTACTGAGGATGACCAATTGTTATTTGTGCATCTACCAGAAGACGGTGTTGCTGCGTCAGCCTTTTTTGGAAAATCATCTGAAAATGCATTTGGTGATACCATCTTGATTGCTACACGCAATGAAGGTAAAACCAAAGAATTTCGTAAAATGTTTGATCAACTAGGCATCAAAGTTGAAAACCTAAATAACCACCCAGAATTGCCTGAAGTGGAAGAAACTGGAATGACCTTTGAAGAAAATGCACGCTTGAAAGCAGAAACAATTTCAAAATTAACTGGAAAAATGGTTCTGGCTGATGATTCTGGCTTGAAAGTTGATGTCCTTGGTGGTCTTCCTGGTGTATGGTCAGCTCGTTTCTCTGGCCCAGACGCTACAGATGAATCAAACAATGCTAAATTGCTTCATGAATTAGCAATGGTATTTGATATGAAAGACCGTTCAGCGCAATTCCACACAACACTTGTGGTTGCTGCACCAGATAAGGAAAGTTTGGTTGTTGAAGCAGATTGGCCTGGCTACATTGCTATGGAAGCAAAAGGCGACAACGGCTTTGGTTATGACCCACTATTCTTAGTTGGTGAAACTGGACGTCACGCTGCAGAATTGACAGCAGATGAAAAAAATGAAATCTCACATCGCGGGTTGGCTGTTAAGAAATTAATGGAGGCATTCCCAGTATGGAAAGCAGAACAATAATTGTAATGAGTGATTCTCACGGTGACCGTGAGATTATTAGCAATATTAAACAACGTTATCAAGGCGAAGTTGATGCCATTTTCCATAATGGAGATTCTGAGCTACCAAGTTCAGATTCCATTTGGGATGGTATCAAAGTGGTTCGTGGTAATTGTGATTACGATAATGGTTATCCTGAAAGATTGACAACTTATCTTGACGATATTGTCATAGCACAAACTCACGGGCACCTTTATAACATTAATTTTACATGGGATAGATTGGATTTATTTGCTCAAGAAGAAGATGCAGATATCTGCCTTTATGGGCACTTGCACCGAGCAGCAGCTTGGCGTAATGGTAAAACTATTTTTATCAATCCAGGTAGTGTTCTTCAACCTCGTGGTGATGTCAAAGAAAAGCTTTATGCTAAAGTAATTATCACTAAAGACAAGATTAAGGTTGATTTTTACACACGTGACCACAAACTCTATCCGGCACTTTCAAAGGAATTTAACAGATGATAGCAAAAGAATTTGAAGAATTTCTTCTTAGCCATTTGGATCACTACTTGATTCCGGCAGAAGATTTGGCGATTTTTATTGATACGCATAATTCAGACCACGCTATGTTACTTTTAGCTAATAATGGTTATTCACGTGTTCCTGTTATCACCAAAGATAAAGAATACGTTGGAACTATCAGCATTGCTGACATTATGTCTTATCAAGCTAAAAATCAATTGACCGATTGGGAATTGGCTCAGACTGATATTGGTAAGATGGTTAATACCAAATTACAAACCATTAGTGATACTTCAAGCTTAACGGATATTATGCATTTGTTAGTGGACTATCCTTTCTTGCCAGTCTTAGATAAAAATAACCACTTCCTAGGCATTATTACACGTAAATCGATTCTAAAGGCTGTTAATAGTCTCTTACACGATTTCACTGATTATTATACGATTACCCCGAAAGATGATTGATTTTATCCAAGAATTTATTGACAGTAAGTCTCTCTCAGAGAATTCTAGAAATGCTTATTTTTATGATTTGCAGCAATTTGTTGAAGCTGTTGATGGCAAAGTCAGCAAAGAAAAGCTGGCGCTTTATGAGCATTCATTGGCACCTTTAAAAATCTCAGCCAAAAAGCGTAAGATTTCAGCGGTAAATCAGTTTTTGTATTTTTTGTATGATACTGAGCGCTTAGATCGTTTTTATAAATTAAGCAATAAAGAAAAATTGGCCACAAAACCGGTTAGTAAGGAGTTGCTGGATTATTCGGCTTTTTATCAAGAAAGTTCGTATCAAGCTGGTCAGTTGATTGCGCTTTTGATGATTGAAATGGGCCTGTCGTCTAGTGACCTTCAAGGCTTAAAAGTTGCTGATTTGGATAGGACTTTTGCTGTTTTGCGCGTGCAAAAAGCTGGCTTGGTCAGAGTGCTAGAAGTTCCTGCAAAATTGCTTGATTACATGACTGCCAATTTGTCTGAAGAACAGATTTATCTTTTTGATAATCAAGGTAAATCTTATTCAAGACAATGGTTCTTCAATCAATTAAAAGCATTTTTGGCTTCTTTAGGTCTGGAAGACTTATCAGCGCAGGACATGCGCCATCAATATGTTTTACATCAAAAAGCAGCAGGAAAATCTTTATTAGAAGTTAGTCGCAATTTAGGGCTTAAGAGTCCAGTGACTTTAGAGAAATTTTATAACTAATGGATATTAAATTAAAAGATTTTGAAGGGCCTCTGGATTTGCTTTTGCACTTGGTCTCTAAATATCAGATGGATATTTACGATGTTCCAATCGTGGAAGTTATCGAGCAGTATTTGACTTATATCTCAACCTTACAAGCCATGAAATTAGAAGTGGCAGGTGAATATATGGTTATGGCCAGTCAGCTCATGCTGATTAAAAGCCGTAAGCTACTTCCAAAAATTGTTGAAACAGAGCCAGAAGAAGATGATCCTGAACAAGAATTGTTGGCACAAATCGAAGAATATCGTCGCTTCAAGGCGATTAGTGAGGAAATGTCAGCTCAGCACGATGAACGTGCTAAATTTTACTCAAAACCAAAACAAGAATTAATTTTTGAAGATGCGGTTTTAGCTCATGACAAGACGATTATGGATCTTTTCTTGTCATTTTCACATGTTATGGCTGAAAAGCGAAGAGAATTGAAAAATAGTCATACGGTTGTTGAGCGTGATGATTATCGTATTGAAGACATGATGACGGTTATTTCAGAACGTCTCAGTCAGTCTAAAAAACTTGTTTTGAACAAGGTTTTCAAAGAATGTCAATCTATTCCAGAAATGATTACCTTATTTTTGGCGACTTTAGAATTGATTAAAGTCCATGAGGTGGAAGTAGAACAAAAGGAAAACTTTGGAGATATCGTTTTACGAAGTGTTAGTTGAGTGAAAAAACGATAACCCTTGGTAAACAAAATTAAGAAAGGAAGTTATATGAACTATTTAGCTCAGATTGAAGCCCTTCTTTTTGTAGCAGGTGAAGAAGGCTTGAGCTTACGTCATTTGGCTAGTATAGTTAATTTAACACCAACGGCGCTCCAACAACAACTGGAAAAATTAGCACAGAAATACAAAGCTGACGACTCATCAAGTCTTTGTTTGATTGAGACAGCAGGTTGTTATAAAATTGTGACTAAAGAAATTTTTGCTGATTTGCTTCGTGATTTTGCAAAAGCTCCAGTCAATCAAAGTTTATCACGTGCCAGTTTGGAAGTTTTATCCATTATTGCTTACAAACAACCGATAACACGTATTGAAGTTGATGATATTCGTGGTGTTAATTCTAGCAGTGCTATCAGTAAATTAATGGCTCTAGGTTTAATTTGCGAAGCTGGTAAAAAAGAAGTAATTGGTCGACCAAATATTTATGCGACAACGGATTATTTCCTAGATTTTATGGGAATCAATGACCTAAGTGAGCTGATTGACGTGTCAAATATCGAAGTGGTTAATGAAGAAATGCCCCTTTTTGAAGAGCCAGAATTAGCCCAGGAAGAAACAGAACTCGCTAAAACTGACGAAATGATGTAAAATAGCTAAAAAGCAGTTAAAGGAAAGAATATGAGAATTAATAAATACATTGCCCATGCGGGAATTGCCAGCCGTCGTAAAGCTGAAGATTTGATTAAAAGAGGTTTGGTAACCATCAACGGTAAAGTTGTCACAGAACTAGCTACAACGGTTAAAGCTGGTGATGTTGTTGAAGTTGAAGGGACACCAATCTATAACGAAGAAAAAGTTTATTACCTTCTTAATAAACCTCGTGGTGTGATTTCAAGTGTATCAGATGACAAAGGCCGTAAAACGGTTGTTGACTTGCTACCAAATGTTACAGAACGTATCTACCCTGTTGGACGTTTGGACTGGGATACTACTGGACTTTTGATTTTGACAAATGATGGTGATTTCACAGATGAAATGATTCACCCACGTAACGAAATTGACAAAGTCTACTTAGCTCGTGTTAAAGGACTTGCGACAAAAGAAAATCTTCGTCCATTAACACGTGGTGTTGTTATCGATGGCAAAAAGACAAAACCAGCTCGTTACAACATCATCAAAGTAGATCCTGAAAAAAATCGTTCAGTGGTTGAATTGACTATTCATGAAGGACGTAACCACCAAGTTAAGAAAATGTTCGAATCAGTTGGACTTTTGGTAGATAAATTGTCTCGTACGAACTTTGGGACTTTGGATCTATCAGGTCTTCGCCCAGGTGAATCACGTCGTTTGAGCAAAAAAGAAATCAGCCAGTTACATAATTTAGCTGTTAACAAACAAAAATGATAAAAAAACTGTTTATTGCGCTTGTTAAATGGTATCAAAAACGGATTTCCCCCATGACCCCTCCATCCTGTCGCTATCGACCAAGCTGTTCGAATTACATGATTATGGCGATTGAAAAGCATGGGCTAAAGGGTGTTCTTATGGGAATTGCACGTATTTTACGTTGCCATCCATTTGTAGAGGGTGGTGATGATCCGGTCCCAGATTATTTTACACTTCGACGCAATAAAGATTTTCAAAGAAAAAAAGAGGAAAGCTAAGGCTTTCCTCTTTTCGATTTTTAATATTTTGACCATGTTTTTGGAATGAAAAGTAGTAACATTGGGTAGATTTCCAAACGTCCTGCAATCATAGCAAATGACATGAGTAGTTTTGAAAACGGACTAAAGATTGCAAAGGTTTGACTTGTTCCAAGCATTGGTCCAATATTGTTAAAAGTTGAAGTAGCTGCACTGACCACAACCATAAAATTATTATTATCTAGTGATAGCATTAAGGTTAGTCCTAAAAGTAAGAAAACATATAATGTCAAATACTTAAGGACACCGTGTTGAATTTCCTTATCAAGTGGCTGTTCGTTGATATGGATAGTCATGATACGGTTTGGATAAAGGGTTGAGAGCACTTGATTTCTTGCGATTTTCGTTAGAATCAGTGCACGCATGACCTTAATACCACCTGCAGTTGATCCAGCAGATCCTCCGACAAACATGAGAAAGAGCAGAATAACCTGAGCAAACAAAGGCCAAACGGTCAAATCAGTTACTCCAAATCCTGTTGTTGTCATGACGTTAGCCACTTCAAATAATGAATTTTTCAAAGCCTTACCAGCGCTTGGGTAAAGGCCACTGACATTCAACCAGATTAGAGCTGTTGCAATCACAACAATCCCAATATAAGTTCTTAGTTCTTCGTCTTTAAAGAATGCTTTAAACTTACGAAGTAATAAGAAATAGTACAAGTTAAAGTTAATCCCAAAAAGGAGTACAGCAATTGAGACAATATTTGTGATTAGTGAACTGTTGTAATGAGCAATAGAATCATTATAGACTCCAAAACCACCAGTACCAGCACAACCCATTGCAGTGATAATACTGTCAAAGGCAGGCATGCCAGCTACCATCAAAATAACCATTAAAATGGCAAACATACTGAGGTAAATGACATAAAGAATTTGCGCTGTTTCTTTCAGTTTAGAAACCACTTTACCAAAGACAGGACCAGGCACTTCAGCACGCATGACTTCCAAGTGGCTATTTTTACTATTTTCCATAATGGCTAGCGCAAACACCAGCACTCCCATACCACCGATAAGGTGGGCGAAACTTCGCCAGAAGACTAGCGAGTGTGATAGCACCGCAACATCAGGTAAAATAGTAGCACCAGTCGTGGTAAATCCAGAAACCATTTCAAAGAAAGCGTCAATGATACTTGGAATTTGTCCTGAAAGTACAAATGGTAGTGCTCCAAAGAAAGACCAAAGTATCCAACACAGAGCAACGATTATGAGTCCCTCTTTGGTGTAAACATGGTAATTTTTGGGCTTGAAAGCCACTCCGAGAAGTCCGATGATAACGAGAATACCAATTGTAATAACAAGGCTATTAATCACTCGCATATTTTCATGGTAGATAAAAGCCACAATCACAGGAACCAGCATCAAAGAAGCTTCAATCAATAGGAGTTTTGCTAGGAGATAACGAACCATACTTTTATTCATAACTTACCTCGCTAACAAATCGTAGATGCGCGTGATGTTTTTCAAGAATGTGACAACGACAATCTTATCGCCAACTTCAAAGATATCCTCACCCGTTGGATAGATAGTTTTACCATTGCGGATGATTGCGGCAATCAGAATATTTTCCTTGAATTTTAGTGATGACAGACTCTTACCTGCCATTTTATTGTTTTCACGAATTTCAAATTGTAAGGTCTCGATACGACCATTAGCGACGTGGTGCATGGCATCGAGGTTTGAGTCTTGGGCGTTCACACGACCACGGATAAAGTGCATCATTGAATCTACGGCAATACTTTTTGGTGTGACAATACTTGAAAATTGGCTAGTGTCAATAATTTCAAGCAAGCTTGTACGGTTAACTTTAGTGATATTTTTTCGTACACCAAGTGTTTCAAGGAACATAGAAGTGATGATGTTTTCTTCATCCACCCCTGTTAGTGTTGCGACTGCATCAAAGTTTTCCCCACATTCTTCCAAAAGCACACTTTTAGCCGTACCGTCACCTTGGACGACATGGACGTTTGGAAATTCTTGGCTGAACATCTGAGCTTGCTCAGGATTATTTTCAATGACCTTAAGATTCACCCTAGTGTTCTTAAGAATGTTGAGCAAGTAGTATGCAATTCGTCCAGCACCAATAATCATCATGTTCTTGATAGATTTGGTTTTTACAGAATTGTGGAAAAGAATCATGTCAATACGACTTCCTGTAACGAAAATCTTATCAGCAGTTTGTAGTGTTGCATCACCATCAGGAATGATTAATTTTCCGCGACGTTCGATAGCACAGATAACTATGTTGCCGAATTTTTTACGGAACTGGCTTAAACTCATGTGGCAAAGTTTGCTGCCATCAGAAATCACAAATTCCATCAGCATGACACGTCCATTGACAAAGTGCTCAACAGAAAGGGCATTTGGAAAGTCAACAGTATTAGCAATATAACGTGCAGTTAACAATTCTGGATTGACCACTAGAGAAAAGCCAAGGAAATTTTTATCTTTGAAATAAGCGTTTGAGTATTCTGGATTACGAACACGGACAACCGTTTCTTTGGCACCCATTTGTTTGGCAAGAACGGCTGAAATCATATTAACTTCGTCTTTATCAGTCAGAGCAATGAAGATATCGCAGTTAGCAACATCAGCTTGCTCAAGAATTTTAAAGTTAGCACCATTACCAACGATTCCCATGATATCGTGACGTTTGGTAATATTTTTTAAAACAGCTTCTTTTTCTTCAATTAAGACGACATTGTGTTTTTCTTCAACAAGAGAGCGACAAAGTGCGGTAGCAACCTTACCTCCGCCGACAACAATTATTTTCATTTTAACCTCCGAAATGTATCGTATCTATATTACTCTATTTTTCCTAAAAATACTAGCCATTCCAACTGTTAACAAGGGATTAAGCTTGATTTATCTAAGCTAACAATGATTGTTAAAATTAGGTTACAAATCATCAAAACGCTTGCGAAATGTCAGTGAGAGAATTATAATGAGTCGTTATCTAATTTTAGGGAGAAATTTCAATGCTTGAAAAGTTACGAAATGTTTTTATTGGTAATCCCCTGGAATCAGCTGGCGAGACTGACGAGGATCATCTGCTATCCAAATCACAAGCCTTGGCTATGTTGTCCAGCGATGCCCTTTCATCTATTGCTTATGGTCCAGAACAAGTTATCTTAATTTTGACAACTATTTCTGCGGCGGCAATTTGGTGGTCTTTACCAATTGGACTTTTGGTTTTGGTATTGTTAGCAAGCCTAACGATTTCTTACCAACAAGTTATCCATGCTTACCCTAAAGGTGGTGGTGCCTACATGGTATCTACGGAAAATTTATCACCAAGTATGGGATTAATTGCGGGTGGTAGTTTGTTGGTTGACTATATGTTGACAGTAGCTGTTTCGGTGTCATCTGGTGCCGATGCGATTACATCAGCTTTTCCAGCCATTAAGGAATTTAATTTAGAAATTTCGATTGTTCTGGTTTTGACTTTGATGTTTATGAATTTGCGTGGTTTGCGCGAATCGGCAAAATCTTTGATGATTCCAGTTTATTTGTTCATTGTAAGTATCTTATTCTTGATTGCATATGGTGCTTTTCAAATTCTGACTGGGCATTTGGCTTATACGGCAACAGCACACATTGGTAAAGTGGTTCCAGGAGTGTCTATCATTCTTTTGCTGAGAGCTTTTACCAGCGGTTCAGCTTCACTTACTGGTGTTGAAGCTATTTCAAATGCGGTGCCATTTTTCAAGAAACCAAAAGAAAAAAACGCAGCTGGCACCCTTGCCATCATGTCACTAATTCTTGGGATTATGTTCGCAGGGATTACTTTCCTAAACTATTGGTTGGGAATTACACCATCAGCTCATGTAACCATTTTGGCTCAAATTGCGCAACGTATCTTTGGTGATTCAACAATCGGAAATGCTTTGTTCTATATTTTCCAATTATCAACAGCCTCAATCTTGGCGGTTGCTGCAAATACTGGCTTTTCTGCCTTTCCAATGTTATCTTTCAACATGGCTAAGAACAAATACATGCCTCACCTCTTTATGGAAAAAGGGGCACGTCTTGGATATTCAAATGGTATCATTACCTTAGCAGTTGGGGCAATTGCGCTTCTTTGTATCTTTAATGGTTCAACTGAGCGTCTTATTCCGCTTTATACCATTGGGGTATTTGTCCCATTTGCCCTTTCACAAACGGGGATGGTCATTCACTGGAAACGCAAATTTGGTCAAGGCTATTTGAAACATTCTGTGGCTAATATCTTGGGAGCAATTATTTGTTACCTCATCATTTTGATTTTATTGATTTTTAGAATTGGTGAAATCTGGCCATTCTTCCCAATCGTCTTTGTCTTGATGTTCTTGTTCCATTCTATTAAGAATCACTACAAGAATGTTGCTATGCAACTTCGTTTGACAGATGATGTTAAGAATATCCATTATGATGGTAATACGGTTTTGATTTTGGTCGGCAATATGACACAAGCAAGTATTCGTGCTATCAACTATGCTAAAAGCATTGGACAAACGGTTGTTGCCATGCACGTATCAACCTTGGAAACACGTGAAAAAGACTTAGAAGTTGAAGAAGAATTCAAACACTATTTCCCAGATGTTACCTTTGTCAATATTGAATCAAACTACCGTGATATTGTGAAACCAACTATGATGTTTGTTCAAAAAATGAATCATGAAGCTAAGAAAAATAATCACACTATGACGGTTCTTATTCCAAAATTCATTCCAAAACACAGTTGGCAAAACATACTTCACAACCAAATGAGCCTACGTCTCCGTGCGCGTTTACGTTGGTATGAAGACATTATCATTGCAACTTATTCATATCATTTGAAGAAATAATAAATGTTTAAGAAGCCTTTCATATCAAGGCTTCTTTTAATTTTGTAAAAGAAAAGGCTTACATCAAAAAAGCTTTGAAAAAAGCCGTAAAAACATGACATTTTCGCGTCAAATACGTTGACTTTGCATGTTAAAGTGTTATAATAATTTATAAGAATTCGTTAGTTTAAATCAAACCTGTTATGATTTAAGTTAATAAATTGCCGCCAACCACGCTGTTTGCTGAGCTTGACTCCGGGCAGTGTGGTTTATTTTTATTTCAAAAAACGGAGAGGAATAGTTATGAATATCGAAGAACTTGATTACCAAGAAAAAGCTACTAAGGCTGTCAATCATGTCGTTCTTTTTCAACCACAAATTCCACAAAATACAGGAAATATTGCTAGAACTTGTGCTGCAACCAATACACCACTACACATCATTCGTCCAATGGGATTCCCAATTGATGACCGTAAAATGAAACGCGCAGGGCTTGATTATTGGGACAAACTTGATGTGATATTCTATGATAGCATTGAAAAATTTATGGAAAAATGTGATGGGAAAGTTCACTTGATTAGTAAATTTGCTGAAAAAGTTTATTCTGACGAAAACTACAATGATGGCAACCATCATTATTTCCTTTTCGGTCGTGAAGATAAAGGTCTTCCTGAAGACTTCATGCGAGCAAATCCTGAAAAAGCGCTTCGTATTCCGATGAATGATGAACACGTGCGCAGCTTGAATTTGTCAAATACCGTCTGCATGATTGTTTATGAAGCTCTTCGCCAACAAGCATTTCCAAATTTGGAACTCAGCCACACTTACGAGCATGATAAACTAAAATAAAAGAAAAGTAGTCCTTTAGGACTGCTTTTTGACGTATAAAAATCCAAAAAGTGAGGAGAATCAGCATAAAATCAAGCTTTTTCAGCCAAAAACATTGCAGAGCTTGATTTTTTTTGATATTCTAAGGGTGTCTTCAGGGCAGGGTGAGATTCCCGACCGGCGGTGTTGCCTCTCGTTGTTTGCTAAGAGAACGAGAGCAATGTAAAAGTCCGCGAGCTGCTTGGCAGTTGATCTGGTGAGATTCCAGAACCGACAGTAAAGTCTGGATGGGAGAAGACCAAGAGTTTGCTTAGGCTTTTTGGCTACAGCAATATACTCGAACGCCTTCTTTCAATTTGAGAAAATTGGAGGAACTTTTTTATGCCTGAAACTATGACTAATACACGTAAATTGGCGCATATTGCCATTTTATCGACGCTTTCGTTCTTGTTGATGTATTTGCAATTTCCGCTGATTCCATCAGCTAGCTTCTTGCTATTTGATTTTTCAATCTTACCAGTCTTAGTTGGTCTTGTGATGATTGACTTGCAAAGCGCGCTTGGAATTTTGATTTTGCGAACACTTCTAAAACTCATGTTAAATAATGGTGGTGTTACCACCTTGATTGGTATGCCAATGAATGTGGTCGCTTTAGGAGTTTTCTTGTTAGCGATGGCTTTCATTTGGAATCGAAAACCAAGTTTGAAAACTTTTGTTTTGGCTTCAGTTGTGGGAATGATTGGTTTGACCGTGGCTATGTTGGTATTAAACTATATCTACGCGGTGCCACTTTATGCCCAATTTGCAAACTTTGATATTTCAGCTATTCTAGGTTTAGGAAATTACCTTTTTGCAATGGTTGTCCCATTTAACTTGATTGAAGGAGTGATTTTCTCTATTTCCTTCTTTATCTTATGGACATGCCTAAAACCGATTTTAACAAAATAAATACATGACAGGTCTGGGACATAGTCCTAGGCTTTTTAGTTAATCTGCTAATGAACTTAACATTTGTTTAAACTGCCACAGTTTTGCCACAGAATTTAGAGGCTTTGGCTAGGCTTAAAAAATGAACTGCGTTATAATAATACTGTTGCACTAAATTCTTGTGAAAGGTATTAACATGAAACATAAACAAACCTATTTTACACTTGGCTCAACCTTTCTCGTGATTTTTATGATGTTGGGCTATGTTGTAAAATTTTATCCTGAAGCTGTAACAGGACTTGATTCAAGTATTCAATTAAGCGTTCGTGGAGATTTACCAGCACCTCTGACTGCTTTCTTTAAAGTCATCACAAATTTTGGTCATGAAGCGCTTGTCTTTGTCTATACATTTGCCATTGCAGCCTTTTTCTATTTCCGAAAAAATTGGAAAACGGAAGGCCTTCTTTTAGCTGGCAATTTGGTTTTAATGGGAGCTTTTTCAACAGTCTTTAAGTATCTTTATAATCGTCCAAGACCAAGTTTGGAATTCTTAGTTAAACGACCAATGGGGCCATCGTTCCCAAGTTGGCATGCGGCATCCAGTATGATTGTGGCTATTAGTTTGATGATTATTATCGAGCAACATTTGACAAAAACAGTGGCTAAGCGTCTGCTACAAGTATTGGTTTTTGTACTTGCTCTTTTAACAGCTGTTTCTCGTATCTACTTAGGTGTCCATTACCCAACAGATATTTTGGGTGGCTGGTTGCTAGCTCTTGCTATCTCTCTAGCTGTATACCCAATTTATGATAAGAAGCGTTTTGAATGGCGTTTCCAAGGAAAACAAGATTAAGTATTAAAGAGGCGACCGATAGGTCGTCTTTTTAAGGTGACTTGAGTTTGTCTCGTGCTTAGAAAGTGTTATAATAAAAGCTATGAAAAAACGTTACAATACTCTAAATGATTACTATCGCGAGATTTTTGGAGAAAAAATATTTAAAGTTCCTATTGATGCAGGATTTGACTGTCCAAACCGTGATGGGACGGTAGCGCATGGTGGATGTACTTTCTGTACAGTATCAGGTTCTGGTGATGCTATCGTGGCTCCAGATGCTCCAATTCGTGATCAGTTTTATGAAGAAATAGATTTCATGCACCGTAAATGGCCAGAAGTTAAGAAATACTTGGTTTATTTCCAAAACTTCACCAATACACACGACACGGTTGATGTGATTCGAGAACGCTATGAACAAGCGATTAACGAGCCTGGTGTTGTCGGGATTAATATCGGGACACGTCCCGACTGTCTGCCAGATGAAACCATTGCCTACATTACTGAGTTGTCTGAGCGTATGCATGTGACTGTTGAACTTGGGTTGCAGACCACTTATGATGAAACTTCTAAAATCATTAACCGTGCTCACACTTATGACCTTTACGTTAAAACGGTGAAACGTCTTCGTGAATTGGCTCCTAAGGTTGAGATTGTTTCTCACTTGATTAATGGTCTTCCAGGGGAAAACCACGAGATGATGGTTGAGAACGTTAGACGTTGTGTGACTGATAACGAGATTGACGGAATCAAACTTCATTTGCTTCACTTGATGACAAGTACCAAAATGCAACGTGATTACCATGAGGGGCGTTTGAAATTGCTCAGTATGGACGAATACGTCAATATTATCTGCGATCAGTTGGAAATTATTCCTAAAAATATTGTTATTCACCGCATTACTGGAGATGCTCCACGTGACATGTTAATTGGACCAATGTGGAGCCTCAAGAAATGGGAAGTTTTAAACGCCATTGACAAAGAAATGGAACGTCGAGGTTCTTATCAAGGATGTAAATTAGAGGAGGTTGAATCGTGATAAAACGTCCCTTACACTTATCACATGATTTTTTGGCTGAGGTGCTAGATGATGGTGCAGTAGCTGTTGATGCAACCATGGGAAATGGCAATGACACAGCTTTTCTCGCTCAGCATGCTAAAAAAGTTTACGCTTTTGATGTGCAAGAACAAGCACTAAAAAGCACACAAGAACGCCTAGAAAAACAAGCAATTTCAAATGCGCAGTTGATTTTAGATGGGCATCAAAATCTTGATAAATACGTCAGTGAGCCAATTCGCGCAGCTATTTTCAACCTTGGCTATTTACCAAGTGCCGATAAGACAGTCATTACAAAACCCGATACCACTTTAGTGGCTATTGAAAAAATCTTAGAACGTCTTGAAATCGGTGGTCGTCTAGCTATCATGATTTATTATGGTCACGAAGGTGGAGACATGGAAAAAGATGCTGTGCTTGATTACGTGTCAGTTCTTGACCAAAAAGAGTTTGCAACCATGCTTTACAAACCTCTTAACCAAATTCACCAACCACCTTTCTTGGTTATGATTGAAAAATTACGTTAATAAGTAAAACCTCTATGATTAAGGTCATAGAGGTTTTTCGTTATTAAAATGCAGGTTTGATGTAAATGCGGTCATCACCGAGCGGCACGATTGAGACTTTTTGGTCATAAAAATCAGATAAAATAGTTTCAGTAAGAACTTCATTTTTAGGACCTTTGGCAATGATTTGCCCTTTTTTGAGGAGAAGGATATGATATTCTTTTATTTGCTAATTATCTGAATTAAATATTGCTTGAGTATTTTGGAGGAAAATATTTGGAAATATGATGTGGACTTTATAAATATTTTCAAATATTTCTTGATTATATAGGCCATGAAAGTTTGAGACAATTCGTTTGATATTTTTAATTCCAAAGCCGTTGAATTGTCTGTGAATTCTAGATGAAATTTCTTCTTTTTCAAAAAAGTTTTCAATATCTATATATAAATTACCCTTAAAAAACTTTATTTCCAAGTTTATTATTCGAAATTTTGGGTTAGCTATTCTTGAGCAAGCTGAGATACTATTATCTAGGATATTTCCCAAAATAATAGAAATGATATCAGCTTTTAAAGATAAATTCTGTGGAATTAAACAATGAATTTCTAATTTTATATCTAATTTTTGAGCTTCTTTTTTCTTTTGATTTAGAAGAAAGTTTAAAATGGAATCATTTGTAAAGAAGTCTTTTTTTGTTGAAATTAATTCTAAATTTTGGTTAATTAGCATTGCTGCTTCAGTATATTTTTTTTGCTCTAACAACCCAAGTAAGACGAGGTGATGATTCTTTAAATCGTGCTTTAGAGATCGTATTAATTCCTCGGTTTCTTTGCTTTTTTTTAACTTATTTAATTCAGATTGAAAATTTAAATTATTAATGTGGATGTTATAAAATTTGAGGTGCTGATTATTGATATAGGTATATATATATAGTGAGAGGATGTTGATAGTGATGAATCCTAAGGTAATTAATAATATATTAAGCGAAGTGTTCTTATTTCCTATTAATTGATTTAATAATAAGATAAGTGTGATAAGTGGTATAAGTGAAAGTTTAATTAGCCAATCAGTTTTATCGATATAGTTTATTATATTATTTTTTGATTCTATAAATAATTGTTTAAGAAGAAAGGTTATTATAATACTTGATATTATCAGTATATTAATAAAAATAAAAGTATTTTTTATAGAGTAGATATTACTTACAAAAGGTGATATGGTCAATTTCAGAGAACTTTCAAGAAGAAGACCTATAGTTTGAAGTATAGTAGTCCAAAACAGAATCTGTTTTATAGTATATTTACATGAGTAAGCTATATAGACTGATGTAGATATAGTAGTGTTAAAAGTGGGGCTAAATTGTTGCTAAATAGGTTTGAAAAAATCTCACCTAATATAAAAAAGCTTAACGTAATTGTTCTGGAAATATTGAAAAAGTATTTTATAGGCTGATTGCTGAAAAAGTAAATAATTACTAAAATATTGGCAATAGATGTATAGATATGAAATATGCAATTAATAACCATTTATTATCCTTAATTTCTGAAAAATATTTTGCTTTAAGTTGGTTTTAAATTTTCTACTTACAGGAATATCATCAAAAGTCATTTCATTAACAACCAAAGTAATAGTTGTCCCCTCTAATTTGTAAAAGTAGTTAACATTAAAAATATAGGAACTATGTGCTTGAATAAAATAATCTGGTATTTCTTTTTTTATTTCTTTTGTAGACATTAAGGTAGTATAAGTTTGTGTTTTAGTATGTATTAGTACTTTTCTACCATTTTTTTCAAAAAAAATAATTTCTTTCATAGGTAGATTGTAATAACAATGATTGTATGAAAAGGAAAAGTAAATCTTTTCTGTTTCAATTAACTTAATAGCTCGTCTAAGTGAGTTGCAGAATCTTTTTTCATCAAGTGGTTTTACAAGATAATCGAATGTTTGTACATGAAAAATTTTATCCATGTATTCTTTGTGGCTTGTTAAAAATAATATAATTACATTATTATTTTGTTTTCTAATTTGTTCAGCAACTTCTATTCCAGATATGTCACCAAGTTCAATATCTAATATAAATATCTGGTAATGAGATATTCGAGTTTTTAAAAGTTTTTCAGGACTTTCAAATATATCCAAATTGAGTTTTAGGTCAACAAAGTTATTGATTAAGGCATTTTCTACAACTGTACTACTGTATTTGTCGTCTTCACATATTGCAATATTTAACATTTAAACCTCTTTGTAAATTGTATTCATAATAGAATTATACCAAAACTTACATGAAAATCGCTGTTTTTGATAGAATATTTAGAATTTCTAATTTTAGTGGTAAAATGTAGCTATTCTTGTAGAAGGAGGTTAGATTTATGAAACAAGTTAAAGTTCGTAAACCAATGCAAACAGCAGAGGTCTCTTGGGTAGTTGTTTAAATTTAAATAGGTTGTTTTATACAGCCTATTTATTTTTATATGTTTTTAGTAATCAAATAGGCATAGTTGAAGGGAAAATGAAATATAAAAGACCATGTGTGAAAAATATTTATCCAATTTACCGTTTAAATGATAACGTATTTCGGATTGGAGCACAATTAAATATTACGACAGAGTTTGAAGATCCAACTGATCAGCTTTGGAATTTGGCAATTAGATTAGATGGACGAGAATTTGAAAGGGTAGTAGATGAGCTAACAGGTATTTATCCTGAGTTAACAGTTGATGATATAGAATTTGGTGTTGAGTTATTATCTCAGGAGGGACTTATTGAGGAGTATGGGGAAAATGATACTATTGATGACAGGTATATGTCAAATGTTAATTATTTTCGTAGATATTTAGATGACTATAATCAAAGTCTAAATGTACAAAAAAAAAATAAACGAATGTTCAGTTTTGTTGCTAGGTTTAGGTGGCGGTGGATCAAATGTTTTGACTTTATTAGCCGGTTTAGGCCCCAAAAAATTAACTGTAGTTGACTATGATAGAGTAGAAAAAAATAATTTTGGTCGTCAAATGCTATATAAAGAAGATGATATTGGAAAACTTAAGACTGAAGTTGCAAAGAGGGAATTTTCAAAAATGAATTCTTCTGTAGAATTGACAGTTGTTAATAAAAAAATAGATTCTTCGTCAGACGTTTATAAATTAATAGAAAGTTCAAATGCTGATGTAGTTATTTGTGCAATTGATGAACCGCCATTTATTGCTCAAAGAAGGGTTAATGAAGCTATTGTAAAAGCTGGTGTTCCTTGTATATTTGGTGGTTCTCAGGTAAGTCGTGGAAGAGTATACTCAGTTATTCCTAAAGTGACAGGATGTTTTGATTGTTTAAATATCCATTACACCAAAACATCACCTAAATTTATTGAGCAATTTGTTGGATTCAACAAAAGTCATTTTAACCCTCCAACTATTGCTTATGGTCCGGCTATTTTCCAGTTGAGCGGTGCTATAGTAGATGAATTTGTTAAAATATTTACGAATTATTATGATCCGATGAGTTTAAGTACTCAATTTGAAATTAATTATGAGACAGGAGAGTCATATAAACATAAACCCTGGCCACGTTATGCAGATGATTGTCCGACTTGTGGAACTGGAAAGATTAGTGATTGGGAAATATTTAGTTACTATTCAGAGGAGTATTGATATGACCATTCTAAATGAAGCGTTATCAGTAAAAGAATTATATAAAAAATATAAACAGGAAATCAATTTTGCTAATAATAATATTTCTTGTACTTTTCATTCAGGGGAGATAACTGCTCTAATTGGTCACAATGGTGCTGGAAAAACTACCCTACTAAATCAAATTGTGGGATTGACTAGAAGTACTAAGGGTGAGGTGATTTTTGGGGATATTTCTTTTACTCAAAATCCAGATTTAGCTAGAGAAAATGTTTCTATAATGCCTCAATTACATGCTCCTCTTAAAGGAGTATCTGTTAAGCAGGCAGTAACGGCAATTGGTAGATTAAGGGGAGTTCCTAGTAAGCTATTGACAGAAGAAGTTGATTATATACTTGAAAAATTAGATATTAAAAAATGGGAAAATAAAACAGGAGAAAAGTTATCTGGTGGTTTAAAGCGCCTAACGTCATTTGCAATGGCTGTTATATGTCCACCTAAAATTATTTTATTAGATGAGCCAACCAATGATGTTGATCCAATTAGAAGAAAAAAACTGTGGGCATATTTAAGAGAGTTAGCCTTGAAAGGTCATATAGTTGTTATTGTTACACATAATATTTTAGAAGTTGAGAAATTTGCAGATAAGTACTATTTATTTGAAAATGGGAAAATAAAAAATTCCGGAAGTGTGAGGGAGCTTTCAATTAATTCAAAAAATATTGTGAGATTTTTTATCGAAACACAACAAGTTCTAGAAGATTTTCCATTTGAATATTCAATCAATATTAATGGTGAAGTGGAATGCAAAGTGGATAGTAAAGACATTTTTAAACTATTTAAGTGGTTATCGGATAAAATATATTTGAATTTGATTTCTTACTATAGCGTGTCTACTGAAAGTTTGAACGATAGTTATGGAGAGTTATCTTTATGAGAAAAAATAATTTACAGAAGATTGGTGGCTTAATTATGTGGAGTTATACAAGAAATAAATCACTGATAATCCTTTGTAGCATAGTTCAATTTTTTATGGCAATAGCATTAGTGTATGGTTACTCGTTAATTATTCCAGATTACAGTACAGAAGTAAAATATTATTTAGCTTCTGGAGCAATAACCATTGGGATTATTACCATAGGGTGTACTATATCTGCTCAAACAATTAGTAGTGACAAGCAGAATGGTATTATAAATTATTTGAAAACTTTACCCGTAAAAAGACAGTTTATCTTATTTTCTGATTTATTTATTTGGATGATCTCATCATTGCTTGGAATATTTATTTCATTTATTATTGTTTTTTTAAAATTTCGATTAGTACCAATAATATCTCTCGCGAATTTTTCTGTTATTCTTTTGATTTTAATCACTATGCTTAGTCTAGGATTTGCTATTGCTTATTGTTCAAGTCCTAACTTAATGACGTTGTCAACGCAGTTAATTTTAATGATTGGGCTTTTATTTTCTCCAATTCTTTTTCCTGCTGAAAGAATTCCAACTATAATTTTAAACTTATATAGATTTTTACCGTTTGTTCCATCAGGTGATTTAATTAGAAATAGTATTTTTTATGGTCAAGACATTTCAGTTACAAATGTTATAATTTTAGCTGTATGGCTTAGTATATGCTTTTTTATATCGCTAAAATGTTTGAGTAAATTAGATTAGTTTGCCTTGAAAGTTATGATTGAAAAATTACGTTAATAATAAAACCTCTATGATTAAGTGATATACTCCCCTTATAGTGGACAGTGAAAAAACAAAAATTTTCACTAGAAAC
>ERZ1031719.36-NODE-36-length-72832-cov-31.769845_pt1 | contig 72832 bp, 54 predicted proteins | sample MGYA00516702_ERZ1031719 | MGnify/ENA primary metagenome ERZ1031719 (study PRJEB33719, sample SAMN04261227) | wastewater metagenome | biome: rural village; feature: human; material: feces | host: Homo sapiens | place: El Salvador | collected 2013-01-07 ...
GCCTTTGTTTACGGATTTTTCAGTAACTTTGCCGTCAAATTCAAAAGATCAGGAAAGTATGAACAGTAACAGTAAGCTGAAAATAGTATGGATGGTATGTGGAGTAGCAATCGTATTGTTGTTCTGCACGCAGGCTTATTGGCTTCATCTTCAATGTCAATATAGCTTAGACCAGCAGGTAGAGCAATTCAAGAAGGATTGTGATGAAGTGTTAGCACAAGATTTGAAGAATAGAAAAAAGTTGCAGGAGAATTCATCTACGAAAGGTAGAAGAGATACGATTATGCTCAAGGTAGAATCTGAATATGATATGAAGAAGGGATGTAGCCGTACAACGCTTTCTTTTTGGAACAATCACCGCTTTCTTGTCCGTTTGAATGATCCTGATCTTACGGGTGATGATGCTTATCTCATCATCAGCAGATATCTGGCTTATATAGGTAAGCATCCTTCCTTGGCTGCCTATCAAAAATTGCTGGATGATAAGGGATATGGGAAGATATCCTCTTTTCGCCATTTGGATTACAAGACCGTCTTCCTGAATGCAAAATATGATGTCGAAGGCAGATGGTCACGTGTGGTGACGGTGAAGTATCAGACGAACCCAATGTTTCGCCAAGGTATTTCTTTTCAGGTGCCCATTCCTATTACTCGAACGCTCAAAGCCATGATGTGGCAATTGATAGGAAGCATCTTTCTCTTTTTCATCTTGATAGGATGTCTGTATTATCTGGTTAAGACCATAGTCTTCCAGAAACGCATTGATGGCATTCGCCATGAGTTCCTGAAGAATATGATTTATGAGTCGAAGCAACCGAAAGAAGACGGCAAAGGTGAAGAATCTGCTGTTTTTATCGGTTCCATTGCTTTCTACTATGCGCAGAATGAACTGCAATGTGGTAATTCCAGAGTAGTCATCACATCTCGTCAAGCTGAAATTCTGAAGCTTCTTGCCGAGAACCAGAACCAGCTTGTAGAGCGGGATTTCATACTGAATGAAGTATGGGGTGATGACTCATACTCCAATTCCCTTGCCCTGAACGTGCAGATTACCTATCTTCGCCGGGCATTGAACCTGGATGAAAAGGTAAGTATCGAAGCTGTCATCAAGAAGGGATATATCCTGCGAACCTGTTGATCTTGTTATCAACTCTCATCTTTTTAGAAAGGTGGGAGTTTTTTTATCTTAATTTATTTTGTCCTTCACCTATTTTGTTGTAACTTTGCAGGCAGAAATTCGAATTTAAATTATTTTATGTAATTATGGCAAAAAAAGCTCTTTTAATGATTCTCGACGGATGGGGAATCGGTAAGCATGATAAGGGTGATGTTATCTTCAAGACTCCAACTCCTTATCTCGATTATTTGACAGCAGTTTCAGCACATTCTACTCTCCAGACTTGTGGCGAGGACGTAGGTCTTCCTAAAGGTCAGATGGGTAACTCAGAGGTAGGTCACCTCAACATCGGTGCAGGTCGTGTGGTATATCAGGACCTCGTTAAGATCAACAAGGCTTGCGAGAGCGGTGACATCTTGAAGAATCAGGAGATCATCAACGCTTACAGCTATGCTCAGAAGACAGGTAAGAAACTCCACTTGATGGGCTTGACTTCTACCGGTGGTGTTCACTCTTCTTTGGATCACCTCTTCAAGTTGATTGAGATTGGTAAGGAATATGGTTTGAAGGAGACATACGTTCACTGCTTCATGGATGGCCGTGATACAGACCCTAAGAGCGGTAAGGGCTTCATCGAGGAGGTTCAGGCTTGCTGCGACAAGAACGGTGCACACATCGCAAGCATCGTAGGTCGTTTCTATGCTATGGACCGTGACAAGCGCTGGAACCGTGTGAAGGAAGCATACGACTTGCTCGTTGAGGGTAAGGGTAAGCAGGCTGACGATATGGTGAAGGCAATGCAGGAGAGCTATGATGAGGACGTAACTGACGAGTTCATCAAGCCAATCAATAACTCAAAGGTTGACGGTACTATCCAGGAGGGTGATGTTGTTATCTTCATCAACTACCGTAACGACCGTGCCAAGGAGTTGACACAGGTATTGACTCAGCAGGATATGCCAGAGGAAGGCATGCACACCATCAAGGACTTGCAGTACTACTGCATGACTCCATACGATGCAAGCTTCCAGGGTGTTCATATCCTTTTCCCTAAGGAGAACGTAATGAACACTCTCGGTGAGTACTTGAGCGCACAGGGCAAGAAGCAGCTCCACACTGCAGAGACAGAGAAGTATGCTCACGTAACATTCTTCTTCAATGGTGGTCGTGAGACTCCATACGAGGGCGAGGACCGTATCCTGGTTCCTTCTCCAAAGGTGGCTACATACGACCTGAAGCCAGAGATGAGCGCTTACGAGGTAAAGGATAAGTTGGTTGGTGCTATCAACACTCAGGAGTACGACTTCATCGTTGTAAACTTCGCTAATGGTGATATGGTAGGTCACACTGGTATCTACAACGCTATCGCTAAGGCTGTTCACGCTGTTGACAACTGCGTAAAGGACGTTATCGAGGCTGCTAAGGCTAACGATTATGAGGCTATCATCATCGCTGACCACGGTAATGCAGACCACGCTATCAACGAGGACGGTACACCAAACACCGCTCACTCTTTGAACCCAGTTCCATTCATCTACGTAACTGACAACAACTCAGCTACCGTTAAGGATGGCCGTTTGGCAGACGTTGCTCCTTCTATCCTCCACATCATGGGCTTGGAGCAGCCAGCTGATATGACTGGTGAGAACTTGATTATTGACTAATAATAATTTCGGAAGTCAAGGCTCCAAAAAGCCTTGACTTCTTTAACTTAAAACATCATGGACGTAAAGATAGAAGAAAGTTGGAGACAGCATATAGGAGAAGAGTTCGACAAGCAGTATTTTGTTGATCTCACAAACTTCGTAAAAGAGGAATACCTGCGTACACCCTGTTATCCTCCTGGTCGCTTGATTTTCAATGCCTTCAATCTCTGTCCTTTTGATGATGTAAAGGTGGTGATTATCGGGCAGGACCCTTACCATGAGCCGGGACAGGCGATGGGATTGAGTTTCTCTGTGCCTACGGGTATTGCTTTCCCTCCATCACTCATCAACATTTTCAAGGAAATCCAGATGGATCTCGGCACTCCTATGCCTCAGTCGGGCGACTTGACTCGATGGGCTAAACAGGGAGTACTGCTTCTCAATGCCACGTTGACCGTTCGTGCCCATCAAGCGGCAAGTCATCAGCGCAAAGGCTGGGAGGAGTTTACCGATGCAGCCATCAAGGCACTCAGCAAGGATAAGGAGCACTTGGTGTTTATCCTTTGGGGTGGTTATGCCCGTAGCAAGGCTAACCTCATCGATATGAGCAAGCACCTGATATTGGAAAGTGTGCATCCTTCGCCATTATCTGCCAACAGAGGCGGATGGTTTGGCAATCATCATTTCTCCCGCTGCAATGCGTATCTGCAGCAGAACGGGATTGCGCCTATCCAATGGTAGGCACACCCTTTAATATAATAGCTATCCACTTTTATATATAGCTATCCATCGTGGGTAGCTATCATTATTTAATATTCATCTCAAAAAACATTATGAAGAAAGACGAACTGCGTATTCTGCAGGTGGGCAACGTATTGGTTTCACCTGATATCATCACCGAAAAATTCTGTTGCGATCTTGATGCCTGTAAGGGCGAGTGCTGCATCGAAGGCGATGCGGGAGCTCCTGTTACCTTGGATGAAATCATGGAAATAGAGAATGCGTTGGATGTCGTTTGGGATGATCTATCGGCTTCAGCACAGGCTGTTATTGACAAGCAGGGTGTTGCATATACAGATATCGAAGGTGATTTGGTAACAAGTATTGTAAATGGCAAGGATTGCGTGTTTACTTGCTACCAAGACCTTCAGGATATGAATGATGGTCATACGATACCTAATTGCTGTCTCTGTGCTTTGGAACGTGCGTATCGTGAAGGAAAATCTCATTTTATGAAACCTATCTCATGTGCACTTTATCCCATCCGTGTCAAGCATTTTGGTAATGAAGTGTATGGCATTAACTATAACAAATGGCGTATCTGTAAGGCTGCCATTAAAAAAGGTCAGGAATTAAATCTTCCCGTATACAAGTTTTTGGAAGGACCTTTAGTACAGCGTTTTGGTCAGCCTTGGTACGATGAATTATGCGATGTTGCTTCTCTGGTTCAAGATTTAGATATTGCAACAGACTAATGCCGATATGTTTTTTTACCAATTCAGATAAAGTACACTGATTCTTATAGTGGACTAATTCTGCAATCTTTTTTATTGGCATTTGTTTTTTGTCCGTATATTCTGCTATGAGACAAACATACGTTACAAGACGCTTTTGTATATATTCTCTAGGGCTTTGCTCGATGGTACTTCGAACAATCTTTTCTAATTTGCCTGATGAAATATTCAGGAGTTTGTAATATTCAGAAATATTCCTTTGAGTAAGAATGTTCTTCTCAATAGAATCGATGAATTGTTCAAATAATTGCAGGTCTTTTGTTGGTTCATCGTGCTTGTCAAAGGAATTTGCTTGTGACAATGATAGCTCAAAGATAACATGGACAAGTTCAATAATCATTTGATATCTGTCTTGTTTCTTGTCCATGAATGTCTTTATTTGTGTCAGTAAACTGTTTATACTATTTATGTCGCATGTATCAATTTTTACTTTATCTATGATTGTTAATTCGTTTGTTAAAGTAGAAATATTTGTGAAATTATTTGCAAGCAGGTTAATGTTAGAAGTTTTTATAAGTAAAGCCTTTCCTTTAAAAGTAGAAGACATAACTCTGAAGTTATCTACGTATTGCCCACTCGCAAAATAGAGGATACTGTTTTTCTCTGCAATAACAGTATGCCCATTTATATCATAACGTAGAGTACCCTCCAAACATAAAATAAGAGTGATGCATTTCACTTCCGTTTTCTCTGATGGCAGGTCTTCTACGTCAATATCTTCAATATAGCAAATTTCGTCATTTAAAAATTTGCATTCAGACTTGATTTCTTTTGCTTGTGCAATAGAAATCTCTTTTTTTGTATTTAAATTTGTCATGGTTTTAGAATTATATTTTTTTTGTGTGTTAGAATATTCTTTATTCATTTTCTAATCCCTCTATGTTAACAATTTGAGATTCTTTGAAATACTGAGAATTACTATAGATTTTAATAATTCTTTGGCTTTTATTAGTGAATCTTCGGAAAGCTTGTTCATCTAATTCGCCATTGCAAGTATATATGAATCCATCCATGTTAATAGTCTCTTTTCTTTTAGCTTCTCTTAATGTTATTCTTGGCGTTCCCTTGAACGCCTTGCCAAAGTCGTAATAAATACTCTTTTGGTCACGATAAACATCTATTGGACTCATAATATGTCGAATAGTACAAAGTCCACGCTCAAAAGGATTGTTAATCAACCTGTAGTCCCTTGATTGGTTGTAAGCTCCTAATGGATTTAACCATTTGGATCTATCGAAATCCGGAGACTTCCACTGGTTGTCATAACTGCATGCGTCAAATGCTTCTATTTCTTTTTTGATATAGCATCCTTTTAGTATACAACATTTCCAGTCTCCATTTGCTTTGTGGTAGAAATATTTACCCTTAGCATCATATCCATAATATTCCATAGAAAGCTGTTTGGATGGCTCTCTGCCACTTTCTGGAGCGTACCATACAGCAATCGTATTCTTATGCGGTTGCAGAAACCTTGTTATATCATATGTATATATGAAAACCGTTGCAGAGTCAGGATTACAGAAATAGGCTTTTGGACTAATATTTCTTTCGTTGACAAATACCTTTATTCTACCACAACTTGCAAAAGTAATGCTTCCCTGTTTGGGTTTCCCTTGTGAAGGAAAAACGTGGCAGAAAAGAACTTCTGATGAGTCGTTGGATATAGGGTAGGAAATCCAATGAGTACTAAATTCGTGTGCGCTCGAATTTAGTACCCAAAGCATTGCTAATATAAAAGTTTCGATTCTTTTCATCTGAGAACTTTTTTTGTTCCTCTTTTAAGTGTTATTTTTTTAGATTTCCCGTTGTAGTTTACGGTTAATCTTCCATCCGCATGGCTGATAATCTCTGCCTTTGAAACCTTCTTGTCTTTCCAATAGAGGTTGAGGGTGTAGTTTCCTCTGGCTTTGATTCCCTGGATATTTCCCTGCTTCCATGAGTCTGGGAGTGCAGGAAGCAAGTCCATGTTTTCTCCATCACACTGCATAAGCATCTCACAGATGCCGGCTGTTCCACCGAAATTACCATCTATCTGGAATGGCGGATGCGCATCAAACAGGTTAGGATAGGTTCCACCTGAATGGTGTTTCCGGTCTTTGTATTTCTCTGGACTCACATATGTAAGCAATTTGCGCAGTATTTGATAAGCTTTGTCCTGACGATGTAGGCGTGCCCATAGATTGATGCGCCATCCTGTGCTCCATCCTGTAGATTTATCGCCCTTTATTTCTAAAGTCTTTGTTGCTGCTTGCGCCAAATCTGGCGTTTGCGCTAACGAGATTTGATGGAAAGGATATAGACCCAATAAGTGTGATTGGTGTCTGTGATGCCAGTCCTGATCGTCCCAGTCGTGATACCATTCCATGAGATTACCTCTTTTTCCTATATGATAAGGGCGTAAGCGCTCTAATGAACTTTGCAGGCGTACTTGGTAATTTTTGTCTATTCCAAGTGCTTGGGCACCTTTAATCGTATTTTTGAATAGTTCCCTGATAATCGCCAAGTCTGCTGTGCCGCCATATAGTGAACTTCCTCGATATCCTTTATCGGTGATGTAGTCAGCTTCTGGAGATGTACATGGTGCAGTTATCAGTTGTGCAGGATTATGAGGATCTTCTATGAGCCATTCAAGCATGAAATCACAAGCCCCTTTCATGAGAGGATAGGCTGTATCTCTTAAGTAATTAATATCTCTTGTATAGTCATAATGATCCCATAGTGTCTGTACAAGCCAGGCACCTCCCATAGCCCAATTACTCCATTGAGGGCTTTCGTTACCGGTTCCTACAGGATTTGACATAGCCCATGCATCAGTATTATGTCCTGCACACCAACCTTTGTTTATGCCATAAAAATGTTGGGCATTATGGCGACCTGTTACAGCCATACCTTTTACAAGTCCATCAACAGGCATTACCAGTTCTGGAAGATTGGTTGATTCTGCCGGCCAATAATTTTCTTCCAGATTGATATTAATGGTGTAATTTCCTCTCCAAGGTGACTTGAGTGCAGGAGCCCAAAGCCCCTGAAGATTGGCTGGTACACCATTTGTTCGTGAACTGCTGATAAGCAAGTATCTGCCATATTGGAAATAGAGCATTTCCAGATAAGGATTATGCTTCTTTTCGTCGCTATACGATAGCAATTGTTTATCTGTTGGATTCTGGACATCATATTTTGCATCAGATAAGTTGAATTTTACCCTGCCAAAGAGTTTTTGGTAGTCTGATAAATGTCTTTGTCGTAATTCTTTGTATGTAAAATTTGTCAGATGCCAGATATCGTCAGTGACATTTTCTAAATAGGGTGCTCCTTCTTTGACAGGATGTTTGTCAAAACCATTATAACTGGTCTCATTGACCAGATAGATAATAGCTTCAGTTACTCCTGTAAGGTGTAGGGTAGAGTCACTGGCATTAATGCTTCCATCTGTGTTTTTGACTTGCAGTATGGAGCAATAGTGTATGCTGTTTTCTTCATCACCCAGAACATGGCCCGACATAGTGAGTTGTTTTTGGGATGCTTTCACTTGATGAGGAATTAGCGACGTGAGAGAAATGTCGCTATTGATGGTTCCTTTTTTAGAGGCACTCAGTCTTATGGCAATCATTTTGTCCGGATGAGAGGCGAAGTATTCCTTTTTGAAGGTAACTTCATTACGCACAAAACTGATGGATACCAGGCTGCTATCTAAGCTTAATTGGCGATGATAGTTGCTGATTTCCCCTTGATTAAAGTCCTTTATCTGAATCAGACCTAAAGGCTGGTAAAATTCCGAGTTGTGTCCTTGTACGAAATGTTGCAAGGAATCGGCTGTCTTATAATCTTCCTTAAACAGAGCTTCCCGTATTTTGGGTATCCATTTATATGCATCACCTCCTTCTTGCGGATTAACAGGTTGACCTGTCCACAAGGTGATGTCATTTAGGTAGATAGAATCATTATCTGCTCCACCATAAACTAATGCTCCCAACTTACCATTGCCGATAGGTAGTGATTCCTCAAAGGCATGTGCCTCTTGGTTGTACCATAAGGTAAGTGGAACTTGCGTTGTAGTTGCCTTCTTATGTGCATTTGCAGTTAAACTTATAGCACATAGAGTAAGGCTAAAAAAGAAATCTTTAGTCATTATATTTCTGGTAAATAAGGTACTATTACTGAATATAAATGCAAGGCAGGCTTGTTTAATGAGCCTGCCTTGTATTTATTATGCGTCAATATTAGCGTAGGTTGCATTTTGTTCAATGAATTCTCGGCGAGGCTCAACATCATCACCCATCAACATAGAGAAAATTTCATCTGCTTGTGCAGCATTCTCTATTGTAACCTGTTTGAGTAATCGTGTAGATGGATCCATAGTTGTTTCCCACAATTGTTCTGGATTCATCTCACCCAAACCTTTGTATCGTTGTGTGTGAATGTTTTTATCCTCTTGTCCTTCTCCGTATTTGTCAATGAAAGCCTGACGCTGCTGCTCAGTATAGCAGTATTCGCTGACTTTATTCTTGAATGAACATTTGTAGAGAGGTGGAGTTGCAATATAGAGATGTCCTTCCTCGATAACCTTAGGCATAAAGCGGTAGAAGAGAGTCATGATAAGTGTGTCGATGTGAGAACCATCGACATCGGCATCGGTCATGATGATAATCTTGTCATATCTCAACTTTTCTGTATTAGCCTCTTTGCTATCTTCACCATCTACTCCAAAGCGTACGCCGATACTCTGGATGATATTCATAACGGACTCAGCCTCAAAGACTTTGTGCCATTGTACTTTTTCTACATTCAGAATTTTACCGCGCAAAGGAAGAATTGCTTGATGGAATCTGTCGCGACCTTGTTTTGCGGAACCGCCAGCAGAGTCACCCTCGACAAGGAAAATCTCGCATTCCTTAGGATCCTTGATAGAGCAGTCTGCAAGTTTTCCTGGGAGACCGCCACCAGTCATGAAGTTCTTTCGCTGTACGCTTTCACGAGCTTTGCGGGCTGCGATACGTGCTGTCGCTGCCAGAACTACTTTTTCGCAAATACGCTTAGCTTCATCTGGGTGTTCTTCCAGATAATCTGCCAAAGCTTCATTGACAGCCTGCTGAACGGCACCCTGTACTTCGCTGTTACCTAATTTGGTTTTAGTCTGACCTTCAAACTGTGGCTCTGCAACTTTGATAGATATAACAGCAGTAAGGCCTTCGCGGAAATCTTCAGGAGCAATCTCTACCTTTGCCTTTTCTATCTGCTTGGAGATTGATGGGTCAGCTTCTGCGTAAGCTTTGAGCGTACGGGTTAAAGCCATGCGGAAACCAGTAAGGTGAGTACCACCCTCTATCGTGTTGATATTATTTACGTAGGAGTGAATATTCTCTGTATAGTCTGTATTATACATGATGGCAATCTCTATAGGAATGCCTTGTTTCTCTGTCTTGAGATAGATGACATCATCAAAGAGGTGTGTGCGATGGCGGTCAACGTATCTTACAAACTCTTTCAGACCATCTTTTGCATGGAAAACCTCTTGCTTGATTTTTCCTTCTTCGTCTGGACGGAGATCTGTAAGGGTAATCTTTATACCAGCATTGAGAAATGCCAACTCGCGCATACGGCTTGCGATAATATCCCATTTATAAATGGTGTGGGTGAAAATAGTAGGGTCTGGCCAGAATTGCTGGCGTGTACCTCGCTTTTCAGTCTCACCAATAACCTTGACAGGGTAGAGAGGCTTACCTTTTTCGTATTCTTGCTGATATATTTTACCTCCACGGAATACCTGAGATTTCATGTGTGAAGAGAGTGCGTTTACACAACTTACACCTACACCATGCAAACCGCCCGATACCTTGTAGGAACCTTTGTCAAATTTACCACCTGCGTGAAGTACTGTCATAACGACTTCGAGTGCGGATTTGTGAAGCTTTTCATGCATATCAACAGGGATACCACGACCATTGTCTTCTACGGTGATAGAATTGTCTTCATTGATTGTAACTTCAATGTCTGTACAATATCCAGCCATGGCTTCATCAATGGAGTTGTCAACGGTCTCGTTGACCAAATGGTGGAGACCCTTTTCTGAGATGTCACCAATGTACATCGCAGGACGCTTACGAACAGCTTCCAAGCCTTCGAGGACTTGAATGTTGCTCGCTGAATAATTATTTGCGTTGTTTGTATTTTCTGCCATTTCTTTGCTTAGTATTATTATCGTGCAAAGATACGGAAAAAACATGAGAATATGCAATTTTTGTTGCTAAAAAACTGCAAAAAATAGTGAAATGCTTAGTTTCGATATAAAATAAATAAGGTTGCAATTCTTTCGAATTGCAACCTTATATATCTTTTTAGCTTTTAACGTTGTATTAACCCAACTTAGCAATGTGCTGAGCCAAACCTGACTTCAAGTTTGCAGCCTTGTTGCTATGGATAACGTTAATCTTAGCCAATTTGTCTAAAAGCTTCTGAACTGTAGGATAGAGCTTTACAGCCTCTTCCTTATCAGTCATGTTGCGCAACTTGCGTACAGCGTTACGCATTGTCTTTGCATAGTACTTATTGTGCAAAGACTTCTTTTTGTCCTGACGGATTCTCTTGATTGATGATTTATGATTTGCCATCTTAATATTTTATTTTTTTATTTTCTTATGTAGTCCCTAGCAGAGTCGAACTGCTCTTTAGAGAATGAAAATCTCTCGTCCTAACCGATAGACGAAGGGACCATTTGTTGTTTTGCGGGTGCAAAGTTACTACATTTATTTTAATCCTGCAAATTTTTTCGGGAAATTTTTCTCTAAATGCGTGTTTTTTTGTAATTTTGCCCTCAAAATCATCTAAAAACGTTCGTATGATGGAAAAAACAAGAGCAATTGTCCTACATTCTATTAAATATGGAGAGTCGCAATTTATTGTGGATTTTCTGACGGAATCCAGAGGAAGAGTGTCCTTTTTGGTGAAAATTCCAAAATCTTCAAAGAGTAATTCCAAGAGACAATATTTCCAGCCATTGACTTTGGTAACTTTAGAATTTGATTACCGGGTTAGCCAGAATTTGCAGCGTATTAAAAATATAGGTATTCTCTATCCTTATGAGGATATTCCTTTTTCTCCTATTAAAATATCTGTTTCTCTGTTTTTGGCAGAGTTCCTGCTGTATGCTACCAAATTTGAGCAGAAGAATCTTCCTTTATTTTATTTTGTTTTTGATAGTTTGGTTTGGTTTGATGGTGCTCATGAAGGAATTGCTAATTTTCATTTGCTGTTTTTAATGAGATTAAGTTTTTATATGGGAATTGGACCCAATTTGAGTGAAGGGTTGGAACAATCTAAGTATTTTGATTTGGATGAGGGGAAGTTTGTACCTTTCGTCCCTGCTCATTCTCATTATTTATCAGAAAGTGATTCTTTTCATCTTTTGCAAATGTTCCGATTAGACTATAAAACAATGCACCTCTACAAGATGTCCCGCCAGGAGCGGAATCATTCTGTAGAGGTGATGATAGAATATTATCGTCTTCATATTCCCGGATTTCCCGAATTGAAGTCTTTGTCAGTACTTCAGGAATTGTTCTGCTGAATCCTTTGTGAGGATTTCACTTATGCAAAACTGATGACTCCCTGGACAGGCTCGTTTCCATCTGCATTTCTGTTTTCATCATCTTCGATTTTTCCTGAAGCGATGTTTCGGATTTCCTCAAGAGTCTGTCTTGTACGTTTATATGTCGGTGTGTTTTCTACTTGTAGAATCACATCCTCATTGTCCAGATCTTCTGGCTTGAACAGGAAGATATGTGGGTGACGTTTGTACTGAGTCGTTGTACCGTCACTTCCATAATATCTTTTTCTTCTTTCCTCGTTCTCTGCTCTTTTTTCTTCTTGTTCTGCAAGGCGTCGGGATTCTTCTTCTGTATGTTTCTTGAGATGGCGGTTCATACCTTCTACATCTTCCAATCCGAAACCTGTAGCCAAGACGGTTACTTTGACCCTGCTTCCTAATTCAGGGTCAATGGCAAGTCCCCATTTCAATTCAAAGTCATCACCAAATTTTTCCATGAAGTCGTTTACGTCATTCATTTCGTCCATGGTAAGACCTGGATTGTCTTTCTTTTCACTTGCAAAGGCAATGCTAAGAAGAATCTTTTTAGAATTGAAAACATCATTGTCATTGAGCAGAGGTGAGTTCAATGCATCATCTATCGCTTTCTTGACGCGTCCTTCACCTTCACCATAGCCAGTACTCATGATGGCAACGCCTCCGTCTTTGAGGACGGTTTTGACATCATTGAAGTCAAGGTTGATGAGGCCGTGTACAGTAATGATTTCTGCGATACTCTTGGCAGCTACACTTAGTGTGTCATCTGCCTTGCCGAATGCATCCAAAACCGCCAGATCAGGATAAATCTGACGAAGTCTTTCGTTGTTGATAACCAACAATGCATCTACATGTTTAGACATTTCTTCAACACCATCGAGTGCTTGGTCGATTTTTCGCGGACCTTCAAATTTGAAAGGGATGGTTACGATGCCGACTGTCAATATGCCCAGTTCTTTGCTGACGCGTGCAATGACAGGAGCAGCTCCAGTACCTGTTCCTCCGCCCATACCTGCAGTAATGAAAGCCATCTTGGTACCATCATTAAGCATATGTTTGATGTCTTCCAATGTTTCTTCGGCAGCTTGTTTTGCCTTCTCTGGTTTGTTGCCGGCTCCAAGTCCTTCTTTTCCTAATTGGAGATGGACAGGTACAGGAGAATCATTAAGTGCCTGATTGTCGGTATTACAAAGTACAAAACTTACATCGTGAATGCCTTCCCGGTACATGTGGTTGACTGCATTGCCGCCGCCACCACCAACACCGATTACTTTGATGATGCTATTTTCCTTTTCCGGTTCACCGAAATCAAGGATATGTGGTTTGCTATCTTGCATAATCTTTATATTCTTTAGAGTTTATCCTAATTATAGTCCATTCTTAGAGCGTTTACTCTACTATTCGAACATTTTTATTCTTCTTCAGAAATCGTATCCAAGAAGAAATCCTTGAGTTTTCTGAATCCTTTATGGAGGAAACTGTTTTCTTTGCGCTTTTTCTCTTCGCGCTCTTTCTCTTCCTCTTCTGCGATTTTAGCCAGTCTTTCTTCTTCTTCTTTCTTCTTTCTCAACTCCTCTTCACGTTTTTGAGCTGGAGTAGGTACAACTCCTGTTCCTGCAGTTTCATTAGGGTTGCGAGAAGCCTTTGGTGTACTGTCTGCGGCAAGAGGTCGTTCCATGTTATTGGTGAACAAGTCGTTGCTGATTTCATCCCCACTGCAGTTCATGTCACCCTTGGCAAGAAGTCCCAAAATGGTATTCATGGTACCATCGTGGTTATTGATCTTTGCATCTTTCGCTTTTACGGTTTGGGTAACAAACTTAGCGAATCTGATTTTAGGAGTATTGGTATGGTTTCTGAATACCTTCTCTATTTCAGGCATATTGCTTCCGCCACCCGTAATAATAATACCTCCCAAGAGTTTGTCAGCAAATTCTATAGGGACTTGATACCAGGCATTTTCAACTATTTCCTCTACTCTGGCTTCAACAATCTCTATAAACTTTTTGCTCTCTACAACTCTGTCCTTGTCGATGGAATAGTTGAGAGTTGGATCGATATTCTTGATGTCTGTATATGCCTTAGCATATTTCAGTTTCATATTCTCAGCCTCTTGCTCTTCTATCTGAAGACAAGTCAAATCCTTGGTAATATTATTGCCTCCAAGTGGAATGACTGACAGATGGCGAAGAATATTTTTATAATATACAGATACCGTCGTCGTGTCAGCACCTAAATCTATCAATGCGCAGCCTGCTCTTTTCTCAGAGTCAGTCAATACGCTGTCTGCCATGGCGAGAGGTGCCAAGTACATTTCAGCTATAGGAATGTTAGCTTTTTCAAAACAAGCGTAAATGTTGTTGTAGAAATTCTTTTTCCACAAGATATTGAGGAAAATACCTTCCAGATGATTGCATTGTATGCCGACAGGGTCTATCTGATATTGGTTATCTATCTTATATTCCTGTGTTGCAGCATCCAATATCTCCTGATCAGGATATGTCATGTTGCGGTTGATATCCATCAGTTCATTAATCATTTCCTGAGTAATGATGGATGTGGTAGGTAAATCTTTTACAATAATGTTCTTGACGCTCTTGATAGATCTTCCTCCTACGCCGACATAGACCTGAGAAATGTCTTGCTTGAGAATTGTTTTCAATTTATTTATGATGTTAGTCAAGCTCTGGCAAGTCTTGTCTATGTTATAGATGACACCTTTTCTGATGCAAGAAGACGAGTCTTCCTCCACGAGTGCTAGTACAGTGATGCTGCCATCTAAATTCTTCTGGCCTGCTATACCCGTCATCTTGGATGACCCTAGCTCTATTGCTACTATAAATTCCTTTGGCATAGTCTTTATATATTATCTGATTCTTTTTATTTTTATTAGCTATTTATACTAGCTGTTGCTATTATGCTTTTTGCAAATAATCTGGTTGTCAAATTCCAGATTGATATATGAGTATTTGTTCCAACCAGCTTTGGATAGTCCATATTTGTAGAAATTTTCCAAGCGTGACATCTTTCGGTTTACGAAGTCTTGAATGTCTTTCTCCCGTTTTTCCACAGCGTTTGCTTCTGGAAGATTGCCCAGATAGACGACATGGTTTCCTACTCGAGGAACAAGTTCTATTCCTTTATCTTGTAGAACGTTAATTTGTTCTATTTGATTTCTCCACAGCTCGTTAGTCATCAAAGCCTTGCTTAATAACGAGACGTATTTTTGAGCATACCATTTATTGATGTAGCCCGTGGCGATAATCATATCGCTGGTGTATTTGGTGTTGGGCATAATCTGATAATGGTCATCTACATAATAGTCTTCATTATTGATGCTCTTGATTCTTACGATCGGCATGCGTTGAGTGAGGTTGATATCAACGAGACCGTCTTGAGTCTTGTAGCATTCGGCAGATTTGACGAAAGGACTTTGCATCAGAGTCTCCTCTATATGGCGAGTACTAATCTTGTTCAAAGGTTTCTCTAAAGGATAGATCTTTTTTGCTTTCAGTCTCTTTTTTATTTCTTTTGCATCAAGAAAGCCATTGGTCATCTCATCTTGTATGTTGATGTTTACCTTGGTGCATATTAAGTTTGATTCATCAGGCTTGTTCAGCTTGGTGAATGCAAACACTAGATATATACCTATGGCGAAATCCAGTGTGATGATAATCGTTTTCTTCCAGTTGATGCGCATTATTTCTGCTTAAGAATTTCTGTCATTTGCGGAACGTAGTTGTCCAAGTCGCCAGCTCCCAATACGATAAGAACATCGAAATCTCTACTTCTTACAAGATCCAGTACATCTTCTTTGTGTATCATGCTCTTTTCTACTCCTGGCTTGAGATTGTCGTAGATGAGCTTTGAGGTCACTCCTGGTATCGGAGCCTCTCTTGCTGGATAGATGTCACACAGGATTACTTCATCAAGCATGCTCAGGCTTTCTGCAAAATCCTTGTAGAAATCTCGTGTTCTGGTATAAAGATGAGGCTGGAAGATTGCAGTAATCTTTCGTGTCTTATACAGCTCTCTGATACTCTTTACACTCTGGTAAATCTCTTTTGGATGATGGGCATAGTCTGATAGGAATACGTGCTTGGCATCTTTGATTTTGAAATCAAAGCGTCTTTCTACACCTTCGTATGTCTTCATTCCTTGTCTGAGTTCTTCTGCCTTGCAACCATTCAATTGTGCCATTGCCATTGCGGCAATACCATTTTCGATGTTGATAGGTACAGGCTGACCGAGTTCTACGTTCTCTACATTTTCGATAGGAGAGATGAAGTCAAATGTGATTTCGCCATTCTCTATCTTGATGTTTTCTGCGTGGAAATCTCCTTCATGAAGACTGTACTCGTAGATTCTAACTCCATCCTGTACGTTCTGTTTCATTTCCAGATCTTTATGGATGATGAGTGCACCTCCCGGTTGGATAAGTTCTGTATAATGGCGGAAACTTTCCAGATATGCTTCTTTTGTTCCATAGATGTCCAGATGGTCTGGGTCTGTTGCTGTAATTACGCTCATCCAAGGACGCAACCAATGGAAGCTGCGATCGAATTCATCAGCTTCTATGACTACATAGTCGCTCTTGTCGGAAAGTATGTAGTTGGTGCCGTAATTTTTAGAAATACCGCCCAAGAAAGCGTTACAGTCTATATGACTCTGATGCATGATGTGGGCGCACATGGTAGATGTAGAGGTCTTACCATGAGTTCCTGCTACGCACAACCCCTTATGGGTGCGAGTCAAAGTGCCCAATACCTGTGCACGTTTTTCGATGGTAAATCCATTCTCATGGAAATACACAAGTTCCTTGTGCTCTGCTGGGATGGCTGGAGTAAAGATGACCAATGTTGTTTTTGGATCCTTGCAAGCCTCTGGTATCAGGTCTGTGTTCTCCTCATAATGGATGAGCATGCCTTCTTTTTCCAAATCATGAGTAAGGTGAGAAGGGGTCTTGTCGTAACCAGCAACAACCAACTTCTTGTTGAGGAAATATCTTGCGATAGCGCTCATGCCTATACCGCCAGCTCCTACGAAATATACTGCTTTAATATCTTTCAGTTCCATTACTTTCTTGCTAATTTTACAACTTCGTCGGCAATGACGTCGGCAGAGTTCTTTAAACCTAATTTTTTAATATTCTCACTAAGTGAGTTTAATTTTTGAATATCTGTGACCGTATTGATCGCCTTGTCGATAAGTATGCCAGGTGCTTCACAGTCTTTTACATAGATGGCTGCATCTTTATTTACCAGTGCCATGGCATTCTTGGTTTGGTGATCTTCTGCAACATTAGGGCTTGGAACCAGAATAACAGGTTTGCCTATGAGGCAGAATTCACTGATGCTGCTGGCACCGGCTCTACTGATAACTAAGTCTGCAGCTTTGTATGCTGCTCCCATGTCGCTGATAAAATCCATGATTTTGAGATTTGGCAATTCCTTGCCTTTCATCTGCTCAGCGATGGATGCCTTGTAATACTTACCTGTTTGCCAGATAAACTGGATATCACTTTTGGCAATTTTATCTAAGTTTTGCAATACGCTTTCATTGATGGTTCTTGCTCCGAGACTACCACCTACCAGAAGAATGGTTTTCTTTTCAGGTGCAAGTCCGAATTGTTTTCTTGCTTCTTCCACCGTAACAGTAGTCTCCAATACGTTTTGGCGTACTGGGTTTCCTGTCATGATGATCTTGTCAGCAGGGAAGAAACGTTCCATTCCTTCGTATGCCACGCAAATTCTGTCAGCTTTCTTTGCGAGTAACTTGTTGGTTACTCCAGCATATGAATTCTGTTCCTGAATTAAACAAGGAATACCCTTGCTTGCACATACGTTAAGAGTAGGACCGCTGGCATAACCACCAACACCGACTGCAGCCATTGGTTTGAAGTCGTTGATGATTTTCTTTGCCATTCTTTGGCTTTTCCATATTTTGAAGAGCACGGCAATATTCTTGAACAGATGCTTACGATCAAAGCCGCAGATAGGTAATCCCTTAATCTCATATCCGGCAGCAGGAACACGTTGCATTTCCATTCTGCCTAATGCTCCAACAAATAAAATCTTTGCTTCAGGGTATTTGGCCTTGATGGCATTGGCGATGGATACAGCTGGGAAAATATGTCCTCCAGTTCCACCTCCACTTATTATAATTCTCAGTTCATTATTCATAATTTTCTAATTTATTACGCAAAGATAAATAAAAAAATCAACAATTCTACATTTTTCACTATTTTTTATAGTGTTTTTTTATGCAGTAGCCAATTTTGAAGTGTTTGCTTCTGTATTGCACTCGTCTTTTTTCTTGGCACTTCTACTGATACTCAATATGATTCCAACATATAGACAGTTGATGACGGTTGATGTACCACCTCTACTGATGAGTGGAAGTGGCTGGCCGGTAACTGGTGCTAAGCCTACTGCTACGAGCATATTGAACAAAGCCTGAGTGACGAGCAGTATGGCAAGTCCCATGGCGAGAAATGCAGGAAAGTTGTTCTCACATCTGTTGGCTATGCTTCCTACTCTATATAATAATATAATGTATAGGAAGGCCACAAATACGGCTCCGGTTATTCCCATCTCTTCTATGATGATGGCATAGATGAAGTCAGAGAAGGCCTGTGACAGGAAATCTCGCTCAACAGAGTTGCCTGGTCCTTTGCCCACGATGTTGGATGAGGCAATGGCTATGTTTGCATGAGCAACCTGTGCGTCTTTATCCAAGTCAACATCTTCTGGAGCAACATCTTTGTGGTCCAGAAATTTGTCTATTCGCGACTTCCAAGTATCTGCTCTATGGAATAGCTTTTCGATGGAGCCAGGTTCTTTTTCCTCTTTCTTGATATTCTCTGTAAGTGTATTGTCACCTGTTGACTGATTCTTGTCTTTTCCTACAAGCATCACCATTGCAATTACTATCGCTCCAGATGCTATGGCTAATCCCAATAGTTTTCCGAGTTGTGCCTTAGGAATTCTTCCAATGATCATCATGAAAAAGATGGTGAGACATAGCAGCATGGCTGTGGATAAGTTCTCAAGACCAATCAGTAGGATGAAAATAGACGAAGCAACAATAATATACTTGAGCGCGCGTTTGTCGGCGCCATTCTCTGTCTGCATGGCACTGAGAATCTGGGCCACGGCCAGAATAACTGCTCCCTTAGCGAATTCGGAAGGCTGGAATTGGAAACCAATAAAATTTACCCACCTTGATGCACCATTGGTAGCCTGACCGGCTATCAATACCCAAATCAGCATGATTAAAGAAATGGCAAGCATGAATGGAGTGGCAATCTTGAAGTACTTGCATTTTACTTTGAGCATGCAAATCATGGTGAAGATTCCAAAGATGATGAATCCAATATGTCGGATGACAGGCTTCATGTAATTGCCGCTTTTGTATGTTAGCGAACTTGAGGCTGAATATACCTCAATAATGCTAATCATGCAAAGGAAGAAAAACACCATCCATATTACCTTGTCTCCTTTAAATATGTTGCCTATTTTCTTGTTCATTTGATTATTTCCTATCTTTATTATAATCTGACTAAAGTCTTGAATTGCTCGCCTCGATCTTCCATGTTTTTGAACAGATCAAAACTTGCACAACAAGGACTCAGTAAAACAGTATCGCCAGGCTTAGCAAGTTCTTTGCAGGCTGCTACACAGTCCTTCATGCTATGGGTGTCACGTACAGGAATACCCAGCTCGTCAAAATTATCGTGTAACTTCTGGTTGTCTGCTCCAAGATATACGATGCCGGCACACTTCTGCTTTACCAGGTCTTTTATTTGATTGTAATCGTTACCTTTGTCCTTACCACCTATGATAAGAATGGTAGGAGTTGTCATACTTTCAAGTGCATACCAGCATGCATCCACGTTTGTAGCCTTGGAATCGTTGACATAATATACACCATCAAACTTTCCTACTTTTTCCAGACGATGCTCCACACCTGGGAAGTCGCTTAATCCCTTATGGAGGATTTCTTTGCTGATGCCTACAATGTTGCAAGCCAGACCTGCTGCCAGACTGTTGTAGATGTTATGCTTTCCGCTGAGGCTCATGTCTGCCTGTGGCATTTCAAATGCCTGTGGAAAATCGAGTATGTACTTGCCATTCTCTATGTAGCCAACAGTTCCTTCTTCTTTGTTCTCTGCAAACGCACAAAGATGTGACTTGAGGTTGTATTTCTCTAATTCTTTTTTCACGATAGGATCGTCGTTCCAGTAGATGAAACTATCTTCCTCAGTCTGATTCTGTGTGATGCGCATCTTGGCATCAGTATAGTTCTGCATGCAGAAATCGTAGCGGTCCAGGTGGTCTGGAGTAATGTTCAGCAAGATAGCCACGTTAGCTCTGAACTGATACATATTGTCTAATTGGAAACTGCTCAGCTCAATGACATAGTATTGATGAGGAGCTTCAGCAACCTGTAATGCAAGACTTTTGCCGATATTGCCGGCTAAACCTACGTCATAGCCCGCAGATTTGATGATATGATATATCAGAGAAGTAGTTGTGGTCTTACCGTTACTACCTGTGATACAGATCATCTTAGCATCTGTATATCTGCCAGCAAATTCGATTTCACTGATGATAGGTGTGCCTTTAGCTATCAACTTCTGAATCATAGGTGCTTCCTTAGGAATACCAGGACTCTTGATAACTTCATCGGCATCTAGAATTTTCTCTTCAGTATGGTGACCTTCTTCCCATTCGATATTGTGGTCATCCATCAGTTTCTTATAGTTGTCTTTGATTTTTGACATATCAGAGACGAAAACCTCGAAACCTTCCTTCTTTGCCAGCACGGCTGCACCTGCACCGCTTTCGCCGGCTCCTAAAATTACAATTTTTTTCATATTGTTATTTTATATGTCTGACAATTACAGCCAGTTTATCTAATCTTCAGAGTTATGATGGTCAATGCGGCCAGAATAATGGTAACAATCCAGAAGCGGATCGTAATCTTAGACTCATGGAATGCACCCTTAGGCTTCTTGAGAAGATACTTGCATTCTGGGTCCAGTTGGCTTTCCTGTGTACGGAAGTTGTCGTGTATAGGAGTGCGCTTGAAGATGCGTTGTTTTACTCCTTTTCGCTTTCCGAGCTTGTAGTAATATACCTGAACGATAACGCTCAGACTTTCTACAAAGAAGATACCGCAGAGGATAGGTAACATCAATTCCTTGTGGATGATGATGGCACCAACAGCGATAATTCCACCGATGGTCAGCGAACCGGTATCGCCCATGAATACTTGAGCAGGGTAGGCGTTGTACCATAGGAAACCGATGAGCGCTCCAATGAATGCGCAGAAGAAAACTACCAGTTCCTCTGAACCCGGAATATACATGATGTTGAGGTAGGCGGCAAATTGGATATGTGACGAAACGTATGCCAAAATGCCTAATGCCACACCTATAATTGCTGAATTTCCTGCACACATACCATCCATTCCGTCATTGAGGTTGGCGCCATTTGAAACGGCTGTAACCACGAAAATAGTCATGATGACGAACAGTATCCAACCGGCAGCAGTCTTGTATTTACCACAGAAACTTGTGATGTTGGAATAGTCCAGGTTGTGCCCCTTGATGAAAGGAATGGTAGTCTTCAGAGATTTTGTAGCTTCCGTACGATGCTTGACTACGGTTTCCTGTCCCTGACGCTCAATGGCTAAGTTTTCGTTCATCTTCACATCAGGAGAAGCCCATAGCACAAGTCCAACGATAAGTCCAATACCTACCTGACCTACGATTTTATATCTTCCTTTTAATCCTTCCTTGTCTTTCTTGAAAATCTTGATGAAATCATCCATTCCACCAAGGAATCCCAACCAGACGGTGGTAATAATCATCAGGATGAGATAGATGTTGCGCAGACGGCCCAACAGAATCACAGGAATCAGAATGGCCATGATGATGATGACACCTCCCATGGAAGGAACACCGATTTTCTTGACTCCGAATGGGTCAATGCTCGCATCACGCTGTGTTTCTGTGATTTGCTTACTCTTGAGGAACTTGATGAACTTTTCGCCAAACCAGGCAGAGATGATTAATGATACAATCAGAGCCAGCAGAGCGCGGAATGAAATGTATCCCCACATGCGAGAGCCTGAGATACCCCATTGCTCCAGAAATCTAAAGAGATAGTATAACATTTTCTTATTTTTCTTTTAAAGTTTCTTCTTTTCTGTTTGATTCCTCAGATTATTTTTGGCTGATTCCAAATATATCACGTATTACTTCCTTATCATCGAAATGATGCTTTACGCCCTTGATTTCCTGATAATCTTCGTGACCCTTTCCTGCAACGAGGATTACATCGCCCTTCTTGGCCATCATGCAAGCTGTACGAATCGCTTCCTTGCGATCTACAATGCTAATGACTTTCTTCATCTGTTGCGCATTCAGACCTGCAAGCATATCGTTGATGATGTCCTGTGGTTCCTCGAAACGTGGATTGTCACTGGTGATGATCACTTTGTCGCTCTGCTTTACTGCCTCCTGTGCCATGAGAGGACGCTTACCCTTGTCTCGGTTACCGCCAGCTCCGCATACGGTGATGACTTCACCTCCCTTGCCGTCCAGTACCTCGTGGATGGCATTGAGAACATTCTCCAATGCGTCTGGAGTATGTGCATAGTCAACGATTGCGGTATAGCCTTCTGGTGATTGGATTGGTTCCAAACGACCGTTGACACTATGCAAAGTGCTCATTACTACGAGTATATCTTCTGGCTGTTTTCCCAGCATAATGGCTGCACCATATACGGCAAGCAGGTTGCTTACGTTGAATTTGCCAATAAACTGCACCCCAACTTCTCTGCCATCTACCTCAAGATACATACCTCCGAAATGGCATTCCAGAATTCTTGCCTTGAAGTCTGCCATGCTTCTGGTAGAGTAGGTTTTGATAGTTGCCTTGCAGTTCTGTACCATAATCATACCGTTCTTGTCGTCAGCATTCGTAATGGCGAAAGCTGTCTTTGGAAGACCGTCGAAGAATGCTTTCTTGGCATTACGGTAGTTCTCGAATGTCTTGTGGTAGTCGAGATGGTCACGGGTCAGATTGGTAAAGATACCGCCTGCGAAATTCAAACCGCCGATACGCTTTTGTGCAATGGCATGAGAAGAACATTCCATGAATGCATATTCGCATCCTGCCTCTACCATTTTTCCAAGAAGTTCATTCAGTTCTATCGGGTCAGGTGTGGTGTGGTCTGCTGGTATTGCCTCGTCCTCAATATAGTTGCATACTGTAGAAAGAAGACCGCATTTATGGCCGAACTTTCTGAACATATTATATAATAAGGTGGCGATGGTAGTCTTTCCATTTGTACCGGTGACACCTACGAGTTTCAATTTTCTGGATGGGTCGCCATAGAAGATGGTGGCAGCTTTTCCGACTGCATCTTCTGTAGAAGCTACTTGAATATAGGTAACCCCTTCAACAGGTTCCTGAGGTAAATCTTCACACAATATGGATTTAGCCCCAAGCTCAATGGCCTTTGGGATAAATTTGTGTCCATCTACTTGTGTTCCTTTCATTGCAACAAAGAGATGACCATCCTTAATCTTTCGAGAGTCGATGTTCACTCCTGTGACTTCGATTTCTGCATCTCCGATTATTTGGATCGGTTTGATGTTTGTGAGCAATTCTTGTAACTTCATATATCGTTTCTTTTTTATATGTTACTATTATATATATTAAATAGGTATATAATATACCTTATTATATTATATTGACTTTATCGTTTTGCAGCAAAATGTAGCAGTAATATGAAATCTGTGCTCATCACTCAAGTGTGATGACACAGAAGGCACCTTGCTTAACCGGTTTGCCCGCCATGAGGGATTGTTTGGTAACTTTTCCTCTTCCGTACAACCTGGTTTTTATGCCTCTGCTTTCCATCATGAATACTGCATCTCGGGCTCCCATACCGATGATGTCTGGTACCGTTCCCTTACCGTATTGCTTTTTCTTTTCAAGTTTCACATAACGGTTGCCAACTTTTTCGGCTTTTCCCCAAATAGGATTTCCTGTCAGGTAACTTCCGCTCCAGTTGGTATTGGTCTTTATACCGAGATGGGTCAGGACGTAGTCAGCAGCCAGTATGTTTCCGTTCTTTACATCTGGTATGATGACTGATGCAGAGTCTTGTGCATCTTTTACATCCAGTTTCAGACTTTGAGCCATGATACCTTCTGAGATTTCATGGAAGACCTTACCACTCATTCCGCCACCTGATGCAGGAAGTCCTGATTTCTGTATGCAGACGATACAACTGTAGCGTGGGTTGTCTGCAGGGAAATAACCGGCAAAACTCAGGAGGTAGTTGACGCCACCTGATTTATAACCGCCAGCACCTTTAGACATTTGGGCAGTTCCGGTCTTTCCTGCAACGAGGAAGTTAGGTGAACCTGCTTTCTTTCCCAATCCGATACTGACCACCTGCTCAAGGATGGTCTGTATCTTCTTGATGCTTTGCTCCTTGGCTATACGCTCATGGAGAACTTCCGGTGGGAATTCCATGATTGTTTCTCCATCCTTGACAACCTTCGTTACAAAACGGGGTCTCATCATCTTGCCGTTGTTGGCGATTGCGTTGTAGAACGTGAGCGTAGAGATAGGCGGAACTTGGGTCTCGTAGCCGATACTCATCCATGGCAATGCAGTCTTGCTCCAGTTGTCGTACTGTCCATGACTGTTTTTGTGAGGCATTCGGATTCTTGCCGGTGTTGCACCTACAAGTGGAATTTTTAAATCATCCGCCAGACCTATACGATGTATGCCTTTTACAAACTTTTCAGGGTTGTTGCGATAATGATCATCGATGATTCTGCTCACGCCGATGTTTGAACTGTACCATAATGTCTGGGCAAAAGTAAGTCTTCCATATCCTCCCTTTCGCCAGTTATGGTCTTTCATGTCTCGTCCGTACATCGGCCATACACCTCCGCCGGTCTCTACAGAGTAAGTTGTGTCAACCACACCGTCGTCGAGAGCCACCAGTAACGAGGCGGTCTTGAATACCGAGCCCGGTTCCAGCAAGTCGCTGACAGCATGGTTGTGGATTTCGCGGTATTCGCCATCAAAGCATTTTTCCATGTTTACAATGGCTTTGATGTCGCCAGTCTTCACATCCATCACGATGGCTACGCCTACATTTCCGTTGATTTCCTTCAACTCGTTAATGACCGAACGTTCTGCAAGGTCTTGCATGCCGACATCAATTGTAGTTACGATATCTGCACCATCAATAGGTGGAGTATCGGTAATGTCAAGGAACTTGTTGCGAACTTTTCTTCTGTGTACAATACCATTGGTACCGCGAAGAATGGAGTCGTACGACAATTCCAGTCCGAATCTCGCCGTATCTTTAGCACCGAACATCGCACCGATAGTTCTGCCAGCCAGCGAACCGTACGAACGTTTACGGGCATTGTATTCCTCCCAATGGAATCCACTCTTGTTGGTTCCAAGTCTGAAGAGAGGCAAATCTTTCACTTCCGTGAAGGTATTGTAGTTGATACGCTCGTTGTAGATCACCCAATGTCTCTTCTTCTTGGTTTTTCCTTCTTCCAGATGAGCCTTAAACTCTGCTGCACTCTTGTCTGGGAATATCTTATGAAGTCCATCGCAGATAGAATCTTCCTTGACGTTCCATAAGGAGTCTCCTTTTGCCTCGCTGAGGGCAACAAAGTCCATGAATACCTTGAACTCAGGCAAGGAACTGGCAAGGAGTTGTCCTGTACAGCTCAGGATATTTCCTCGGTTAGGCTTAACGGTCACCGAGTCTTTCTTCTGTCTGCTGGCTACCTTCATCCAGTAGTCGCGCTTAGCAGTCATGATATATAGTGACTTGCCGACTACTAATACGGCAAAGAAAATCATGCCAAATGAAATGGCACGATATCTGGGCATCACTTTTTTTGCATCAAACTTGCTCATTGTTCGGGTACATTTATTATATATGGAGGTTGTGTGGCAATGTGCAGAACGCTGTCCTGATTGTTTTTGAGCATTTCTAATACGTTGCTTTCACGACTCTTCTCTGTTATCTGGCTACTGCTGGAAAGTGCTTTGTATTTAGCATCCTGCAGTTCTTTTTGCAATTGGTCTATTTCTATCAAGTCTTTTTGAATACTATATCTGTTGGATATGTAAATGATGACGAAAAAAACGACCAGGATGACCAACCATATCTGCCGGCGTATGATGCGTGCAGTCAGGATGTCACCACCAAGGATTTTGCGTAGCGAGAAATTGGAAGATAGGGGAGCTTCACCCTCTATCGCCTGTTCTGCGATAACTTGTTTCAGTTCAAGTTTATCGTTGTTTTCCCTCGGATCGCCTTTAGTCTTGTCTTCCTTCAGTTCCTGCTTGGACTTATCTTCTTCGACCTCCAGCTTGGACTTGTCTTCTTTATTGTCTTCCATCATTTCTTTTCTGCGATTCTAAGTTTGGCACTTCTGCTTCTTGGGTTTCTTTCCTGCTCTTCAGCGTTAGGGACGATTACCTTGTTGTTGATAAGTTTAAACGGAGTTTCTATTCTGCCGAAGAAGTCTTGCGTGATTTTTCCCTCAGAATTGCCTGATTTCATGACGTTCTTGACGATTCTGTCTTCCAGAGAGTGGTAAGTGATGACGGAAAGTCTTCCACCAGGTTTCAATATTTCTGTGGCAGACTTCAGCATTTCCTTGAGTGCATCCATTTCGTGGTTTACTTCGATGCGGAGCGCCTGGAAGAGTTTTGCCATATCTTTCTTCTCCCGTTCTCTCTTGAAAAGAGGCTCTACTGCCTTGATGAAATCGGTAGTAGTCTCTATTCTTTTTTCTGTTCTGGCTTTGACGAGAGCAGAGGCGATACGTCGGGAATTCTTTAGTTCTCCATAGAGATAGAAAATGTCTGCCAGCTTGCTTTCTTCATAGTCATTCACAATGTCTGCAGCAGTTTTTCCAGCTCTCTTGTTCATTCTCATGTCGAGTGGGGAATCATATCTGAAAGAAAAGCCGCGTGTCTCGTCATCAAAATGATGACTGGAAACACCCAGGTCTGCGAGCAGACCATCGATTCCGTCCACACCATAGTATCTCATCCAGTTTTTCAAATATCTGAAATTGGAACATACAAAGGTAAAGTCTTTATTGGCCACAACGTTTCTTTCAGCATCGGCATCTTGGTCGAAACTGTAGAGATGGCCGTTGCCGTTGATTCTGGCAAGGATTTCCTTAGAGTGTCCACCACCTCCAAAGGTAACATCCACGTAGATGCCACCTGGTTGTATATTTAGGCCATCTATACTCTCGTTGAGAAGTACCGGCACATGATATGTTTCTGCTGTCTTTACCATCTCTCTTGTAGCTTAATCTTCGTTATTAAATGACATTACTTCCTGTAATGCCTTACTGAACTCTTCCTGTTCCATGAAGTTTTCTCCTTCTTCCTCGTTTTTCCAGATTTCTATGGTATCTCCCATGCCGACGAAGCGGATGCTCTGTTCTATGTCAGCCTGTTTGAGCAGTCTCTTCGGAATCAAAAAACGTCCGTTGCCATCAAGCGTCAGCAAGATGGCGTCTGCTATGAAGGTTCTGTATATCTGCTGTTCCTTGGCATTCCATCGGTTGAGTTTCTTTCTCAACTGGTCCAGCAGTTCATTCCATACGGATTCGGGATAAACGACCAGGCAGGGCTGAAAGACGTCTTTTCTGAGGACAAGGTTTTCCTCGCCAGAAACTTGTAGAATCTTGCGGAAAGAAGCTGGCAGGAAGGCACGTCCCTTCGCGTCAGTTTTAGCCTCTATGTTGCCTAAAAAACGCATACGTACATCTTATATAAAAGAATTCGGGTTCAAAGGTACACATTTTTCCCCATATTCCCCCACTTTTCCCCACAATTTTTTAAAAACTTAATAAAAAAGTTGATTGTGTCGGGAAACGAGCTTGTTTCGTAAGTGTACTTTGATGCGGGGAAAACGTATTAAAGTGGGCAAAAATAAAGAGAAAACTGCCTTTTTCCAACTAAATTTATGTGTTTTTTGATTTTTTTTCGCAAAAATGGCACGTATTTAAAAAAGTTGAGTTATTTTTGCAGCTAGTTTAGCTGAATAATGAAATGAGTGAAGCAATAGAAAAGACAATCGACATAGATAGGATACTGAAAGGCAAGATGGGTGCAAAGGCTAAATTTGTGCCTGGATTTGTCGTGTCTTGGCTCAAGAAACTCGTTCACGAAGACGAGGTTAATAAGTTCTTATGGGAAAGTCGCCATCTGTCGGGTACGGAGTGGCTGACTGAGTGTGTGAAATATCTGAAGATGGATATCGAAATTGTAGGAGCTGAAAACTTGCCTGACAAGAATGATGGCAAGCTCTATACTTTTGTTTCTAATCACCCTTTGGGTGGACAGGATGGAGTGGCTTTGGGTTCCATCATCGGACAGCATTATGATGGTAATTTCCGTTATCTGGTGAATGATCTCCTGCTCAATCTTCCTGGTTTGAAACCTGTGAGCATCGGTATCAACAAAACCGGACGTAACAGTCGTGACTTCCCTCGTATGGTAGAGGCTGGTTTCCAGAGCAAAAATCACATGTTGATGTTCCCTGCAGGACTTAATAGTCGCAAGCGTGATGATGGTACGATTCATGACATCCCTTGGAAAAAGACTTTCATTTCTAAGAGTGTTGAATATCAGAGAGATGTCGTGCCGATTCATTTCGGCGGTCAGAACTCAGAACGTTTCTATCGTATTGCCAGATTTAGTGACAAGCATCTGCCGTTCAATCTCGCCATGATGTTTCTGGTAGATGAGATGTACAAGAATGTGGGCAAGCATTTCAGAATAGCAATAGGAAAGCCGATTCCGTGGCAAACTTTTGATAAAAGTAAAACGGCTACAGAGTGGGCGCAGTATGTAGAAGATAAAGTTTACGAATTATAGGATTTCTATAAAAAGAAAATGGAAGAAGAGATTATACAACCAATAGACAAAGCCTTGCTGAAGAGTGAGTTAACTCCCGACAAGCAACTTCGTATGACTAATAAAAGTCATAACGAAATCTATATTGTAACGGCTAATGATTCTCCTAATGTACTGAAGGAAATCGGCCGCTTGCGTGAGATTGCTTTCCGTACCGCTGGTGGTGGTTCTGGAAAGTCGATGGACTTGGATGAGTTTGATTTCGGAGAGAATTGCTATAAGCAACTCATTGTCTGGAATCCTGAGGCTGATGAGATTATCGGTGGTTATCGCTATTTGTTGGGAAAGGACTGGAAATTAGATGAGAACGGACAGCCTATATTGGCAACAAGTCACATGTTCCACTTTTCTGAAAAATTTTTAAAGGAATATATGCCTTATACGGTAGAGTTGGGGCGCTCGTTCGTTTCTCTTGAATATCAGAATGTTCGCAAGAATTCGAAAAGTATCTTCGCTTTAGATAATCTATGGGATGGTTTGGGAGCCTTGACGGTTCTTTATCCAGAACTCAAGTATTTCTTTGGCAAGATGACGATGTATCCTTCCTACATCCGTCGAGGTCGCGACATGATTCTCTACTTCCTCAAAAAGCATTTTGATGATAAGGAAAACCTGGTTATTCCAATGAAACCTCTTCGACTGGAAACTCCAGAGTCTGAGTTGGCAGCTATCTTTACAGAGTCTGATTTCAAGGCAGACTATCGTATTTTGAATAGCGAGGTGCGTAAACTTGGTTTCAACATTCCTCCGTTGGTTAATGCCTACATGAATTTGAGTCCTACGATGAAGCTCTTCGGCACAGCCATCAACTATGGTTTTGGTGATGTGGAGGAGACCGGCATCTTGATTGCCGTTGATGAAATCTTGGAAGAAAAGCGTGTGCGCCACATCAATACGTTTATCCAAGAACATCCAGAAGCTCTTAAGATTACGAGTGGAGCTAACAATGTTATTTATAAAGAAAAAGAGGAATAAGACGATAGATAATCCCATGTCCTTGTTGCTTGGCAATAAGAATGTGGGATTTTTGCATTAATACATGCTGGTTCGTTTATGAAAAATAAAACATTCTTGTTTTTTGCTGCTGTCATGTTTCTTTTCACAGTGGATTCATGTCAGCATCATTACCCAGTTTCTTTGGTAGAGGCTGATAGTTTGGTTTATTCCAATCCTAAGGCAGCTTTGCAGAAGTTGGATTCTCTTTCTTTGTGCCTTGATACGACTCAGAAAGCAGATGTCATGTACCTTCGACTTCTGAAAATGACGGTGAAGGATAAGTTGTACATGCCGTTTGGAACGTTGGATAGTGTGCAAAGTTTGGCAAAATATTATGAAGAGGAGGGCGACAAGCACTTGTTGCCTAGGGCTTATTATATGTTGGGAAGAATGTTTGTGGAAAGCGAGGATGTCCCATCTGCATTGGCTGCTTATCGTAAGGTTCTTGCTCAGTTAGAACAACATGAAGACATAAGATTACGAGGAATCACAAATGCACAGCTAGGAGAAATGTTTGGCAGGCAAGAAATTCTTAGTTTGGCTCTCTCTTTTTATAAAGAGGCTTTTCTTTGTGATAGTCTTTTAGCTGATGAGGTTGGAATGTTATATGATATGCGCGATATGGGAACGTCTTTTGATTATTTAGGAATGAAGGATAGTGCTAATGTGTGTTTCCGAAAAGCATTGACTAAAGCACGAGAAGTTAAAGATGATGATATGGAGCATGAATTATTACTTCACCTAGCTAATTCTTATCTGGATGTAAATGCCGATTCTGTAGCTAAGTATATGTTTTTAGTTAATGACTTTGAATTGTTAGACCGTTGTGAGGAAGGTTGTATAAAAGGTGCTTATTTGCAGATGATAGGTAGGGATAAAGCGGCTGATTCTGTTTTCACAGATATATTACCCCAAACTACGGGTGCATTAAAATTAGAAATTCTGAGACGGTTGGTTGGATTGTCTTGTGAATTGGAAAGTTATGAAAAAGCAAAAAAATACGTGAAGGCATATTTGCGGCTTTCCGATTCGTTAAAGATTGTTGGTGCGAAAGAGCAAGAGGCGAAAGGATTAGCGTTGTATGATTATACGCATCAAATGGAGAGAGGAAATGTTTTGGAAATACAAAACAAGAATAAACAAATAGCATTATTGATAGCTGTCATTTGTTTAATTCTTTTATTTCTTGTGTTGTTTGCTTATTGGGAATTGAGCATTGTCAAAAAGCTAAGATTACAGAATCGAATAAAAGAGTGGAGATTGGGAGCTCTCTTGAAGACGAAGAAAGAGCAGAATGCAGAAATCTATGAGCAAGTCGGGTTGGCAAGTTATGTGGAAGCAGGTAACCATTTGTCGCAAGAGGGATGGTTGTCGTTGGAAGAGTCAGTTGAAAACCATTATCCAGGATTTAAAGAAAAATTATATAGTTGTAGTAAATTGTCCGAACATGAATTTCGTGTTTGTCTTTTGATAAAGGCGAAAGTTCCAACTTCAAAAATTGCATTGTTGACAAGTCGTGCAAGTTCGACTATATCGACAACCAAGCAGCGTTTGTATAAAAAGCTAACAAGCGAGCAAGGTTCTGCAGAGAACTTGGATAAATTGTTGGCTATATTGTAGCTCGATGAAATCGGGGTTTTTGAAATGCGAATACAAATGCGAATGCCTTTTTGATAGACTATGGCGATAGTTTTTATACTTTTGTGGCGTTTTAAAACTAAAAGGTATTTAAAAATATGAAGAAAATCGTAATGGTATTGCTGACAGTATTGATGACTGTTGGTATGCACGCAAGAAATGGTACGCGGGTAAAGGTAAAGCTAAGTGCTGGGAGTATGTTTACGATGCACAGACCTCATCGTGCTCCAGCAAAGGAGCTTGTAAGTCTCTACCAAGAGGATGCCGTCCTACATGTCAATGTGGTGGCAGGGTTGCTCGTCACAGTAACAGTCAAAGACGAGGATGACAACATCTTGTCTCAGGAGTTGGTGACTGCGCAGGAGAGTGACATGGTGATACCTATGGGTGGAGCCATCGTAGAGGTATCTTACAATGACGTGAATTTGGTAGGTATGTTGTACTAAAATTTTGCAAAGCTTATGAAGAAACTAAAGGCAAACATTTTATTGTTCTCACTCATATCTTGTAGTTTGGGCATGAGTGCCCAAACCAAGATAGGCTACAACTACGATGCCGCAGGCAATCGAGTGAAAAGAGAACTGGTTTTGTCACGGAGTCAGAGCCAAGAGGCAAAACGCTCAGTTGCTTACTCTGATGTACTCGGCGACCATCAAATTCAGATTGTACCTAACTCTAAAAGTGGTAAGGTGAAGGTTGCCGCTCTTGATGGTAAGTTGCAGTTTAGTGTGATGGTGTATAATGTGTCAGGACAAAATGTGCAGACACTAAAAGATGTGAGAGGACAAGCGGAGGTTGATTTGTCCAATAATCCAAATGGCATTTATGTGCTAGTCTTGGAGGTTGGGCAAGAGAAGACTACGTGGAAAATCATGAAAACTAATTAATCTTTACAGTTTATGAACAAAATAATCATATCAATCATCGGACTCTTTTTTCAGGGTGGTTTGCTTTATGCGCAATCCATTACTGATGATGAGAGATTCGCTAATTGGACGGAAGAGCAATATCAGCATTATGAGGATTCTGTCCGAGCAGCTTTATATCCTCCTGTAATAGCTTGTAAGGCAGATGATTCTGCTGTTAAGACAAGACAAAAGAAAGTCAGTCCAAAGATTAGTACCTATTCGATTTCTAATTCATACGTACCTACTTATAGATACATCAGTACTTCAAAGGAAGCAGGACAGATTGAAATCAAGTCAGGAACGACTCCGACAGGTGGTAAAACATACGAAGTACCAATCAAGATTGGACCAGGGATGAATGGACATCAACCTAATCTAGCCTTGGCATATAATAGTCAGCAAGGCAATTCTGTGTTAGGTATGGGGTGGGCTGTCTCTGGACTATCCCAAATCTCTCGTTGTGGCAATAACCTTTATTATGACAACAAGACGAAAGGTATCACTATGGACAATGGTGATGACTTTGTCTTGGACGGTGTGCGTCTGATAAAAACGGGTACTTATAGTACCTATATGCTTTTTGAATCAGAACAAGGAAACATAAAGGTAAAAGGCTATTATACGAGTAATCTCTTGAAGTATTTTGATGTCTTTTATCCTGATGGTAGCAAGGCTCGGTATGGCTTTGCTACCAATACTCAGAATAAGTTGAGCTATCCATTGACATCTTTGGCAGATATGGATGGTAACACTATCAATTATTCTTATACCTTTATCAATGGACATTATAATATAGATAGGATAAGTTTCAACGGTTCTTCTGTTGAGTTCAAGTATGCATCTGGTCGCAACGACCCTTTGACTTCTTATTCTGGTGGTGTGAGAGTATATGAAGGTAGTTTGATTAATGAAATCGTGTCAAAGTTGGGAAGTTCCGTGTTGGCAACCTATTCTTTGACCTATACTACTCAAAACTCAGTTTCTCTGTTGAGTCAAATCGACTATACTTCATTGGGCAAGTCCTTTAATCCACTCGTATTTTATTATGGTGAAGGTCAAAAATATCCTACTTTTAGTAATGATTCTACTCAATTGTATGAATGGTATGTCGCAGAGAAACCAAGTATGATTAAGGTGGTAAAGGGAAAGTTTGACTATTTTAGTGGAATGGATGGCTTGATAGCTTTACCAAATCTCAATCCATATTGGAAACATTATCGTCATTCCACAGCTTTTAGGCATTCGCAAAATTATTTTGAGAACACTTATGGCGAGTCGGAGAAGATATTCTTGTATGCTGGACTGAATGATGGCTGGGCATATCCGATGCCTAATCTCTTGACGGAAAAAGGATTTATTGATATTCTTTGTGCTGATTTGGAGGGCAAACAGCAAGAGGATGTCATCAAGATTAATAATGTGGAGGAGAATGGAAATGATAAACTTACATTTACAGTATATCGTTCCAATTTGTATAGTGGTATGGCAAAGCAATATGCTAGAACCTATAATTTTTCAACCATATATAAAGATAATGATAACCATAAAAGCATCCAGCCAAAGTTTTATTATTCAGGCGACTTCAATGGAGATGGCAAGCAAGAGGTTCTTGCGGTTTCTGTCCATCAGCCATTTGGAGATACGACTAAGCCTTCCAAATGCTATATCTTTGACTTAGTTAACAACAAGATTCTCTATCAGAGTGCGGTACTTCCTTACAATGTTGAGTTTGTTGGTACCCAACAAAGTGATGCCCAGGCTGCAGCGAATAATAGTGACAAGTTGTTTGTCTTTGACTATGACGGAGACGGCAAGTCGGATATTTGTCATATAAGTTCAAGTGGTGCAAGTATTTATACCTTTGACATGAGCGGAACTACCATGTCTGCAAGAAAGGTTGCCACCTATTCAGGTTTGACCGTCAATAGTTTGACGAATCGTCAGCTATATCTTGGTGACTTTAACGGAGATGGTTTGATGGATTTCTTGGAGTCTCCTTCTTCTGTGATGAAGGATGATGCCAGCTGGACGGTGTTCTATTCTAAGGGTGATGGTTCTTTTGTCACTTCTGTAGTGAAGGGTGTAACCGTAAATGAGAAAGATGGTGAAGGCATCATTATCCAAGATGTCAACAATGATGGTAAGAGTGACATTGTCAAGTATATGGTCTATGGATTCTATGCTTATCTCACTTCTGACAAAGTGTTTGGTGGTGAGAATCCCTATATATCTTTTCCAAAGTGGTATTCTGCCATTGTTCCAACTAATTTGAATAGTAACAATGTCTTTACACAGATAGTTAGCTTAAAAGATGGAAAGGCGGTCAAGTATCACCTCTCTCGAAATGATAGCAAGTCTTTGCTGATGACTGGCATGGCTAATAGCCTTGGGGTGATTGAGAAGAATGAGTATCATTCTTTGACTGATGGGGCTATGGGTGAGAATACGGGTATGAATGTATATACCAAAGGCTCTGGCGCTAGCTTCCCATATGTCAACATCCAAGAGCCATTGGTAGTATTGTCTGCTTCTGAGACTTACCATAAGGATAAGCTCATAGATAATAAGAGCTATAGCTATGATAATGCCGTTGTGCATAAACAGGGCTTGGGATTCTGTGGCTTTGCGAAAGTAACGACTGTTGATAAGAAACATCAAACTTACATTAGTGAGTATGACCCTGTAAATCATGCTATATTGACAGGTGAAACAACACCTGTAGCAACCAATTCGTATAGGTATGCGATTAACGTGAAATCGAACAAACTTGCGAAGATACGTTTGGTTCAAAAAACAGAAAATGATAAATTGAGTGGCGTAGTTGCTGCTTCGGCATACGTATATGATGACTATGGCTATCCTACGAAGGAAACGACCAACTATAATGACGGTTCTTCTGTGGTGAAAGAGACAACTTATAACTCTTTTACTAATATAGATACAGATTATCGCCTTGGGGTTGTGCAAGACCAACAGGTGACCACTACTTACAAAGGCAATACTTATGTGGAAAGGAACTTTGTGCCTGTATGGGGTAGTAACAAAAAGCCAACAGTGACAGTTCTTTCTAAAAATGGAAGCCAAGTAGAGCAAACTGTCTATTATTATGATAGTTATGGAAAAATAATCTCTAGTTCTGTAACTCCATACAGTGGAACGCCTCAGAAAACTCAATACACATACGATTCTTATGGTCGTGTTGTCCAAGAGACCAATCCACAGAATTTGGTGACGAAATATACGTATGACAATGTTGGAAACATGATAGAGATGACGGATGCTAGAGGTGGCGTTACCAAGTATGAGTATGATGATATGGGACGTGAGATAACGGCCTCTTATCCTGACAACACAGTCAAGGCAACTCGTTATATGTGGAATTATGATAATGTTGGTGTTTATGCTATCCAAACTTCGGGTACTAAGATTCCTACGTCTAAGACGGTGTATGACGCATTTGGGCGTGAGACAAGAAGTCAAGTCACTCACTTCGACAATACTATAGTTTCAGTCGATAAGGTTTATGATGAGTATGGAAATCTGGAAAAGGTGTCTTTGCCATTCTCAGGCAGTACGGCATCTTTGTGGAATACGTATTCATACGATGCGTATAACAGACCATTGGAATACGCCGAGGCTTCTGGTCATTTTACTAGATATAGCTATAGTGGAAATACAACTTCTGTTACAACTGATAATGTCACAACAACCAAAACAAATAATGTTTTTGGTCAACTTGTCTCTGTAACTGATCCTGCAGGTACGATAGAGTATAATCTGGGTGCAGACGGACAGCCGAAATCAGTAGTTGCCCCGGGAGGAGTTACCACCTCTTTTGAGTACGATGTCTATGGAAGGCGTACTGCGCTTGTTGACCCTAGTGCAGGTAGAACTACATACGAGTACGACAAGGGTGGCAATGTTGCTAAGGTGACAGATGCCAAAGGACAGGTTACAACCAAGGAATATGATTCGTATAGCCGTGTGGTCAAGAGTATTAGCCCTGAGTTGACGACAACTTATGCCTATAATACAGTCAACGACTTGGTGGGTGTTTCTTCTGATAATGGAACCTCGAAGTCTATCACCTACGATGGTTTGGGTAGAATCACTTCATGGCGTGAGAATGTTGTTGATGGAAAATGGTTGCAGAAGGACTATTCTTATACGGATGGTGCTGTTAGCTCTATCAAATATACCTCTCAAGATGGAGTGCTGGCTACGGAAAACTACAAATATACCAAGACTTACTTGATAGGAGTAAGTTTGGACAATGGCAAGGAAGTATATCGCTTGCGAAAAGAGAATGTCTTTAGACAGCCAACGGAAATCTCGTCGGGTGGTATTACACGTTCTTATGCTTATGACAGCTATGGCTATCCTACAAGTAGAATGGCGGCTAAGGGAACTACAGTCATTCAAAATTTCTCGTATAAGATAGACCCTCTCACAGGAAATCTGGTGTCACGAAAAGACGAAACCAGAAATCTTACAGAGAACTTCGGCTATGATGACATCAACAGATTGACTGACTATGCTGGTGGAACGGCAGAATATGATGACAAGGGAAATGTTCTCAGCCGAAGCGATGTAGGAAGCTTTGAGTATGGTCAGGCTTCCAAGCCATACGCTATGACGGGTGTTAATTTTTCTAAAAATGTTATCCCTACTGTAGGGCAAGATGCAACTTATACGTCTTTCAATCGTTTGTTTAGTATAGAAGAAAATGATATGAAAGCTCAATTTGTCTATAATGGTGACTATGATAGGGTGAAGATGGAGGTTTCACGCAATGGCGGTGTGGCTTCTAGTCATTACTATATAGGGGATTGCTATGAACTTCAGCAGACTGGCTCTGGCTCTATAGAAAGACTCTATCTAGCAGGTGACTATTATGACTCGCCAATGGTGTATGTCAAGGAGGGCTCTTCTTGGAAGTTGTGTAATGTTCTTCGAGACAACTTGGGCAGCATCACGCATGTTACCGATTATGAGGGAAATTTGCTTCAAGAGTTGAGTTATGATGCTTGGGGACGTTTGCGTAATCCTGAAACACAAGTGGTATGTGCTTATGGTGAAGAGCCTACGCTCTATTTGGGTAGAGGTTATACTGGGCATGAACATCTTACAGACTTCGGATTGGTGAACATGAATGCAAGATTGTATGATCCTGCTACGAGTCGTTTCTTGTCTCCTGATCCATACGTGCAGACTCCAGAGCAGAGCCAGAATTTCAACCGTTATAGCTATTGCATGAATAATCCGCTGAAATATACGGATAGGAATGGTAAGTTCTTCTTTTTGATAGATGGACTAATTGATTTGATTAGTAATCCGATTAGACATGGACTTAATTTTAGCCAATATAGTTTCCAGAGAACATATAATTCGCTCAAGATAGATTGGGGATTGTTCCAAGGCAATTTTAAGCAAATATTGTCACGCTTTACTTGGGAGTCAATTCAGACGGGTATAGGTTATTCTTATTCACAAATAAAAAATGCAGTAAATGATGTTAGTGATGTTGAATACTTTGATGGTGCGACGTATTTAGTTAGAAAAATAGAACCTGATAAAATAGGGAATGGTGTTACAATTGGGTCTTTTATAAATATAAACACCCCAAAAGGAACCCCTAGGGATGAAAAGGGGAATTTTGCACCGTATAAAGATGATTTGTTCATGCATGAGTATGGGCATTATCTTCAAAGTCAAGATTATGGATTTGGCTATCTCTTTAGTGTAGGTATTCCTAGTCTTATTAATACAAAAAAGTATGACGGAAAAAACGTAACAGTCTTTGAAGATAATTTAAAAGATTATACAACAGTTGGCAGAGTGAAAACCATGTGGTTTGAACGCCGTGCTAATAAGAAGGCTGCAAAATATTTCAAGGATAAGTATGGGGTAAATCCTTGGAACTATGGACGTTATCCAATAGATGTAAAGTGGTAATTGTAAAAACTGCATGGCCAAGTTGTACAAGTTGGTCATGCAGATTCAATTTGAAAATTATGAAGTATAGTTTTATTTTATTTTTACTAATTTCTTTTCTTTGCTTTGTGGCATGTGGAGATTTTGGGGAAACGGAAGAGTCAGATGAGGATTATTATAGTCGTAATCCTCATTGTACAATATTTTTTTATAATCAATCTGATATGACAGTTTGTGTTCGTGTTGATTGTAGATTCCATGATGGCAATGAAACAAAATGGATTATGGAAGGATGGGCTAAGGAGATAAAAAATAATAGTATGGATTCTTTGTGTGTATTAGCCATGGAAGCTAATAACTTGCAACCGAGTTGGATTGATTTGTTAAATAATAATCATCGTGATTCAGTTGTGGTTTCTGTATTTGATACATTTAAAAATGCTGTGAGGTATGAAAAAAAACATGGTAGAAGCAATGCTATCAAGCAGTATCTTTTTGCTACAAAGGATTTAGGTAAAGGAAATACAAAAGAAATTGTTTTTGTTAATGACGAAAATGATAATAAAAAATAAAAGCCTTATGAGGAAGATAGTGTTTTTATTGGGCATACTGCTGGTAATGGGAGTGTCTATGACCCGTGCTCAAAGCTCATTGCAGAGTAAGCAAGATATTGGCAAACGCCATGAACTATACTTTGGTGTGGGCTTGTTGAATTTGTATGTGATAGATAAACATGACAAACTGACAAAGCCTATTCCATATAGTGGTGGTGACTCGGAATGTTTTGCAATTCCAGTTCATCTAGGAATAGATTATAAGTATCGTCTTACAAAGCAAATCTCGGTTGGGGCTTCTGTTGGTTTTATTACTAGTGAATGGTGTAATTATGTTGATGATACGGTAGAACCGTCAGAACCTCGTGGAAATTCGGATTTGTCTTGCATGTACGCGATCCCATCCATCACTTATACTTGGTTTACATCGGGGTATGGCATCTTTCGTGCTTATTCGGGTGCAGGCTTAGGCTTGGCTTTGCTGAAAGAGAAGGTTACTGTTCCTGGCTTTGAGTGTAATCGAACTAAAGCCGATTTGGGATATAATGTGACTTTAGTTGGTATGTCATTAGGTGGAGAAAGTTTTAGGTATTTCTGCGAGTGGAATGTTGGGTGCAAGAGTATGCTTACTGCTGGTTTATTGGTAAGATTCTGAAAAATATAAATCTCGTAAATATGAAAAAGTTAATGTTATTTTTGTTGCTGTTGTTCTCAATAAATGTTACAGCGCAAAACGTAGTGGATTCGGTCTCTGTGGCAGAGACTAATGACGGCAAGCAACTTTGGGGCAAAACCTTGGAGTTGAACAAAAATATTCAATCTGTGGCAACTTACGATAGCCTTGTCATGGTGCTAGCATGTGATACAACCAAGAAAGGTAAGCCAATGACTTCTGGTCACTTGTATGCGTTGAATGCAGAGAATTTAGATGTCCTTTGGGGGAAACCTTTGGATTTGTCGCTTTGTACAGTACACTCTATAACAAAGCAAGGTGTTCTGTTATCTACTACCTTGAAAAGCAATGGCAAGTCTTTGCTAACGTTGGCTGATAGCAAAACTGGTCAGTCGTTGTGGACTCAATATCTATACCCTGTCTATATCAATGATAGCTTGGATATAGTTGTAGGATTGGATAAAATAGGTTCTAGTAATACCTATGCCTATCGTTTGCATGATGGTAAACTGTTATGGAATGCTGATATTCCCATGACGAGAAATATTGGTTGGGAAAGAGCTGTCATGGTGGACTCTACTCATCTGGTAGTTGTCGGGGATGATATCAACGAGATAGACATAACAACAGGCAAAATGTGGAAGGTCAAGGCTAAAACAGGTATAAAGGACACAAAGGGAATGGCGTTGCTGGCTTTGACAAATGTTGTCTCTGTTGCATCAGCTGTTGGTTTTAGTTCTCCTATTGTGACGTTTTATTATAATCTCAATCCATATACTATTACTGGATTGACTTCAAATATCCTTCAAAAAGACGCTTGCATCTATGTGAGCGACCGTAACTATTTATATTGTTTGGGTACTGATAGCTTACAGGTGAAGTGGAAGCACAACTTCGAGGACAAGGAATCCTCTACGGCGGAGCTGATGATGCGAGATGGGAAAGTGTTCATGCTAAATTACGGATATGGGGATAGTATGATGCGTGGACGTATTAAATGTGGCAAGCCTTTCTTGGCTGTTTTTGATGCTTTGACAGGTAAACGGGAGAAATTTTTGCCTTTATATGACAAAAAGCATGTCATGAACGACGGTTTCCTATCGGATAATGGCGTATTTTTGGCTGGCTCGGAAAAGGCGGTATATTGTTCTTTCCAAGATTCGACCATCAATGTCAAGGATTGGGATAAAAAACAATTTGGCTCGTTGTTCTTGATTCCGAATCATGACCTATATGCTTTCCATGGTATGGCTCCAAAACTTACTTTGGTTAAAGCAGGTGCTAGCACTTGCCCGATGCTGACAGATAAAAATAAACTTTGTGTCTTGGATGACCACATGAATATACTTGACACGTATGAGCTTGGTGAGACTTTTGCTGTTCGTTTTAAAATTGATGATGCCATTTGTCTGCAAAACAATGCAGACAAGTCCAATTATTGGTTGATTTATCCTGACGGAACGGCTCTAGCTAAGTTCAAATGGCAACCAAGTCTAGTGAAATCTGCAGGGAATAATAATATCATTGTCGTTTATAAGCATAAAATTTCAACTTTTAAGCTGTAAATAACTAAAGTTTCCCACCCCTACAAAATAGGGCTTTTGCAGATACAATAAGGATAATATTACAAAGTGGATTAGGGAAGGATGGGCTAAGGAAATAATATAGATTTTTTATCATGCAAATAGAAGTAATGAAAAAAGTTTTAGTGTTAATAGGTTTCAACTTATTGTGTTCTTGTAGTGCTTGTGTTATGGATAGGCGTAGTTTCTTTCAAATTAAAAATTGTACCAATGATACATTGATGATAGATTTCTCTGGGGTAGATACATTGAGAGACTGGAAATATTGGAATGAGCAATTGCAGAGCATTGAATTACCTATTGATGCAAAGGCTAAAATGGAGTTTTATAAGGCGACAATTGGTTCAATTGCCTTGCCTGATTCTTGTGTGATTGCGGATCCGGATATGTTTTGCCTTTATGATACTTGTTACATCTATGTAATCAAGTTGCAGGTTGCTAAGTCTTATCCGATGCAGAAAATTCGTGCAGAGAAACGTTATGACAAAAGGACTGTGGCAAAAAGTGATTTTTGTGATCGCGTATTTGATTTTAGATAGCATCTCTGAAAGATAGAAATCTGGGCTTCGGGTTTACGGGTGGTGTTTGACTTGTGCACCCTTGTGCTTTTCGGGGGCACAATTGTGCTCTTACCCGAGCACAAAGGTGCCTTTACCTTGGCGCAATAGTGCCCTTCCAAAGGCGCTTTTGACCTACTTAGCGAACAAGAATATCTGCTGGGTATTCTGTTCTCTTGCTTCCTTATTATAGAAAATGTTTGTAGCGGTATTTATTTGAAAATAGATGTGGTGAATTTTAGAAAAATCTTTATAGCGTAGAAAATTTCAAATCGGAATGCGATTTTACCCTTCACCCTTCATCTTTTCTCCTAAAATGCCGATAAACACAGGAGGTTTGAGGGTGAAGGGTAAAAACGCACCCTTCATCACCCTTCATCGCTCTTCATCTTTTTTGTCGTTTTTTGCCCTTTATTAGCTACAATTGCCTGGGTATTTGTTTGACTCGAAATTTTGCTGGTTGTGAAAAATATAGACATTAAATTTCAAAGTTCGATGAGTAAAATGCATCATGGACCAATGACCCTTCCTCTCTCTTAATCTTAATAGATGATCACCTTTAGCCTTAATAGACGACTAACCTTAGTCTTAAGATGAAGGGTGGTGAAGGGTGATTTTAAGTTATTTTCCTTGTAACCGCTTGGATGTCAAGCGTTTATGATATATTGGTGAAGGGTGAAGGGCTTTTCTCGTTTCGCTCTTCAAATTTTCGATTACCTTCCGGATTACACAATCGGCAAACTGATGCCATTGATTTTCTGATAGATGTCTAATGCGTAGATATCTGTCATGCCGCTGATGTAATCTATCACGGCCATGATGCGCTCTTCCAAATCGGGATTGTTGATGTCGTATTGGCTGCTTACACGGCGGATGAGTTGCTGGGAATAGAAACGGGTCGGGTTGATGGCGGCATCAATAAACACCTCCATCAGCGTAGCCATAATTTTATAACCAGACAGTTCTATGTCAAGTACTGGTTTGCTGTGGTAAATCTTGGCAAAGGAAATCTTTTCGCATTGCTTGTAGGCATTACGTTGTTGCTCTGCAATATGGTCGATGAGGCTCCCCTGGAAAGTGCCGGCAAGTATTTCGTCCTCATGCTCGATGAAAGTCTTGACGCATTCGTTCTCCAGTCTGCCGATAACGCTGGCTCGCATATAAACCACCTTTTCGTTTTCATCAGTTACCCCTTCGTCGATTATGCGCTGTCGAATCCTGCGTTGGGTGTCCTCATCAAAGAAAGCTAAAAGCAACTCTTCTGTTTCCTTGAATGATAGAATTTTCAACTTGTGGGAATCCTCAATGTCCATGATTTCGTAGCAGATGTCGTCTGCAGCCTCTACCATATATACTAAGGGATGACGGGCATACTTGAGTGGCTCGCCTGGTTGGGAAAAACAGGTAATGCCCAATTCTTCCGCAATTCGCTGATACGATTCTGTCTCGGAAGTGAAAAAACCGAACTTGCCGTGACTTCCAGCCAGACTGCTGGCAAATGGATATTTCACGATGGAAGCAAGCATGGAATAGGTCATCACAAAACCGCCCTGACGTCTTCCCTTAAAACAATGAGTAAGGATGCGGAAGGCGTTGGCATTTCCCTCGAAATGGGTGATGTCGTCCCAAAACTTCTTGCTAACCTTGTCTTTAACTGCAAGTCCTGCTCCTTCAGTAAAAAAGGTCTGGATGGCTTTTTCACCTGAATGGCCGAATGGAGGATTGCCTAAGTCATGGGCAAGACAGGCTGCACTCACGATGGTGCCGATTTCCTCGAAAAGAGTGTCTTTTAATTCTGGACGTTTCTCTATGATGCGGCGGGAAATATCGTTGCCAAGCGACATTCCCACACTCGCCACTTCCAGACTGTGGGTGAGGCGGTTATGTACGAAGATGCTACCTGGCAGAGGGAATACCTGGGTTTTGTTTTGCAAGCGACGGAAAGCTGAGGAGAAAATAAGGCGATCGTAATCGCGCTTGAATTCAGAGCGATCGTCATGGCGCTCGGCATGCTTATGCTCTTGTCCGAAACGCTTGTTTGATATGAGTTTTTTCCATTCCATGACGCAAAAATACACCTTTATTTGCATAATGCAAAATAAAAAGCACTTATTTTTGTTTAAAATCTTGTATTTTTCTTTCAAAAATTCCTTATTGTGCTCAAAAAGCAGTATTTTTGCACAATCTATGCTGTGCTTTACTTTAAAAAGCCAAGCAACTTGAAATATTTAAAAGTGTAATTATGATTAAAATCCAGATTATCAACAAGGGGCGCCAGCCTCTGCCAACATACGCCACACCTCAGAGTGCGGGCATGGATTTGCGTGCTAACATTGACGAGCCTATCGTACTCCATCCCATGGAGAGAAGACTTGTGCCTACAGGACTTTATATGGCTTTGCCTGCAGGATTGGAGGCGCAGATTCGCCCTCGCAGCGGTCTTGCTCTGAAGCATGGCATTACCGTGCTCAATACTCCTGGAACAATCGATGCTGACTATCGTGGTGAAATCATGGTATTGCTCATCAATTTCTCTCAGGAAGATTTCGTTATAAATGAGGGTGAGCGTATTGCACAAATGGTTATTGCCAAGCACGAACAAGGGGAATTCGTTGAGGTGGAAAGTCTTGATGAAACTGAACGTGGCGAAGGCGGATATGGACATACTGGAGTCAAATAAGAATATAAGGTATTCTGGTGTTAAATCAATATTTTTTAAGAGGAAACGATTAACGTGAAGATTAGTGCTAAATATATAGCTTTGGGAATGGTGGCTCTGTTGCTCGGAACTGCCACTTTGCCATCTTTGGCGCGTAAGAAAAAGCAAGTTAAAGCTGTTGCTGTTGAACAGGATACAATTCCTGCAAATGATAAGAAACGCTTTGATTACTTCTTCCTGGAGGCCATCCGCCAACAAGGTGCAGGCAACTATAGTGCTGCCTTCGACTTGTTGGAGCATGCCCGTGCCATCAATCCCCATGCGGCTGAGGTGTATTATTTCCAGTCGGTGTATTACTCACAAATGAAAAAGGATTCCGTCGCTTTAGCCTGTCTGGAAAAGGCTGTTAGTCTTAATCCTGAAAACCAGACCTATCCGGAGCGACTGGCGCAGTACTATATTGGCAATCAACAGTATGACAAAGCGATAGACTCGTATGAGCTGATTTATGCGCATAATCATGATAATACGGATGCTTTGCGCATTCTTCTCCAACTTTATCAGCAGAAAAATGATTTCTCGAAAATGCTTTCTACGATTGCCCGATTAGAAAAGGAAGAGGGCGAGAGCGAGCAGTTTACCCTGTCTAAAATGCGTGTCTATGAAATGATGGGGGATAGCAAAGCTGCTTATCGGGAATTGGAAAGCCTTTCTGATAAGCACCCTCTTGATATGGTCTATAAGACAATGTTGGGTAACTGGCTGATGCAGCACGACAGACAAAAGGAAGCATATAAGCTCTTTACGGATGTTCTCAAGGAGGAACCTGACAATGCCTATGCGGAGTCTTCGCTATATGATTATTACAATGCTACTGGTCAGAAAGAACAGGCACGACTGATGCTGGACCGTATCTTGCTGGGAAAAAATACGGAATTGGAAACAAAAATCGTGATGATTCGTTCTTTTATTCAGGAGAATGAACGTAATGGCGGTGATTCGACTGAGGTATTGAATCTCTTCACGAAGATACTCAATGTGCCTAAACCTTCTGGTGAATTGGCAGAACTGAGAGCTGCTTATATGGACTTGAAGAAGATGCCGCAGGATTCTGTAGATGCTGCTTTCCAGAAAGTTCTGACGATTGCTCCCGATAATGCGAGTGCCCGTTTGCAACTGGTACAAAGTCTATGGGAACAAAAGAAATATGATGAGGTTATTGACATGACCAACCAGGCTCAGGCATACAATCCTGATGAGATGGTATTCTATTATTTTGGAGGAATGGCGCATTATATGAAAGGGGATGATGATGCTACTCTCGTGACATTCCGAAAGGGATTGGCACAGATAAATGAAAAGAGTTCACCTGACTTGGTGTCTGACCTGTATATGATTATGGGAGATATCTTGAACAAGAAAGGTTTGGAAGATGAGTCGTTTGCTGCCTATGATTCCTGTTTGCAATGGAAGGATGATAATGTGGCTGCGCTCAATAACTATGCTTATTATATCAGCTTGAAGGGAAAAGAGTTGCACAAGGCGGAGCAGATGAGTTTTAAGACTATCAAGGCGGAACCGAAAAATGGTACTTATCTGGATACCTATGCCTGGATTCTCTTCATGGAAGAGCGTTATCATGAGGCAAAAATCTATATCGACCAGGCTATTGCCAATCTGGATTCGACTCAGAACAACAATACTGTCATCGAACATGCTGGAGATATTTATGCTATGAATGGACTGACAGAAGAAGCTCTGAAGTTTTGGAAACAGTCGTATGATGCTGGCAATAAATCGGAAGGTATCATGACGAAAATTAAGAATAAAAGATACATCACGGAAGAAGAAATCAAGAGAATGACAGGTGGTTCTGCTGTAACTCCTGATCGCAAATCTCAAAGTCGAAGTGGTGCGAAAAAGAATAATAAATTGAGAAATGGAAAGAAAAAATAAAAACTTCGTCAAAGTGATAGCTCTTTGTCTGCCGCTTTTGCTGGGTGCATGTGGTACCAAGAAGGTTGTAGAGGGGAATGGTACAACTTCTACTTCCCAGACCCAGAATGCAAATTCCAGTAGCGGACACCAGAGTGAAGCGTTAAAGAAATTGACCTTCGTGCAGAAAGTTTCTGACAACCAGGTCTATTCTAAGAATATTGTTGGCAATATGTCGTTCAGTCTTCAGATGGGCAGCAAGGACATTTCTGTGCCAGGTGCTCTTCGCATGAGAAAGGACCAGGTGATTCGTATCCAACTTTTTATTCCTATCTTAGGTACAGAGGTTGGCAGACTGGAATTCACTCCAGACTATGTGCTGATTATCGACCGTTTGCACAAGGAATATATCAAGGCTGATTACAATCAGGTGGATTTCCTGAAGAAACAGGGAGTTAATTTCTATTCCTTGCAAGCCTTGTTCTGGAATCAACTCTTGTTGCCTGGTAACCAGAGAGTTTCTGAATCAGACTTGAAGAAATTTGATGCCGACTTGGATGCTGCCGGCGATGTGGTGCCAGTTACTTTCAAACAGGGGAACATGACCTACGCCTGGGGTGCTGACCGTAATACAGGTCGTATCTTACAGTCTGATGTGAAGTATAAAACAGCCAACAGCAATTCGGTGCTTCATATTGACTATAGTAATTTTAAGAATGTAGGAGTAAAACAATTCCCAGCCTCTCTGAAACTGAAGTTTATGACCGATTTGGCGAAATCTGACAAAGAAATGCAGATTTCCATTGATATGAATGCGGTAAAGACAGATAGTAATTGGGAGGCAGAGACTAAGGTGTCAGATAAATATAAAAAGGTATCTCCTGAGGATGTCCTCAGTAAAATCATGAATATGTAATGAGACGTATATTATTATTTATATTAGCACTTTCTTTTACGCTTTCTCCTTTTGCGCAACATAAAACTACGAGGAAGAAAGCGACAGTAACTGTCCGCAAGAAAACAGTTCGTAAGACTCCTCAAAAGAAAGTTGTAAGAAGAAAGCCGGTTGTCAGGAAAACAACTCATGCTGCCCCTTCTCAAGCAGAGAGAAAGGCTGCTACTTATAGCAATGCTTCTATCAGAGGATTGCAGGGTCAGCGTGCCAATATCCAAAAGAAAATCAGGGAGCAGGAACAGGCTCTTCGTAGGAATAAGGAGGATGTGAAGAAACGCTTGCAAGACCTGATGGCTATCAATGGTGAGATAGATCAGCGACAGAAGAATATTGAAGGTATCCAGAAGGATATTCAGCATATTGAGGGCAATATCGGTATTTTGAATGCCCAGCTCAAGACCTTGGAACAGCAGTTGCAGGACCGTAAAAACAAGTATATCCGCTCGATGAGATATATGAGCCGTCATCATTCGGTACAGGAGAAGTTGATGTTTATTTTTAGTGCCAAGAGTTTGTCACAGATGTATCGCCGCCTGTCTTTCATCCGTCAATATTCTGCTTTCCAAAAAGCTCAGGGTGAAGCTGTTAAGGCGAAACAAAACCAGGTGAATGACAAGCACAGACAACTGCAGACGGTTAAGGGACATAAGAATAATCTGTTGTATAAAGGAAAGCAGGAGAAGACTGTACTGGAAGGAAAACAGCAGGAGCAGAAAGTAGTAGTTCAGGGACTTCAACAGCAACAGAAGACTATTCAGGCTGTTATTGCAGACCAGCGCCAGAAGGATGCTGCCATCAATGCTCAGATTGATCGATTGATAGCACAGGAAGTTGCAAAAGCCCGTGCCCGTGCTGCAGCTGAGGCTAAACGCAAGGCTGCTGCAGCTGCTGCAGCCAAAAAGCGAGCTGCAGAATTGGCTCGTAAGAAAGCTGCTGCAGAAGCTGCTGCTCGTGAAAATGCCCGACGAATTGCTGAGGCAAAAGCGCGCGAAGCTGCTGCTGAGGCTGCAAGACGTAAGGCTGCTGAAGAAGCAAGATTGGCACAGGAGGCTGCAAAGAAAGCTCAAGAGGAAGCTGCCCGACAAGCTGAGGCTAAAGCAAAGGCGAAGGCTCAGGCTGCTGCTCGTGCTGCTGCAGAAGCTGCTGCCAGAGCTGCTGCTGAACAGGCTGCCAAACAAGCTGCTGCTGAACAGGCTGCCCGTGAGGCTGAGGCTAATCGTAAGGCTGCCGAGTTGAAGGCTAAAGCTGATGCTGAGCGCAGTAAGAAGGAAATTGCTGAGGCTAAACAGGATGCGCAGGAAGCGGCTACCCTGAGTACGGTTGACCGTATGTTGAGTGGTGGTTTCGAGTCTAATCGTGGTCGCTTGCCGATGCCGATTAGCGGCAGTTATCGCATTGTGAGTCATTTCGGACAATATCATGTAGAAGGCTTAAAGGGCGTCACACTGGATAATAAGGGTATCAATATCTTAGGTAAACCTGGTTGTGTGGCTCGTAGCATTTATGATGGTGAGGTTAGTGCTGTCTTCGGATATGGAGGAATGTGGAATGTCCTTGTTCGTCATGGTGCTTATATCTCTGTCTATTGTAACTTGAAATCTGTCAGCGTTCATAAGGGACAGCGAGTTTCGGCTCGCCAGGCTTTAGGTGCTGTAGGATCTGATCATATTCTCCAATTCCAGTTGCGCAAGGAAACGGCAAAGCTGAATCCTGAAGCTTGGCTTGGAAGATAGAAAATATAGGGTGGCGGCTAACGAATTGTAAAATTTGTTGGCCGCCATTGTTTGTTATTATATATAAGGATTTTTGTAAGAAACACTTTCTTGAGAACCTGTGCAAAAGTTTGAATATCTTATATGGAAAGCAAGGAGCTTAGTATAAAGCTCATGGTTTCTATAAGGGTAGAATATATAATTAAGGTATAATAGATGAATAGAGCAGAGCTCTTAGATGGCAGCGCCATCTAAGAGCTCTTTGTATTTGGCAATAGCATCTGCTATTTCGCTGATTCTGATAAATTCGTCTGCGGAATGGGAGCGGGAAGACTCTCCTGGTCCCAACTTGAAGGAAGGGAATGACATCAGCGCCTGATCGCTAAGGGTAGGACTACCGAAAGGCTTCATTCCCATGGCTACACATTTCTTAATAAGAGGATGCTCAGGATCAATACGGGATGATTTCAAACGGAAACTGTGAGCCTTTACTTCACTCTTCAAGTGCTGGCAGATAAAATGATAGACCTCCTCGTTGTCATAAAATTCATTGGTGCGGATATCTACCAGCATCGTACACTTGTCTGGTATCACATTGTGCTGAGTACCAGCATTCACTACCGTTAATGTCATTTTGGTAGGACCTAAGAACTCGCTTACTTTCTCAAACTTGTAATCACGAATCCAGCGCATATCATCCAGCGCCTCGTAGATAGCGTTTACTCCCTCGTTACGGGCAGCATGACCACTCTTGCCATGAGCGATGACATCTAAGACCATTAAACCCTTTTCTGCCACAGCTGGATTCATGCCAGTTGGCTCGCCAACGATGGCTAAGTCGATATGAGGCAAAAGTGGTAAGGCGCGGCTGATACCGTCCTTGCCGGAAACCTCTTCTTCTGCGGAGGCTAAATAAATAAGGTTGTATTGTTGAGGCTTCGCAGTCAGTAATCGGAATATCTGCAATAAAGAGCATAGTCCACCACCACAATCATTACTGCCTAAGCCATAAAGTGTTTCGTCGCTTTTGCTTTCTGTAGGCAGATTACTGTTATTACCGTTATTGGAGAGTGTGATCGTTTTTTCTATACTTGGAGTAAAGGGGTCTCGGGTCCAGGATGCAACAGGCTTTACCGTGTCAATATGTGCATTGAGCAGCAAAGTAGGTTTGCTTTCATCAAAGTGCGGGTCAATCACCCAAATATTGTTGGCTTCCCTCTGAGGTTCAAAACCATAACTGCGGATCGTCTGTTCCATGATATCTGCAGCATCCTTTTCATTACGGCTTACAGATGGGGTGGCGATGAGCTTCTTCAGCAGCTCAACGGCATCATTGGTGAATTGTTCTTGTGTCATCATAATCTCCCTTGTTTTTGAATTCTGTGGCAAAGTTACGAAAAAAAGAGCAGACAAAATGGAAAAAATGCCATTTTTATTTTGTTTTGTCCTCTATTTGCCGTATCTTTGCACCCATATAAATAACAAAAGCTTATGCAAATCAATAGTCATCTTTCAGTACTGATTCACGACTTGGCTAAAAAGTACGGTGATAAACCAGCGCTTACTTTTAAGAAGTTTGGCGGTGAACAATGGCAAACTGTTTCGTGGAATCAGTTCTCTCTGAGAGTGAAACAAGTTAGCAATGCATTGCTCAACCTGAACTTGAAACCTCAGGACAAGATTGCCGTGTTCTCACAGAACTGTGTACATTATCTATATACTGATTTTGGAGCATACGGAGTGAGAGTTTGTGCTATTCCTTTTTACGCGACGAGTAGTGAGCAACAAATTCAATATATGGTCAACGATGCCCAAGTGCGTATCCTCTTCGTAGGTGAACAGGAACAGTATGACAAGGCCCATCGTGTTTTTGCGCTTTGTCCATCTTTGGAACGCATCGTTATCTTTGATTCCAGTGTACGTATCAGTACTCATGATCCCGCAGCTTTATATTTCAAGGATTTCATCAAGTTAGGTGAGAATCTTCCTCGCCAGACTGAAGTGGAGGAACTTTATAAGCAGGCCAATATGGATGATTTGGCTGATATCCTCTATACCAGTGGTACTACTGGTGATAGCAAGGGAGTGATGCTTACATACGGACAGTATTATGCTGCTATTAAGGCGAATGATGAGTGTGTCCCTGTTACAGACAAGGATCGTGTCATCGACTTTCTGCCTTTCACACATATCTTTGAACGTGCATGGTCTTACCTCTGCTTGAGTGAAGGCGCACGTCTTTTTATCAACACTTACCCTCATGAGATACAGGAAAGCATGCGAGAGGTTCATCCTACTTGTATGTGTAGTGTGCCTCGATTCTGGGAGAAAGTGTATATTGCTGTGAAGGCTAAGATGGATGAGGCTCCTTCGTTCAAGAAGAAACTATTTAATCATGCTTTGGCTGTTGGTCGCAAGCGTAATGTGGAATATCTTGCCAATGGAAAGCGTCCTCCTTTGACGCTTGAACTTGAATATAAGGTAATCAATAAGACGGTCTTGAGCATGGTGCGCAAGCAGTTGGGCTTGGAGAATCCTAATATTTTCCCTACTGCTGGTGCTTACGTGAGTCCTGAAGTTGAGGAATTCATCCTTTCTGTTGGTATCGGAATGGTGGTAGGTTATGGCTTGACCGAAAGTCTTGCTACGGTTTCCTGTGTTCATCTGGATAAGAAATTCACCATTGGTTCCGTAGGTCGTCCTATCTCTAATATTCAGATTAAGATAGGTGAGGATAATGAGGTCTTGTTGAAAGGTCCTACTATTACCAAGGGCTACTACCATCGTGATACGACAAATGCGAATGCGTTTGACGAGGAAGGTTTCTTCCATACAGGTGATGCCGGCTATATGAAGGACGGAGAGTTGTACTTGACAGAACGAATCAAGGATCTCTTTAAGACTTCGAATGGTAAGTATATTGCTCCTCAACAGGTAGAATCTCTGCTCTTGGTGGATAAATTCATCGATCAGGTAGCCGTGATTGCAGACCAGCGTAAGTTCGTTTCTGCCTTGGTTGTGCCGGAGTTCCGATTGGTAGAAGACTGGGCTCGTGAACATCATATTCCTTTCTCTGGAAGAGAAGAACTTTGTGCCAACGAGAAGGTACAGAAGATGTTGATGGAGCGCGTCAAGATTCTTCAGCAGCATTTGGCTTATTATGAGCAGATCAAACGTATTACGCTCTTGCCTCACCATTTCTCTATGGAAGCAGGAGAGTTGACCAATACGCTGAAGATTCGCCGACCAGTTATCAATAAGAACTATAAGGCAGAGATAGACAAGATGTATGAAGAGTAACTTCATGGTAAAGTATCGGAAAAAGAAACAGGAAGTTATTTAAAGGATAAGGTAATAAAAATGATAACAGCTGACCAGTTGAAAGATGTGATGGATCGTGCTGACGCTCTCCATCGTTATCTGAATATAGACCAGAAAAAAGTAGAATTTGAGGAGGAACAGCTCCGCACTCAGGCTCCTGACTTTTGGGAAGATCCTAAGTATGCTCAGGAGCAGATGAAGAAAGTAAAAGGCATCCAGAAATGGCTGGATGGCTATAAGAAAGTACGTCTCTATGCTGACGAACTGCAACTTGCTTTCGACTTCTATAAAGATGAGATGGTGACCGAGGAGGAAGTGGATACTGACTATGACAAGGCTATCAAGGCGATAGAAGATTTGGAATTGAAGAATATGCTTCGCCAGAAGGAGGACCCTATGGACTGTGTACTCAAGATCAATTCTGGTGCCGGTGGTACGGAGAGTCAGGATTGGGCTTCGATGTTGATGCGTATGTATATGCGCTGGGCAGAGGCTCATGGATATAAGGTGACCATTACTGACATGCAGGAAGGTGATGAGGCTGGTATCAAGAGCGTCACCATGACGATTGAGGGTGGCGAGTTTGCATACGGCTACTTGAAGAGTGAGAATGGTGTGCACCGTCTGGTGCGTGTATCTCCTTTCAATGCTCAGGGTAAGCGTATGACCAGCTTCGCCAGTGTCTTCGTTACTCCATTGGTTGATGATACCATCGAAGTGTTTGTAGATCCAGCCAAGTTGTCTTGGGATACTTTCCGTTCCAGTGGAGCGGGTGGTCAGAATGTCAACAAGGTAGAGTCTGGTGTCCGATTGAGATATTGGTACACGGATCCTGATACGGGTGAGGAAGAGGAAATCCTTATCGAAAATACTGAGACGCGTGACCAGCCGAAGAACCGTGCCAAGGCATTGTTGCTTTTGAAGAGCCAACTCTACGACCGTGCCATGAAGAAACGTCTCGAAGCTAAGGCTAAGATAGAGGCTGGTAAGAAAAAGATCGAGTGGGGAAGTCAGATTCGAAGCTATGTCTTCGATGACCGTCGTGTGAAAGACCATCGTACCAATTATCAGACATCGGATGTTGATGGCGTAATGGATGGTAAGATAGACGGATTCATCAAGGCATACCTGATGGAATTCCCTTCCGAGAATGAAGAATAGTAATAATAACCTAATATTAAAAGACTATGAGTAGTAATAAAGACTTAAGAAGAGCAAAGCATGCTGCTTATGAGAAGAAGCAGGCTGAGAAGGGTGAGAAAGTCATCAAGTGGATATTTGGCGTGTTGATAGTTTTGGCTATTATCTTCGCTATTTATGCATCTTCTATCGCATAATTTATGAACCGGAAATGGGAAGTTGTCTTTATCTGTGATTTCCTGTTTCTAATATGGAAACTATGAGTGGATTAGAAATTGAAAGAAAATTCCTCGTAAAGAAGGGCGACGCATATAAAAGCGCCGCCTTTTCTAATAGCCATATTCAGCAGGGGTATATTCCTGCTGATGGGGCTACTGTGAGGGTACGTACGCGTGATGACAAGGCTTATCTCACGATCAAAGGTAGGTCTGTAAATGGAGGAATGACGCGTTATGAGTTTGAAAAGGAAATCACTATGGATGAGGCGCAACATCTCTTGCAACTTTGTAAGGGTGGTGTCATCGATAAGCGCCGCTATCTGGTGAAGAGTGGTAAGCATACCTTTGAAATCGATGAGTTCTATGGAGATAACGAAGGCCTTGTCATGGCTGAGGTGGAACTTAGTGATGAAAACGAAGCTTACGAGAAACCGGATTTCATCGGAATGGAGGTGACTGGCGACAAGCGATTCTATAATTCGCATTTATTGAATTTCCCTTTTGTGGTTTGGCGCAATACCCTGCCTGAAGAATATCGTTAAGGTGTATGGTTTCTGTTGCTTTTTCGGAATAAAAGTGATAAAAAAGTATCAGAAATGGCATAAAATTACAAAAAGTGAACTAATTTGAGATATTTACTTTCGATTTATACGTTTAAATGCGAATTATTTTATAATTTTGCACTCGTATAAAGAGAAAGTATTTCAAATGACAGAAAATAGTAGAGGAAGTTTTGGTAGCAAGATTGGTTTGATACTTGCTACGGCTGGTGGTGCTGTTGGACTTGGTAATGTATGGCGTTTCCCTTACATGGCTGGGCAGGAAGGTGGTGCCGCCTTTATTTTGGTATATATTGGTTGTGTACTCCTGTTGGGTATTCCTTGTATGATATCCGAATTTATCATCGGTCGTCATGGAGCATCCAATACGGCTCGTGCTTATACCAAAGTGGCCAATGGTAATTCATGGAAATGGATCGGATATCTGGAGGTGCTTACTGGATTTCTGATCACGGGTTATTATGCAGTTGTATCAGGTTGGTGCTTGCAGTATATTTATGCCAGTATCATGGGGGAATTGCATGGTGATCCAACTTTTGTGGCTAATTACTTCAAGGATTTCTCTTCAGATCCAATCCGGCCTGTCATGTGGACGGTGGTGATTTTCCTGATTTGTCATTTCGTGATTATTCATGGAGTGAGAGGCGGTATAGAGAAAGCATCTAAGATTATGATGCCTATCCTGTTTATCCTTTTGCTGATTATCGTGGCAGCTGCTTGTCTGTTGCCAGATGCTGGGAAAGGTGTTGAGTTTCTTTTGAAACCGGACTTTGGTAAGGTTGACAGGGGCGTTTTCTTAGGTGCTTTAGGACAGTCTTTCTATTCCTTAAGTATAGGTATGGGCTGTATCTGTACATACGCATCCTATTTTAGCAGACAAACCAATCTCTTCAAATCGGCATTGCAGATCTCGCTCATCGATTTTCTGGTTGCGATTCTTGCCGGCCTGATGATTTTCCCTGCAGCGTTCTCGGTAGGTGTATCTCCAGATAGTGGTCCTTCTTTGATTTTCATCACTTTGCCGAATGTATTCAATGAGGCTTTTGCTTCTATTCCTGTTTTGGGATGGATTGTTTCCTTGTTGTTCTATATACTTTTGTCATTGGCTGCACTTACTTCGCTGATGTCATTGCATGAGGTGAATACTTCTTTCTTCTATGAAGAACTGAAGATAGACCGCAAGAAAGGAGCAATTATCGTTACGGTTTCCTGTGCAATTATCGGTGCTTTCTGTTCGCTCTCTTTGGGTGCTACAGATTCATTGACCTTCTTGGGTAAAACCTTGTTTGATTGGTTTGACTTTGTTACAGGACAGATCTTCTTGCCTATAGCCGGTTTCCTTACCTGCTTGTTTATCGGATGGCATGTACCGAAGAAGTTAGTGAAGGATGAGTTTACCAATTGGGGAACCTTAAAGGGAAATCTTTTTGGTATTTATCTGTTTTTGGTGCGGTTCGTTTGTCCTATTCTGATTCTCTTGGTGTTCCTGAATCAATTGGGAATCCTGGACGGAATCTTGTAATTAATAACCCATGAGTACTTTACCATGATGAATATGGAGTACTTATTAGAATTCTTTCGAAATGGAAAATAGAGGAAGTTTTGGCTCCAAGCTGGGAGTCATTCTGGCTACTGCTGGTTCAGCAGTAGGTTTGGGAAATGTCTGGCGTTTTCCCTATATGACTGGACAGAATGGAGGTGCTGCTTTCATTCTTATTTACTTGGTATGTATCTTCATGCTGGGTATTCCTGGTATGGTAGGTGAATTTATTATCGGACGTCATTCTGCTGCTAATGCTGCGCGTTCTTATCATAATCTTTCAAATGGAAAACCTTGGGGAATATTAGGTGTCATGGGAGTTGTTACGTCCATGATTATCCTGGGTTTTTATGCGGTAGTGGCAGGATGGTGCATGCAGTATCTTTATGCTTCGTTGTTGGGAGGTATTCATGGAGATGTCAGTTATGTAAAGCAATATTTCGTAGAATTCTCTTCTGATCCCATCAAGCCGACTTTCTGGACGATTGCTTTTATCTTGATTACCCATTGTGTGGTAGTCAAAGGTGTGCGCAATGGTATAGAGAAAGCTTCCAAAATATTGATGCCGATGCTTTTTGTCTTATTGATTGTATTGGTCATCTCGTCTTGTTCTCTGCCTGGTGCATTCAAGGGTATAGAGTTTCTGTTGAAGCCTGATTTTTCAAAAGTGGATGAGAATGTGATGCTGGAGGCTTTGGGACAGGCTTTCTTCTCCTTGAGCCTCGGTACAGCTTGTCTTTGTACCTATGCTTCTTATTTTAGCAGACAAACCAATCTCTTGAAATCTGCCACTCAGATAGCATTGATAGATACGATTATTGCCATCATGGCGGGACTGATGATTTTCCCAGCAGCATTCTCTGTAGGTGTTAATCCGGATAGTGGTCCTTCACTCATTTTTATCACTTTGCCTAATGTTTTCCAACAGGCATTTGGTTCTATGCCTGTTGTGGGGTATATTATTTCTGTACTGTTTTACGCATTGTTGGTGTTGGCTGCATTGACTTCCACTATTTCTATGCACGAAATCGGTACTGCCATGTTTTATGAGGAGTTGAAAGTAACTCGCAAGAAGGGTGCCTGGGTAGAGACTATAACCTGTTGTATTATTGGTATCTTCTGTTCTTTGTCTTGTGGAGCCATGCCAGAACTGAGTCTCTTTAATTTGAACTTCCTGGATTTCTGCGACCATCTTACTTCTCAGTTGTTTATGCCGCTGGGTTCCTTTGCAACCTGTATTTTCTTAGGTTGGTATGTGCCGAAAAAAGTGGTCAGAGATGAGTTTACGAATTGGGGAACTTTGAAAGGTTCTCTTTTCGGTGTTTATCTCTTTATGGTGCGTATCGTTTGTCCATTATGTATATTAACTATATTCCTGCATCAGTTAGGAGTGTTTTGATTTGAAATCCAAGAGGGTGTGTCATTGACTGATGACACACCCTTTTTTAGAATATGATATAGGGCTTAAGTCTCTCTATTTCTGCTGGTGGAAAGTTCTTGAGGAGTTTTAGTTCCTCCAGACTTTTGAAAGGACCTCTTAATCGTCGATAGTCGCAAATTTCTTTCGCTTGGTAGAAGTTGAGGTAGGGGTGACGTTGAAGTTGATTGAGTGAGAGAGAATTGATATTCAACTTTTTCACTTCTCCAGGAGTAATTTTGATGAAAGACAGAGCTTCTTCTGGCAGTCCATCTATTTCCTTCAGCTGGTTAATGGATGCAAAGCCTCCTAATTGTTCTCTGTATCTTGTGATGCTTTTAGCATAATAACTGCCAATGCCTGGAATCTTCATCAGTTCTGTTGTGTCGGCAGAGTTGACGATGACGTGTTGTCCTGGCTTCAGTTTTTGTGGGTAACTGTAGATGTTATTGTTGCCATTTGTATTTGTAGAATTAGCACCATTGTTTGCTTGTGAATACGTACTTGTGCTTGCACCATTCCCATACTGGGTTTCCCGGTAGTTTCTTTTGGGGGCTCTGCTGTTGCCATAGTAGTCGGATGCAGGCCGGTAATCTTCACCTATTATAATATAAGGTGCCAGTACTTCGTATTGTTTCTTGGTAAGTCCGTACAGACGGGCAAAATCAGTTTTTTCTCTGAAGATGCCGCCTTTAGCACGAAACCTATAGATACTTCGTACTTGCCATGATTGTAAACCGAGTTTGAGAAGCTGGGTGCTGTCGGCAGTATTAGGGTCGAAAGGAAACAACTCGTGAACTGTTCCCTCTACCTTATAATATAAAGGATGCTTTTCGCTAATGTTTTTATCTGCAGTTGATGATTCTTGGTGATTATCGCTAGTCATGCTTTTGGGGTTATTATCTGCAGAATAGTCGTTTCCCAAACTTGATTCTTTCGTATTGACTTTTCCCACAATGATAATGAGAGTAAGACAAATGATGATGATACCGAGCAGAACCAGAATGGCTTGCCGGTCGTTACGCTGTAGATAAAAGAAATCTTTTAGTTTAAGCATATCGTTTTCGCATTTAAAGTTGAAATATAATCTAATGAAGAGTTTACGGGAAGTAAACTCTTAGTTTGGTCGGGATTACTGGACTCGAACCAGCGACCTCATCGTCCCGAACGACGTGCGCTACCAACTGCGCTAAATCCCGCTTTTATTGGCTGCAAAAGTACATAAAATCTGATATATTTCAAAATAAAAAGGCAAATTTTAAACTTTTTTGAAAGAAAAGTGCGGAAAAATTTGGTGGAATCAAATAAAAGTACTACCTTTGCACCCGCAAATGAGAATTCTTGTTTGTTCATATTAGTTGGTGCCATAGCTCAGTTGGTAGAGCAAAGGACTGAAAATCCTTGTGTCCCCGGTTCGATTCCTGGTGGTACCACTTCTTATTAGAAGCCGAATCTTCGTAACAAGATTCGGCTTTTTTAATTTCCCTAATGTTTTTATAGATTTCGTTTTAATGGCACATTGACACTTATGAAAACGTTTGCGTGTAAAAAGTGAAACGAAAACGTTTGCTGTATCAGAATTTTGGCTACCTTTGCAGCGTAAAAGTAAATCATAAAAACCAAAATAATATATCTACTAAACATTTTAGTTTAAAATGAAAAAAACTTATTTACTGCTTTTAGCGGGTATGTTTGCTTCCGTTGTTTTTGCGAACAACAAGCAGACCGTTAAAATTGATGGTAATGTCTCAGACAAAATCGTCACCGAGATCACCTTCGATGGTGATAACGTAACACTCAATTATGCGGACAATTCTTCTGAAACGAAGGATATGTCGCTTGTGTCTCTTTCTTTTTCTTATGATTCTACTACAGGAATCAACAAGATAGAAGAGGTCAAGAAGTCATTGCAGGGTAAGGTATTTAACCTCAATGGACAACTCGTAGGTAATTCTCTTGAGGGATTGTCTAAGGGTATTTACATCGTGAATGGTAAGAAAGTAATTATCAAGTAAAAAAGGAGGAACGTAAAATGAAGAAAATGGTATTTACTTTGACACTCCTCTTGATGAGCTTGAGTGCAGCCATGGCTCAGACATGGACATTTGGTGCAATGAGCGAGGCTGATAAGGCTTTATGTGCAGCTGATGCCAATTGGGTATTGGGAACTGATCGCTACGGCTATACCTTAGCTTTGGAGAAAGCGGCTCTTGTTGCAAATGGCTCAGAATTGGCTTATACTAAGGGCTTGAAGTTTACTGCTGGTGCTCCAGCTGATAAATCAGAAGGAAAGGCTAAGGTTCGCTTGAACTATGGCTCTTCTCGCTTGGAATTGAACGGAAATGGTGTTTCTTTGATTATTCCAAGTCTGAAGGCTGGTCAGAAAGTAACAGTTAGCTGCAAGACTGGTAGTACTTCTACTGCTCGTTGTTTAGATGCTGCTAACTTGACTTCGGTTTCTGGTTCTTTTGGTACTCCTACAAAAGATCAGGTTACCAACGTTGGAACTGTAACTGCTGATGGTGATGTCGTGTTGAAAACCAATGGTGGTGGTATGAACATTTATAGCATCAAGGTTGAGACTGTAGGTGGCGGATCTACCGTTACTCCTGGTTCTACCGACAAAATTACCAATGCCGTTGCTCGTAACAGCAAGGTCAATCAGATGTATGTTACCACCAATGCTGGTGATGTGAAGTATTATAATACTGCCGACTTGACAAGTGTTAAGTTCGAAGGTGACAAGACTATTATTACTCCTAAGTCTGGTGCAGAGAATGATGAGTATGATGCTTCTGTTCAAGCCATCAGTTTTGCTAAGAAGGCCGATCAGGGCGAAAGTGGTGATGTTGAAAATCCTGCAGGTGTGATTCAGATTACTGAGGCAAAGGGCTGGCAGGAGTCTGCCTACCTGAAGTGGGCTCCATTCGAGGGCGCTTCTTCTTATAATGTATATGTAGATGACAAGAAGATTGATGCTCAGTTGATTCGTCAGTATGCTTCTTACTATCGTGCTGATGTTCTCGGTTTGAAGGCTGGTACTTATTCTGTAAAGGTTGTTCCTGTAAATGCTGAAGGTACAGAGATTGCTGGTGCCAATACTGCTTCTAACTTGGTAGTAAAGAGCTACAACCGTGAGGGCTTTGCTCATTTCAAGTATGATGGTGTAGGTGCTTATAATAATGATGGTACTTTGAAGGCTGGTGCTAAGGTTCTGTATATTACAGCCAAGACAGCTAAGACCGTTTCTACAACCGTTAATACTGGTAAGCTTGAGACGATTACAGGTCTTCAGGCTATTATTGATGCTTATCAAAAGGGGGAGGATACAACTCCTATCGTCTTCCGAATCATCGGTAAGGTAAGCCTTTCTGACTTGGACAGAATTTCAAGTTCTGCAGAAGGTTTACAGATTAAAGGTAAGGGTGCTCACTCTGTAATGAACATGACTTTCGAAGGAGTCGGTGATGATGCTACTGTATATGGATTTGGTTTCTTGCTTCGTAATACCAAGAGTGTAGAGTTCCGTAACTTTGCTATCATGCGTTGCCTGGATGATGCTATGTCTCTTGATACTGATAACTCTCATGTATGGATTCACAACATGGATCTCTTCTATGGCAAGAAGGGTGGTGCTGCCGACCAGGCCAAGGGTGACGGTACTGTAGACATCAAGGGCGATTCTAAGTATGTTACTGTAGCTTACAACCGCTTCTGGGATAATGGTAAGGCTTCTATGTGTGGTATGAAGAGTGAAACTGGTGAAAACTGGATTACTTATCATCACAACTGGTTCGACCATTCAGACTCTCGTATGGCTCGCGTTCGTACTATGAGTGTTCACATGTACAACAACTACTATCAGCACAATGATGTTTATGGTATTGGTGCAACAAAGGGTTCAAGTGTATTCATGGAGTCTAATTACTTTGATGGTGTTAAGCGTCCTATCATGAGCTCTAAGCAAGGTACTGATGCCAAGGGTGATGGTACTTTCTCTGGTGAGGCTGGTGGTTTGATTAAGGCATACGGCAATGTATTTGCCAACAAGCCTGATAACTTCAGCTATATCCCATACTCAGAAAACAATACAAGCTTCGATGCTTACGAGGTTTCTGCCCCAAGTGAGCAGGTTCCTTCAAGCGTAAAGACTTTGGTAGGTGGTACTTCTTACAACAATTTCGATACCAACTCAAGCCTCATGTATGCATACGCTGCTGATAAGGCTGCAGATGTTCCTGCTATTGTAGAAGGATTCTATGGTGCAGGTCGTTTGAATCATGGCGATATTGATTTCGTTATTCCTGATGAGACAGTCGTAACAAATGGTCATCAGCAGCCATGGCCTGCTTTGGCAAGCATTCTTGACGCTTATACTTCTGGTGTTGTTAAGGTATTCGGTGAGAGCAATGCAACTGGCGAAGGTGGTTCTACAGAAGGTGGCGAGACTGGTGGTTCTGGTTCAGGCGAAGGTGGTAGCACTGGTGGCTCTACTGGTGGTACAGAAGGTGGTAGCACAGTTACTCCTATTGAGGGTACAGTAACATGCAGCTTTACTGCGAACGGAAAAGAGGCTGTCCCTTCTAATAGTGCATTTGCTTTGACAGGTGAAGCTAAGAATGTTAAAAAGGAAGAAACAGTTATTGATGGTACAACTTATACAGCAAGTCTTAAGATGGAAACTAAAACTGAAGTTTCTTTCACCACATCTCAGAAGATGACTCTGTATGTATATTATGGCGTTTCTGGTACAAAAACTAATGTAAAGGTAGATGGCGTAAAGCAGGCAGGAGCACCTACAACTGTTGTGCTTGAGGCTGGCGCCCATAAGATTACAAAGGGTGAGGCAACTACAATCGCTCTCATTAAACTTGTACCTGTAACAGAATAATAAACACATGTTTTCCCCAATGAGGGAAAAATATATGAAATGAAATCAACTAAGGGCTGTCTTTTCTTGATGAGGACAGCCCTTTTTTCTCAAAACAACAAACAAAACTAAACTTTGCAATGAAACATATAAACCCTATTCTTTCAGTACCATTCAAGGTAACTTGCCGTAAAACCATCTTGGCTGCTGCTTTATTTTGTGGCTTCTCAATGATGGCAAATGCACAGATTCAGGATGGTCGTGACTTCTCAATGGATGGCTTTGCTGCCTACGAAGGTGTGGCAGGCTCTAATTGGTATCGTGCAGGTGGTACTACTGGTGGCGCTGGTGGCAAGGTGGTGAAGGCTGACAACTTCTCTCAACTGCAGGCCTATCTCCAGGCAACTGACCCATATATCGTTATCGTAGATCATGATATTACTACAGGCATCAAGTGCTATGTGGATGATCTGAGTACTGGTCGTTTGCTTGATGACCAGAGTGGTAAGTCTGGCGTGGAGTCTGTCTATGGCGAGCGCATTATGGTTGCTCCTAACAAGACTTTGATTGGTGTGGTGGACCCTGCAACAGGCTTGGCTCCTCTCTTTTCTCATATCACCTTCGTGATGCAGTCTGTTGATAACATCATTATCCGTAACTGTCGTTTCACGATGAAGGGTGTACCTGTGCTCAGAACTGGTGAAAATAAGATTGTGGCTTGGCGTAATGGTGCACAAGTAGAAGTAGGCGACCCTGACTGCATCGGAATCCAGGCAGATAAGGTAAGTGCCAAGACCAACTGGGGTGGACATATCTGGGTTGACCACTGTGAGTTCTTCAATGGTGATGCTGCCAACAAAGACCGCTACGATGGTTTACTCGACTGTAAGAACAATGTGCAGTGGATGACTTTCAGCTATAACTATTTCCACGACCATGACAAGAGCTGCTTGTGGGGTAAGGGTGATTCAGATGTTTATGATAACTGCCGTACCATCTCTTTCCACCACAATTTCTTTGATAATATCCAAGGTTCTCGTCTTCCTCTCCAACGTGGTGGTCATGTACATTATTATAATAACTATATGCGTGGTTGTGAGGATGGTTGGGATATTCGTACGGGAGCTGTAGCATACGAAGAGGGATGCTATTTCGAAAATACGAAGTCGCCTATCCGTTCAGACAGAGGCGGTAGCTTGAATATTTCTAAAGCTGAAGGTTATGACTGCATCTATAAGGGTTGTAACAACTTGATGGAGGGTTACACCAATATTGATGGCGCTAAGATAAGTAAAAGTTTTGGTGTGACCAAAACCGATTGGGTTCCTACTCAGACCGTAGCCTCTTACACCCAGCATTATCTCGACAAGACTGTAGATGTTCCTGCCATCTGTGAGAAATATTCTGGTGCAGGTAAAGTGGAAATCTGGAAGGCTTATACCGATGTACTTCCTACAGCAGATATAGCCGAGTTCGATCATGCTATCAAAAACTACGATACAGCCAAAACTTTTGATGCTAACGGAAATACCATGTCTGGTGCTACTACTGGCATCTTATTTGCAGAAAAAACATCAGAAGCAGGAACCTCTCGTATAGAATATTATGATTTGGCGGGTTCCCATCTTTCTGCACCTCAAAAAGGAATCAATATTGTAAAGAAGATCAACTTTGATGGTATTGCAAGCGTAAAGAAAGTTATTTTCTAACGAGAAAGTTGTTTCTAATAAGTGATTTTTTTCATAGAGATATGGATAGAAACGGATAAAAGTTTCTTGCCAGATTAACTACAAAACGGACAAAAGCTCGATAAAAACAGGCTTTTGTCCGTTTTTTATTTATCTATGTCTGATATATGTCTTGTTGTTTTTATGCGATTTAGTACTTTTGCAAGCGAAACAATTTAATAAAACAACAAACCTAAAAGAATAAACTAACAATGAATGTAATCTTGAGTAAATCTAAGAGAAGTATTCTTCTCGTAGCATTGTTCCTCATGGGATGTTTGCAGCTTTTGGCTCAATCACGCATGATTCAAGGTGAGGTGACAGATGCTCAAAATGGTGAACCACTCATCGGTGCTACGGTGATGGTGGAAGGTGAGAAAAGCGGTACGGTTACTGATTTTGATGGTAACTTTAAACTGCAAGTGACTTCTTCTGCAAAGAAAGTCAAAATCTCTTATATTGGATATGTCGATAAAATAGTAGAGATATCAGATCGAATGAAAGTGAAACTTGAATCCGATAGTCAGATTCTCACGGATGTAGTTGTCATCGGTTATGGTACAGCTCGTAAGAGTGACCTGACGGGTTCTGTAGCAACAGTAAGCTCCAAAGACTTCAATAAAGGATTAGTATCATCACCAGAACAATTGATTAATGGTAAGTCTTCTGGTGTGCAAATCATGTCGAACAGCGGTTCGGCTTCTGCTGGTAGTACCATTCGTGTACGTGGAGGTGCTTCGCTCAATGCAAGTAATGACCCTCTTATCGTACTCGATGGTGTACCATTGGAACAAGGTGGCATTTCTGGTAATTCCAGCAACTTCCTCAGCATGATCAACCCAGCTGATATTGAGAGCATGACCGTGTTGAAGGATGCTTCTTCCCGCTTCTCAAAGAATACCCGTTGGGGTACCTTCCCATCTGTAGCTTTGGGATGGACCTTGACAGAGGAGCCTTGGTTGAAGGACAACAAGGAAGGAGATGATAGCAATCGCCAAGGTTGGGACATCTGGTTTAATGATGATGCTAAAAGCATGGAATCAGCAACGATTACGGTTGATCTCAACACGATGACATGGAAATATGAATAACATATCAATTTTTTTATTATCTTTGCAAAAAAAATGAAGAATATATTTGGAAAAGCCATGTTGCTGGCTACAGCGCTCTTGTTCTCTATCACAGGAACAAGTTGCAGCAGCGACGATTCTCCAGTTCCTGAAAAGGAGAAAACATACGATATGAGCGGTTTCGCTAAGGGAGCCGATGTCAGTTGGCTCACAGAAATGGAGCAGGACGGTGTGAAATTCTATAATCAGAATGGCAAGGCAGAGGAGTGCATGTGGCTTCTTCGCGACCTTGGTACAAATGCAATCCGCCTTCGCGTGTGGGTAAATCCGGAAGGTGGTTGGTGCGGTAAGGATGATGTCATCGCCAAGGCAAGTCGTGCACAGGCGCTCGGCTATCGCTTGATGATTGATTTCCATTATTCTGATACTTGGGCAGATCCGGGAAACCAGAAAGTACCTGCTGCTTGGCAGGGTTATACTTTCGAGCAGATGAAACAGGCGGTAGCTAATCATACCAAGGATGTATTATCTGCCTTGAAAGAGAGAGGTGTCACCAACGTAGAATGGGTACAGGTGGGTAATGAAACCCGTGATGGAATGCTCTTCAGCAGCGATGAGGCTGTAACTGGTAAAGCGTCAAAGAATGCTGCCAACTTTGCTGCTTATGTCAATGCTGGCTATGATGCCGTGAAGGAAATTTATCCACAGGCTAAAGTCATTGTGCACGTGGATGAGGGTAATAATCTCGGCCGTTATACCTGGCTCTTTGGCGAATTGAAGAAGAAGGGTGGAAAATGGGATGTCATCGGTATGTCACTTTATCCAGAAGATAACAATTGGCAGGAATTAACCACCAGTTGCCTGAATAATATCAAGACTTTATCAGAGATGTACAATTGCAATGTCATTGTTTCAGAGATAGGTATGTGGTGGGGGTCTGATCAGGCTGCGCCAATGATGGAGAAGATGGTGGATGGCTGCAAGGCTATTCCTACCTGCGAAGGTATCTTCTATTGGGAACCTGAGGTTTACAACAACTGGAAGCCTGCCAACTATAGTACTTTGGGTTGGGGTGCTTATACCAAGGGAGCTTTTGATAACTCCGGTAAACCAACTGCTGTATTCGATGCATATAAATAAGAATATTAAATAAAAGATATGATCAAGAAAAGCATTACTTTCATGTCTCTCGCCCTGGCGTTCTCTACCATGTGCCAGGCGCAGAGCAGAAAGGTTATCAATTTACCATCGTGGGATTTCTCCCGCGATGGCAAAGTGTGGTCTCAGGTAGCCGTGCCTCACGATTGGGCTATCTCGGGTCCTTTCGATAAGAAATGGGACCTGCAGATGGTGGCTATTGAGCAGAATGGTGAGAAAGAGAAGTCTGAGAAGTCAGGCCGCTCGGGTGCGCTGCCTTGGATAGGTGAGGGGATGTATAAGATGAACTGGACGGCTCCAAAGGGTTACAAGCGTGCCGTCTTGGTTTTCGATGGTGCCATGAGCCAGCCTGTAGTCACAGTAAATGGAAAGGAAGCTGGCAAGTGGGCATATGGTTACAATGCTTTCCGTATCGACATCACTTCTTTTATCCAGTTTGGCAAGAATAATCTGATAGAGGTACATCTTAATAATGTAGAGGAGAGTAGCCGATGGTATCCAGGCGGTGGCCTTTACCGTCCGGTATCTATTGAACTGTATGGCAATGAAAACTTCTCTACCTGGGATACTTTCGTGCGTACTTTGAAAGCAGACAAGCAGGAGGCTGAAGTAGAAGTGAATGCTCTCTTGGAAGGAAAGATAGGAAAATCGGGCAAGACTGTCATCGCCTTGCTGGATGAGGCTGGTACAAAGGTTGCCGAGCAGACCGTATCGGGTGCAACCCCGCAAATCAAGACTACCCTGAAGGTAACAAATCCTCAGCTCTGGTCTCCGGAATCTCCTTATCTCTATCAGGTGAAGTTGACCCGATATGAGGGAAAGAAGGTGGCTGATGTCCAGACCTTAAAGACCGGTATCCGTACCATCTCGGTATCCAAGGATAATGGTTTCCAGCTCAATGGCATTACCCGCAAGATCAAGGGTGTCTGCCTGCACCACGACCTTGGTCCGTTGGGTGCTGCAGAGAACAAGGCTGCCCTCATCCGCCAGATCAAGATGATGAAGGCGATGGGTTGCGACGCCATCCGTACAGCCCACAACATGCCTTCTACCATGCAGATGGAAATCTGCGACTCCCTCGGTATGATGGTGATGGCTGAGAGCTTCGATATGTGGATTTATCCTAAATGTAAGAATGGTTATGCCAAGTTCTTCAAGGAATGGAGCGATAAGGACATCACCAACTTGGTGAAGCATCATCGTAATCATCCAAGCATCATCATGTGGAGCATCGGCAACGAGATTCCTGAGCAGTGGAGCAAGGAAGGTATGGAGATAGCCAAGCATCTGCAGGACCTCTGCCATCAGTATGATCCATCTCGTCCTGTCACTCAGGGTATGGATAAGGCTGAGGCTGCTTTAAAATCAGGCTTTGCACAGGTGATGGATGTTCCCGGTTTCAACTATCGCGTACATAAATATTATAAGAATATAGGGCAGTTGCCTCAGGGATTCCTTTTGGGTTCCGAGACGGCATCTACAGTCAGCTCTCGTGGCGTGTATAAGTTCCCGGTTGAAGTGCGTGCCAGCGACAACAACCCATACCCGGATGGTCAGTGCTCCAGCTATGATACAGAGTATTGTTCTTGGAGTAATCTTCCAGATGATGATTGGAAGATGCAGGATGATTACAGTTGGGTGATCGGTGAATTTGTCTGGACGGGTTACGACTATCTGGGCGAGCCTACTCCTTACGATACCTACTGGCCAAGCCGCAGCAGCTACTTTGGCATCTGCGACCTCGCTGGCCTTCCAAAGGATAGATATTACATGTATCGTTCCCGCTGGAATGAAACTCAGCATACCACCCATCTTCTTCCTCATTGGAATTGGGCAGGTCGTGAGGGACAGGTAACTCCGGTTTATTGCTATACAGATGGTGTGGAAGGTGAACTTTTCGTGAATGGCAAGAGCCAGGGTAGGGTTCGCAAGGATAAGTCAAGTCGTTTGGACCGCTATCGTCTCCGTTGGAACAATGTGAAGTACGAACCTGGTGAGATTCGTGTGGTTACTTATAATCAGTATGGTGAAAAAGTGGGTGAGGATGTTAAGCAGACAGCCGGTGAGCCTACCCAAATGAAGTTCAGTGTAGAAACTCCAGATCATGAGCCTATCGCTTGTATGGTAGAGGGCTGTACAGATGAGCACAATGTGCTTCTGAATGCTGATGGCAATGACCTCGCCTTTGTCACTGTGAGCCTCTTGGATAAGGATGGCAACGAATGTCCGCTTGCCGATGATGAACTGACTTTCGAGGTAACTGGTGCTGGAATCTTTAAGGCAGCATGTAATGGCGATGCTACTTCGCTTGAGCCTTTTACACAGCCACAAATGAAACTTTTCAGTGGTAAACTGGTAGTTGTTGTACAAAGTAAAAAACAGGTGGGTGATATCACGCTCAAGGTGAAAGATACCCAGAGAAATATAGAAAAGACGATGGTCTTGAAGTGTATTTAATTCTTTTTATGCCAATATGTTTGCAAGTATGCTTAATAATGTGTATTTTTGCACTTATGAAGTTGACTCTTAAGCATATTGGCATGTTTTTTATCATGCTTTTTTTGAGTTGTGCTCTTAATGCGCAACGTTTTGTTAATGTGGCTCTGGATGGGGCACAGACGGTTTGTTCTATCCAGCAAGACAGTCAGGGCATGATGTGGCTTGGTACAGAGAATGGACTTTACTGCTATGATGGTTATCATAGTTATAAGCAATATACAGAGCATACTTTTTCTAATACCCGCGTTTATGCAATGGCTGTAGATAGAGAGCAGTTATTTCTCGCTACAGACAAGGGTATGATGTGCTTCAATCTGCAATCTAATTCTTATGTACAGCCGTCTGCTGATGCAACAAAGGATAATGGCAGAAAAAGCACTTTGGAACAGAGAGCGATCCTCCTGAAATACAGACAGATAGTTTTTGGCAGCGAAGTATATGCTTTGCTGGATACACCTAAGGGATTGCTCGTGGGAACTCTATCGGGTTTGTATTCAGTAAAAAAGCAGGCTTTAAACGGAAAGAATTCTTGGGCGAAATTGAACAAGCAACGTATCCTGCTTCCCGACAGTCAGCAACCTCTTGTCAATGCCTTGGCTTACGATGCTAAGCGCCGTTGCTACTGGATAGGTACAGAAGGTGCCCTGTATTGTGCAGACTTACAACTGAAGAATTTTACCAGGATTTCTCAGTTGAATGGTAATTCCGTCAAGTGTTTGGCAGAAGAATCCAATGGCAATCTGTATATCGGAACAGATAATGGACTCTATCGCCTGTCTTTGGACAATTCCATTCTGCATTTCGAGCACGACTCCCGTGATGCTTCTTCCATTCCTAATAATATCGTCTGGTCTTGTTTTGTGGATAAGTGGCAGAATGTGTGGATAGGAACGGATAATGGTCTATCCCGTCTTTCCACGCATACTTATTTCCAATATACCTCGCTTGATAAGATAACTCTTTCGGGGGAAGGTAACTGTCTGCATGAAATTTGTCAGACCAGAGATGGAGAATGGTGGTTGGGTGGAACCAATGGCTTGATTCGTTTTGGAATGAATGTCAGTCAAAATGCATCGGATGGCAATGTTGCCTGGTATAAGCAGAACAGTTCGTCTTATCCCCTGAGTCATAATCGTGTTCGTAAAATCTATGAAGATCGCGAGGGGGATGTCTGGGTTTGTACAGATCATGGAGTCAACTTCTACAATCGCCAGACCAAACAGATGCAGAATTTTATCGTTTGCGACAAGAGTGGCAAATATTCTACAGCCTGGGCATACGATGTGCTGGAAGATAAGCAGGGCAGAATGTGGATGGCTTCCTATATGGGAGGCATCTTTGTCATCAGCAAGCAGAGACTTCTGTCTTTGATGACCCATTCTTCAGGTTCTACTACCATCGTGGCTGATTATCATTTCTCCGACCAAGGTAAGAATGCACTTTCAGGTTTGCATGTAGGACAGATGGTGATAGATGCACAAGGTATGGTTTGGGCTTCCAGTTTCAGTAGCTTGGACCGTATCAATCCGCAAACTATGAAGGTGGTTCCTGTTGAGCACAAGGATGATATCAACTATTTGATGGCTGATTCTAAAGGAAATGTCTGGGCAGGTGGAAACACAGAGGTAAAATGCTTTGTGATAAATCCTTCTGCCAACCACTCGCAGCTGGAGACGAAGACATGGAAGATAGGCGGAAAAGTGATTACTATGTGTGATGTGGATGGCAAGACCTGGGTGGTGAGCGGTAAGGAATGTTGTGTCATCGATTTGGGTGGCAAGAGTTCCCGTTTCAAGATTCCTTCTTCTATTGCTCCTTTAGCCATTTTCTATTCTAAGGCTCAGCACATGGTAATGATGGGTGGCAACGATGGCTATATCTGTCTGCGTGCCGATATGCCGATGGAGAAAGGGTTGCAGACCAAACTGATGTTGGCAGGTATTGTGGTCAATGGAAATCAATGGCAAGATGCAGCTCCTCGCAATATGAAGGAGTTGGAACTTGCAAGTGATGAGAATAGCTTTACCCTTCAGCTGACAGATCTTCCGTTCTCCGACCATCCTTCTGCTGTCTATGCTTATCGGTTGGAAGGTAGTGATCACGACTGGCATTATCTGAATAAGAAAAGGTTGGATATCAGCTATAATGGTTTGCCATATGGTAATTATCATCTGAAGGTGCATGTCGTGGATGGTGAGGGTAATATAGAAGCCGAAGTGTATACTCTTGATATTACGATATTGCCACCATGGTATCTTTCCATTTGGGCAAAGTTAGTTTATCTTTTGTTGGCTATTGCATTGGCTTGGGGAATCATGAAGTTCTATCTGGTGCGTGAGCGCCTGGCGGAGGAGCGCAGGCAGAAGGCTGAAATCCTGGAGCAGGTAGAGGCACGTATCAGTTTCTTCAATCGTCTGTCAGAGGATTTGAAGACCGCTGTGACTCATCGCTCATTTGATGAGATTCTGGAACTTACCAACCGTTATTTAGGTGTGAAGATAGAGAAAAAGGAGGCAGAAGAACCTGCTTTAAATGCTGCAGACCAACGGCTTCTGAAGGAGATTACCGAGACGATAGAGACCCACATGATAGACTCAGACTTCAATGTGACCACCTTGCAGGAGATATTAGGTATTGGAGGCAAGCAGCTGTACCGTAAGTTGAAGGCGATGACAGGAAAAACTCCTGTAGAGTATATCCGTGAACTCCGAATGAACAAGGCAGCCGTGATGTTGAAAGAAGGTAAGTTCAGCGTTTCTGAAGTGATGTACACGGTGGGCTTCTCCAACAACAGTTATTTCTCTAAGTGCTTCTCCAAGGCTTTTGGTATGACGCCGACGGAGTATATGAAGAGTTAAGTGAAGAATTAAGTGAAGAGTGAAGAACGAAGAGTGAAGAATTCAATAGTAATTAGGGTATGAAGACGATACAACCGATATTGACCATTACGGGTTCTGACAGTACGGGTGGTTCTGGTGTGCAGGCGGATATCAAGACGATATTCGAATTGGGAGGTTATGCCGTATCGGCGATAACCAGCATCACCGTGCAGAATACCCTGGGTATCCAGGAGTTCTTCGATATTCCTGCCGAGATTGTTTCGGGGCAGATAGAGGCTATCATGAACGATATGCAGCCCGATATAGTGAAGATAGGTATGATACGCAGGGTGGAGACGCTGAATGTGGTCATCGATGCCCTGACCCGGTATCGTCCTGCTCATATCATCTATGCTCCAGCTATCTGGTCTAGTCAGGGCGATGCGCTGATGACGGAGGATGTGGTGAGCCAGATCAAGTACCGTCTGCTGCCGCTCTGTTCGGTAGTCGTGGCGAGAAAGAAGGAGAGTGACATCATTCTTCAGAACTCCCGACTCCTGGAGCTTGCCGAGAAGCAGGGGCTCCGGATTTATCGCCTCGACAATGCCAATTCGCATGGTCTCATCAACCGTTTCTCTTCTGCCCTTGCCATCTATCTGAACCAGGGCAAGAAGATGGAAGAGGCGTTGGCGATGGCGCAGGATTTTATCAATATAGAACTGGCTAGGGAGAGCAATCTGCAGGGCAGGAGTTCTGAGCTTTACAACCAGTTTATCTCGCAGGTGAATAACTTCTGCCGCACCTATAGCGATGTGCATTTCTATGCCGACCAGCTGAATGTGAGTGGCCGTTATCTGGCGCAGGTTACCCGCCGTATCTCTGGCAAGACGCCGAAGGCAATCATCGATGAATACATCGTGAAGGAGATAGAGCGCGAGCTTTCTACCACCACGCATACGGTGCAGGAGATAGCCAACGCTTTCGGCTTCTCATCCCAGGCTCATCTCACCAAGTTCTTCAAGAAGATGAGAGGGGTAACGCCTTCTGCTTTCAGGCAACCAAAGCCTGTTAATTAAAATGAGTCTAGCCAAAAGAAATAATGAAATCCAGCCAACTGAGGAAATATCGAAAAAAGTAGTATGGTAGACCTCCCGAAAATTTTCTCCCGACGCATCACTTTGTGCCCGGAAATGGCAAAAAGTTGCCCCAGTAGAGGGCAATATTGTGCCATAGTTAGGCAATAAATGGAATGAGTCATTATTTTTTCTATTTTATAGTGCAGATAGTCTTTGTATTGCAGGGAAATGTTATATCCTTGCAACAATGTGATGACTATGATTGCCAAAATCGTTATACTATAATACCTTTTCATACCTATGCGTTTTGTTGTCTGATACTATAAACTGCAAAAGTACTAATTTATTTTTAAACTCACGCACTTTTCTACATCATTTTTACATAATAATCTAGGGGTGTAGATTCTAACTTAAAAGTGTACCACCCCTAATAATTAAAAAGTATACCACC
>ERZ1031719.37-NODE-37-length-72593-cov-9.346232_pt1 | contig 72593 bp, 70 predicted proteins | sample MGYA00516702_ERZ1031719 | MGnify/ENA primary metagenome ERZ1031719 (study PRJEB33719, sample SAMN04261227) | wastewater metagenome | biome: rural village; feature: human; material: feces | host: Homo sapiens | place: El Salvador | collected 2013-01-07 ...
TTAAATCCACATATGTTTATCTTTTTGGGGAAAAGTTACAAAATAGTATATTTTTGGGATATTTCTATATGGATTTGAATTCTTTTATTTCTAATGATGTGCTAGAAAGGAATTTTTAGTTTGAATAATCATAAAGTAAGTATAGTAATTCCAGTGTATAATTCCGAGGAATATTTAGAAAAATGTATCGATTCAGTATTGAAGCAGAGTTATAAAAACATTGAGTTGGTCATAGTTAATGACGGTTCAACAGATAATTGTAAAAGAATTATTGATGATTATGCAGTTGAAAACCCTTTGAAAATAAGAGCTATTCATATTGAAAATAGCGGTGTTAGCAATGCTAGAAATGTAGGGATGAAAGAGAGCAGTGGATCTCTGCTAATGTTTTTAGATGCTGACGATTACATTTCAAACAGCTACATTGAAGAGTTAGCATTATCATTTAATACAGAATATGAAAAAAATTGTATGGCGGTAGGTAATTTTTCTTTAATTTATACAGGTGGTTGGAAAAAAAATGAAAAGATTACGAGTACATTTTTTGAAGAAAACTGTTGTGCTAAGGAACTACTCAACGATTTAGCGGATTCTCCAGGAGGGGGATATGTTTGGAATAAGATGTTTCGACGAGATTTAATTTTTAAAAGTAATTTACTTTTTGATTCAAATATTGCATTAATGGAAGATTTCTTATTTTGTGCACAGTATTTAGACATGTATGCTGAATATAATGTGAGGATATGTGATGATTTCGGGTATCATTATGTTCAAAGAGAGACAAGTGTTGTGCACAAAAATAAGAGGGATGAAAGTAAAATCGAAATGTTGGAAAAGATATTAATAATTTCAAAAAACTATCCTAAATTGTATCTATCCATGCAAGATGAGTATGCTAATCACCTAGTCTCTGTGTATTTTTTTGATAGTAATTTATCAAGGAAGTATTTTATAGAAGTCTATAAAAAAATTAGACGACACTCTAGTGTTAAATATTGAACGATTAAACATAAGTGTATGTTGCTATTAGCATGTATTATACCTGAAATTATTCCCATATTAAGAAGTTATAGAGTTTAAAGAGTTTAAAAAAGAATTGACAAAATTTTTCAATACAAGGTGTCATATTCATATAATATACGGTATAACAGTATTTAACATGTATTCTGTAAATATATAAAATGGTATTAATGGATGAGATTTTGATCTAATTTAATTGTAAAAAGGAAGGAGTTAGGATGATAACTAGAGAAAAAATATATTTAGATGCAGAGAACCTTTTTCTTCTTGCATTAGATCTTTTTCTGATTGCTGAAATTATGGATCATACGTATTTTCCAATGCCAAGTGAAATTAATAATACCATGAAACTTATTTCTGTAGTACTTGTAATTATAAAAATTTTATGGGATTTTAAACTTAAGGAAAATTATATCAGTTTAAGTAGTTTTATCATATTAACAATTTTTATTTCTATATCTATTTTATCTGCCCTAAATATTAGAAATGATCAACCAATTATAACGGCCATTTTAATTATGGGCGCAAGAAAAGTGGATTTTATAAAGATACTAAAGCATTTTGCTGTAGTAGCTTCATTTTGTTTATTAATTACTTTTATAGCCTATTTTTTAGGGATTGCAAATTCTCCGGTGCTAGTTAGAGATGGGGTGATTAGATATACATTTGGTTATAAATGGCCAACTGATTTAGCAGAGTTGATAACATTTATTTTGATGTCAGAATTATATATTTGCATGCATCGAAAAAAAAGATTATCTTTTAGAATTCCCATATATATTATTGTCGGCTTGTTTTCATATTATGTAATCAATGCTAGATTAGCTTCTACAGCAATATTTGTTTTAATTCCACTTTCCTTATTTTACAAATCTAAAATTTTCCAAAAAAGTAAGCTTGTGAAATCTATCTTGGTATTATTTATGCCAATATGTGTACTGTTATCAATTTTTTTAGTAACTTTATATACTAGATTTCCTAAGAGTATTTTTTTGGTCAATCTTGATAATTTGTTATCTTATCGATTATATTTAGAAGTGACTGGGGTGAAATTATATGGTCAAAATATTGTAGACGACTATATTGTAAGGTTTCATAATTCATGGTTTTATATTGATTCATCTTATTATATTTTTTTATTAGAGTATGGGATAGCACTTTTAATTTTTCTTTGTATGATGTATATTGTATTTGTAAAAAGGTGTTTACAAATACAGGAACATATCCTAGCAATAATGCTATCAATTTCCTGCATAATTGGATTAGTTGCCCAAGTGTGGTATTTGCCGGAGTATAATATTTTTTTGTTATCTTTTTTCTCGATAATTGAGAATAAATTAAAGATATAAATTTTTAATTATATGACTAGCTGACGTATAGAAGCATAAAATTTAAATTTATGGTTGTATTTTAAGTATAATAGCGTTTATGATTAGTTTTATGATATTCACATATTAGAAAATTTGAGTTACTTTTAATACACAAGGATTCTAGGATATTAATACGAAAGGAATTTAAGAAAATACCATAATGAAAGAAAAATCGTTAGTTCTAAATGCATTTTTAAATGGATTTAGAAATATATCGAATTTAATTTTTCCATTAATAACATTTCCATATGTAACTAGGGTTTTGAGTGTTAATGGAATAGGCGTATACAATTTTTCAAGTTCAATAGTAAGCTATTTTTTATTAATTGCAGGTCTTGGTTTAGCAAATTATGGAGTTAGAGAGGGAGCAAAATACAGAGATTGTATCGAAGAAGAAAGTGAATTTGTAAGCGAAGTGTTTTCAATCAACATAGTTGCTACAATTGTAGCTTATATATTACTTGCTTTTGTAACTATTTTCTCTCCTCAGATTAATGCTTCGGCTAGTACCATATGTATTTTTAGTTTACAGATATTTTTTACAACTATTGGTGTGGAATGGCTATTTTCCATGTATGAGGAGTACGCTTACATTACTATTAGGAGTATTGTTTTTAAAATAATATCAATTATTCTTCTATTCGTGTTTGTTAAGGATAAAAATGATGTTAATGTATATGCTGCCATAACAGTATTCTCATCTGTTGGTTCTAATATTTTAAATTATTTTAGAGCAAGGAAAATTGTTAGCATCAGATTGAAGCTTAACTTTAATTGGAAAATACATCTCAAACCAATCATGATACTATTTGCATCGAATATTGCAGTTCAAATATATGTGAACTCAGGAATGACAATTTTAGGATTCATGAACGATTCATACACGGTCGGATTATATTCGGTATCATCAAAGATTTATACTATTATTAAAAATGGATTAGCAGCTATTCTGATTGTGACAATTCCAAGACTTTCAATGCTATGGGGAAGAGGTTTAGTTGATAAGTATAAAGTCTTGTTTAGAGATATATTCAACGGACTGTTACTTATTATGATTCCGTCAATACTCGGGGTGATTATGCTAAGTAGGCAGATAGTTTTGATAATTTCTGGAGAGGAGTATATTTCTGCGGTCTCTTCATTAAGGATTTTATGTTTTGCGTTAATCTTCTCTATTATTGCTTGGATATTTAATGATGGTGTTTTAATACCTACTAAACGTGAAAAGTATGCATTATACTCAACTATAATTAGTGCCATCCTAAATATTATAGCTAGCTTTTTGTTAATTGGTAGATGGGGACAAGATGCTACTGCTTTAGCAGTTCTAATAGCAGAGGCAGCAGGAATGATTATGAATATATATTGGTCTCGTGATATTATTAAATTAAAAGATATTTTAGAAACACATTTCGGTGCCATTATCGGCTGTATTATCATTATAGTAGAATGCGCTTTAGTTAATAGATATATTAGTGGCATTATCGTCAGTACGATTGTGGCAATTGTTGTATCTGTGCTTACCTATACAATTATGCTCATAATTTTTAAAGATAGATTTTCCCAAACTTTCCTTAACCGATTAAAGTTCAGACGTTAATTGTTAGTTATAGTTTTGATAAAGTATTTAAACCCGAGAAATCAAAGCGTGAAAAGTTAAAAAGTTGATTTTTATATCGCTAGTTTTATCTTGCCGAAGGAGATAAAAATTTGAAAGATAAGAAAATATTGCTGATAAATACTGTAAATTTAAGTGATAACGGTATCTCAACCTTCGTAATACAAAGTGCTAAAATTCTCTCTGAATTAGGTAATAGCGTGACAGTAGTAGCTACTAATAAAGTTGATGAAAAACGAAAAAATGAGCTAGAAGAAAATAATGTTAAGTTACTTGATGATTTTAATCGTTCAAATGTCCTTCGTTATTTTCAACGTTTATTGATGCTTATCAAACATGAGAAATATGATATAGTTCATGTTCATGGCAACAGCAATACTATGGCTATTGAATTGGTTGCAGCCCAGCTTGGTGGTTGTAAGGTAAGAATTGCACATAGTCACAATACTACTTCAGATCATATGAAAGCTCACAAGATATTGTCTCCGCTTTTTAAAGAGTCTGTAACAGGTTGCTTTGCTTGTGGAGTCGATGCAGGAAAGTGGTTGTATCCAGATAAAGAGTTTTATGTAGTTAATAATGGAGTTGACTCTGATACCTATGTATTTAGTGAGAAAATGAGGAAGTCTACACGAGTTAAATTAAATATCAAAGACGAGGAAATTTTACTTGGTCATATTGGAGGTTTCAACTTTCAAAAGAACCAAGAGTTTTTAGTGGATGTTATGGCTTTGTTAGATTCTAGATTTAAGCTTTTATTTTTAGGAGATGGAGAATTTAGAAAGACCGTTGAACAAAAGGCTGTTAAAAAGGGAGTATCGGATCGAATTATTTTTATGGGAAATGTAAGTAATGTTCCGAAATATCTCAGTGCTATGGATATTTTTGTACTACCATCACGTTTTGAAGGGCTACCATTTTCTCTAATTGAAGCTAAATCTTCAGGTCTACCATGCTTATTATCAGATAAAATTTCTAGGGAGGCTGATTTAGCAAGTGGAATTTCGTTTTTGAGTATTGAAAATCCAATAATTTGGAAAGAAAAAATTATCGAAGTTGCAGACATTAAGGTGGATAGAACCTCAGCAACGAAGTTAGCAAAAAAAGAATTATCTGCTAATGGCTATAATTCGTATCGAAATATTAGCGATATGGATGCTATGTATAATAAATTGTTAATGAAGAAGGGGAAGGTCTTTGAATACAAATAGTAGACATGCTTATCTTATTATGGTACATAAAGAATATGTATTCATTTGAAAAACTTTTGCAGTTATTGGATTATGAGCTAAATGATATTTATGTTCATGTTGACTTGAAATGTAAAAACTTCAATTATGATTTGTATAAAAGTTTGATTAACAAAAGTAAATTAATTTTTATAGAAGATAGATATAGTGTAATCTGGGGGGGAGTAAGTCAGATAGATGCTGAATTGTCTCTTCTTAAGACAGCTCGGCAAAATGAGAATTACAGCTATTATCATTTGATGAGTGGTTCAGACTTACCACTTGAGTCTCCTCGAAAAATACATCATTTTTTTAAAGAAAATGATGGTAAGATTTATCTAGATATACATCCGATTGATAAACCTAAAAATGAGTTTGAAAGAAAAATTTATAGACGGATTTCAGTAAGACGGATTTTTACGAAATATAGGCCAATTTCTGGAAATAAAGCAAAGGCCTTGGTCTTGTTAGACAGACTGTACCTGATGTGGCAAGATAAAATTTTAAGACGAGATTATATTAAGCAAAAAGGTATTAAGTTATCATTTGGAAGTCAATGGTTCAGCTTACCTAATTATGTTGTGGATTATATACTAGAAAATAGAGACAAGATTACGGACTATTTTTCTAAAGGTTGCTTTGTCGATGAGCTATTCATTCAAACTTTACTTAGGGAGGGAGGATACACTTCTGAGAGAAGTAATCTAAGGTATATAGATTTTAGGAGAAGTGATAGACCCGGTCACCCTTATGTATGGAGAGCAAAAGATTATGAAGAATTGATCAATGTCAAAGAATTATTTGCGAGAAAATTTGATGCTGATATTGATAAAGAGATTATTAATAAGATAGTCAAGCATGTAGAGTTAGCGGATTAAACTAAATAATGGATATACAATAATGCTAAAATTGAGAGATGTTGCTAGGATACATGGAAGATTTGCGTGCAGAAATACTATTAGATTAGTAGAGTGGGGCAAGGAAAATATAATAATGCAGAAAATCTAACTATTTTAACGGATTATCCATTTAAGAATGTTGCATTCATTGTTAATGATATGGAAGTGAAAAGGCAACACTTTTCTGTACAAAATTTTAAAGTATTTTTGTTGAGTGATTGCTCATCTAGCCATTGGTGTTTGGTAATTGCTGCCGCTGTGAATGCGATGGTGATTCCACTAGTGAACATCATCAAGGGTTAGTTCTTCCAGAAAAGCGTAAGTGCTGCTTTGAATGGCTTCTTTGACCAAGTCAGCAGTCTTGTGCTAACCAAGGGATAGCCCAATGATTTCACGATTAAAGAGATCAAGAATCAAACAAACATAAGCCCAACGATTGCCAACACGAACATAGGTTATGTCCGTCACAAGGGCTTCCAATGGCTTTTGTTGCTTAAACTGTCTATTTATTTAAGAGATTTGGAACGGACGCTTCATTCTTCCCTTAGAGTGAGGTTTGAAGGCAGCTTTCTGGTAAACTGACACTAAATTCAGTCTCTTCATGATGCAACGAATCCAACGGCGAAACAGTGTCATATCTTTCGTTCCTAGACATTTCTTAATCTTCCTAGCACCGTATCTGGACTTGCTTTCAAGAAAAATGCGCTTAACCATTTCTTCAAGCTCCGCTTCAGATACTGGCTCTACAGCTTTGTAGTAATAGCTAGAACAGGGAAGGTTCAGCAAACGATACATGGCTGAAATGCTGTATCTGTTCTTATTCGCAGTGATTATGGCTCTTTGTCAACTGTAGTGGGTAGATTAAAAGGGCTCTTTTTCAACTGTAGTGGGTGACGAAAAGCTAACATCTAGAGAGGACGAACTTCGTCCTCTCTTTCTTTATGTTCAATGCAATCAAAATCCGTTTTTTAAAGTTGTCAAAGTTCCCATAATCAAAAGCGTTGCGTTTAATATCTTTGATGAGTTTAGTAGTTGCTTCAAGTTTAGCGTTAGAATAGGGAAGTTCAATGGCATTGGTAATGTATTTCTTATACCAAACGAAAGTTGTTAGAGTTGTTTTTAATGAGTGATTGAGTTGATGTAAAACTTCCTGAATTAATCCAAAAAATTATTCGGTATGCTGTTCTTGTAAGTGAAAAAGAAGTAATTGATAAAGGTTGTAGTATTTTTTAAATTGGGGAACGTGTTTAAAAATCTTGTCTAAACACTCTTTAGGTGTTAGCGTTTCCCTGAAAGTCCTCGAATAAAAGGCATTAGGCGATAGTTTTCGACGATACTTTTGATGAGTTAGAACGCTGTAATGGATATTTGGATGTTTTAGAACATGTGCTTGATGTAGCTTCTTTTTGATATAAGGTCGAAAAAAGAATTGTTAAAGCTTTGAATAGTAAGTATCTTTGTTGAATTTTTAGAATTATTTCTAGGAATTTCTGCTCCTTACTGCTTTTTCTGTAAAAATAGTGTAAAATAGTAGGGAATGATTTAAAAGGTTTACAGGCCTTTAGATATTTAAAAACGAGGAGTGCTAAAATGATTTTAGTTACAGGTGCCAATGGGCAATTAGGAACAGAATTACGTTATCTTTTGGATGAACGTGGTGAGGAGTATGTAGCGGTTGACGTTGCAGAAATGGACATCACTAATGCTGAAAAAGTTGATGAAGTGTTTGCACAAGTCAAACCAACACTTGTTTACCACTGTGCGGCTTACACTGCGGTTGATGCGGCTGAAGATGAAGGTAAAGAACTTGACTACGCCATCAACGTGACAGGTACTGAAATCGTAGCTAAAGCTGCAGCAAAATATGGTGCAACTCTTGTTTACATCTCAACTGACTATGTTTTTGATGGTAAAAAACCAGTTGGTCAAGAGTGGGAAGTTGATGATACTCCAGATCCTCAAACTGAGTACGGTCGTACAAAACGTCTGGGTGAAGAAGCGGTTGAAAAATACGCTAAAAACTTCTACATTATTCGTACAGCTTGGGTATTTGGTAACTACGGTAAAAACTTTGTCTTCACAATGCAAAACCTTGCCAAAACTCATGACACATTGACTGTTGTTAATGACCAACACGGTCGTCCAACTTGGACTCGTACGTTGGCAGAATTCATGACTTACTTGACAGAAAACCAAAAAGAATTTGGTTACTACCACTTGTCAAATGATTCTGATGAAGATACAACCTGGTATGACTTCGCGGTTGAAATCTTGAAAGATACTGATGTTGTCGTTAAACCAGTTGATTCAAGCCAATTCCCAGCAAAAGCAAAACGTCCACTTAACTCAACAATGAGTCTTAAAAAAGCAAAAGCTACAGGCTTTGTCATCCCAACATGGCAAGAAGCTTTGAAAGAATTTTACAAACAAGACGTTAAAAAATAATCTTGATAAATAGAAGAAACTGAGTTACGACTCGGTTTTTTTTCTTTTTTTGTTTAAATATATCGTTCGGTTTTTCTTTTTATTTTCAGGCTTCTTATCTTTTTTTATTGTCCTTTTACCTATTATGTGATATATTAGTAGTAACGTACTGTAATAGAAATGTAATATAAGTTATAAGGTGAGTGTGGTGGTAGCGATGAAAGATACAAATTCAAATGGGCATCGTTTATTAATTCAAAAATTACTTGTCAGCATTCATTACCTAACACTTTTCAGAGATGAAATTGTTTTGGTTGAGAAGACCCCATCTTTATTGGGGGCTTCTTTTTCGCCAAATATTGTGCAATCAGAGTTATGTGAAATTTTGGCAGCAGTGGATGCGCTCTCTAAGCAAGAAAAGTTGATTAAGTCAACTTTCTGGTATGATGAAGCGTCATTCAGATTGATGAATCACTCTTTGGATATTGTCGGTACTTGGGTTCGTGGGATTGATAACGTCTTGGAAATTTGTGAGTCTAAGTCTGTTTTCCATGCGATTTTGGGTGATAATCGTCAACGCGTTTTTGGTGTTTTGATTGATGTCTTTACCTCTCTTCGTGTAACAAATTTATCAATCAAAGAAGAATCTGAATACCCTCTTTTGGTTGATCCGTTACAAGTTGTGGAATACAAGAAAAGAGAAGTCAAAAAAGTAGAGCTAATGGCTAAGATTGATGCTTTGACACCGAGAAAATCTGAAGAAGTTTATGATGACAGTGAAGACGAAAAAGTTGACTCTATTCCAGAATTAGTAGAAAAAGAATTAGCTAAAGAAAAAGCAGCTAAGTCCGAAAAAGTCCTTGGACCAGGTGAATTAAAAGAAGTTGTTAAAGGAAATGACGAAGTAACTGACAGTCAAGAAGACGATGAGGGAGTTCTTGAACCTGTCGTTGCTGATGAAGTAGAAACTGTTGAAACTACTGATGCCGAAGAAGATGCTCCTCAAACTGAAGTAAGCCCAGAAGAAGTAAGTGAATCACTTGATGAAGAACCAGCTGTTGAGGTGGAGGTGGAAAATTCTGACGAGGAGAATGAAGAGCAAGTTCAAGATGAAGTGACTCAATCTCCTGAAGAAGAAACTGAACAAGAAGTCTTAGAAGAAGCTGAGCTTGAAGAAGTTCCTGATGAAAATGAAGAAATTGCAGAACTAGAAGTTGAATACGACCTTGTCGATGCAGAAGAGCCTGAGACAGTTGAGTTGGAAGAACCAGCTGACGAAGTTGTCACAAGCGATGAAAAACAAGTTAGCGATAGCGGAGTGGTTGAGGAAGTCCTTCTTGACGAAGAATCTGAGAAAGAAGAAGTCAAAGAGTCTGATTTTCCAGTAATCAGTCGTGATGAGGCTGTTAAGCAGTTCCGTCACTTCCTTTTCGACCATAAAGGCTTGGTATGTGTCTTGGATGCTGGAGATGATTTGAAGCGCGAGATTAACTTCTACAATGCGTTTGATCGTTTTTATGGTGCAGTAGATAATATCTCAGATTGCTTGGTTATCCTTGAAAATGTTTTGGATGAATTACGCCGCCGTAAAAAAGAAGTCTTTGATGCAGAAGGAAACTTGATTAGCGAACCGACTGAACCAATTAATCTATTGATTTATGGTCAAAATATCTTGCTAAAAGATAGTCGCTTTGAAACCTTGATGTCAGAAATCGCCCCATTTACCGGACGCTCTGATTTAAACATCTATTCTTATGCAGCATATCTAGATTAAAAAAACAGTCCAGTGGACTGTTTTTTCATGAGCCTGAAAACAGAAAAGCGAATAAGTCCAGTGGACTGTTTTTTCATGAGCTTGAAAACAGAAAAGCGAATAAGTCCAGTGGACAGGTTTTTCACAAGCCTAGAAATAGAAGAGCGAGCTAAGTCCATCAGAAACTTACAAAAATAATTGACAAGCAAATGAAAACGCGTTATAATAGTGAAAATTTGAAAACCTTTAATTAAGTCCAGAGAGACTTTCAAGGTTACTGTAAAAAAGAGTGCTATCTCTGATAAAGGGTATGAGTGTACTTTGGTGTGCTCTGCTTATTTTGCTGTAACCTTGCCTTCTGGCGAGGTTTTTTTGTGTGAAAGGAACACTATGAATTCAAGTTGTAAAGACAAAACTTCTGTGTTAAAAGAAGATTTACTGATTGTTAGTCAACGTGAGATTGCCCCACGCATTTTTGAGATGAAGCTTTCTGGTGAGATGGTTTTGGACATGGCACCTGGTCAATTTTTGCACTTGCGTGTGCCGGACCCTAGCAAACTTTTACGACGTCCGATTTCGATTTGTCAGATTGATAAGGTCAATAAAGTGGCAACAATTGTTTACCGAGTAGAACGTGCTGGGACGACTATTTTATCTCAGCTAAAAGCTGGTGATCGCGTTGATACCATGGGACCTCAGGGTAATAGCTTTGATTTGTCAGTCATCTCAGCTGGGCAAACAGCTCTTCTCATCGGTGGGGGTATTGGTGTTCCGCCTTTGGTTGAAACAGCTAAGCAGCTTGCTGCTAAGGGTGTTGAAGTCGTTTCTGTACTTGGTTTTGCGACTAAAGATGCTGTTATCCTAGAAGAGGCCTTGTCAGCTTATGGTAAGGTTTATGTGACAACAGATGATGGCTCATATGGTATTAAGGGTTATGTGTCAACGGTTGTCGATGATTTGGTTGAAAAGCAGTCGTTTGATGCCATTTATTCATGTGGTGCGCCCGGTATGCTAAAGTATGTGGACAAGAAATTTGAAAATCACCCACATGCTTATTTGTCAATGGAATCACGTATGGCTTGTGGCATGGGAGCTTGCTACGCTTGCGTGGTGCATTTGCGAAATGCCAAAGAAGCAGCCAACAAGCGCGTGTGTGAAGATGGTCCAGTCTTTGAAACTGGTCAAATCATTTTGTAAGGAGGCAAAATCATGTCAGAAAATCGTTTAGCGGTCAAACTTCCAGGACTTGATTTGAAAAATCCGATTATCCCAGCGTCAGGATGTTTTGGTTTTGGACAAGAATATGCCAAATACTATGATTTGGATAAGCTCGGTTCAATCATGATTAAGGCAACGACCAAAGATGCGCGTTTTGGTAATCCGACACCTCGTGTGGCAGAAACACCGTCAGGCATGCTAAATGCCATTGGGCTGCAAAACCCTGGTGTTGACGTGGTTTTGTCAGAAAAACTTCCTTGGTTAGCTGAGCATTTCCCAGAATTGCCAATCATTGCTAATGTTGCAGGATTCTCAAATGACGAATACGCTTATGTGTCAGAAAAGATTTCAAAAGCACCAAATGTCAAAGCAATTGAGCTTAACATCTCTTGTCCGAATGTTGACCACGGTAATCATGGCCTTTTGATTGGTCAGGTACCAGAATTGGCTTACGCTGCTGTTAAAGCCAGTGTAGAGAACTCAGATGTGCCAGTCTATGTCAAGTTAACACCAAGCGTCACTGACATTACGACAGTTGCTAAGGCTGTTGAAGAAGCCGGTGCGACAGGATTTACCATGATTAATACCTTGGTTGGTATGCGATTTGATTTGAAAACACGTAAACCAATCATTGCCAATGGTACTGGAGGCATGAGCGGTCCAGCGGTCTTTCCAGTAGCTCTTAAGCTTATTCGTCAAGTAGCGCAAAGTTCTGATTTGCCAATTATTGGTATGGGTGGTGTTGATTCGGCAGAAGCGGCTATTGAGATGATGATCGGTGGTGCGTCAGCTATCGGTGTTGGAACAGCAAACTTTGCAGATCCTTACGCTTGTCCAAATATCATCGATCGTTTGCCAGAAGTCATGGACCAATATAGCATCACAGATCTCGAGACTTTACGTCGCGAAGTTCGTCAAGAATTACGTGGCAAATAAGCTCTGCTATTTGATTAAAAAGTCAGTAAATTTTTGACTTTGATTGTAAAAAAAGATATACTATTAACAACTGAATAACCTTTAATTGAGTCCAGAGAGGCGAGAAAGGTTCGTGAAAAAAAGAAGATATAATCTTTGATAATGGGGTGTTTGCTACCCTGCTTTTCGTGTAACCTCGCCCTCGGGCGGGGTTTTCTTTATAGAAAAAGGAGAAAAAATGCACGAAAGTCGTCCGATTATTGCTCTTGATTTTCCATCATTTGATGATGTAAAATCATTTCTTGCTTTGTTTCCTGCAGATGAGAAGCTCTATGTCAAGATTGGTATGGAACTTTATTATGCTGAAGGGCCAGAGATTGTTCGTTATGTGAAATCTCTTGGACACTCAGTCTTCCTAGATTTGAAATTGCATGACATTCCGAATACGGTTAAATCTGCAATGCGTGTGCTTTCAAATCTTGGTGTTGACATGACTAATGTTCACGCAGCTGGTGGTGTTGAGATGATGAAAGCGGCGCGTGAAGGGCTTGGACAAGGTCCAAAATTAATTGCGGTAACACAGTTAACATCAACATCAGAAGAGCAAATGAAAGAAGATCAAAATATCCAGACAAGTTTGGTTGATTCTGTGCTTCATTATGCGAAAAAAGCTGAAGAAGCTGGTCTTGATGGCGTTGTCTGCTCGGCTTGCGAGGTTGCTGTTATCAAAGAGGCAACGTCAGATGATTTTGTTTGTTTGACACCAGGTATTCGCCCAGCAGGAGCTTCGGTTGGTGACCAAAAACGCGTTATGACGCCAAGTCAAGCATCAGCTATCGAATCAAGTTATATCGTTGTTGGACGACCAATTACTAAAGCTGAAGATCCAGTGGCAGCTTACAAAGCGATTTACGACGAATGGAACGTTTAGTATTTTAATACTAAAGTAAAAATTGATTTTTGAGTTTAGAAAAGAGGAATAAAATGACTTTAGCATCACAAATTGCATCAGATTTGCTTGATATTCAAGCAGTTTACTTAAAACCAAATGATCCATTTACATGGGCATCTGGAATCAAATCACCAATCTACACAGATAACCGTGTGACTTTGTCTTACCCAGAAACACGTACTTTGATTGAAAATGGTTTTGTTGACAAAATCAAAGAAGAATTTCCAGAAGTTGAAGTAATTGCCGGAACTGCAACAGCTGGTATCCCACATGGTGCCATTATCGCTGATAAGATGAATCTTCCATTTGCTTACATTCGTAGCAAACCAAAAGATCACGGTGCTGGAAATCAAATCGAAGGTCGTGTAAGAAAAGGTCAAAAAATGGTTGTCGTTGAAGACCTTATCTCTACTGGCGGTTCAGTCCTTGAAGCTGTTGCGGCTGCAGAACGTGAAGGTGCTGATGTTATCGGTGTGGTAGCCATCTTCACTTATGAATTGCCAAAAGCAACTGAAAACTTTGAAAAAGCAGGTGTAAAACTTGTAACACTTTCTAACTACACAGAGCTTATCAAAGTGGCTAAAGTGCAAGGTTACATCACTGCTGATGATTTGACATTGTTACGTAAGTTCAAAGAAAATCAAGAAACTTGGCGCGACTAATTGAGTTAGTATTTGGCTACTAAGGTGAAAAAACTTTGGTGGCCTTCTTGGTTTAAACATGGAAAGGGGTTATAATGAAACTATCATCACCATTTAAAGATAATGTTTTACCAGATACCTATGCTAAAGGGGCTAGTGTTCAAGTGAGAGGAAACGCTGTGATTTCTTTTCCTTTTACGATTGAGGATGCTCCCAAAGGAACAAAAACATTTGCTTGGACCTTTGTCGACTATGATTCTATTCCAGTTTGTGGCTTTGCTTACATTCATTGGGTAGTTGCTAATGTTCCTAGTGATATGACAGCTATCTCAGAGGATTTTTCTCGTTTGGATGTTAAGCATACACATGGTAAAAATAGCTTGGTTAGCAAGTTTTTAAGTGAGGATAACTCAGATATTTATGATGGTTATATGGGACCATATCCACCGGATAAAGACCATGTTTATACCCTTACGGTCTATGCTTTGGATTGTGAATTGCCACTTGAAAATGGTTTTTACATGAATGATTTGCGACATGCGATAGAAGGACATGTCTTGGCAAAAGAGGTGCTAGATTTAGTAGGGAAATACTAAAACTAACGAGGAGTGAACATGCAACATTCAACTTGGCATGAATTAATTAAAAAGGAATTACCAGAGCATTATTTTGGGCAAATCAATCAGTTTATGGACTTCGTCTATCAACAAGAATTGGTTTACCCACCACGTGAAAAAGTCTTTAACGCGATTCAGACAACAGCACTAGAAAATGTAAAAGTTGTCATCATTGGTCAGGATCCTTATCATGGTCCGAATCAAGCACAAGGCTTGTCATTTTCAGTGCCAGAAGACATTCCAGCTCCGCCATCTTTGCAAAATATTTTGAAAGAATTGGCAGATGATTTGGGGCAACGTGATCACCACGATTTAACACCGTGGGCACAGCAAGGAGTGCTTCTTTTAAATGCCTGTCTGACGGTTCCAGCTGGTCGTGCAAATGGTCACGCGGGGCAAATCTGGGAACCTTTCACAGATGCGATTATCAAGGCGGTTAACCAAAAAGAAACACCTGTTGTCTTCATCTTGTGGGGCGGCTTTGCACGTAAGAAAAAAGCTCTCATTACCAATCCTATCCATCATGTCATTGAAAGTGCACATCCAAGTCCACTCTCAGCTTATCGAGGATTTTTTGGCAGCCACCCTTTCTCAAAAGCTAACACTTATTTGACAGAGGATGGCCTCGAACCAATTGATTGGTTGAAATAATTTTTAAGATGATTTATTTTTTGGCGAGTAAGCCCTTGGATTATAAAACGAAGCGCCTAAATCCTGCTAATGGTTTTATTAATCTCTTGAAACAACATCTTTCTAGTGAAGTTAGAGCGCTGTTTATTTGTGCTGATCCACAAGCGTATGATTTCAATGACTGTTATGCTGCAGATGTAAAGGAAGCATTTGAAGTAGAAGGAATCATTTTTTCATCATGTGGGGTTTTAGATAATCGATCAGCATATCAAGCAGGGAGATTAGTTGAAAGAGCTGACCTCATTTTCTTAGCAGGTGGTCATGTTCCAACACAAAATGCATTTTTGAATTCTATTGATTTAGCTATTCTTTTAAAGAATAGCCAACAGGTTTTAGTTGGAACAAGTGCTGGCTCAATGAATGCTGCTGAATGCGTTTATGCTCAACCAGAAGAACCTGGTGAAGGTATTTCAAAAGATTATAGGCGTTTCTTAAACGGTCTAGGTATAACGAAAATTCAATTAATTCCCCATTATCAAGATACAAAAGATTATCTACTTGACGGTCTTCGTCTATTTGAAGATATTACTTATCCGGATAGTATCGGACACAACTTTTATGCTATTTGTGATGGTAGTTACCTCTATGGTAATGGTAGTGAGGAAAAAGTATTTGGCGAGGTATTTCGTATTAAGGACGGTGTTTTGTCGCACATAAGTAGCGATAATGGTATTTATCGATTTAGAAAGTGAGTTTAACATGTTACTTATTAAAAATGGTCGTGTTGTTGATCCGAAATCTGGTTTTGATCAGGTAGCGGATGTACTTGTTGATGGTAAAAAAGTTGTTAAGATTGCGGATGCAATTGAAGAAGCTGGCGCTGAAGTGATTGACGCTACTGGTCTTGTTGTGGCACCTGGCTTGGTGGACATTCACGTACACTTCCGTGAACCAGGTCAAACGCATAAAGAAGACATTCACACAGGTGCATTAGCAGCGGCAGCTGGTGGCTTCACATCAGTTGTGATGATGGCAAATACCAACCCTACCATTTCTGACGTTGAGACTTTGAAAGAAGTTTTAGCCAGTGCAGCTAAGGAGAACGTTCACGTTTACACTAATGCAACCGTAACGAAAAACTTTGATGGCAAGACTTTGACTGATTTTAAGGCTTTGCTTGAAAATGGTGCTCTTAGCTTTTCTGACGATGGTATTCCGCTTCAAAGCACAAAAGTGTTAAAAGAAGCCTTGGATTTGGCTAAAGCAAACAACACATTTGTGGCTGTGCACGAAGAAGACCCAGAATTAAACGGCATCCTTGGATTTAACGAAGGTATCGCACGTGATAAATTCCATTTCTGCGGAGCAACAGGTGTGGCAGAATACAGCATGATTGCGCGTGATGTTATGATTGCCTATGACCGCGGAGCTCATTTGCATATCCAACACTTGTCAAAAGCTGAATCAGTGAAAGTGGTTGAATTTGCTCAACAATTGGGAGCAAACGTCACTGCAGAAGCAGCACCGCAACATTTCTCAAAAACAGAGGATTTACTTTTGATCAAAGGCTCTGCAGCTAAGATGAATCCACCTCTTCGTACTGAAAAAGACCGTTTGGCGGTTATTGAAGGCTTGAAATCTGGTGTCATTTCAGTGATTGCGACTGACCACGCGCCACACCATGCTGACGAAAAGAATGTCGATGACATCACAAAAGCCCCATCAGGTATGACAGGGCTTGAAACGTCGTTATCACTTGGTTTGACAAACTTGGTTGCCACAGGCGACTTGACGCTTTCAGAATTGCTTGCTAAGATGACCATTAATCCATCATCTATGTATGATTTCGATGCAGGTTATTTGGCTGAAAATGGCCCTGCAGACATCGTCATCTTTGCTGACAAAGAAGAACGTGTCGTGTCTGACCACTTTGCTTCTAAAGCTTTAAATTCACCATTTATCGGTGAAAAACTTCAAGGTGTTGTCAAATACACTATCTGCGATGGTAACATTGTATATAAAGCATAAAAAAGAAATTAGCAGTTTGCTAATTTCTTTTTTGTTCTTGATGACTTAAATTCATTCCCCAAGGAACGAGGTTTTCTTGGTGATTTTTAATACGAGTAATGTTGTCTCTGTGTCGTACAATGATGATGCCTGCAATAATGATAATGAGTAATGTAAAGAGCAAATCATAGTGAGTAAGCAAGAAGCCAAATGCTGGAAAGACAAGAACGCTCACCACAGCTGCGCTTGCAGCAACAACACTAGACAATGAAATCATGCTATAAAGGTAAAGGGTGATGACAAAGATAACGGCAAGAAAGAGAAGAAATAGTGGTGCATATCCAAGAAGAACACCAGCACTTGTCGCAACTGCCTTTCCACCTTTAAACCGTGCAAATAGTGGGAAGGTATGACCAATAATGGCAAACAAACCGATAAGAACAGGTGACACACCACTAACACCAAAGATAAGTGGAAGAAGTGCTGCCAGAGTTCCTTTTAGCATGTCAATCACAAATGTGACAATTCCTGCTTTGACACCTAAAACTCGAAAAGTATTGGTTGTCCCAGTATTACCGCTACCATGTTCTCTAAGATTTGTGTGGTAGAAGAATTTTCCAATCCAAAGTCCAGTTGGGATTGACCCCAACAAGTAAGCAATCAGAATCATAACTAAAATTTTCATGTTTTTATTATAACACAATCGCTTATTAAGAAAAGGAGAAATTTGAAGAATAAATGACTTGAAGAATCAAGCTAAAATTGTGATAACGCTTTAAATTTGATATACTATTTCATGAAAAAATTGTTGATTTTCCTTGTAAAATCGATATTAACTTTGATTTTTTTTTTTGCAAAATACTGAAAAAACTTGTAAGATAAAAAAGATGAATTATTTGGAGGTCGCTTTTGGCTAAAAAAGAAATTAATGTAAATAATTATAATGACGATGCCATTCAAGTATTAGAAGGATTGGACGCTGTTCGTAAACGTCCCGGAATGTACATCGGTTCAACAGATGCGACAGGACTACATCATTTAGTTTGGGAGATTGTTGACAATGCCGTCGATGAAGCTCTTTCTGGCTTTGGTACTCAGATTGATGTTATTCTTAATCAAGATGGTAGTGTGACCGTAAAAGACCAAGGACGTGGGATGCCAACTGGTAAGCACGCTATGGGGATTCCAACTGTAGAAGTTATCTTCACTGTGCTTCACGCAGGTGGTAAATTCGGTCAAGGTGGTTATAAAACATCTGGTGGGCTTCACGGTGTGGGGTCTTCAGTTGTTAATGCCCTCTCAAGATGGCTTGAAGTCGAAATTACTCGTGACGGTGCGGTTTACAAACAACGTTTTGAAAATGGTGGTAAACCCGTGACAACCCTTAAAAAGATTGGAACAGCACCAAAATCTAAGTCAGGTACTATGGTAACATTCATGCCTGATGATACGATTTTCTCAACGACTGACTTTAAATTTAACACCATTGCTGAGCGCTTAAAAGAATCTGCCTTTTTGCTTAAGAATGTCACATTGACGTTGACGGATAATCGTCCAGAAGAAGCAGAACATCTAGAATTCCATTATGAAAATGGAGTGCAGGACTTTGTTGAATACCTTAACGAAGACAAAGAAACATTAACGCCTGTGATTTGGGTGACTGGTGAAGACCAAGGTTTCCAAGTTGAAGTTGCACTTCAATACAATGATGGATTCTCAGATAATATCCTTTCTTTTGTTAACAATGTTCGTACTAAAGATGGTGGAACACACGAGACAGGATTGAAATCTGCCATTACTAAGGCGATGAATGACTACGCTCGCAAGTCAGGCCTTTTGAAAGAAAAAGATAAGAACCTTGAAGGGTCAGATTACCGTGAAGGGCTATCTGCAGTGCTTTCAATCTTGGTTCCAGAAGAACATTTGCAATTCGAAGGACAAACTAAAGATAAACTCGGTAGTCCTCTAGCGCGTCCGATTGTAGACAGTATTGTCTCTGAAAAACTCACTTTCTTCCTTTTGGAAAATGGTGAAGTAGCGTCTAACCTTGTTCGTAAGGCGATTAAAGCGCGTGATGCCAGAGAAGCAGCTCGTAAAGCGCGTGATGAATCTCGTAATGGTAAGAAGAACAAGAAAGACAAAGGACTCCTTTCTGGTAAATTGACACCAGCACAATCTAAGAACCCTAAGAAAAATGAACTTTATCTGGTCGAAGGGGATTCTGCCGGCGGTTCAGCCAAGCAAGGTCGTGACCGTAAATTCCAAGCTATTTTGCCATTGCGTGGTAAAGTCTTAAATACAGCAAAAGCTAAGATGTCTGACATTTTGAAAAACGAAGAAATCAATACCATGATTTACACAATTGGTGCAGGCGTCGGTGCAGATTTTAAAGTTGAAAATTCAAACTACGATAAGATTATTATAATGACCGATGCGGATACCGATGGTGCTCACATTCAGACATTGTTACTAACTTTCTTTTACCGTTACATGCGTCCGCTTGTTGAAACAGGTCATGTCTATATCGCTTTGCCACCTTTGTATAAAATGTCTAAAGGTAAAGGCAAGAAAGAGCAAGTTGAGTACGCTTGGACAGATGGTGAGTTAGAAGAATTGCGTCAAAAATTTGGTAAAGGAGCTCAACTCCAACGTTACAAAGGTCTTGGTGAAATGAACGCTGACCAATTGTGGGAAACAACGATGAACCCAGAAACACGTACGCTTATTCGTGTGACTATTGATGACTTGGCGCGTGCCGAACGCCGTGTCAGTGTCCTTATGGGTGACAAAGTTGAACCACGCCGCAAATGGATTGAAGACAACGTTAAATTCACTTTGGAAGAAAATACAGTGTTTTAATGGTCTGTGATAAATCCACAAAATTTTTGACGTGAAAAGTAAAGGATAATAATTATGTCAAATGTACAAAATATGTCTCTCGAAGACATTATGGGGGATCGTTTTGGGCGATACTCCAAATATATTATTCAAGAGCGGGCTTTGCCAGATATTCGTGATGGTTTGAAGCCTGTTCAACGTCGTATCCTTTATTCAATGAATAAGGACGGCAATACTTTTGATAAAGGTTTCCGTAAATCGGCTAAATCAGTCGGTAACGTCATGGGTAATTTCCACCCACACGGTGACTCGTCTATTTATGACGCCATGGTACGCATGAGTCAGGACTGGAAAAACCGTGAAACCTTGATTGAAATGCATGGTAACAACGGTTCTATGGATGGTGATCCACCGGCCGCCATGCGTTATACCGAAGCGCGCTTGTCAGAAATTGCAGGGTATTTGCTTCGTGATATTGATAAAGATACTGTTCCATTTGCTTGGAACTTTGATGATACCGAAAAAGAACCAACTGTTTTACCAGCTGCCTTTCCTAACCTTTTAGTGAATGGTGCGACAGGTATTTCAGCAGGTTATGCAACTGATATTCCGCCACACAACTTGGCAGAAGTGATTGATGCGGTGGTTTACCTTATTGATCATCCAAATGCTAAATTAGACAAATTAATGGAATTCTTGCCTGGGCCTGATTTCCCAACAGGAGCAATCATCCAAGGTAAAGATGGTATTCGTAAGGCTTATGAGACTGGTAAAGGTCGTGTTGTGGTTCGCTCACGCACTGACATTGAGACCCTTCGTGGCGGTAAAAAACAAATCGTCGTTACTGAAATTCCTTATGAAGTCAATAAAGCCGTACTTGTTAAGAAAATTGACGATGTTCGTGTCAACAATAAAGTCCCTGGCATTGCAGAAGTTCGTGATGAGTCAGACCGTGATGGACTTCGTATTGCTATCGAACTTAAAAAAGATGCTGATGAGCAAACGATTCTCAACTATTTGTTGAAATACACTGATTTGCAAGTGAACTATAACTTCAACATGGTTGCTATTGACAACTATACACCACGCCAAGTGGGTATCATTCCGATGTTGACAAGTTACATTGCTCACCGTAAGGACATCATCGTTGCCCGTTCAAAATTTGACAAGGAAAAAGCTGAAAAACGTCTTCACATCGTGGAAGGCTTGATTCGTGTTGTTTCAATTCTGGATGAGGTTATTGCGCTTATTCGTGCGTCTGAAAATAAAGCTGACGCCAAAGAAAACCTCAAAGTCAGCTATAAATTTTCAGAAGAACAAGCCGAAGCCATTGTGACTTTACAATTGTACCGTTTGACAAATACCGATATCGTGACGCTTGAAAATGAAGAAGCAGAGCTTCGTGAACGCATCACTATGCTTAAAGCAATTATCGGTGACGAACGTACCATGTACAATGTCATGAAACGTGAACTACGTGAAGTTAAGAAAAAATTTGCTAACCCACGTTTGACAGAATTGCAAGCCGAAGCACAAACGATTGAAATCGATGTAGCAAGCTTGATTGTCGAAGAAGATACTTATGTTAGCGTGACAAAAGGTGGTTACATCAAACGTACAAGTCCGCGTTCTTACAATGCTTCTACGGTTGAAGAAATTGGTAAACGTGATGATGATGAACTGGTCTTCGTCTCACAAGCTAAGACAACTCAACATTTGTTGATTTTCACAAATCTTGGCAATGTAATCTATCGTCCAGTTCATGAATTGACAGATATTCGCTGGAAAGACATTGGGGAACATTTATCACAAACCATCACTAATTTTGCAACAGACGAGTATGTCTTGTATGCTGAAATTGTTGATGATTTCGGTTCACAAACCTACTTTGCTGCAACAAAACTTGGACAAATCAAACGCTTTGAACGCAAGGAATTCACACCTTGGCGCACTTACAAATCAAAAGCTGTTAAGTACGCTAAGTTGAAAAAAGACGATGATATTGTTGTGACTATTGCGCCAATTGCACTTGATGATGTCATGGTCATTACGCATAATGGCTATGCTTTGCATTTCAATATTGACGAAGTACCAGTAGTCGGTGCCAAAGCGGCTGGGGTTAAATCAATCAATCTTAAGGATGATGATTTTGTCGTATCAGCCTTTATCGCCAATACAGAAAGCTTCTTTATCTTGACTCAACGTGGTAGCCTTAAACGTATGGCGACTGAGCTAATTCCAGCAACAAGTCGTGCTAATCGAGGCTTGCAAGTCCTTCGTGAACTCAAATCAAAACCACATCGCGTCTTTATGGCAGGACCAGTACACGCTTCAAATGATGTCCAAAATATTGATTTGTTCATCATTGAGCCACTTGATTCTGATAAGATTGAAACCTTGGAAGTTTACTCAAATAAGGGCAATCATTATCAAGCCATTCTTGAAGATTTGACCTTGTCAGAACGCACAAGTAATGGTTCCTTTATTTCAGATAAAATTTCAGATGAAGGTGTCTTTAGCGCAAGAATTAAATAGCGATAATAAGTCGGAGATTTTCTCCGATTTATTTTTTGAACAAATTTTCAGAATTTTATGAAAAAGTACTTGAAAAAAGATTTAAAAAGCGTACAATAGGATAAAAATAAAGAAAGAGGAATAGTTATGACAGTAGATTTAGACTGGGAAAATCTAGGCTTTGCCTATCGTAAATTACCATTTCGTTACATCTCTTACTACAAAGATGGTAAATGGGATGAAGGAAAATTAACAGAAGATTCAATGCTTCACATTTCTGAAGCATCACCAGCGTTGCACTATGGCCAACAAGCCTTTGAAGGGTTGAAAGCCTATCGTACAAAAGATGGTTCAGTACAATTGTTCCGCCCAAATATGAACGCTGAACGTTTGCAACGCACTGCAGATCGTCTTCTTATGCCACAAGTGCCTACAGAAAAATTTATTGATGCTGCAAGACAAGTCGTTCGTGCTAACGAAGAATTTGTACCACCATACGGCACTGGTGCAACACTTTACCTACGTCCTCTTTTGATTGGTATCGGTGACATTATTGGTGTTCACCCTGCAGATGAATACATTTTCACTATTTTCGCAATGCCTGTTGGTAACTACTTCAAAGGTGGTTTGGTACCAACTAACTTCTTGATTCAAGACGAATATGACCGTGCAGCTCCGCATGGTACAGGAGCTGCAAAAGTAGGTGGTAACTATGCTTCAAGTCTCCTTCCAGGTAAAATGGCGCATGACCGTAAGTTCTCTGATGTTATTTACCTAGATCCTGCGACACACACTAAGATTGAAGAAGTCGGCTCTGCAAACTTCTTTGGTATTACGGCTGATAATGAATTTATTACACCACTTAGCCCATCAATCTTGCCATCTATTACAAAATACTCACTCCTTTATTTGGCAGAACACCGTTTTGGCATGAAAGCTATCCAAGGAGATGTTAAAATTGATGAATTGGATAAATTTGTTGAGGCAGGTGCCTGTGGTACAGCAGCCGTCATTTCACCAATTGGTGGTGTTCAACACGGTGATGATTTCCATGTCTTCTACAGTGAAACAGAAGTAGGACCTGTTACTCGCAAATTGTATGACGAACTTGTCGGCATCCAATTTGGTGACATTGAAGCTCCAGAAGGCTGGATTTACAAAGTTGACTAATAAATTAAAGCTTGCTCTTGCAAGCTTTTTTGTTTTTCGGTAAAATGAATAGCGTGAGGTGGAAAAATGAGCAAAAAAGATAAAAAAATCGAAATTCAACTTGCTGACGCCAAAGTTACCATCAATAATGCTAATGTCGATGGTTATAATTTGACTGCTGGAAAAAAAGTTATCGGTGAAATTGCTGAGCTTGATAACAAATTTGCTGTTGTCAAAAATGGAGAAGTGGAAGCGCTTTTCAAAACTTTAGAGCAAGCAATTGAAAGTATTATTGAAAATTACAACTTAAATCGCTAAAAAATAGCGAAAAGTACTTGTCAGAGAACAAAAACTATGCTAGAATAGTTTTTGTCGTAACGGAAGGGTAGCGAAGAGGCTAAACGCGGCGGACTGTAAATCCGCTCCTTCGGGTTCGGGGGTTCGAATCCCTCCCCTTCCATTTCTAAGATTTTATCTTAGAATTAATTGAACCTTATTTTTGGGGTATAGCCAAGCGGTAAGGCAAGGGACTTTGACTCCCTCATGCGTTGGTTCGAATCCAGCTACCCCAGTCAAAGGTATCGAGTTTCGGCTTGACACCGTCAAAGATAAAAGTTGTTGTCGTTGCGGGTTACCTTGAGAAATATTATTGTTGTCAAAAGCTAGCTTAAGCTAGCTTTTATTGGAGGATTTTTTAGAATGAATGAATTTGAAGATTTGCTAAACAGTGTTAGCGAAGTAAACCCTGGTGATGTTGTCACTGCGGAAGTTTTAACTGTTGATAATGATCAAGCAAACGTTGTTATCGAAGGAACAGGTGTTGAAGGTGTTCTTACACTTCGTGAATTGACTAACGATCGCGATGCTGATATTAACGATTTCGTTAAAACTGGCGACACAGTTGAAGTACTTGTTCTTCGTCAAGTAGTAGGTAAAGATACTGATACAGTTACTTTCCTTGTCTCTAAAAAACGCTTGGAAGCTCGCAAAGCTTGGGATAAACTTGTTGGTCGCGAAGGCGAAGTTGTTACTGTTAAAGGTACACGCGCTGTTAAAGGTGGTCTTTCAGTTGAATTTGAAGGACTTCGCGGATTCACCCCTGCTTCAATGATCGATACACGTTTCGTACGTAACACTGAAAAATTCGTTGGTCAAGAATTTGAAGCTAAAATCAAAGAAGTTGTTCCAGCTGAAAACCGCTTCATCCTTTCACGTCGTGAAGTTATTGAAGAAAAAGCTGCTGCAGCTCGTAAAGAAGTCTTCTCTAAACTTGAAGAAGGCGCAATCGTTAAAGGTAAGGTTGCTCGCTTGACAAGCTTCGGTGCTTTCATCGATCTTGGTGGTGTTGACGGACTTGTTCACGTAACTGAATTGTCACACGAACGCAACGTTTCACCTAAATCAGTTGTTTCTGTTGGTGAAGAAGTTGAAGTTAAAGTTCTTTCAATCGACGAAGAAGCAGGTCGTGTATCACTTTCACTTAAAGCTACAACACCTGGACCATGGGATGGTGTAGAACAAAAACTTGCTGCTCGTGATGTTGTTGAAGGTAAAGTTAAACGTTTGACTGACTTCGGTGCTTTCGTTGAAGTGTTGCCTGGTATCGATGGACTTGTTCACATCTCACAAATCTCACACAAACGTGTTGAAAATCCAAAAGATGTTCTTTCAGTAGGTCAAGAAGTTAACGTTAAAGTTCTTGAAGTTAACGCTGCTGCAGAACGTGTATCACTTTCAATCAAAGCTCTTGAAGAACGTCCAGCACAAGCTGAAAACGAAGAAAAACGTCAATCACGTCCACGTCGTCCAAAACGTGAAGCTAAGCGTGATTACGAACTTCCAGAAACTCAAACTGGATTCTCAATGGCTGACTTGTTTGGCGACATTGAATTATAATTATAAATGAGTAAAGACTTGATTTCCAAGTCTTTTCTTTTTGTTTCGATGTGGTATAATATAGTAGTTGCCACTCTTAGTGTAATGGATATCACGCAAGATTCCGGTTCTTGAAATAGGGGTTCGATTCCCTTAGAGTGGAGTATTATACCAATTAGAAAAAGCCAATAACTGGCTTTTTCTTTTTATATATGCCCATAAAAGCCGTGTTGTGAAGCTTGTAGAAGAATTTAAGGAAAGTTGTCGCAAGTTAATATTGGATGGCATTACGAGCAGTTTAAGGGCAAATAAAAGGCCTGTGATTTTCACCACAGGCACTTATAAAAGCTTATTTTAAAATAATTTGAGCTACGATTGGACTGATAATAACATAAACAATTCCGGTAACTCCGATAGCAAGTCCGCCCATCGCACCTTCAACGAGACCGTATTTTAGAGCTGTTCCAGTACCGATTGCGTGCCCTGTTCCTCCAAGGCTAAGCCCGATAGCAACAGGATCTTCGATTCGTAAGAGTTTTAAAAAAACGGGTCCAAGAACACTTGTTAAAATTCCTGTAATAACAACGACAACAAGTGTTACAGTTGTAATTCCTCCCATTTTTTCAGTGATACCAACAGCCATTGCAGTTGTTACTGATTTAGGGAATAATGAAATAGCTAGCAAATATTTAATACCAAATGTTTTCGCAACAAGAGCGGTAAAAGTCGTGTTGACAATACAAGAAGCAAGAATACCAGTTAGGATACTTCTGATGTGATGTTTCATCAAGTGGAATGAACGGTAGAGTGGAATACCAAGTGCTACTGTTGATGGAACAATCAATGTGTTAAGATAACTTCCGCCAATGTAATAATCATGGTAGGGAATCTTAGTAATCTTTAAAAAGGCAATAATAAAAAAGGTTGCCAATAGTAAAGGGGTAGTAATTGGGTGTGGAAAACGCCTAAAAATAAGCATGCCCATAAGGTATGCTAGGATTGATAGCATGATACCAAAGATTGGGTTTGTAAGAATATCAGTCATGATGACCTCCTTTATCAACATAGTCTCCCTCAAAGCGTGTTTTGATGAATTGAACAACAAAACCAATAGTAGCAATATTCAAAAAGATAGCTACAAGAATGATAATGGTGATAGGGAGCAAATAATCCTTGATGTCATTGAATCGATCCATGATTCCGACAGCCGCAGGCAAGAACAGAATGGTCATATTATTGAGCAAGAAATTTCCCACAACATCTATGTGTCTCAAACGAATTACCTTGAATTCCAGGGCAAGAAAAAGTAGCACTAACCCAATAATGCTACCAGGAACAGGTAAATTGAGTAAGTTAGAAATCGCCTCCCCAATAAATGAAAAGATGAGAATTATCATAAATTGAACGTATAACTTCATTAGTAAACTCCTTCGTTATAAGTCTACTACTATGTAAGAATTTTTCAATACTGTGAAAATGTTTACATGAAATTTTTTTGAAAAATTATAGTTGTAATGAAAAAAGAAAAAGCCGAGCTAAGCTCAGGCTTTAGTGACCTAATAGTAATTTTAGGATATTTCCTCCAAAAATCCAGATATAACTATAAGAAATAATTGAAATTGGCTTGGTTAGTAGGATAATGAAGGTGAATCGTTTCAATGAAATGCGAGATAATCCAGTTATCATCACCACGATATCGGCTGGTGAAATGGGTGATAACATGCAAATGATGAAGAAGTTTTCATAATTTTGAGTGTTAAGCTTCGCTTTGTATTTGTAAAAAGTCTTCTCATCGACAAAAAGTAGAATAAACTTGCGACCATATAGCCTAACAAGAATAAATAGAATGATACTACCAATCACAATACCCACATAGTTGTAAAAGAAGGCTAGGATTGGATCAAAAATTAAAAAGCCAGCAACTGTTGTGACACCACCTGGAATCACTGGGAAGACAACTTGAAAGATTTGCACTAAGATAAAAACTAAAGGCCCACAGACACTGTGCTGATTAACAAAATCTTTGAGTGCATTACTATCGTTTAGAATCCCTAAATGGTAGAACCAGATAACTAAAACAAACGTTCCCAGCAAGGCTAATACTCCCAGAAACTTGATCAGTCGCTGCCAAAAGGCATAGTGGTCGAACATCTTCATTTTCATAATTCTTATCATATCATAAGAATTTCTTTTTTGCTATTTTAAACATTATTTGCTATAATAACATACGTAGCTTTTGATTACTTTATAATATCTGGGGTCGTTACGGATTCGACAGGCACTATGAGATACATTCTGCGACTCATCGGCAGATGTAAAAATGCCAGTTAAATATAACTGCAAAAAATACAAATTCTTACGCTGTAGCTGCCTAAAAACCAGCTCGCGTGATCTCTACAGGATTGCTTGTGTTTTGCTAGAGGTTTCATTGATTAGCAAGCTACGTTTGATTATTGCCTAGCTAGTCAAAAAGAGATTTATAGGCTCGCTTAATCTAGGTTTGAGTTATGTATCGAGCTTAAGTTAAATCAAAGACATAACCTATGGTTGTAGACGAATGTATTGGCAGGTGTTTGGACGTGGGTTCGACTCCCACCGGCTCCATAAAAGCTTTTCATAGTTTAGCAAAGTTACGCAAAACGTTGATATATCAACGTTTTTTGTTTTTACGTTTTGCCTAGTTTTGCCTTTTAGAGAAACACAAAAAGAAACACAAAAAATTTTTTTCACTATCAGTAGTAGGAAGACTGCGAGAATGTTTTTTGTGCTTTCACCCAGACACAATTCCATATATAAAAATAGCCACCAGAATTTGGTGGCTATAATATTTATTGAATATTAATTTTGTTTTTAAGCAAGTAATGTGTTGCTAAGTAGAAGATGATACCTTCGATAAAGCACTCAATACAAGAATAGATAAAGAAATGGATAGTAAGGTCACTATTTAGTTCGTGGCTTCCGAGAATTTCAGACACTAATAAAACAATGAATGAAACGACGAAGTAGGCAACGAATGCCATAAGAGCACGTCTATTAGCAAATAATTGCCCGATTGTAATAGCTAAGTAGATGAGCAAAATTCCTGAAATAGAAGAGATTGCTAACCAAAGGAACCCAATTCCCCATTCGGCAGGAGTGAGCATTTTAGCTAATTGTGGTAGGAAGGCTAAGAAATGACCTAGGCCAAAAATCGGTATGACAAGTAAGGTCACTCCAATGGTAACCACGATTGCATTAAAGGCTGTCCAAATCAGTGAAGCAATTAATTTAGATAAAATGATTTGGTGAGTAGATACTGGCAAGGTTAAAGTAAGGTAACCTTCGCGACCAAAGATATTTTTATAAAAACGTCGCACGATGATAGCTAGTGTAGCAATCCAAGCACTGGCAACCACAACACCAAACATGATTGATAAGATGATTGGAATAAGTTGTGTGTAATGATTAGCATTGCTTGTTGCAAAGTTTTCAGCATAGTCTGTAAGTGTCTTGATGCTAAAGCCAAGGAAGATGGAAATAGCGATAATTGATGCATTAAGTGCGAAGTACCATTTACCAACAGATTTTAGTTCGTATTTTAAAAGTTTTGAAAACATAATTCCTCCCTAAGCTTTGTAAGTCTCACGGAAGAGTGAATCAATGGATTGACCGTGCTCTTCACGAATATCATCCGTATTGCCTTGCAAAATAATTTTTCCGTCCTTAAGGAAAATGATTTCATCAAGGATTGGTTCGATTTCTGAAATTAAGTGCGTTGAGATAATAACAGAAGCCTCTTCACAGTAATTATTGATGATAGTGCGTAAAATGTAGTCGCGCGCGGCTGGGTCAACACCCCCGATTGGTTCATCAAGAATATAAAGTTTCGCTTGTCGGCTCATGACCAAGATTAGCTGCACTTTTTCTTTATTCCCTTTTGATAGATTTTTGAGGATGTCATTTGGATTAAGCTCTAAATCTTCTAAAAGGTGTTCAGCTTTTTCACGAGAGAAGTCTTCGTAAAAATCTTCGAAGAAAGCAAGGGCATCCTTAATTTTCATATCTTCTCTGAGGTAAGAAGTATCTGGAAGATATGAAATGATTTTTTTAGTGTCAACTGAAGGACGGTAACCATCAATGACGATTTCTCCAGTTGTTGGGTGAAGAAGTCCATTGATTAGTTTAATTAGTGTCGTTTTTCCGCTTCCATTTGGGCCTAGTAAGCCAATAATCTTACCGGCAGGTAAACTAAGTGTCACATCGTCAACAGCTACATGTTTTTTGTATTTTTTGGTAACGTGATGTAGTTGGAGTAATTGACTCATCCTATTTTTTCTCCTTAATATACGATTCTAGTGTAGTCACAATATCGTCGATTTCAAATCCTATTTTTTGCATGTTATTAACAAATGATTGCAATTCTGCCTCAGCAACTTCGCTACGTTTTTGCATGATGAGGTCAGTGTCATCTGTAACAAAGCGGCCAGAAGTTCGTTGAGAGTAAACCATGCCTTCGCGTTCTAGTTCTGAAAAAGCGCGTTGCATTGTGTTGGGATTGACACCAGCTTCTTCAGCTAATTCGCGAACGGTTGGGAGTTGATCACCGCTTTTGATTTCTTGACTGATGATTTGCATCTTAATATGTTGTGCAATTTGAACATAAATAGGTGATTTTTCATCAAATTTCCAGGACATACGATAACCCCTTTCTATTAAAATTTAAAGAAGTCTTAATTGTATTAATTAGAAGAAGTCTTGTACTAAATAAATGGTACAAAAATAAGTTTGAAATGTCAAGGAATCAATCACTGAGACATCTAATTTCGGTTTAACCCCAAAATGCCTTCATTTTTAGTGTATAATGGATACAGAAATCAATCGGAGAAAGGAGGGCTTTTATGTTTGCCCAATTAGATACCAAGACTGTTTATTCTTTTATGGATAGCTTAATTGACTTAGAGGGCTATGTCAAAGAAGCAAAAGTATTAGGCTACCAAACCATTGGGATTATGGACAAAGATAATCTCTATGCCGCCTTTCATTTTATTACAAAAGCTAAAAGCGAAGGTCTGCGTCCTGTTTTGGGGCTTGAGTTGACGCTTAATTTACAGGAAAATCTTTCCTTAAGTGTGTACTTAATTGCGCGTGATACGACAGGTTACAAAAACTTGATGAAAGTGTCTAGTCGTCAGATGACATCTGGTATTCAGGTAGAGAATTTAAAGGATTACTTGTCAGGCTTAGTGGTTATTATCCCGGATTTTGATGGTTTGGAGAGCTTGTCGCTTCCTTTTGAGTATTATATCGGAGTGAATGTTCACTCAGAAGAAAGGGATTATGACAAACCTTTAATTCCACTTCATACAGTACGGTATTTTAATACTAATGAAGTCGAAACGCTTCACATGCTTCATGCTATTCGAGATAATATTAGCTTGAAAGATGCGTCAGCTGCACCGCAAGGACAACAGTTGATGGCTTGTGATATTTTAACACATGCTTTTGAGCAAAAATTTCCACAAGCTCTAGAAAACTTAGAAAAATTAGTCGCTGAAATTCATTATGACTTTAATAGTGAATTAAAATTACCGCGTTTTAATCGTCAAAAACCTGCTCAAGAGGAATTGATAGAATTAACTGAAGCAGGGCTTAAGGCTAAAAATCTTTGGTTGCCAGAGTACCAAGAACGCTTAGCTAAAGAACTTTCGGTCATTCACAAGATGGGATTTGATGATTACTTCCTTATCGTTTGGGATTTACTGCGTTTTGGTCGCAGTCGAGGGTATTACATGGGAATGGGACGCGGTTCTGCTGCGGGAAGTTTAGTTTCCTATGCTCTTGATATTACTGGTATTGACCCAGTGAAGAACAATCTGCTTTTTGAACGTTTCCTAAATGAAGAACGTTATAGCATGCCTGATATTGATATTGACCTCCCAGATGTTTATCGCAGTGAGTTTCTTCATTATGTCCGTAATCGTTACGGTAGTCTTCACTCGGCTCAAATTGTGACTTTTTCAACTTTTGGTGCTAAACAAGCTATTCGCGATGTTTTTAAACGTTTTGGCGCCCCAGAACACGAACTGACAAATATCACAAAGAAAATTGGTTTCAAAGATAATTTGACATCAGTTTATGAAAAAAATCTAGCTTTTCGTCAAATTATTAATGCTAAGATTGAGTACCAAAAAGCATTTGCTATTGCTAAGCGTATAGAAGGAAATCCTCGTCAGACCTCTATACACGCAGCCGGTGTTGTGATGAGCGATGACAATCTGACCGAGCATATTCCATTAAAAGCTGGGGAAGACATGATGATTACCCAGTATGATGCTGCCGCGGTTGAAGCTAATGGACTCCTCAAAATGGACTTTCTTGGTTTGCGAAACCTTACTTTTGTACAGCGCATGCAAGAAAAAGTGGCAAAAGATTATGGTATTAATATTGATGTCAAATCTATTGATCTAGAAGATCAGCAAACGCTGGCTTTATTTGCAGCAGGAAAGACAAAAGGGATTTTTCAATTTGAACAAGCTGGTGCCATTAATCTGTTAAAACGTATTAAACCACAAAAATTTGAAGATATTGTGGCAACAACAAGTTTGAACCGTCCAGGGGCTAGTGATTACACCGAGAACTTTATTAGACGTCGTTTTGGACAAGAAGCGATTGATTTAATCGATCCTTTGGTGGCAAAAATTTTGGAGCCAACCTATGGCATCATGCTTTATCAAGAGCAAGTGATGCAAATTGCACAGGTCTATGCAGGATTCACTCTAGGAAAAGCGGATTTGTTGCGTCGTGCCATGTCAAAGAAAAAGGCAGAAGACATGCAAAAAATGGAAAGCGAGTTCTTAAAAGGTGCACAGGCTCTGGGGCGACCGCTTGAAACGGCCAAAGATTTATTTTCTCGCATGGCTAAATTTGCTGGCTACGGTTTTAATAGAAGTCACGCCTTTGCTTACTCAGCATTAGCTTTTCAACTAGCTTACTTTAAGGCACACTATCCTGCAGTTTTTTATGATGTCATGTTGAATTATTCAAGTGCTGATTATATTACGGATGCTATGGAATCAGAGTTTCGCATCAAGAAAATCGACATCAATACAGTGCCCTATAACGATAAGATAGCTGATGGTCAAATTTATCTTGGCTTAAAAAATCTACGCGCACTTCCACGTGATTTATGTTACTGGATTATTGATCATCGACCATTTTCAAGTATTGAGGACTTCTTGACTAAGTTGCCTGAGAATTACCAGAAGAAGGAACTTATCACACCATTGGTTGAAGTCGGTGCTTTTGATAATTTTGAAAAAAATCGCCGCAAGATTATTGAAAATCTGGAACCTCTTTTCATATTCGTTAATGAACTAGGTAGTCTTTTTGCTGAAAATTCTTATAATTGGATTGAAGTAGAAGACTTTCCAAATACTGAAAAATATCGTCAGGAACAGGGATTACTAGGAGTAGGAATCAGTCCACACCCACTTCTTGAAATTGCCAAGAACTCATCTGTTGCTTTTACGGCTTTAGCCGATTTGCATGAAAATACTGAAGCGACTATTCTTGTTGAATTAAGTCAGATTCGTGTGATTCGAACAAAAACCAAGGGTGAGCAGATGGCTTTTCTGAATGTGACAGACACACAGAAAAAATTTGACGTCACTCTCTTTCCAGAAGTCTTCACACGTTATAAAGACGAATTGCAAGAAGGGAGATTTTATTATTTAACTGGTAAGATTCAAAATCGCAACAATCGTTTGCAGATGGTGTTAAATCATGTTCAAGAAACAAGTAGTGAACGCTTGTGGTTATTACTTCCAAATCATTTACATGATAGAGAAGTTTCAGAAATCTTGTCACAATATCCAGGAAATATTCCCGTGATTTTGCATTATCAAGATAGTAAGCAAACCTTGCAAAGTCAGAGACATTTGGTTAAAAAGGACGAAGAGCTTTTACAAGCTTTAACTCCATATACAGTGAAAGCGATTTATCAATAAAAATTTAGTAAAAATAAAATAAAGTAAAGCTTTTTACAAAGTAATGTGCTATAATAAGACCGTTAGATTAATAAAAGGAGTATTAGCAAAATGAAACGTATTGCTGTTTTGACTAGTGGCGGCGACGCTCCTGGTATGAATGCTGCTGTTCGTGCGGTTGTTCGTAAAGCAATTAAAGAAGGAATGGAAGTCTTCGGCATCAACCGTGGTTATGCTGGTATGGTCGATGGCGACATTTTCCCATTGGATGCTCAAAGTGTTTCAAACATTTTGTCACGTGGTGGTACTTTCCTTCAATCAGCTCGTTACCCTGAGTTTGCAACTCTTGAAGGACAGCTTGCTGGTATCGAACAACTTAAAAAACACGGTATCGAAGGTGTCGTTGTTATCGGTGGTGATGGTTCTTATCACGGTGCTATGCGCTTGACAGAACACGGATTCCCAGCAGTTGGTATCCCAGGTACAATCGATAACGATATCGCTGGTACAGATTACACTCTTGGGTTTGATACAGCTGTAAACACAGCTATGGAAGCTCTTGACAAAATTCGTGATACATCTTACAGTCACAAACGTACATTCGTTGTTGAAGTAATGGGACGTAACGCTGGTGATATCGCTCTTTGGGCAGGTATTGCTGCAGGTGCTGACCAAATCATTATTCCTGAAGAAGAATATGACATCAACGAAGTTGTTGCAAAAGTTAAAGATGGTTACGAAAACAAAGGTAAAGAACGTCACCTTATCGTTCTTGCTGAAGGTGTAATGCATGCTGAAAAATTTGCAGAGTTGATGAAAGAAGCTGGTGATACTAGCGACCTTCGCGCAACTAACCTTGGTCACATCCTTCGTGGTGGTGCACCATCACCTCGTGATCGTGTTCTTGCTTCTTGGATGGGTGCTCACGCTGTTGAATTGCTTCAACAAGGTCGTGGTGGACTTGCCGTTGGTATCCACAACGAAGAATTAGTAGAAAGTCCAATTCTTGGTACTAAAGAAGAAGGTGCTCTATTCTCATTGGCAGAAGATGGTAGCATTATCGTCAACATGCCACACAAAGCACGTCTTGACTTTGCTCAATTAAATCGAGACCTTGCTCATTTGTAATATAGTATTAGATTAAAAATTATTGTTATTAATAGTCGTTCATTCGGCTTAAAAATAAAGGGAGTTTCATATTATCATGAATAAACGCGTAAAAATCGTTGCAACACTTGGTCCTGCGGTTGAAATCCGTGGCGGTAAAAAATTCGGTGAAGATGGATATTGGGGTGAAAGCCTTGATGTTGAAGCATCAGCACAAGAAATCGCTCAATTGATTAAAGAAGGTGCAAACGTCTTCCGTTTCAACTTCTCACACGGTGACCACGCAGAACAAGGTGAACGTATGGCAACTGTACGTCGTGCCGAAGAAATTGCTGGACAAAAAGTTGGTTTCCTTCTTGACACTAAAGGTCCTGAAATCCGTACTGAACTTTTTGAAGGCGAAGCTAAAGAGTATTCATACAAAACTGGTGAACAAATCCGTGTTGCTACTAAACAAGGTATCAAATCAACTCGCGAAGTTATCGCTTTGAACGTTGCTGGTGCTCTTGATATCTACGATGACGTTGAAGTTGGTAAACAAATTCTTGTTGACGATGGTAAACTTGGTCTTCGTGTTGTCGCTAAAGACGATGCAACTCGTGAATTTGTTGTTGAAGTTGAAAACGATGGTATTATCGCTAAACAAAAAGGTGTAAACGTACCTTACACTAAAATCCCATTCCCAGCACTTGCTGAACGTGATAACGCTGATATCCGTTTTGGTCTTGAACAAGGTCTTAACTTCATCGCTATCTCATTCGTACGTACTGCAAAAGACGTTGAAGAAGTTCGTGCAATCTGTGAAGAAACTGGTAACGGACACGTTCGTTTGTTCGCTAAAATCGAAAACCAACAAGGTATCGATAACATCGACGAAATCATCGAAGCTGCTGATGGTATCATGATCGCTCGTGGTGACATGGGTATCGAAGTTCCATTTGAAATGGTTCCAGTTTACCAAAAAATGATCATCACTAAAGTTAACGCAGCTGGTAAAGCAGTTATCACAGCAACAAACATGCTTGAATCTATGACTGAAAAACCACGTGCAACTCGTTCAGAAGTATCTGACGTGTTCAACGCTGTTATTGATGGTACTGACGCAACAATGCTTTCAGGTGAATCTGCAAATGGTAAATACCCAGTTGAAGCAGTTCGTGCAATGGCTACAATTAATAAAAACGCTCAAGCTCTTCTTAACGAATACGGACGTCTTGATTCATCATCATTCGCTCGTACTTCTAAAACAGAAGTTGTTGCTTCTGCAGTTAAAGATGCAACAAGCTCAATGGATATCAAACTTGTAGTTGCTCTTACTGAATCTGGTAACACTGCTCGTCTTATCTCTAAATACCGTCCAGATGCTGACATCTTGGCTATAACATTTGACGAAAAAACTCAAAAATCACTTATGATTAACTGGGGTGTTATTCCAGTTGTAACTGAACAACCTGCATCAACTGATGACATGTTTGAAGTTGCTGAAAAAACTGCCCTTGAATCAGGATTGGTTCAATCAGGTGATAACATCGTTATCGTCGCTGGTGTTCCAGTTGGTTCAGGTAATACAAACACAATGCGTATCCGCACTGTAAAATAACCTAAATAATAAAAAGCCTATCATATCAAGCTTTACGGCCTGTGTGATAGGGCTTTTTTTATGGTTGTGGGGCATTTTTGGGGCAAATATTATCATTTTTTATTCTTTTATCTAGATAAAAGAAGGCTAATTTACTTACTTTGTGTCAAAAGTCACATGCCTACTTTTTTTATGTTCAGAAACATGATATAATAGAACAAAGAATAGGAGAAATTATGGTTAAGCGCGATTTTATTCGAAACATTATTTTAGTCTTAATTGCTATTTTAGCGATATTTTTGTTGAGGGTTTTTGTCTTTTCAACATTTAAAGTGCATGAGGATGCCGCTAATTCATACCTATCAAATGGTGATGTCGTAGTTGTTAATCGAAATCGAGAACCACGCTATAAAGATTTCATCGTTTACAAGAAAGATGGTATTTTTTACATTAGTCGTGTTGTCGCAACAGCTGGACAAAGTGTGACTGTAATGGATGATATTCTTTATGTTAACAACAAAGTAAAAGAAGAACCGTACATTAGCAAGATAAAATCCGAATATTTGTCAACTTCGGATACCCAACAGCCATTTACTTCTGATTTTTCTGTTAATACAGTTTCTAATGGTAAATATAACGAAGTGCCAAAAGGGTATTATCTAGTCTTAAATGATGATCGTCAGAATACTAATGATAGTCGTAGTTTTGGACTAATCAAGGAAAGTCAAATTCGTGGTGTTGTTACTTTCAAAGTTTTACCACTTAATCAATTTGGATTTATTACAACAGAGTAGTTTAGCTACTCTGTTTTTTGTTGGTTTAATTTTCCTTTTATACCAATAAAGAATTGGTATAGTATATTTTATACCAATCTTTCTGTTGACAAGATAAAAGTAAAGTTATATACTGTTTCTGTAAGGTTTTGGAAGGTCTTTATTAGACTATACCAATTCAAAAAATAAGAAAGAGATAATAGGTTTTTTCCTATTAAAGGTAAAAAAATATGTGTGGTATTGTTGGTGTTGTTGGAAACAAAAACGCAACAGACATCTTAATACAAGGTCTTGAAAAATTGGAGTACCGTGGTTACGATTCTGCAGGAATTTACGTTACTAATGGTGTTAATCAAGGTCGCTTAATTAAATCAGTTGGACGTATTGCTGATCTTCGTGCGAAAATTGGAATTGATATGGCTGGTTACACTGGTATTGGTCACACCCGTTGGGCAACTCACGGTCAACCAACTGAATTGAACGCTCACCCACATACATCTGAAACTGGACGTTTCGTCTTGGTTCACAATGGTGTTATTGAAAACTATCTACAAATTAAAGAAACATATCTTTCAAATCACCATCTTAAAGGTGAAACTGATACTGAAATCGCTGTTCATTTAGTTGGTGAATTTGTTGAACAAGGTTTGACAGTTCTTGAAGCTTTTAAAAAAGCTTTGAAAATCATTGAAGGTTCATATGCGTTTGCTTTGGTTGATGCTGAAGATCCTGATACTATTTATGTGGCTAAAAATAAATCACCTCTTTTGATTGGCTTGGGTGACGGATACAACATGGTATGTTCAGATGCTATGGCTATGATTCGCGAAACTAGCGAATTTATGGAAATCCATGACAAGGAATTGGTTGTTTTGACAAAAGATTCTGTTTCAGTTATGGATTATGATGGCAATACTATTGAACGCGATTCTTACACAGCTGAACTTGATTTATCTGATATTGGTAAAGGAACTTACCCTTACTATATGTTGAAAGAAATTGATGAACAACCAACAGTTATGCGTAAGTTAATCACTGCTTACACAGATGACAATAATCAAGTCACTGTTGATCCTGAAATTATCAAAGCTGTTCAAGAAGCAGATCGTATTTACATTTTAGCTGCTGGAACATCTTACCATGCTGGTTTTGCTTCAAAATCATTCCTTGAACAAATGACTGATACACCAGTTGAACTCGGTATTGCATCTGAATGGGGCTATAACATGCCTTTATTGAGCAAAAAACCACTTTTCATCATGATTTCACAATCAGGTGAAACCGCTGATAGTCGTCAAGTTTTGGTTAAAGCAAATCAAATGGGCATTCCTAGCTTGACTATTACAAACGTTCCAGGTTCAACATTGTCACGTGAAGCAACTTACACAATGCTTTTGCATGCAGGTCCTGAAATTGCAGTGGCTTCTACAAAAGCTTACACTGCTCAAGTTGCTACATTGGCAATTCTTGCTAAAGCAGTAGGCGATGCTAATGGCAACAAAGCAGCAGCTGATTTTGATGTTGTTCATGAACTTGCTATCGTTGCACAATCTATCGAAGCAACACTTTCTGAAAAAGACACGATTGCTGAAAAAGCAGAAGCACTTCTTAAAGAAACTCGTAATGCCTTTTACATTGGTCGTGGTTCAGATTACTATGTTGCCATGGAAGCAAGTTTGAAATTAAAAGAAATTTCATATATTCAATGTGAAGGATTTGCAGCTGGTGAATTGAAACACGGTACAATTTCATTGATTGAAGAAGGCGTGCCTGTTATCGCTCTTATCTCAAGCAATCCTGTTCTTGCATCACATACACGTGGTAATATCCAAGAAGTTGAAGCACGTGGAGCAAGTGTTCTGACAATTGTTGATGAAAGCCAAGCTCGTGAAGGTGACGATATCATCGTAACAACTGTACATCCATTCTTGTCAGCTATTGCAATGGTAGTCCCAGCACAATTGACTGCTTATTACGCAACACTTCAACGTGGTTTGGACGTTGATAAACCTCGTAACCTTGCGAAATCGGTTACTGTGGAATAATACTTGCCAAAATTTACTTTCTAAGGTAGAATGGATAATGTAACTTTTAACTTTATGACAGTAATAAAGTTATAGTTATTTTTTGATAAGGAGAAATGATGTCTTTACCAAATTGTCCAAAATGTAACTCTGAGTATGCTTACGAAGATGGATTAATGTTAGTTTGCCCAGAGTGCGCTTATGAATGGAACCCAGCTGATTCAGTTGAAGAAGATGGCTTGGTTGTTATTGATAGCAACGGAACTCGTCTTGCTGACGGTGACAGTGTTACTATCGTTAAAAACTTGAAAGTAAAAGGTGCACCAAAAGATCTTAAACAAGGAACTCGTGTTAAAAACATTCGTCTTGTTGAAGGTGACCACAATATTGATTGTAAAATCGATGGTTTCGGTGCAATGAAATTAAAATCAGAGTTTGTTAAAAAACTATAATGACATTAACGCTATGAGCTTTTCTCGTAGCGTTTTTTATATTTAAAGATATTGTTTACATAAATATAGTTATGTTATTTTAATTCATTTTTATAAGGTAAAATGATAAAATATTCTTCTTTGCTCCCCAATTGTTTGAAAATTTGATATAATACTATAATAGTAACAAATTCTTTTTAGGAGATAACATGTCATATATTTCACAAGTTCTGCCTAGCTTGTTAGATGGCGCTGCGGTAACTTTGCAAGTTTTCTGTATTGTTATTGTGCTTTCCATTCCGATTGGTGCTATCCTAGCTTTTTTGATGCAGATTAAATTTAAACCTTTGCAATGGTTGTTGACATTATATGTATGGATTATGCGTGGAACACCATTGCTATTGCAACTTATTTTCTTCTACTATGTTTTACCAAGTGTAGGAGTGGTTATGGACCGTATGCCTGCGGCAATTTTGGCATTTACCTTGAATTATGCAGCTTATTTTGCTGAAATTTTCCGTGGTGGGATTGCTGCTATTCCTAAGGGTCAATACGAAGCCGCAAAAGTTTTGAAATTAAATCAGTTGCAAACCATTCATTATATTATTTTGCCACAGGTTTTCAAGATTGTTTTACCAAGTGTTTTCAATGAAATTATCAACCTTGTCAAAGACTCTTCACTCGTTTATGTTCTTGGGGTTGGTGATTTGTTGCTTGCAAGTAAGACAGCTGCCAACCGTGATGCAACACTTGCACCGATGTTTGTGGCAGGGGCTATTTACTTGCTTATGATTGGTATTGTTACCTTGATTTCAAAACAAACTGAGAAAAAATTTGATTATTATAAATAAGAGGTGACCAGATGTTAGAATTAAAAAATATTTCCAAACAATTTGGTCAAAAGAAAATTTTTGATCATTTTAATTTAACAATTGAAGATGGTAAAATTTTGTCTCTTGTAGGACCTTCAGGTGGTGGTAAAACCACTTTACTACGCATGCTTGCTGGTCTTGAAAAAATTGATTCGGGTGAAATCATCTATAATGGTGAAGTTGTTCCGATTGATCACTTAGAGACACTTAACTTGCTTGGTTTTGTTTTCCAAGACTTTCAATTGTTCCCACATTTGTCTGTTTTAGATAATTTGATTTTGTCACCTGTTAAAACAATGGGAATGACAAAAGAAGCGGCAAAAGAAAAGGCGCTTGGTCTTCTTAAACGTCTTGGTTTGGGAGGACATGCGGATGCTTATCCTTACTCATTATCAGGTGGGCAAAAGCAACGTGTCGCCCTTGCTCGTGCGATGATGATTGATCCTCAAATCATTGGTTATGATGAACCAACGTCAGCGCTTGACCCAGAATTACGTCAAGAAGTTGAAAAATTGATTTTACAAAACCGAGAAGCTGGAATGACTCAGATTGTGGTTACCCATGATTTACAATTTGCAGAAACGATTTCAGATCACATTTTAAAAATTAATCCAAAATAACAGAAGGTCTCATTAGGTGTCTTTATGAAATTGAAAAAAGTTCTTTTAAGTGCTATGGCGCTTGTTGCGACAGTTAGTTTAGCTGCTTGCGGGTCATCGTCATCAAAAAAAGTTGCTAAGACAGACCGATGGAAAACTTATCAAAAAGATGGTAAAATTACGATTGGTTTTGATAACACTTTTGTACCAATGGGGTATGAAGATGAAGATGGCAAAAATGTTGGTTTTGACATCGATCTTGCCAATGCCGTCTTTGAACAGTATGGTATTAAAGTGAAATGGCAATCAATCAACTGGGATATGAAAGAAACTGAATTGAACAACGGTACGATTGATTTGATTTGGAATGGTTATTCTATTAGTGATGAACGTGCCGAAAAAGTTCTCTTTACAAATCCTTACATGGTTAATGAACAAGTGCTAGTCACTAAAAAATCTTCAGGAATTACAAGTTTTGCAGGGATGAAAGATAAAGTCCTCGGAGCTCAATCAGGTTCATCTGGTTACGATGCTTTCAATGCAAAACCAAAAGTTTTGAAAGATATTGTATCTGGTGGTGATGCGACACAGTATGAAACCTTCACACAAGCCCTCATTGATCTTAAAAACGATCGTATTGATGGTCTCTTGATCGATAAAGTTTACGCTAATTATTACCTTGAACAAGAAGGTGAATTAGATAACTACAATATCATAACTAGTGAGTTTGATGGTGAAGATTTTGCTGTAGGGGCTAGAAAAGCTGATAAAACATTGGTTAAGAAAATCAATCAGGCTTTCCAAAAACTTTATCAAGAAGGCAAGTTCCAAGAAATCTCAAACAAATGGTTTGGTGATGACGTGGCAACTGATGCCGTTAAAAAATAAATTAAAAGAGTTCGAAGTAGTGAAACTTAGAACTTTTTTAGTTTTCATTTTTTTCTTGATTATCAATAGAATAGTGCTATAATATTAGATAGTTAACCAGTTAATTAAAATAACTGATTAATTCTAAGCATCTAACAAACCAGGAGTATTAATCCTGGTTTTGCGGTTAATCTTGATAATTTGTTGTTTGTGGAGTGATTTGGTGGAAGACAAGGAACCAATTTTCCTTGCGCCGCCAGATACTTGTATGAGTCATATTATCGAGCTTGTAAGTGATAAGTTTTGTTTTTTGACTGATAGATGTCATTTCAAAAGCTTCGATATTGCTCATGTAGTGTTTTTCTCGAGCAGTCATTTCAGATTTGGTATAGGAATGACCGTCAACATCGATAAGGTAGAAGTCATCTGAGATAAGGTTTTCATAATCTGGAATCTTAGCGAGAATGGTTTTTTCGGCTTTATAAAGCTTTTTGTAGACATTATCCCAAATCTCATCTTCAGGGATTGCTCCTGGTTCAACGTGAACATCAGTATCGTAAACAGAGAAATCTTTACGAAGAATTTCTTCGATTTGTTCAGTGACTTCGTGGCTTTCGTAAACTGATAGGTCAGGATTCATCTCAACAACAATATCAAGATAAATGTTGCTTCCATATGAGCGACCACGTTGGGATTTTACATTTGACACTTTTGGTAATTTGAGAATGGCCTCTTTGTATTTTTGAAGTTCTTTTTGGTCAAAGCCATCTGAAAGACTAAAGGCACTTTCGATAAAAATATCATAGGCTGTTTTCAAAATGAAGTAAGTAATAACGATGGCGGCCAATCTATCAATGATGACTAAGTTAAATGAAGCTGCGAGGATGGCTACAGAAGTACCGATAGAAGTGATAGCATCAGAAAGGTTATCTTTTGATGCGGCTAAGAGTGCGCTTGATTTGACACGTTGTGAGAGGCGTTTATTGTGAAGGTAAACACCATACATAATCGCTGCAGAGATGACTCCGACAATGGCACCTTCAGGATTAAGAGGTGTCATGCTACCTGAGATGATTTTTTCAATGGTTTGAAAGAGAACTTTAAATCCAATGTAGAACATGATGAAAGAAGTGATCAAACTTGATAAGTCTTCCATTTTCCAATGACCAAAGCGGTGATCTTCATCGGCTGGTTTGCTCGCCAAATGTAGTCCAATTAAAAGCACAACATTTCCGAGAATATCAGACAAGTTGTTAAAACCATCAGCGATTAATGATGATGAATTCAAAAAATAACCAGTGATTAGCTTCAATAAGGTGATGACCATGTAGGCAATAATACTAACAATGGGCCCTCGTTTTGCTAAGCGTAGGTTTTCTTCTGGTGTTGACATAAGAAATGCCTCCTTTGTTCAAATGAGGTTATAAATGTATCAGTAGATTATGTTAAATTTGAGCTATCTTTTATTATATCACTAAAACGCCTCTTTTGGCACAGAAATCCCGTTAATAAGCGTTTTCTTTAAGGGGAAAAATAAGAGATTAGGATAATCCCTAATCTCTTATTTTTTAATGTGTATCGAAATAGTGTTTTGTTTCTTTGATAATAATTGGTGAAAGGGCTAGTAAGGCAATCAAGTTTGGAATTGCCATTAAACCGTTAACGATATCAGCGATAACCCAGATAGTTTCAAGGCTAATGTAACCGCCAAGAGCGACCATAGCGATGAAAATGATACGGTAAACTGGAATAGCTTTGACACCAAATAGGAATTCAAAACAACGTTCTCCGTAATATCCCCAACCAATAATTGTGGTAAAGGCAAAGAGAATTAAACTGAATGTCAAAGCATAGACACCAAAGTTTCCAAAGACACTAGAGAATGCTGATTGTGTCAAAGTTGCTCCGTTAAGATTGCTTGACCAACCATCAGTAACAATAATTGAAAGTCCTGTTAGGGTACAAATAATGATGGTATCAATGAAAGTACCAGTCATAGAAACAAGACCTTGTTCAACAGGTTCGTCAGTTTTCGCAGCAGCAGCAGCGATTGGTGCAGAACCAAGCCCAGATTCATTTGAGAAGATACCACGTGCGATACCAGCTTGGATAGCTGTGATAACAGTTGCTCCAGCAAAACCACCAGTTGCTGCTTTTCCAGTAAAGGCTGATTTAATAACCAAAGCAATACTTGGAAGAATTTGGTTAGAATGGAAAGCAAGAATTGTAATTGTTACTAGAATATAAATGATTGCCATAAAAGGAACAATTTTTTCAGCAACTTTTGAAATTGATTGAATACCACCGAAGATGATAATGCTGACAAGGACAGCCAAGACAATACTGATGATTTTTGGTGACCAGCCAACAGTGTTGCTAAGTGAATCAGTGATTGAGTTAACTTGTGTGAAAGTCCCTGAACCAAACAAGGCAACCATTACCCCAAAAATTGAGAAGGCAATGGCCAAAGGTTTCCAACGTTTTCCCATCCCATTAACAATGTAGTGCATTGGACCACCAGAAATTTCACCATTTGCATCTGTTGTACGGTATTTGATGGCTAAAACACCTTCAGCATATTTTGTAGCCATTCCAAAGAATGCGGCCATCCACATCCAAAGAAGTGCCCCTGGACCACCAAGTTTGATGGCAGTTGCGACACCGACAATATTCCCAGTACCGACAGTTGCTGCAAGAGCAGTAGCTAGTGCAGCAAAACTTGAAATATCCCCTTTACCTTTTGCTTCAGATTTAAAGATCAGTTTTAAGGCCTTTGGGAGGCGGAAAACTTGCAATAATCCTAAGCGAGAAGAGAAATAAATTCCTGTTCCAACAAGAAGAACAAGAAGAGGTGGTCCCCAGACTAGACTGTCTAAAGACGATAGAAAATTATACATAATTAAACTCCTAAGTCAGTCATAGTACTGTAATCATTGGTTAAAGGGTAAATCATCAAGTGACTCTTTATCTTTTAGCCATTAAATCAGTACTACTTATTAAAATATATTTCCCATTTTCAGAAAAAATAGAATAATTTCAACTAATTAATTATATAGAGAGAAAGGGCTTTTGTCAAATTTTCTTCTATAGGATGAATGAAAAATGAGTAGTTTTCATACTTGATTTCATTTTTTGAAAAGATTTTTCCTCTAAGGTGAGGAAATAGTTTTATTATCATGTGATAGTATTGTTTTTTAAGATAATAGTGATAGAAAACGCTTACATTTCAAGATATACTACAATAGTAAACTAAAGTATGAGGTGAGAAAATATGACAAAACAATTTCCAAAAGATTTTTTATGGGGTGGTGCAACAGCTGCCAATCAATTTGAAGGGGCGTGGAATGTTGATGGACGCGGACCTGCTACCTCAGATACGTCACGTGCAGTAGCGCCAGAAGAGAGAAAATCAATGGGAAGTGAATTCAACAGCCCAATGACTCGTGCTAAATTGGATGCTGCTTTAAATGACACAGAAAGTTTATATCCGAAACGTTGGGGTTCAGATTTTTATCACCATTACAAAGAAGATATTGCTCTTTATGCGGAAATGGGCTTTAAGACTTTCCGTATGTCAATTGCCTGGTCACGTATTTTTCCAAATGGTGATGATGCCACTCCAAATGAAGCAGGGCTAGCCTTTTATGACAAAGTTTTTAATGAGCTTAATAAATATGGCATCGAACCCCTTGTGACATTGTCACATTATGAATTTCCAATTCATCTAATCACAGAATATGGCGGTTGGAAAAATCGTAAAGTGATTGATTTCTTTGTGCGTTATGGTGGTGAATCCACCGCTCAGGTTTATGAGCGCATGGAGCGTACTATTCGTGAGGTTTTGGAAGCTAGCAAAGAAGATGAGACTTTGTTGTTTGTCAGCCACGGTGGAGCTATTATGCAGTTTTATTTGCATGCTACGAAAAATCCGCCGGCTCCTAAAAAACGTCCAGCAAACTGTGCGATTTTCAAAATAACTTATGATGGAAAAGAAATGTGTGTTCAATCGATTTATAATCCAAGCATGCAAGAATATGTCTTTGAGCGGGATTGAAATGATAACGGCAGGCAAAGCAGCAGACTTTTCGACATTTTAATAAAATTTGCTATAATGGGAATAACTTTATTAAGGAGAATTTATTCCCCATGAAATTTGAGAAAAAACTGGTCTATTATATAGTTCTTGCTTTTGTGATATGTTACGCAATTAAGGCATATTGGGATACGGGAACATCACTTGTGGCGACGGTGATTAAAGCTAGTCAGCCATTTCTGATTGGAGCTGGTATTGCTTATATCGTAAATATCGTCATGAGTCTTTATGAGATGATTTTCACACGTCTGATTAAAAATAAATACCTTTTGAAGGTAAAACGGGCTGTCTCAATGATTTCGGCTTATTTAACCTTTATCTTGTTGATTAGTTGGCTCTTTTCAATTGTTCTACCAGATTTGATTGCTAGTATCAATTCACTATTGAAAATCGATACTAGTGGTATTGCGAACTTCATCAAAGAAGTTAATGACAATAAAGTTGTCAAAGATGTTTTGGCATATTTTGGAACATCATCAGATGTGACGACGACATTGTCAGATTACAGTCAACAGATTTTGAATCAAGTTCTGTCAGTTTTGACAAGCATTTTAACGTCAGTAAGTACCATTGCCTCAACGCTTCTGAATGTCTTTATTAGTTTGGTCTTTTCAATTTATGTGCTAGCTAGCAAAGAACAACTATCTCGTCAATTTAATCTGTTAATTGATTCTTATCTTGGAAAATACGCTAAGACTGTCCACTATGTTTTAGATATTTTACACCAGAGATTCCATGGTTTCTTTGTCGGACAGACCCTGGAAGCGATGATTCTTGGTAGTTTAACAGCTGGAGGTATGCTTTTGTTGCATTTGCCTTATGCAGCAACTATCGGGATACTGGTGGCCTTCACGGCTTTAATCCCAGTTGTAGGAGCTTATATTGGTTTGACAATTGGATTTATTCTGATCGCAACTCAGTCAGTCTCTCAAGCTATTTTCTTCGTGATTTATCTTGTCGTTCTTCAGCAATTTGAAGGAAATCTTATTTACCCGCGCGTGGTTGGTGGCTCAATCGGATTACCTGGTATGTGGGTATTGATGGCTATTACCATTGGCGCAGCGCTTTGGGGCGTTTTAGGAATGCTAGTAGCTGTACCTTTAGCAGCTAGTCTTTATCAGATTATCAAGGACAATGTCGCTAAACGCCAAGAAAATCGTTTAGAATAGCGAATTAAAGAAAAAAATACCTCTAACTTACGAATAAATAAGTGGAGGTATTTTTATGTATGCAATAGAAATGAAAGCAGATGCCATGTTGCCACGCGAACGATTGAGAGATTTAGGTGCCGAGCAATTAAGCAATCAAGAATTATTGTCCATTTTATTACGAACAGGTACCAAGACAAGACCAGTTTTAGAAGTAGCTAATGATATTTTAAAACACATCGATACACTTGCTGACTTTCAGCATTTATCCTTACAAGAATTGCAAAAAATTAAAGGAATTGGCTATGTCAAATCTATTGAAATCAAAGCAATGATTGAACTGGCAAAGCGCATTAGCAAAGCAGAATATGTCCAAAAAGAGCGTATCATGAGTAGTGAACGTTTGGCTAGAAAGATGATGTTAGAGTTGAGCGATCAGAAGCAGGAGCATTTGGTGGCGATTTATTTGGATACTCAGAATCGCATTATCGAACAACGGACGATTTTTATTGGTTCGGTTCGTCGTTCAATAGCAGAACCTCGTGAGATTTTGTACTATGCTTGTAAAAACATGGCAACTTCAGTGATTATTATTCACAATCATCCGTCAGGTTCACCAGCACCGAGTGAAAATGACCTACGATTTACCGAGAAAATGAAACGATCTTGCGATGATATTGGCATAGTCTGTTTAGATCACATTATAGTAGGCAAATACCAATATTATAGTTTTAGGGAAGAAACAGATGTACTGTAAAACTAAAAAAGCCTGAAGGGAAAACTCTCAGGCAAGAAAAAGTATTCTAATACTAAATAAACTCAGCTAAGCAAAAAGCAGTTGGATTGCAGTTTGTTATTGATTTGATTGACTCATGAAATAAAGAAGTGTCTGTAATTCACTCGTTAAGTCAACGTATTGGACGATGACACCTTTTGGAACATTAAGATGGACGGGAGCAAAACTTAAAATACCACGAATACCAGCTTCAACCAAGATATCAGCAACTTCTTGAGCTTTATTACTCGGAACGGTTAAAATAGCAGTTTCGATACCAGCTTCTTGTGCGTGCTCCTTAAGTGATGAGATACCATAAACTGGAATACCATCTGATGTTTTATGCCCAACAATTTCATTATCGTCTGTATCAAAAGCCATAGCAATTTGCATCTTGTTACGATCATGGAAACGGTAGTGAAGTAATGCTCGACCGATATTACCACATCCGACCAATAAAACATTTGTCGTTGAATGGTCATTTAGGATATCAGCGAAGAAGTTCATTAATTTTTTGACGTCATAGCCGAAGCCGCGTCTTCCTAGCTCACCAAAATAGGAAAAATCTCGGCGAACAGTTGCAGAATCAATTCCCATAGCATCTGCAATTTGTTTTGAACTTGCTTTTTCGACATTATCTGTATTAAAACGTTTGAAAATACGATAATACAGCGAAAGTCGCTTAGCCGTTGCTTTAGGAATAGATTTCTCAGTAGTCACAATACCATCTCCCTTTTACTTGTTACATCTATTGTAACAAAAACTTTGTGAAAATAAAGACAAATTTTACAAAATAGAGTAAAAAAACAACTCCAAAGCTAATAAGAAGTAGCTTGGGAGTTGTTTTTATTGATTAAGCTTCTTTTTTAGTGAAAATATCACGTTCAACGAGGCTGTCCATCAAGAAATAGAATTTTTCTTGGAGGATTTTATTATCTTCAGATTTGAAGATATTAACGAAACGAAGCCCTGATTTGTCAGTGATGCTTAGTTTGAAGCCTGTCAAATCTTTGTTGATAGTGATTTTTAGTGGGAATCCATCACCTGAATTAGGGACTTTTTCCAATAAACGCGTTAATTCGTAATTACCGATACGGTTTTGCGTAAAGGTTGTGTCACGAAGTGTATATTTTTTAATATTATCGCTAATAGCATAGCTGTAAAGACAGTCTTTTAAAGTGATTTCTTTTTCAAATGCCATCCTATTTTCCTACAATTCCTATTAATTTTTTAGCGAGTTCTTGAACTTCTTCGATAGTGTTAAGTTCTGATAAGCTAACGCGGATTGATTCTGCCAAACGTGGTGAATCTTCACCATATAGGCTTGCCAAGACGTGACTTGGATCGACAGTACCAGCAGTACATGCAGAACCAGTTGAAACAGCGATACCAGCTAAATCAAGGCTAGTTAGTAGAATACCGTTGTTTTGATTTGGAAAACCAATGTTGAGCACGTGAGGTATTTTGTTTTGGCTACCGTTGATGTAATAGTCTAAGCCAGAAATAGCATCAAGGAAGGTTTGACGTAGTTCTTGGACGTGTTTGTAATTAGCATCTTTGTTAGCAACAGCATCTGATAGGGCTTTTGCCATACCAGCAATACCAATCATATTTTCAGTGCTAGCTCTGCGTTTTTCTTCTTGTTCCCCACCATGGAGTAAATTATCAAAGTGTTGTGGTGTTGAGTAAAGAATACCCACACCTTTTGGTCCGTGGAATTTATGAGCTGAAGCTGAAAGGAAATCAGCTTTAATCTCTTCAGGATAAACATCAATTTTCCCGATTGCTTGAACAGCATCAACGTGGAAAGCAGCTTGATGGTCTGAGAGAAGTTCGCCAATTTCTTTAACGGGAAGAAGATCACCTGTTTCGTTGTTTGCAAACATTGTGCTGACTAAAATCGTATCATCGCGAAGAGCGTCAGCCACTTGTTTAGCAGAAACATGACCATCTTCAGGTTTTAGGTAAGTGACTTCAAAACCAAAACGTTTTTCCAAATACTCCATTGTATGAAGAACAGAGTGGTGTTCGATAGAAGTGGTAATGATGTGTTTACCTTTTTCTTGGTTAGCAAGAGCATAGCCTTTGATAGCAGTGTTGTTGCTTTCAGTAGCACCAGATGTAAAGATAATGCGGCGTGGGTCAGTTTTTAAAGCTGAGGCAATGGTCTGGCGGTAAGAACGCAAACGCTGGTTAGCGTGACGTCCAATCCCATGAATACTTGATGGGTTACCAAAATCGTTAACCATAATTTCTGTCATTGCATCAATAACAGAAGGTGTGAGAGGGGTAGTTGCAGCATTATCGAGATATATCATATAGTAAATTAATCCTTTTTAGCGTTATATGAGAATAATGGGCTGAGCGGAGTTTTTTCGTGGATACGAATAATCGCGTCAGCAATCAATTTGCTTGCTGAAAGGTATTTAATGTTCTTAGGCAAGCGTTCTTTAGTAGCAACTGAGTCAGTTACTAAGATTTCTTTAATAGGAGCAGCATCAAGGCTTTCTGCAGCAGCTCCAGCAAATAGACCGTGACTAGCAACGGCATAAATTTCAGTAGCGCCATCGCGTTCAACGATTTTAGCTGCCTCAGCAAATGTTTTACCAGTGTTCAAAATGTCATCGATAAGGATTGCTTTTTTTCCAGCAACATCACCGATAATGTAGCCTTCTTCACGGTGTGCATCATCTTCAGCGTAGTCGATGATAGCGATTGGTGAATCAAGGGTTTGAGCCAAGCTACGAGCACGTTTGATACCAGAGTTTTTAGGGCTGACAACAACAACGTCTTCACCTTTCAAACCAAGGTCGCAGTAGTATTGAGCAAACAATGGAACAGTAAAGAGGTTATCAACTGGGACATCAAAGAAACCTTGTACTTGAACAGCGTGAAGGTCAAGAGTCAAAAGACGGTCAACACCAGCTTTAACAAGCATGTTTGCTACAAGTTTAGCTGTGATTGGTTCACGTGATGCAGCGATACGGTCTTGACGTGAGTATCCGAAGTAAGGGATAACGACATTGACAGTGTTGGCGCTGGCACGTTTACAAGCGTCTACCATAATCAAGAGTTCCCAAAGGTTGTCATTAACAGGGTAGCTAGTTGATTGGATGATGTAGATATCATCACCACGAACTGTTTCTTCGATGTTAATCATGATTTCGCCGTCTGAAAACTTGCGTGTTGACACTTTTCTAAGAGGGACTCCAACTTCGTTCGCAATTTTTTGTGCAATCTCTACGTTAGAAGAAAGAGAAAAAAGCTTGAATTGTTTGTCGGCGTAATGTTCTGCCATGATATAAATAAACTCCTTTAAAATTAATACTTATATTTTACCAAAAAAACTGAAATAATTCAGCATTTTCTAAGGAAAAAGCGCCTTTTAATTTCGCTTAAGGGTTGCGCTAAAGCGAGCAACTTTGCTTTTAGCATACTTGAAATCAATGTCATGCTGAGCTAAGAAGTTGTCAAAATCTTTTTTGCCTTTTTCAGCATTTTCAACTTCTAGTTCAAGTTCATAGTCTTTAATATCAGCATATTGATTGCTATCAAGAGCCATAAGACCAATATCTGTCATTGTTTCGCGGCGTGTTGTCGTCAGACTACCAAAATTTTTAAGGCTTGATAGTTTAACACCATTTTCTTCGATAAGTTTCAAAAAATCAACTTCTGGAAATTGACCTGACTTGATGATTTCTTTGGCATCAGCCACACTCAAATCATAGTTGTATTCCAAATTACCAACTTCTTTTGGAATTTTCAATGTGATTTCTGCGCGATTTGGCAATGTCCGAATGCGAAGAGACATGCGATGTGCTTTCATGTCAAAATTATCTGAATCGAAGTAGTAATTCGTTTGCGTTACGGGTGTAACGTGTGAAAGTTGACTGTTAAGACGATTGAATTCGTCTTTAGTGAGTAATGTTTTGTACTCAATTTCAAGGTGTGTCATAAAATAATTTTCCTTTTTTCCTCAATTAGAAATATGGTATAATAGGTTTGTTATATTAATTCTATACAAAAGTCAATTTTTTGACAAGGATTGGTTATGTCTGCGTGACAAGCCCATCCCATTAGGAAGGAAATGTGATGGACTGGGAGAAATTTTTAGATCCTTACATACAAACTGTTGGTGAATTGAAGATTAAATTGCGCGGAATCCGCAAGCAATTTCGTAAACAAAATCGACATTCACCGATTGAGTTTGTGACTGGTCGTGTAAAATCGGTCGAAAGTATCAAGGAAAAAATGGTGCTACGCGGGATTAAACCAGAGAACATTGAACAAGATTTGCAAGATATTGCTGGTCTTCGTATTATGGTTCAATTTGTTGATGACGTTGATGAAGTTTTGGCACTTTTACGTAGTCGACATGATATGAAAATCGTGCAGGAACGTGATTATATCACGCATATGAAATCCAGTGGTTATCGTTCATACCATGTTATTGTGGAATATCCTGTTGATACCATTGATGGTCAAAAAACAGTTCTAGCTGAGATTCAAATTAGGACTTTAGCGATGAACTTCTGGGCAACGATTGAACATTCATTGAATTATAAATATAAAGGCGAGTTTCCTGATGAAATTAAAAAACGTTTGGAAACAACAGCAAAAATTGCCCTTGAGTTGGATGAGGAGATGCGAAAAATTCGCGAGGATATTAGGGAAGCACAGCTTTTATTTGATCCCGAAAGTCGGAAATTAAGTGATGGTGTAGGAAATAGTGATGACACAGACGAATATTACAGATAAAGTAACACGTGTTGCTATCGTAGCAAACGGGAAATATCAGAGTAGACGAGTTGCCTCAAAGCTTTTTGCGGCATTCAAGGAAGATAAAGGATTCTATTTGTCTAAAAAAGATCCAGATATTGTCATTTCCATTGGTGGTGATGGCATGCTGTTGTCTGCTTTTCACACGTATGAAAAGATCCTTGATAAAGTCCGCTTTGTGGGAATTCATACCGGTCATCTGGGGTTTTACACCGATTACCGAGATTTTGAAGTAGAAAAGTTAATTGAGAATTTGCGAGCTGATAAGGGGTGTAAGGCATCTTATCCAGTTTTGCGAGCTAAAATCACTTTAGATGATGGTCGTGTGGTGAAAGCGCGCGCCCTTAACGAAGTAGCCATCAAACGTATTGAGAAAACAATGGTTGCTGACGTTGTCATTGATAAAGTGAAGTTAGAACGTTTCCGTGGTGATGGTATTTCGGTATCGACACCGACAGGAAGCACAGCTTACAATAAATCTTTAGGCGGAGCTATTTTGCACCCAACGATGGAAGCGATGCAGTTGACAGAGATTTCTAGTCTTAACAACCGTGTTTATCGCACCCTTGGGTCATCTGTGATTGTGCCGAAAAAAGATAAAATTGAAATCATTCCTAAACGCCAAGGCGTTTATACAGTGTCAATCGATAACAAAACCATGCATTATAAAAATGTGTCTAAAATTGAATATTGTATTGACAATAAAAAAATTGGTTTTGTGGCAACACCCTTCCATACAAGTTTCTGGGAGCGCGTGAGAGATGCCTTTATAGGAGAAGTAGATTCGTGAGATTTGAATTTATTGCGGACCGACGAACAAAAGTAAAAACCTTTTTAAAGGGACATGATGTTTCAAAAGGCTTATTAGCCAAAGTGAAATTTAAAGGTGGAAATATTTGGGTAAATGGCGTTGAGCAAAATGCCGTTTATTTATTGGATGTGGGAGATGTGGTTACGATTGAAATTCCTGATGAACAGGAACATGAAACCCTTATGCCAGTCAAACATGACCTTGATATTGCCTATGAAGATGATCACTTTTTGATTTTCAATAAACCCCATGGTTATGCTAGTATTCCAAGTGTTTTGCACTCAAATACCATCGCTAATTTTGTCAAATATTACTACATGGAGCAAAATTATCCTAACAAGCAAGTTCACATCGTAACTCGACTTGATAAGGATACAAGCGGCTTGATGCTCTTTGCCAAACACGGCTATGCCCATGCTCGACTTGATAAACAACTACAAAGTAAGACCATTGAAAAACGTTATTATGCCTTGGTTTCTGGTCAAGGTGAACTAGAAGATGAGGGAGAAATCATTGCGCCGATTGCTCGAGATGAAGATAGTATTATCACACGTCGCGTGCATCCGTCTGGAAAATACGCTCACACAAGTTATCGCGTTGTGGAACGCTTTGGCGATGTGGCTTTGGTAGATATTCGACTTCACACAGGACGAACTCACCAAATTCGTGTGCATTTTGCTCACATTGGTTTCCCACTTTTGGGAGATGATTTGTATGGTGGTCGCATGGATCTTGGCATTACGCGACAAGCGCTGCATTGCCATTATTTACGTTTTGTAGACCCTTATACAAATAAAGAGATTATTCAAAGTGCAAACTTGACAGATGACTTTGATAGCGTTATCATGAAGCTACAACAAAAATAGATGGAAGGTTAATTTTTATGGGAATTCGATCTTTATTTGGTAGCTTAAGGGAAAAAATTGTTGGTAAAAACCTCAAAATTGTTTTTCCTGAAGGAAATGATGAACGTGTTCTTCGTGCAGCCGCTCGTTTAAAATTTGAAGGTTTAATTGAACCAATTATTTTAGGAGAAGCTACGGAAGTTCGAGAATTACTGGCTAAATTCGGTTTTGCTGATCAAAACTATGTGATTATTAACCCGCAAACTTATGATAAGTTTGATGAGATGAAGGAAGCCTTTCTTGAAATCCGAAAAGGTAAAGCAAGTCCTGAAGATGCTGATCGTCTATTGAAAGACATTAATTATTTTGGTGTCATGTTGGTCAAACTTGGTTTGGCTGATGGTATGGTTTCTGGTGCGATTCATTCAACAGCAGATACTGTTCGCCCAGCTCTTCAAATCATCAAAACAAAACCGGGCATTTCCAGAACATCAGGTGTTTTCTTGATGAACCGTGAAAGCACTGATCAACGTTTTATGTTCGCGGATTGTGCTATCAATATTGATCCGAATGCTCAAGAATTATCTGAAATTGCTTTAAACACTGCTGAAACGGCAAGAATTTTTGACATTGATCCAAAGATTGCCATGCTTAGCTTTTCAACAAAAGGAAGTGCCAAAGCACCTCAATCTGAAAAAGTTCGTGAAGCCACTCAACTGGCTAAGGGACGTCAGCCTGAATTGGCTATCGATGGTGAATTGCAATTTGATGCCGCTTTTGTTCCAAGTACAGCAGAAGTAAAAGCACCAGATAGTGATGTCGCTGGACAAGCAAACGTCTTTATCTTCCCAGACCTTCAATCAGGAAACATTGGTTACAAGATTGCTCAACGTCTTGGTATGTTTGAGGCAATCGGTCCAATTCTTCAAGGATTGAACAAACCAGTCAATGATTTATCACGTGGTTCAAGTCCAGAAGATATTTATAAATTAGCTATTATCACAGCAGCTCAGGCTGTTGATGACATGAACGAATAATAAGAAAGAATCAGTTGGCTGATAACCAACTGACTTCCTTATATCCAGAAGAGTATAGAAAGAGAGTAACATGACAAAAATTGCATTAGTAACAGGCGCTTCGGCAGGATTTGGAAAAGCTATTGTTAAGAAATTAGTAGCAGATGGTTATCAAGTTATTGCCAGTGCTCGTCGTTTGGAAAAATTGCAGAGCTTACAAGCAGAACTAGGTAGTGATAAGGTTTATCCTTTACAAATGGATGTTTCTGAGCCAAAACTCATTGATCAAGCTTTAGCAAGTTTACCAGAAACTTGGCAACACATTGACCTTTTAGTTAATAATGCTGGTTTGGCACTTGGCTTACACAAGGCATATGAGGCCGATTTTACTGACTGGATGACCATGATTAATACCAATATCGTAGGCCTTGTTTATCTGACACGCCAAATCTTACCAGACATGGTTAAGCATAATTCAGGGATGATTATTAACCTTGGGTCAACGGCAGGAACTATTCCATACCCAGGTGCCAATGTTTACGGTGCATCAAAAGCCTTTGTCAAACAATTCTCGCTAAATTTGCGTGCTGATCTTGCTGGGACAAAGATTCGTGTGACGAATATCGAACCAGGGCTTTGCGAAGGAACAGAGTTCTCAAATGTTCGCTTCAAAGGTGACGATGAACGTACTGAGAAACTTTACGAAGGAGCGCACGCCATTACGCCAGAAGATATCGCAAACACCGTTTCTTGGGTGGCTAGTCAGCCAGAGCATGTTAATTTTAACCGTATTGAAATGATGCCAGTGTCTCAAACATACGGTGCGCAGCCTGTTTACCGTGATTAAGAATAAACAAAAGAGCCTTTGGGCTCTTTTTTAATCAACGAAAATAGGATTGGTGCTAGAAGGTCCAGAAGTGACATCAGACCAGCCAACGATTGCTTGACCAGATTCATTTAAGTAACTTGTCAGAACAGGCTTTAAGTCTTGGATAAAAGTAATAATACCCATAAGTTCACCAGAATCATCCTTAACCGCTTGATATGTTTGAAATAAGATGCGGTCAAATGATTCGGTAGGAATTTGAAAATGAAGGGCTTGTTCTGGTGCTTGCTCAAGGCTGGTCCAAACCCATTGTGGTAATTTATTTTCTTCGGGTTCAGAGAAAAAAGAGCCGTCTGAACGATTATTGCTATAAATCAGTTTTAAATTTTTATCATAAAAACTAGCTCGGTAAGGAAGATGAGCCAGTAAGTCTTTTACATTTTCCATGGTTTTAGGATAGCGATTTTGTATCAGAAATGCAAGCAAGCTGTCTGAAAGCTGTCAGCTGGAAAAAAAGCAGAGGAAAGTATCAGTTTTTCGTAAGATATAACTATTGTTTTCAAACTTTTCTTAGTAAAATAGTGGCATTAAAAACGAAGAGGACAGTGCTGTGAGTAAAATTATTTTTTTAGATGTTGATGGAACCTTGGTAGATTATCACAATCGTATTCCAGAATCTGCTGCGATCGCAATTCGACAAGCGCGTGCTAATGGGCATAAAGTCTTTGTCTGTACGGGACGTAGTCGTGCAGAAATGCAACCTGAATTATGGAAGATTGGGCTTGATGGCATGATTGGGGGCAATGGTTCATATGTCGAATACAATGAAGAAGTTATCATGCACCAGATGATTTCAAAAGAAGATTCGAGAGCAATTGTTGATTGGCTGCATGAGCGTGAATTAGAATTCTATTTGGAATCTAATAATGGCTTGTTTGCTTCAGAAAACTTTAAAGAAGCCGCACGTCCTTTTTTAGCTTTTGTCGCAAGCCAGGCTCGCTTAATAAAATTTATGTCAATAACTCCTTTGCAATCGTATTACAAAAAAGTCTAGGGGATTAAACTTAAGTCAAACTGAAAAAAACTGAAATAAAACTTAAAAATTGTGGAAATGCTACCACCAAATATCGTCCGTAAAAACCGAACGATATAAAAATATAAAATAAAAATAATTGACATAAAACGAATGAAGTTGTAAAATGATAATGGAAGGGTAAGGTTTTACCTAGCGATGCTTTATTAAGTCAATGCTTAATAGAGTTATAGGAAGGTAATTTTTTAATGAAAGAGTCAATGTGTTTTTGAGCTACTCTGACAGAGAAAGGGTGACCTCTTTAGATTTTCCTTTGACCTTGTCTGATTGTTCACTGACACAGAGACCACGGAGAAATTGATATGTATAACGAAATGCCTGTCTTTGATTATGAAGATATTCAACTCATTCCTAACAAATGTATCATTAAAAGCCGTTCGGAAGCTGATACGCATGTAACACTTGGTGATTATACCTTTAAATTGCCAGTTGTTCCTGCTAATATGCAGACGATTATCGATGAAGATATCGCTGAAAAGCTTGCTAAAAATGGTTACTTTTACATTATGCATCGTTTTGACGAAGCTTCTCGAAAAACTTTTGTCAAACGCATGCATGACCAAGGCTTGATTGCTTCAATCTCAGTAGGTGTTAAAGATTATGAGTACGACTTTGTCTCAAGCTTAAAAGATGATGCGCCGGAATTCATTACCATTGATATCGCTCATGGACATTCTGATAGTGTCATTGAGATGATTAAGCACATTAAAAAAGAATTGCCAGATACTTTTGTTATCGCTGGTAATGTTGGAACACCTGAGGCTGTTCGTGAGTTGGAAAATGCAGGTGCTGACGCCACAAAAGTTGGGATTGGTCCTGGTAAAGTTTGTATCACAAAAGTGAAAACTGGTTTTGGAACAGGCGGCTGGCAATTAGCAGCACTACGTTGGTGCGCAAAAGCAGCTCGTAAACCAATTATCGCTGATGGTGGTATTCGTACTCACGGTGACATTGCCAAATCTATTCGTTTTGGTGCGACAATGGTTATGATTGGTTCTCTCTTTGCTGGACACTTAGAAAGCCCAGGAAAATTGGTAGAAGTAGATGGAAAACAATATAAAGAATACTACGGTTCTGCTTCTGAGTACCAAAAAGGAGAACACAAAAACGTTGAAGGTAAGAAAATCTTACTCCCTGTCAAAGGACATCTAAAAGACACACTTGTTGAAATGCAAGAAGACCTTCAAAGCTCAATTTCATACGCTGGTGGTCGTGATTTGCATGCCTTGACACGTGTTGATTATGTTATCGTTAAAAATTCAATCTGGAATGGTGATTCAATTTAGAACAGGAAAGTTGTCATCATTTTCAGAATATTACTTCTTTAATAATAGGACCAATGTCATCTTGAAATCCAATCTTAAAATGATACAATAGTTCTATCATTAATGTGATGGTTAAAATTCAATATTACTTATTTATGCTACGAATAGGCGTAGCGTTTCTACAAGACACCGCAATGTCTAACAATAAGTCAATTCTCAGTTGCTGTCTGAGAAAACATTTTTGCATACCTGTAAAAATGTGACCGAGTTTTGCAAGAGGTGTTTACAATTCGTAAACGCCTCTTTTTATACAATCTGTCTTTGTTTAATGACGCTTGAAAAGTTTCATAGTAAGTTGTTTGTTTTAACAATCCGATTTTAAAAATTTTCAAAAGGAGAATCCATGAAATTATTGGAAGATCGTATCTTAAATAATGGTAATATTTTGGGTGAGAATATCTTGAAAGTAGATAGCTTTCTTACTCATCAAGTTGACTATGAACTCATGCAAGAAATTGGTAAAGTTCTTGCGGAAGCTTATAAAGACGCTGGTATCACAAAAGTAGTTACAATTGAAGCATCTGGTATTGCACCAGCTTTATATACGGCACAAGCCATGAACGTTCCAATGATTTTCGCTAAAAAAGCTAAAAATATCACAATGACAGAAGGTATTTTAACAGCAGAAGTTTATTCATTTACTAAGCGCGTGACAAGCACAGTATCAATCGCAAGTAAATTCTTGTCAGAAGACGACACTGTTCTTATCGTTGATGATTTCTTGGCAAATGGGCAAGCTGCTAAAGGGCTACTTGAAATTATTGGTCAAGCAGGTGCAAAAGTTGCTGGTATCGGTATTGTGATTGAAAAATCTTTCCAAACTGGTCGTAGATTACTTGAAGAAACAGGTGTAACTGTAACATCTCTAGCTCGAATCAAAGAATTTAAAGATGGTCAAGTTGTCTTTATGGAGGCTGATGCATAATATGGAAATGAATGAACAAAAACACTCACAAGCCGCTATTTTAGGTTTGCAACATTTACTTGCCATGTATGCAGGGTCAATCTTGGTTCCTATCATGATTGCCAGCGCCCTCAACTATTCAGCTGAACAATTAACTTACCTCATTTCAACTGATATTTTCATGTGTGGGGTTGCTACATTCTTGCAATTGCAGTTACGTAAGCACTTTGGTGTCGGACTTCCAGTTGTTCTTGGTTGTGCCTTCCAATCTGTTGCACCGTTATCAATCATTGGGGCTAAACAAGGTTCTGGTTACATGTTTGGTGCTTTGATTATCTCTGGTATTTATGTGATTTTGATTTCTGGCATTTTCTCAAAAATTGCTGATTTCTTCCCACCGGTTGTCACAGGTTCAGTTATCACAACTATTGGTTTGACTTTGATTCCAGTTGCTATCGGTAACATGGGTGATAACTCAGACAAACCAACAGCACAATCATTGATTTTGGCTCTTGTAACCATTGCGATTGTTCTTGCGGTTAATATTTTTGCTAAAGGATTCATTAAATCAATTGCCATTTTGATTGGTTTGATTGGTGGAACGATTGTGGCTGCCTTTATGGGCTTGGTTGATACATCAGTAGTCGCTAACGCACCGCTTGTTCACATTCCACAACCATTCTACTTTGGCGCACCAAAATTTGAAATCACATCAATCATTATGATGTGTATCATTGCAACGGTTTCTATGGTTGAATCAACAGGTGTATATTTGGCACTTTCTGATTTAACAGGTGAAAAACTTGATAGCAAACGTCTTCGTAACGGTTACCGTGCAGAAGGTGCAGCCGTTCTTCTTGGAGGTATTTTCAATACTTTCCCATATACTGGATTCTCACAAAATGTTGGTTTGGTTCGTATTTCAGGAATCAAAACACGTCGTCCAATTTACTATACAGCCTTGTTCCTTGTGATTCTTGGGCTTCTTCCAAAATTCGGTGCAATGGCACAAATGATTCCAAGTCCAGTTCTTGGTGGTGCTATGATTGTACTTTTCGGTATGGTTGCTCTGCAAGGGATTCAAATGCTCAATCAAGTTGATTTCCAAAATAACGAATACAACTTCATCATTGCTGCGGTTTCAATCGCTTGTGGAGTTGGTTTTAACGGAACAAATCTCTTTGTTAGCCTTCCAAATACAGTTCAAATGTTCTTAACAAATGGTATTGTTATTGCTGCATTATTTGCTGTTGTTCTTAATTTGATTTTAAACGGAAAACCAAAAAAATAAGCGTTTCGACATAAATAAACACATCTAGAATTTTTCCTAGATGTGTTTTGTTTTTATCGTAAGAGTTGAAAGTTGGAGCGTAAGCCATTTGTCAAGGCTAAGCGATTATCTTTAGTGATGAGAATGCCTTCGATACGCGGAGTAGCTTGAATAGTTGCCAGAGCTTGCATGACAGGAAGACCAAAGAGTCTTGTGGTCCAGATTTCACAATCAACAGACAACTCAGAAAGGATGGTAAGACTTGCCATTTCAGTGTCAATTGGATAGCCTGTTTTTTGGTCAAAAATATGGTGATATTCTTTGTTTCCGACTTTTAGGCGACGTTCATAAATGCCTGAGGTGACGACAGATTGATTTTTGAGAGTCAAAATCCCGATATGCTTGCCTCTTGGTTTTTGAGGATTTTGAATGCCAATTCGCCAGATGCCTTTATCGTTTCTTGGATTATCGCCGTAAACAAGGACATTTCCACCAAGGTTAATCATGGCGGAAGTGACTTTTTCTGATTTTAAATAATCCATGATTTTATCAGCAATATAACCTTTAGCAAGAGCACCAAGGTCGATTTTCATGCCTTTTTGGCTTAGAAAGACACTTTGTTTAGTCGCATCTAAAATGATATTTTCTGGTTTAGATAAGGCTAGCGCTTTTTGAATTTTTTGAGGACTAGGAACTCTAGCGTCGTCAAAACCAATGCGCCAGCTTTGTACCAAAGGACCAATAGCGATATTGAGGTTGCTAGGAGTTGCTAAGCTATGCTTTTTACCAATCGCAATTAAATCAAATAAATCTGGGTGAACAGTGACAGGAGCGATGCTAGAGTTGTCGTTGATGACCATGAGCTCAGAGTCAGCATCGTTAGCACTAAAGCGATTTTTATAAAATGTAAGCAGACGACAAACTTCGGAGATGTGCTCTTTGGGGGTGTCAGAATCGATTAAGATATCAATAGTAGTTCCCATCATCTGGATACTATGACTAAGTTGCATGCTTTTCCTCCTGAAAGTTTCTTAGTTTTAGCATAATGTTTTCTGGTTAAAAAAGCAATTTTTAAGCCAGTAAAAAAGCTTAAGACAATCGGCTCAAGCTTAGTTGCTATGAAAAATTAGTTTCTCTTTTTCATTTCGCCGTGTGGGTAGTAAGTACCTTCTGGCATGTCATTGATGAAAACGTGGATTGCTTCTTTTGGAGCTTTAGCAATACGTGAAACAACTTCAGTTACTTCGCGAGCAAGCTCAACTTTTTGTTCTTGTGTACGACCTTCAAACAAATCGATTTTTACGAATGGCATATGAGTCTCCCTTTTAATCATTTAACAGTAACATTGTAGCATATTTTGCAGGAAAATTCAGGAAATTTTTAGAAAACTTCCAATCAAGACTGAATTCTCTTTTGTGCTAACGCACTGTGTTTTAAACAAGCTTACTTGAAAAGTTTTAAAATGTCTGACAAGCCAAAAGTTGTTTTGTGATAGACTTTATTGTAAGCAGCTTTTTTAGGATTTTTAATCCAACCTGAGCCTTTCTTCCCATATCCTGAAATAATAGCTTTTTTAGCTTGTCTTTTCCATTTAGCAGTAGTACGAGCTTTCAAACTCTTCTTTAAAGTTGGTTTTCTAAATCCAACTTTCATAGTTTAACCTCTTGGTATTAAAAAATTATTTTCTCCTATAAGATACTTTAATCTGCTTACTTCGTCAATAAGGTTTTGGGCTGTTTGATTGGAGATTTTTTTGGACAATACATTTTGGTAATATAATCGTGATTCTTTTAATAAAGTGTCATCAAATTTACTTGACTTGCTGTGTTATAATTTTTAGTGAGCATTAACAACTTAACTGCACAAGGAGTGGCGTTTTAGTCGCTCTTTAGTGCGTTGATTTGTTATTCAATAGTGTTGGTTACCGATATTACATTTTGTGATAAAAGTTAAAGCAAAATTTGCTTTAGCTTTTTTTGTTGGTCAAATACTTAGTCTGGTGGGATGTAGACGTTTTTGTCTGGTTAATTTGCTTATCCTACTTGTTTATCCATGAGCGATTTTATGGTAGAATAGAAGAATATTAGTAGAAGGTAGGATTGTCACTTTTGGCTCAACTCTATTATAAATATGGAACCATGAATTCTGGTAAGACCATTGAAATTTTAAAAGTTGCTCATAACTATGAAGAACAAGGCAAACCAGTTGTCATTATGACTTCGGCACTTGATACGCGTGATGGTTATGGTGTTGTTTCAAGCCGTATCGGTATGCGTCGCAAGGCGATTGCTATTACGGAAGAAATGGACATTTTTGCTTTTATTCAAGAATTGCCAGAAAAACCATACTGCGTTTTAATTGATGAATGTCAATTTTTAACGAAAAAGCATGTCTATGATTTGGCGCGTGTTGTTGATGATTTGGACGTTCCTGTGATGGCTTTTGGGTTAAAAAATGATTTTCAAAACGAATTGTTCGAAGGCTCCAAATATCTACTGTTATTAGCAGATAAAATTGATGAGATTAAAACCATTTGTCAGTTTTGTTCTAAAAAAGCAACTATGGTCTTGCGAACTGAAAATGGCAAGCCTGTTTACGAAGGAAATCAAATTCAAATCGGTGGCAACGAAACTTATATCCCCGTTTGCCGTAAACATTATTTTAACCCAATGATTTCCAAAGAAAAATAAGAAAATGAATTTGCAAAAGAGAGGTTAATCGAAAACAAATGAACATTTATGATCAGCTACAAGCGGTTGAGGACCGTTACGAAGAATTAGGCGAATTGCTATCTGACCCTGATGTCGTTAGCGATACAAAACGCTTTATGGCTTTGTCTAAGGAAGAAGCGAGCACACGTGAAACCGTAACTGTTTACCGCGAATACAAACAAATTCTTCAAAACATCGAAGATGCCGAAGAAATGATTAAAGACGCTGGTGGCGATCCTGAACTTGAAGAAATGGCGAAAGAGGAACTCAAAGACTCAAAAGCAGCAAAAGAAGATTACGAAGAAAAACTTAAAATTCTTCTTTTACCAAAAGACCCTAACGATGATAAGAACATCATCTTGGAAATTCGCGGTGCCGCTGGTGGTGATGAAGCAGCCCTCTTTGCTGGCGACCTTCTTCAAATGTATCAAAAATATGCTGAAAGCCAAGGTTGGAAATTTGATGTCATGGAAGCTTCTTACAACGGTGTCGGTGGCATCAAAGAAGTTATTGTCATGGTATCTGGTCAATCTGTTTACTCTAAGTTGAAATACGAATCAGGTGCTCACCGTGTTCAACGTGTCCCTGTCACAGAGAGCCAAGGCCGTGTCCACACATCAACAGCGACAGTTCTTGTTATGCCTGAAGTTGAAGAAGTAGAATATGAAATCGATCCAAAAGATTTGCGTGTGGACATTTATCATGCATCAGGTGCTGGTGGACAAAACGTCAATAAAGTTGCGACAGCTGTTCGTATGGTTCACATTCCAACTGGTATTAAAGTTGAAATGCAAGAAGAACGTACGCAACAGAAAAACCGTGACAAAGCCATGAAAATTATTCGTGCGCGTGTTGCTGACCACTTTGCCCAAATTGCTCAAAATGAACAAGATGCTGAACGTAAATCAACAATCGGTACAGGTGACCGTTCAGAACGTATCCGTACTTATAATTTCCCACAAAACCGTGTCACAGACCACCGTATTGGTTTAACATTGCAAAAATTAGATACGATTTTGTCAGGAAAACTAGACGAAGTTATCGATGCCCTTATTCTTTTTGACCAAACTAAGAAATTAGAAGAGTTAAATCAATAATGAATTACGCTGAAACAATCAGCCAACTAGAAAAACAATTACAAGCAATCGGCGAGGACCCAGAAAATCTCACTTACGTTTTCCGTGAATTAAAAGGTTGGACCTTGCTTGATTTCATCTTACATCAGAACCAAGCTATCCCCGAAAAAGACCAAATGTTACTTGAGCAAATCATGGCTCAGTTGACAGAACATCGCTCTCCTCAGTACATCACTGGGAAAGCTTATTTTCGTGATTTAGAGCTTGCGGTTGATGAGCGTGTCTTGATTCCGAGACCTGAAACGGAAGAATTGGTTGATTTGGTTTTGAAGGAAAATAGCAAAGCTGATTTACGTGTTTTAGATATTGGAACAGGCAGCGGAGCTATTGCCATTTCACTCAAGTCTGCGCGACCTGACTGGCAAGTTACAGCCTCAGATATCTCGCAAGGTGCTCTGCAATTGGCAGAAGAAAACAGTAAGCTCAACCAAGTGTCGCTTGATTTTGTGGAATCAGATGTTTTCGGTCAGATTACAGGGACTTTTGATGTGATTATTTCAAACCCACCTTACATTGCTTATGGTGATAAGGATGAAGTTGGGATGAATGTTCTTGCTTCTGAACCTCACTTGGCACTTTTTGCGGATGAGGATGGCTTTGCCATTTACCGTCAAATTATCGAAGGTGCTGGTGAGCATTTATCAGAAAATGGTAAACTTTATTTTGAAATTGGCTATAAGCAAGGAGATGGTTTGCGTGCTTTGCTTAGCAAACATTTCCCACAAAAACGTATCCGTGTCTTAGAAGACATATTTGGTAAAGATAGAAAGGTCGTGATGGATAATGACTAATTTGGAAGAAATACTTCAAACGGGTGGTGCGGTGATCTTGCCGACAGAAACAGTTTATGGACTTTTTGCACAAGCCATGAATGAAGAAGCAGTTGAACATGTTTATCGCTTAAAATGTCGTCCTAAAGACAAAGCCATGAATCTTAATGTGGCAGATTACGAGACGATTTTAGCTTTTTCAAAAAATCAGCCAACTTATCTAAAAAAACTCTATGATGCTTTTTTACCTGGACCGTTAACAATTATTTTACAGGCAAATGACCGCGTGCCAGCTTGGATCAATTCTGGCTTATCAACAATTGGTTTTAGAATTCCAAAACACCCGCAGACTTTGGCTCTTATTAAAGAGACTGGTCCTCTCATTGGACCATCAGCTAATATTTCTGGTCAAGAAAGTGGTAAAGTTTTTGCCCAAATCCAGAAGCAGTTTGACAATTCAGTCGAAGGGTTTGCCGATGATTCTTCCATCACTGGTGTTGACTCGACAATTTTGGATTTGTCTGGTGATTTTGCACGTATTTTACGTCAGGGAGCTATTACAAAAGAAGATTTGTTGGCGCGTGTCCCTGAGTTGACGTTTGCAAAAGATTAGATTTGGAATTTATTTGATACTGTTTCGGCTTTTACAATCGAGAGAAGATTGTGACTTGATCTTATCAAAAGGAGATAAGGATATGATTTTTGACAAGGAAAACTACGAAGCATTTGACACCGAACTTTGGCAAGCTATCCATACGGAAGAAGTTCGTCAACAAAATAACATTGAACTCATTGCCTCTGAAAATGTTGTTTCTAAAGCTGTTATGGCAGCTCAAGGAACAGTACTGACAAATAAATATGCCGAAGGTTATCCTGGCAAACGTTATTATGGCGGTACTGATTATGTGGACGTGGTTGAAAATTTGGCTATCGAACGTGCCAAAGAATTGTTTGGTGCTAAGTTTGCCAATGTTCAACCGCATTCAGGAAGTCAAGCTAATGCCGCAGCATACATGGCTTTAATCCAACCAGGTGATACTGTCCTTGGAATGGATTTATCTGCAGGAGGTCACTTGACTCACGGTGCATCAGTCAGCTTTTCAGGAAAAACATATCATTTTATCTCTTATTCAGTTGACCCTGTCACAGAACGTATCGATTATGATAAATTGGCAGATTTGGCTAAAGAAGTCAAACCAAAATTAATCGTTGCTGGGGCGTCAGCTTATTCACGTATTATTGATTTTCCGAGATTTCGCGAGATTGCTGACAGCGTTGGTGCTTATCTAATAGTTGATATGGCCCACATTGCTGGTCTTGTGGCATCTGGTCATCACCCAAGTCCAGTCCCATATGCTCATGTGACAACGACAACTACTCACAAAACCCTTCGTGGCCCTCGTGGCGGACTCATTTTGACGAATGATGAAGCTATTGCTAAGAAAATTAATTCTGCGGTCTTTCCGGGTCTTCAAGGTGGTCCATTAATGCATGTGATTGCTGGAAAAGCTGTCGCTCTAAAAGAAGCGCTGGATCCAGCTTTCAAAGAATACGGTGAACAGGTGATTAAAAATGCAGCTGCTATGGCTGATGTCTTTAATCAACACTCTGATTTTCGTGTCATTTCAGGCGGTACAGACAACCACGTCTTTTTGGTTGACGTGACTAAAGTGGTTGAAAATGGAAAATTGGCACAAAATATTCTTGAGTCTGTTAACATTACGCTCAATAAAAATTCAATTCCATTTGAAACCCTGTCACCGTTTAAGACATCTGGTATCCGTATTGGCTCACCTGCCATTACCAGTCGTGGAATGGGTGAGAAAGAATCACGCCTTATTGCTGAATTGATTGTAAAAGCTCTTGAAAACTATCAAAACGAAACTATTTTAGAGGAGGTTCGTCGTGAGGTTAAAGCATTGACAGATGCTTTCCCACTTTATTAACGAACAGCTGAACACTTTTAAGTGTTCAGACAGACTTAACCATGATTAATTTGTATATTAAACGCATTGTTATTCATCAATTTACGCCAAATGATACGGAATTGATTTTGTCAGATCAGTTATTGACGATTACGCCACGTATTGATGAGTATTTTCGTAAAAAATTAAGCAAAGTTTTCTCAGATGAAGCCAAACGTGGAACGTTCTCAGAAGACAATGTCTTTCTTAGTTATTTGAGTGATGATTTGATGGAATCATCCGTTAAAATCGCTCAGCTTTGGAAAGAAGAGTTTGTCATTTCTGATAATCAAAAGACAAATGATTTGGTTTTCATCCAATTTGATAAAGACGGTGTTGAGCATTTTGCTTTCCTTCGTGTGGCGTTAAGAGAAAATTTCACGCATATCTCAAGTGACAGTGAAAGTCCGATTAAAATCACACAAAATAATTACCCATCTGCGGCTCAGACACCAGATGAAGCCTTGGTGATTAATCGTGTTAACCATCATTATTATTTGATTGAAAAACGCATTAAGCACAATGGTAGCTTTGCTAACTATTTCTCAGAGAATCTCTTGCAAGTTCAGCCTGAACAGTCGGTCAAAAAATCGATTAAAATGGTGGAACAAGCTGCTCAGAAAATTGCTGAAAACTTCCAACAAGATGATTTTGCTTTCCAATCAAAAATGAAAGCAGCCATTCACAAAAACTTGGAAGAAGAGCAAGAATTATCACCTGAAAAACTGGCAGATCAACTCTTTGACAATAATTTAACAGCTCGTTTAACCTTTGTTGATGAGTTGAAAGAGAGCATTCCAGAGCCTATTCAGGTGTCGGATATTGACCACTCGCGTCAAACGAAAAAATTAGAGAATCAAAAATTGTCACTGTCAAATGGTATTCAATTGATTGTTCCTAATAATGTTTATGAGGATGCTGAGTCGGTTGAATTTATTCAAAATTCAAATGGAACCTATTCCATCTTGATTAAAAATATAGAGGATATTCAAAATAAATAATGTTTAAGTTCTTAAAGCGCCTGATTGTACTGGCATTTGTCATTTTCTGTGGCTACCAAGTTTACGTTACTCATGAAAATGTTCATAATGTATTGCAGTATAAAAGCATGGTCAAAGAGATTTTAGACGATAATGACACCACAGCCAACGTTGAGTTGGTCTTGGCAATGATTTACACAGAAACAAAGGGAAATGATGGCGACGTTATGCAATCTAGCGAAAGTTCAGACGGCGTTGCTAATTCCATCACTGATAGTAAAACGAGTATTCGCCAAGGGGTCACAGTCCTTTCAGAAAATCTTTCTTTAGCCCATGAGGCAGGAGTAGATGTTTGGACAGCTGTTCAAGCTTATAACTTTGGAACATCTTATATTGATTATGTTGCAAGGCACGGTAGTAAAAATACAATTACTTTAGCTAAAACTTATTCACGCGATGTAGTAGCTCCAAGTCTTGGTAACACGACTGGTGAATCTTATTTTTACTATCATCCTCTGGCTTTGATTTCAGGTGGACAGCTATATCGAAATGGTGGTAATATTTACTACTCGCGTGAGGTTCATTTTAATTTATATTTGATTGAATTAATGAGCTTAGTTTAAAATAGTAAGGTTTAGAGTTTAATATCTCTATTAAAAAAGAGAAATATGAAATATTTAAGTCGTTATTTCAAAGGGTACCTTAAAGAGACTGTCTTAGGTCCCCTTTTCAAATTGTTTGAAGCATCTTTTGAATTATTAGTTCCTATTATCATTGCGCGAATCGTTGATACGATTATTCCAAGCAATAACAAGATGAATCTTGTTTTGATGGTTGAACTTTTGTTCCTATTCGCTGTTGTCGGTGTCATTGTGGCGATTACCGCACAATACTTTTCTTCAAAAGCCGCAGTTGGCTATACGCGTCAGCTGACCAAGGATTTGTTTAAAAAAATCATGGGCTTGAGTAAGGAAGACCGTGATAAACTGACAACTTCAAGTTTGGTAACACGCTTAACCAGCGATACTTACCAAATCCAAACAGGAATTAACCAATTCTTGCGTCTTTTCTTACGCGCACCGATTATTGTCTTTGGTGCTATCATCATGGCTTTTAATATCAGCTCTAAGATGACTATCGACTTTTTGGTCATGGTTGCCATTTTATTTGTGATTGTCTTTACTATGTCACATCTTTTGAATCCGATTTATGCTAGCATTCGTCGTGCAACAGATAAGATTGTTAACATGACACGTCAGCAGTTGGAAGGGGTTCGTGTTATTCGAGCTTTTGGTCAAGTGGACAAAGAAGAAAGAGAATTTGCGGCTGCTAACCAAAACTACACTGATTTACAGTTAAAAGCAGGACGTCTTTCAAGTTTAGTCACACCATTAACATACCTTGTGGTTAATAGCACTTTGGTTCTTGTCATTTGGCAAGGAAATATCCAAATCGGTAAAGGTCTTCTTTCTCAAGGAATGTTGATTGCCTTGGTTAACTACCTTTTGCAAATTTTGACTGAATTGCTTAAGATGACAATGCTTGTAACCTCTCTTAACCAATCATTTATCAGTGCTAAACGTATCACAGAAGTTTTTGAAAAAGAGTCTGAAGACTTGTCGACTGAGCTTGAAGAAATGACATCTGATTTTGCGGTTAGCGTGAGTGATATGAGCTTCACTTATCCAACAGCAGCAGAACCATCACTATCACACATTGATTTTCAACTAAATCCAGGTGACTTTTTAGGAGTTATTGGGGGAATTGGTTCAGGGAAATCAACCTTAGTTGAACTCCTTGCACATCTCTACACACCTCAGGAAGGTCGCTTAGCCATTTTCCAAAATCAAAAATCGCCTAAAACCTTAGGTGAGTGGCGCTCATGTGTCAATGTGGTGCCGCAAAAAGCCGAGCTTTTCCAAGGTACGATTCGTTCTAACTTAACTCTAGGAATGAAGGGTGATGTGAGCGATGAGACGCTTTGGAAAGCTTTGGATATTGCACAAGCGAGTGATTTTGTTTCTGAAAAAGAAGGACAGTTAGATGCGACAGTTGAAGCCTTTGGCCGTAATTTCTCTGGAGGACAACGTCAACGTTTGACGATTGCGCGTGCTATTGTTCAAAAAGCTCCGCTTCTTATTTTGGATGATTCTACATCAGCCCTTGATTACTTGACAGAATCAAAATTATTGACTGCTATTCATGAGCAATTGAGTGATACAACTTTGATTTTGATTTCACAACGTACTAATAGTTTGAAGGCTGCTGATAAGATTTTGCTTTTGGATAAGGGACATCAACTAGGATTTGCTAGTCACGATGAATTGCTTGCAACTAATGAGCTTTACCGAGACATCCATTACTCACAATACCAAAAAGGAAAGGAGGACTAGAAGATGAAAGCTAGAAAACAATCTGATACAAGCCGTCGTTTGTTTAAAGAACTTCTTTCTCAAAAAGGACTTGTGATTGGAGCGACTCTTGGAACAATTGCCCAAGTTGCTCTAACAGTTTACCTTCCTGTCCTAATTGGTAATGCAGTTGACGTGGTGTTATCACCAAAATCATTGCCCTTGATTATCCCGATTATCACGAAAATGGCAATTGTCATTGGTCTAAATACTTTGGTTCAGTGGTTGAATCCATTGATTTACAATCGTTTGACCTTTGGTTATATCTATGATCTTCGTCAAAGAGTTATGGCAAAATTGAACCAAATGTCGATTTCTTATTTGGATAAGAAAAGCTCTGGTGATTTGGTCAGTCGTGTCACAACTGACGTTGAGCAATTAAGTAATGGTCTCTTGATGGTCTTCAACCAATTTTTCATTGGGGTTTTGACCATCATCATTACAATCGTGACAATGGCTGACATTGATTTATTGATGCTTGGTTTGGTGCTTATTTTGACACCTTTATCTCTTTTCTTAGCACGCTTTATTGCTAATAAGAGCTATCATTTGTATCAAAAACAAACTAAATCTCGTGGTCGCCAAACTCAATACATTGAAGAGATGATTCGTCAAGAAAGTCTTTTGCATGTCTTTAATGCGCAAGAAGCAGCGATTGAAACTTTCACAGAAATCAATGATACTTATGCGGACTATTCACAAGGTGCCATTTTCTATTCATCAACGGTTAACCCATCAACACGCTTTATCAATAGTTTGATTTACGCTTTGCTTGCAGGTGTCGGGGCTCTCCGTATCATGTCAGGTGCCTTTACTGTTGGTCAGTTGACAACTTTCTTGAATTACGTCACTCAATATACCAAACCATTTAATGATATTTCATCAGTCTTGTCTGAATTGCAAGGTGCCATTGCCTGTGCGGAACGTCTTTACGATATTTTAGATGAAGAATACGAGCCACTTCCAGTAAAGGCACAGCTTGATGCTGATAAGATTCAAGGACAAATTGAATTTAAAGATGTGTCATTTGGTTACACACCACAGAAAACTTTGATTAATCATTTGAATCTCTCAATCCCTGCCGCTTCTAAAGTTGCTATCGTTGGGCCGACTGGTGCTGGTAAATCAACTTTGATTAATCTTTTGATGCGTTTTTATGAAGTCGATAGCGGAGCTATTTATCTAGATGGTGTATCAATGGCTGATTACTCAGTTGAAGAGCTCCGCCAACAAATTGGCATGGTACTTCAAGAAACATGGTTAAAAGTCGGTACCATTCATGATAACATCGCTTATGGTAATCCAGAGGCTACTCGTGAAGAAGTGATTGCAGCAGCAAAAGCAGCCAACGCAGATTTCTTCATTCGTCAATTGCCAAATGGTTATGACACTTACTTGTCTGATGCGGGAGCGTCATTGTCACAAGGTCAACGTCAGCTTTTGACTATTGCTCGTATTTTTGTCAAATTACCAAAAATCTTGATTTTGGATGAAGCAACTTCGTCAATTGATACGCGTACTGAAATTCTTGTCCAAGAAGCCTTTGAAAAATTAATGAAAGGTCGTACAAGTTTCATCATCGCTCACCGCTTATCAACGATTCAATCAGCTGATTGTATTTTGGTAATGGTTGATGGTGATATCGTAGAATACGGTACTCATGACGAGCTAATGACAAAACAAGGCGTTTATTATCAAATGCAAACAGTACAAGCTGGATAGGCCATTTTTGTTACATAAATATAAATATGCAAAAAGTGATTAGAAATATTTTCTAATCGCTTTTTTAGATCATTATGGCTCATTGTCAACTGTAGTGGGTGACTTATAGCTAAGCACGAGAGGAGACGA
>ERZ1031719.39-NODE-39-length-71914-cov-22.475055_pt1 | contig 71914 bp, 59 predicted proteins | sample MGYA00516702_ERZ1031719 | MGnify/ENA primary metagenome ERZ1031719 (study PRJEB33719, sample SAMN04261227) | wastewater metagenome | biome: rural village; feature: human; material: feces | host: Homo sapiens | place: El Salvador | collected 2013-01-07 ...
GGGAATTGAAATATCAACCATCTAAACACACACAAAGTATGATTAATTACAGCATCGCAGGAGAAGAGAAATAGAAAGAAAAAAGCGAAAAAAAGAATGTTTTTACTTAAACCTTTGTGGATTGTATGCGTCTACTTCATAAAGTATAGGACATATAGTATAGGATGTTCAGACATTCATCGCAAATAGAAATTATAAACTTTTAATATTGTGGCTTATGAAAAGAATGATAAGAATGATAAGAATTTTGATGATTGTCATTTGCTGCATGTTAACATGCAATATGGCAGCAAATGCAGGCAATGACAAGCCTATCGCCGTTAATGCTCTCCCGATAAAGGCTCAGACCTTACTCAGCAACCATTTCAACAATCAGAAGGTGATACTTGCTACCATTGAGACGGGAGTTATCAGCAAGAGCTATGATGTGGTTCTGCAGAACGGAACCAAGCTGGAATTTGATAAAAAAGGAAATCTTACTGAGATTGACTGCAAGCAGGGAAAAGTGCCAGCCAAGCTGATTCCGCAGGCCATCAGAAACTACCTGAAGGAGAATTATCCAGCGCAAGCGGTAAAGAAGATTGAAATGAACAAGAATGAATACGAAGTGGAATTGGCAAATGGGTTGGATTTAACCTTCAACAAGCATTTTCAGGTAATCGACATCGATTGATAAGACAACTCGACGCCATGGTCTATGTAGGCGTTACGGTTCGCCTGTTCAACAAGCATCTTGCATGGTTCGATCGCCTACTCAACTATCGCCCAGGTTGCCGCAGATATGTTTATGGTCTTGCCCGATATATAAGAAGACAGATGTAAGTTTTTTGATGTGGTCGTGTTTAAGCACTCATCACAATTCAGGGATTATAAAATTTGAATTTGTAGCTTATACCCCACCAACCTTCCGATTTCAGCATGAATGAAGATTCGGATAGTTGATGGGGCTTTTTTGAGTCCGAGAAAGAATATCACTTTTTTACCTCTTCCAAACAGTCATTTACTGCCAACTAAAACGAAAGTTAAAACAGATAAATCTTGTTAAACAAATCATTTTTTACTACTTATGTTCATACCTTTGCACCCAAATTTATAATCAAAAAGGGAAATTTTATGTTCTAATAAGGATAATACAAAGGATCATTCCTTCAATTAAAAAGGTTCATTCCTTAATTGAAAGGATCATACATTAATTAACAAGAGAAAAATATGAGAGAAAAAACAGAAAGTTCAGTAGCCTGCAACCATCACAAAGTAGGCTTCTTAGGGCTGCTCGTCACATTAGGCATTGTGTTCGGAGACATCGGAACATCACCCCTCTATGTAATGAAGGCCATCCTCCATACAGGCGAAACCATCAACGAAAGTACTATTCTGGGCGCATTGTCCTGTATCATCTGGACACTCACCCTTCAGACCACCATCAAATACGTATGCGTGGCACTGCGTGCCGACAACAATGGCGAGGGAGGCATCCTTGCCCTCTACGCCCTGCTGCGCCGACTCAAGAGCAAGTGGATTTACATTCTTGCCATCATTGGCGCAAGCACCCTGCTGGCAGACGGAATCATCACCCCTGCCATCACGGTGACCACGGCCATCGAAGGACTCGAGAGCATCAGTCCACACCTACCAGTCATTCCCATCACTCTTGCCATCATCACCATCATCTTCTTCGTGCAGCGTTTTGGTACAGAGAGCATAGGCAAATCGTTTGGCGTCTTCATGCTGCTATGGTTCCTGCTGCTGGGTGTGGTGGGAGCATTCAGCATCACGTCTTACCCATTGATACTGAAGGCTTTCAACCCCTATTACGCAGCCATACTGCTGGCAAGATCTCCTGAATGGTTCTTGATTCTGGGTGCCGTATTTCTCTGTACCACCGGTGCAGAGGCTCTCTACTCCGACCTGGGTCATTGCGGCAGAAAGAACATCGCCATCAGTTGGGGATTTGTAAAAACCATGCTCATTCTCAACTATCTGGGTCAGGGAGCATGGGTGCTGAACCATATCCAGACTGCCTCCTCCGTGAATCCGTTCTTTTCCATCATGCCGCAGAGCATGCTGTTCTTCGCCATCATCATGGCCACAGGTGCTGCAATCGTTGCGAGTCAGGCACTCATCAGCGGAACCTTCTCCATTTTGAGCGAAGCCATGAACCTTCACTTCTGGCCACGCATGCGAATTAAGCACCCTACCCATGTTAAGGGGCAACTCTATATCCCGATGATCAACCTCGCTATGTACATCGGTGTGGTGCTCATCATCCTGCTCTTCCGCGACTCCTCACACATGGAAGCAGCCTACGGACTTGCCATTACCATCACCATGCTGATGACCACCCTGCTGCTCGGTTTCTACCTGCACAGCAAGGGCGTGGCACGGGTCTTCACCCTGCTGTTTATGGGCGCATACTGCACCATCGAAGCCATCTTCCTGGCAGCCAATCTGTCAAAATTCCTTGCAGGAGGATGGTGTACGATGCTCATCGGCGGAATCCTCTTCCTGATGATGTATGTATGGGTGAGAGCCATGAAGATACGCTGCCATTATATCAGTACCAAACCACTGGATGACTATTATCAGATTATCTCCGATATCAAGGCCGACGAAAGCATTCCCAAGTACGCGTCCAACCTTGTATATGTAAATCATGCCGGCAAGGAAGGTGCTGTAGATGACAAACTGCTCTATTCCATCATCAACAAGCAACCTAAACGAGCCGATCATTACTGGCTTATCAATATGGATTTTGTTGATACACCAGACACACTGGAATACCGCTGCGAAACCCTGGTACCCGATACTCTTTACAGCATAACGATGCACATAGGTTTCCGCATAGAGCCTCGGGTAAGCCTCTATCTGAGACAAGTGGTGGAAGACCTTGTGGCAAACCAAAAGGTAGATCTGACCAGTACGTACTCTTCGCTTCGCAAAAATGGTATTTTTGGCGACTTCCGCTTCATCATTATCCACCGCGTATATTATCCGGAAAGTTCCGACAATCGTCAACAGAATTTACTGATGAGTATCTACGCTCTTATCTGCAAGATAGGCATTGATGAACCAAAAGCATTGGGACTTGACACTTCTATGGTGACAGTGGAACGTGTACCGCTCATCATCAACCAACGCAACAAGAGTATCAGGCGCATTAAGCCAATAGTGGGAGAAAAGGAGGAACATTCCAATTAAATAATATTAGCAGAGGAGAATAGATATCCTCTGATTAGCAGAAATAAATAAACCGGCTGACTTTATGTAACAAACATAAAATCAGCCGGCTATGTATTTTAAAACTCACATGTATCAGGGTCAGAACCTATTCTATCAGCCTTCAGTATTGCGATTTCAAGCATTTAGTCGATCATTATAGGCTGACCTGTGGAAATCTTAATTAGTTACTATATGCACTCTCACCATGCTCGTAGATGTCGAGACCTTCCTCCTCTACTCGCTTGTCAACACGTACACCTACAGACTTATCAACCACCTTGAAGATAATGTAAGTAACTATGATACTATAAATGATACTTACCACGGTGGCTACTACCTGAATCCAAAGCTGGTGCCAATCACCATAAAGGGCTCCCTGAACACCATCTGCTCCAGTTACATACTGGGTGGCGAACACACCGGTAAGTATAGAACCTAAAATACCACCCATACCATGAACACCAAAAGCATCAAGCGCATCATCATACTTGAACTTCTCTTTTACTACTGCTACCATGAAGAAGCAGACTACGGTAGAAATGATACCGATGCAGAAAGCTCCGAAGATATCTGTACTACCTGCGGCTGGAGTAATGGCAACCAATCCTGCTACGGCACCTGTACAAGCACCAACAGTGGTTGGCTTCTTATTGACAAACCAATCGATGACCATCCATGTAGTGGCTGCAGCTGCAGTGGCAATATGGGTTACGAGGAAGGCATTTGCTGCCAGACCATCAGCAGCCAGACCGCTACCTGCATTGAATCCAAACCATCCCAGCCAAAGGAACGACATACCCATGAATACGAAAGTAATGTTGTGAGGAGTGATAGGATGACCAGCACGGTAATCATCTCGCTTGCCTACACAGAGAGCCATGACAAGAGCAGCTACACCTGCATTGATATGAACAACAGTACCACCTGCAAAGTCGATGGCTCCCATCTCCTGCAGGAAGCCGCCTCCCCATACCCAGTGAGCCATTGGAAGATAGGCGATGATAACCCAGAGAATGGTAAAAAGTACATATCCGCTGAATTTGACACGCTCGGCAAAAGCACCAAGGATAAGGGCAGGAGTAATCAGGGCGAACATGCACTGGAACATGGCGAAGCTAAGTTCTGGAATTCCTGTAGGCATGATTGAATCAAGACCGATGCCATGAAGGAAACATTTGTCGAAACCACCGATGACACAAGCCAAAGGATTGCCAGAATCGGAAAATTCCGTTGAGAAAGCCCAGGAGTATCCGAAAGCTACCCATATCAGACTGACTACTGCCACTATGAATACCGTCTGCATCAGAATGCTCAGAATATTCTTTTGGCGCACCAGACCACCATAAAAAAGTGCAATACCAGGGATTGACATCAAAAGCACCAAGATGGTGGCCATGATCATCCACGCTGTGTTACCTGTATCGAGTGTTGTCAATAATAAACTGCTCATAAATATCTTAAAGTTAAATTAGAATACAATATTATACAAAAACGTCTTTTTATTTTTCTTTCTCAGCATTATATAATGCAATGTCGCCTCGTTCACCGGTTCTGATTCTGATGGTATCCATTACTGGAATCACGAAGATACGACCATCTCCGATTTCTCCCGTCTGTGCTGCACCCTGTATGGCAGCGATAGTAGGTTCTACATTCTTATCACGAACCACAATATTCAGAAGCACTCGTTCGATGCTGCTGGTATCGTACATCACACCACGATAAATACGAGCCTGGCGCATCTTTCCTTCACCTCTTACATTGTAATAAGAGAACCACTCGATGTCTGCTGCTAAAAGTGCTTTCTTGACATCCTCGAATCTGGACTTGCGGATAATTGCCTCAATCTTCTTCATAATCCTTTAATAATTAATAATGTGTTAATACTTCTATTGATTGTCTCTTTTTGAAAACGGACTTTCATTGGTTGTTATTCAAATCAAGTCATCCTTTATCGTTATGTTCGTTTTCGGCTGCAAAATTAATACATTTTGCTACAAAAACAAAACACAAACAAACATATTGTTTTATTTTTATTGCCTATGTTTTAGTTTGTTCTTTGTTTATAGTCATATCCTTACAATCTGAAATATAAATATGATTTTAACCGAGCAATTAGTAAGTTTTATAAAAATATTTAGAGTTAAATGTTTCTTTAAAGCGCATTTATACTATCAAATCGCCTTAATTCTAAATAAAAAAATAACAAAACGCTTAAATTTATGTTCATAGGAATAAAATCATGAAATATTTACTAAATGATGATGGATTCATAAACTTACAAACACCCATTTTCAATATTATACTTATATTTATGCGCAAAATTAATCATTTATATAGTTATATCCTAAAGATTGGTTGATTTTTGAATATTTTTCAGAATATAATTTGTACCTTTGCATTCTGAAACATCGATACGTTCATTTTTATCAGAAAACAGAAAGCAAAGTCGATGAACACCTTATTATATAATATAGACAGAAGAAAAAAATATGATTACAGTTGATGGACTGACCGTCGAGTTTGGCGGCACCACCTTATTCAAGGACATTTCCTTCCAGATCAATGAGAAGGATCGTATAGCCCTGATGGGTAAAAATGGCGCAGGCAAGAGTACCTTGCTTAAAATCATTGCCGGTGTGAGAACGGCTACAAGAGGTACTGTTTCCGCTCCGAAAGATTGCGTCATAGCCTATCTTCCGCAGCATCTGATGACCGAAGACGGTCGAACCGTGTTCGATGAAACCTGTCAGGCGTTCGCTCATCTGCACGAGATGCAGGCGGAAATCGACCGTATCAACAATGAACTTGCCACCCGCACAGACTATGATAGCGATGACTACATGCAGCTCATCGAAAAGGTTTCTTCGCTCTCAGAAAAATTCTATGCCATCGACATGACTCATTTCGAAGAAGATGTTGAGAAAACCCTTCTTGGACTGGGTTTTGAACGTTCTGATTTCAATCGTCCTACCAGCGAATTCTCTGGTGGTTGGCGAATGCGTATCGAATTGGCAAAACTACTGCTGAAATCTCCTGATGTCTTGCTGCTGGATGAACCTACCAATCATCTCGACATCGAGTCTATCGGTTGGCTTGAGGATTTCATCATCAACAGTTCTAAAGCCGTGGTTGTCATCAGCCACGACCGCAAGTTTGTAGATGACATTACTACTCGTACCATAGAGGTTACTATGGGGCGCATCTACGACTACAAGGCTACCTATAGCCAGTATCTGGAACTGCGCAAGGAGCGTCGCGAACAGCAGATGAAGAAATATGAGGAGCAGCAGAAGATGATAGCCGAAACCAAGGATTTCATTGAGCGCTTCAAAGGTACTTATTCCAAAACATTTCAGGTGCAAAGCCGCGTAAAGATGCTGGAGAAACTTGAACTTATCGAGGTGGATGAAGAAGACACCAGTCGCCTTCGCCTCAAGTTCCCACCAAGTCCTCGCAGCGGTGCCTATCCTGTACAGATGAGCGACGTATCAATGTCTTTTGATGATAAGAAGATATTCAGCGGCGTGAATCTTACTGTAGAGCGTGGCGACAAGATAGCTTTCGTAGGTCGTAATGGCGAGGGTAAATCCACGCTCGTGAAATGTATCATGGGGCAGTTGCAGAATGAGGGAAAACTCGAATTGGGGCATAATGTACAGATAGGTTATTTCGCTCAGAATCAAGCCTCTCTGCTTGATGGTGAACTCACCGTATTCCAGACTATCGACGATGTGGCGAAAGGAGAAATCCGCAACAAAATACGCGATTTGCTCGGAGCTTTCATGTTTGGTGGTGAAGACTCTACCAAGAAGGTGAAAGTCCTCTCCGGCGGTGAGCGTACTCGCCTTGCCATTCTCAAACTCCTCTTGGAGCCGGTAAACCTGCTGATTCTGGATGAGCCTACCAACCATCTCGACCTCAAGACCAAGGATGTGCTCAAGCAAGCTCTTCTGGATTTCGACGGAACCCTCATTGTAGTGAGTCACGACCGCGATTTCCTCGATGGACTGGTGAGCAAGGTCTATGAATTCGGTCATGGTCGCGTCCGCGAACATTTGTGCGGCATCTACGAGTTCCTCGAAACCAAGAAAATGGAAAATCTGCAGGAACTGGAAAAGAAATCATAACATCATCATGGCTTTCATGAAAAGTCAGAGCAAACGCCATAGTAGATTACTTAAAAAAACAACAAGTAATGTCGATTGAAAATATAGCCAAACGTTCCGGTAATCTTCCGGTTTTTCAAATCGCTGATGCAGTAAACCAAACTTTGTCAGAGCACAATTCCATTGTGATTACGGCTGCACCCGGTTCAGGAAAATCAACCGTTCTCCCGCTTACCATGCTTCAAGCATTGGGAAGCGAGGGGAAAATAATCATTCTCGAACCCAGGAGAATTGCAGCCAGACAAATCGCTGAGCGCATGGCTTATTTGCTCGGTGAACCGATAGGAAAAACTGTGGGCTATCGTATTCGCTTTGAAACCAAAGTTTCTAATGATACACGCATTGAAGTCGTGACGGAAGGAATTCTTACCAGAATGCTGATAGAAGATGCTACACTCGACGGGGTGAATCTTGTTATCTTTGATGAATTTCATGAAAGAAGTCTTACGGCTGATCTTGCTTTTGCCCTCACCCATCAAACCCAACAGATTATCAGAGACGACCTGAAAATCGCCATCATGTCGGCTACGATTGATGTGGGCTCTATCTGTCATTCCCTTCAGGCTCCCATGATAGAGAGTCAGGGAAAAATGTTTCCAGTAGAAATCATTTATGCAAAGGAAACTCCGCAACTTCATGAGATTGTGCAGGTTACTGCTGCCACAATCCTGAAAGCCTATAGGGAGCAGGAAGGAGACATGCTTGTATTTCTGCCTGGACAGGGAGAAATTGTAAAATGCGCAAAATTGCTCGAAAATTCTTCAATTGATGCGAAGGTTTATCCTCTTTACGGCAACTTATCTCAAGAAGCGCAAAAACAGGCCATCGCTCCTTCCCTGGATGGAGAAAGGAAGATTGTGCTCGCAACTCCTATTGCTGAAACTTCCATTACTATCGAGGGTGTGAAAATTGTGATAGATGCGGGTTATTGCCGTCGTTTGAACTATGATGCGAAAACCGGATTGAGTCATCTTGATACGGTAAGAATCAGCAAGGACATGGCTGTACAGAGAGCGGGACGTGCAGGACGAGTGACAGAAGGAACCTGCTATCGACTTTGGACAATGGCGACGGAACATCAGATGGAGGAACAACGTAAACCGGAAATTCTGGAAGCAGACTTGTCATCCATGTTGCTTGAAGTCGCAGCATTCGGCGAAAGAAATGTTGCAGCCTTGCCTTGGCTTACTCCACCTCCGACTGGTAACTTATTGAGTGCAAAGGATTTATTGGTAATGCTTGGAGCGATTGTTCTGCATAATTCCCAGCCAAAGAATGTTTCTCATAGCAAGGAGGAAGAAGCTTCTTTCAGCCTGACTCCTTTGGGCAAAGTAATGGTCAAACTCCCTTGTCATCCTCGTATTGCTAAAATGATTTCGGGAGCGAAAACACAGCAGGAGAAGAGTCTGGCGTGTGATGTGGCTGCTCTCTTGGAAGAAAAAGACCCGCTCTCTGATCAGACGGATAAGGATATTTCTCTTCGCATTTCCCTTTTGCGGAATGCACGCAGAAAACAGAGTTTGGGCAGATGGGCAAAAATCGCACAGAGTTCGACAGAACTGCATCGTATGTGCAAGGTTAAAGTGGAGAATCAGGATCCTTCTGCTGAAGTTGTCGGCCGTCTGGTGGCTTTAGCTTATCCGGAACGCATCGCCCTCGCCATGGATCATATTGGCAACTATCGTTTGGCGAATGGTAATAGAGTCAGAATAGAAAGCACAGATTCCCTAATTGGTTACCAATGGCTTGCGGTGGCTTCGATGCATTCCAATGGAAATGCAGGAAAGGTTTTCTTAGCAGCACCTGTCTGCGAAAAGGATTTACAGGAACTCGCCACAGAGCATGATCATGTTTCTTGGGACAGTAAACAGGGATGTATTGTCATGCAAAGGGAAAAAAGAATTGGTAGAATCATTGTTGACAGCAAACCGATTCATGATATTGATAAAAGTCTGATTATCAACATTATATGTGAAGCTATCAGAAAAGATGGACTTAGCATGTTCGACTGGAATGAACAGGTGCAATTGCTGCAGAGGCGCGTGGCTCAAGTGACAGAATGGCATCCTGAACTGGAGATTCCGAATCTGAGTACTCCTTACCTGATGGAACATGCGCAAGACTGGCTTCCCTTCTATCTGGAAGAAAGAAATCATGTGATTTCCACAAACAGTGAACTGAAGAAAATCAATCTGAAAGAAGTTTTGTGGAATAGCATTCCTTATGATCTTCAACAGGAAATCGATCGTCTGGCTCCTACCCATATCCAAGTTCCTTCTGGTAGCAGAATCAAACTCGATTACCGTCAGGGTACTGAAATTCCTGTATTGAGCGTACGCTTGCAGGAGTGCTTTGGAATGAAGGAAACACCCTGCGTGAATGACGGAAAACAGCCTGTACTGATGGAACTTCTGTCGCCGGGTTTCAAGCCAGTACAATTGACTCAGGATTTAGGCAGTTTCTGGAAGGACACATATTTTGAAGTACGAAAGGAATTGAAGCGCCGCTATCCCAAGCATTTCTGGCCTGAGAATCCATTGGAAAGCGAAGCAGTTAAGGGAGTGAAGAGATAGTTTATCTTTTCACTCTATCTTTTGAACTTCTCATCTTAGTTTTTTACCTTTTTACTTACTCTTACTCTCCTCCTTATTCTTTACCTCATTATTATTCCTTTCATAATGATCGGCGATTCGATTATCGTTTCTTCAATAATATATAAATGACAATCGGGGCTCCAAAGAGCGGAGTTACGGCATTGAGCGGCAACGTACCATTCCAGCAAGGCAATGAACACAGGAGATTACAGATTTGAGCCATCAGACTGCCTGCCATCATCGTAAAAGGAATGAGCAGTCGGTGATTGTCTGTAGATAAAAGCATCCGAGCCAGATGTGGAGTTACCAGTCCGATGAAAGCTATAGGTCCGCAAAAAGCTGTAACAACGGCAGTCAATACACCTGTTATTAATAAAAGTGTCAGTCGGATTTTTGATATTTCAAACCCCAAGCTTGCTGCATACTGTTCGCCTAATAATAGCGCATTGAGGGGTTTGCTCATCATCAAGGCAAAGAAACTTCCTATCAGAACAACACCAGCCAGAAGCGGAACGTTTCCCATCGTAACATTTCCGAAACTACCCAATCCCCAAATCATATAAGACTTTACTCCCTCAGCCGTAGCATAAAAATTAAGAAGAGAGATGGCGCTGCTTGCCAAATACCCTATCATAATACCGATAATGAGAAGTACTACGTGACTTTTGACCATCGTAGAAAGCAGAGAGATTATGCAGATGATAATCATCGCTCCCACAAAAGCACTGACAAGAATTGCCAAGTAACCATTGGTTGTATAAGAACCTAAAGAAATATTTCCTCCAAGTATGAACATCACGATAGCTACTGCCAGACTTGCACCACTGCTAATGCCGAATACGTCCGGTCCGGCAAGTGGATTGCGGAAGGTTGTTTGAAGCAGTAATCCAGAAACCGACAATGCAGCTCCGGCTAAAAGTGCCGTAAAAGCCTGAGGAAGACGGGATTCCAAAACAATATAACTATATGAAGGATTTGCCACCCCCTCTCCTTTTCCGAGTAGGATGGCTATGATGTCTTGAATCGGAATTGAAACGCTACCTAATGCTAAACTTAACATAAACAGCAATAGAACAGCCATCAATCCTGCGATAGTATATATGAAAACTTTGCCCATAATCGTATTCTTATTTGAAATTCTATTCTTTAGTTTGAAATGATCAGCTCCTTCAGAAATAACTTTTACTTCATCAGAAATAAAAAAAATAGGACCTGTTTCTCAACAAATCCTATTCACATACTTACTAAAACTAAATTAACCACTAAAAAAACTAATATTTTCTTGTATAAACAATCTGTTTTCATTTGCAAAGGTAGTACTTTTATTTGTAACCACCAAATTATTCTCGCCTTTTTTTCTCGGAAATTGCGAAAAAACAAAATTTTAACAGTTGTTGTCTGTTTCCTGTCGTTTTTCTGTCTTATTTCAAGAAAGCAACATTTAGAACTTGTAAGACAAAGTCATCAGCAACTGATGACGATTGTTCTCAACTTTAGTTGCAGGAGCTATACAATCGTTCTCATTGTCATGATTATCATAGTAACTCATGAATGGATAGAAATCTCCCTTCTGGGCACTATACTGATAAGCCACATCGAAAGCCCAACCCTGATAGTTGAAACCTACACCGGCTGTAATGCGATTGGTTGCCTTCCAGTTGGTAAAGTCGCTGGAAGTTGCATAAGCTGTTCCTGGAGAAGCGATGCTCTGATCACGGTAACCTTCTTCCTTAAACATCGGAGATACATAATTATATCCGAGACGGATGGCAAACAATGGCATTGGCTTGTACTCCAAACCCAATTTCACAGTGCTAACTCCGCTCAGTGAGAAACGGGTGTTATCGTTCATGGCATCATCGCTACTGCTGGTCTCATAATAATCGCCATACCAGGAATCATAATATCCACCATCCTTGATACGGTTGTCCATATGGTCATACCAGGCGTATTCATAAGTTGCACCCAATGCAAGATAGTTGCCCACTGTATGTCCGAGGCTGACACCAGCTTTCCATGCAGTATTCAGTCGATAATCATAGCTGCAGGTATTGTTATTGAAGCCCTCGTTTTCTCCATCAGCCATGTATAGTTTGGAAGCACCACTCATGGTCAGGTCGTAATATACTGGCGAATTCAAGTAGGCACCGATGCGGAAAGGAGAATCATTCACAGGGCGGAAGATGACACCGGCCTTTACATCAAAACCAGTTCCATCAATCTTGAGACTCTCATAGTGGTCGGAAATCGCTCTGCCAGGATTATCAGATTCCATGTTTTCAGAGTACATGGAATTGCTCTTATAGTTGACATCGTGCAAACCAATGGTAAGACCAAGCCAAACACGATTGTTGATAGAACCGCTGATGTTGAAATCATACTGTCCTATGTATCCTTTCTGAGTCTGACCATAGAGAAACTCATTGCCATTATAGAAATTCATATTTCCATTTTCATCAAAGCTCATCATCTTTTCATAATTAGCATCAACACCGGTCCATACCATATCTCCGCCTGTCTGACCATGAAAAGCAGCATATTTAATAGCAGTCAACTTGCTTTGAGAAGCCCCATTCAGATTGTTGGCCGCATTCAGAATCTGATTGAAATCAGCACTCTTGTGATAGTTAAATGCCAAATTGATGTAGCTACTTCTGCCGCGTGTAGGCGACCAGACAATACCTACCTGATCAAGGCTTACATGCGATTTACTTCCATCAAAATCAATAGTCGTATTATTGAACTTTGTATAGTTCTCTGCGTCAGTCTGCGCCATTACACCCGCAGAAAGGCTTACCTGATTCTTTCTGAACAAACCGATACCAGCAGGGTTAGAGCCGATGGTAGAAATATCTGCACCGAGGGCTTCCATGGCGCCACCCATACCTACATAACGTGCAGTACCATTCAGACTGTTCTCTGCCAATTTAGTATCCTGGTAAGTTTCCTGAGCCAAGGCTGGGGCTGCCATGAGTCCCAGCGCAGCTAACAAGAAGTATTTAGAATTCTTCATCATGATTTCCAAACTTTTAATAAATTACTCATATTACATTTTTTATCTTCTGCCACCAAAGCTGCCGCCTCCGCCGGAACGTGAGCCTCCTCCAAAGCTACCGCCACCGAAGCTGCCGCCAGAATGACTTCCACCGAAACTACCTCCTCCAAAGTTACCACTTCTGTTGCCAAAGCCACTGAAGTTTGAATTACTATTGTTAGAGCGGTTGGAATTGCCGAAACTATTGTTGTAATCACGGTTGGAACGATTGCCGAAGTTACGATTGCTATACGAGTTATCATCCCTTCTGCCATTATAGCGGCCAGAATTATTACCCGGACCATTCCAACTGCGGTTGCCAGCATAGCCCTTTGGATTTCCGCTGTAGTGAACATGTCCTATCATCGGACCACCCCAGTACCAAGGATTGTAATATCCACCCCATCCATACCAAGGAGAATACCAACCTCCATACCAGCCAGCATATCCGTAATACCAAGGATCGTAGAATGGGTCAAACCATGGGTCGTACCAACCTGCGTAATAACCATAGCGCCAAGGATTTCTCCAGCCCCAGTAGCCACTACGCCAGTAATAAGGTCCTACTCCATAATAATCATAGAACCACGGATTATAATAACCATCCCAACGACTCAAATCACGCGTGTATTCGAAATCCTCATCCTGATTGATGAATTTCTGAGCGAAAGCCTCATCGTCGTAAATAGAGTCTGGTTTGACACCTTTCTCAAGACGGAATGAAATAATGTCATTACCCAAGGAATCTGTAGTGATACCTTGATAATGACTCAATATTCTACCATTACGATTGTATTCGTCAACGGAACGTGGACTGCCCGACCAATAAATAGCATAAAGACTATCACGAACGGCACGTACTCTGGCATAAGCCTTCGCTCTCTGTTCACGGAGTGCAGCTTCTTTCTTGGCCTCCTGTTTCGGATTGAAATAGAGGTCATCGTCCTGAGCCATCGTTGTCAATGGCATCGCTGCTACAAGGACTGCAAGAAGAACAATTTTTTTCATTATATGACTCCTTTTATTTATTCTCTAACCTACTTTCTATACCAATATAATTAATTACATGCAAAAATATTGCTTATTCTCATGCAAAATTAAAGAAAAACCCTAAATAATGATAGGTTTTTCCCTATTTTTTATAATTTTGCAGTAGTTTTTTAGATTTAAATAAGAATTGAAGAATTGATATGAAATATTTAGTAGCAAAATTTAAGATTAAAGCCAGCGAGGATTTGATGCAAGTTTGCAAGGATCTGTTGGCTGACAGTGCAGCTGAAGCCGGATTTGAATCATTTGAGGAAACTGAAGAAGGCATGGAGGCGTATGTGCAGAAAGAATTGTTTGATAAGGAAATACTCGATCAGAATATTAAAGAATTTCCTATTGAAGGAACAGAAATCTCTTACGAGGTAGAAGAAGCTGAAGATAAAGACTGGAATCAGGAATGGGAAGATCAGGGATTTGAACCGATTTGTATCGATGACCAGATTCTCATCTATGACGCCAAACATCCGGATCTCCACCCTACTACATCTCCAGACCATATTGAGATTGGAATCGAAGCTAAACTCGCCTTCGGTACGGGAAATCACGAAACAACACGCATGATTGTTTCTTCGCTCATGAACATGAATCTGTTCAAGAAACGTATTCTTGACTGTGGTTGCGGTACTGGAATCTTAGGCATTGTGGCTTCTAAGTTGGGAGCAAGCGATGTGGTCGGTTATGATATTGATGAATGGAGTGTAGAAAATTCCAAACATAATGCCCAGCTTAACGGCGTGGATAATATGAGCGTATATTTCGGCAATGCATCAGTCATCAATCATATCAGCGGTATGTTTGACGTGGTTCTTGCCAATATCAACAGAAACATTCTCTTGGAAGACATGAATGTTTTCAGAAGTGTAATGAATGATGGCTGTTATCTGATTCTCAGCGGTTTCTACGTGGAAGACATCCCGGTATTGCTGGAGAAAGCAAAGGAATTGGGCTTGTCGGAAATCGAAAGAAAAAGCGATAACAACTGGGCTTGTCTCATTCTCAAAAACTAATCAACTTCTGTATCTTTTAATGACAATTTCAGAGGCTTTTAAGGAAAATTTTGGATGCAGTAAATAAAGGGCTGCATCCAACTATATACTAAATCATAAAATCCTTTCTTTTAGGCAGATTTGCTAAAAGAAAGGATTTATTCTTCTTCATCTTCTTCGTCATATTCATCATCTCCAAAGATACTTTCGCCTTTTGAACCAATACAGAGTTTTCGGAGATCATAATAACTTCCGTTGTAGATGTTGAAATCCACGTAGCCCTTAATGCCTGGTAGTTTACCAGCATCCGTATGCTGCCAGAACTTCCACTTTCCCTTATACTGCACCTTATCTACATAATAATGCGCTATCCAATACGGATAGTCATCAAAGACAGGAGCGCTCAGATACTTCTCCTTAAACTTATAATAGGTGTAGATAATCGGCTTGGCATGATACTTATCTTCTACGATATGCAGCCAGGTAAGTACATCACGCTGAAAATCTTCAACAGACTTATCTGCAGGCTTGTGCTCAATGTCCAGAACAGGCGGCAGGTCTCCATCAGTAAGATGTATCTTCTCAAGGAAGAAATATGCCTGATCGCGAGCTGAAGACTTATTACTCCAAAAATGATAAACACCACGGATAAAACCATAATCTCGCGCCTGATTAAAATTCTCTCTGAAATTATCATCCAGACGTGAGGAACCTTCTGTTCCCTTGATGATGATAAAGCGAACAGGACAGCCTTCTATCATCGCATTCTTGAGCTGTTCCCAATCAATCGTACCCTGATAATGCGAAATATCTATACCATGAATCTCATAACCTTCAGGATATTCTGCATCACCATACAAAGCACGCCACCGGAAACCTGTAGGACTTACGAAGAAATAATAAAAAGCCCAGATGTAAAGAAAAACAATCAATAATCCACCTATCCACCATGCCCAACGGGGATATGAACGGAGGAAACGTGGTAAAAAAGAAGACGAACGCCTTCTTGCACGAGTATTACCACGTCGAGTCGTTTTCTTTCTCGGCATGCTATGTTTTTTCTGTGAAGAAGCCGTTCGTCTTGTTGACATATACTATAAAAATATAATACGATATTACTTAGCCTGCTCCAACTGGAGAGTCTTTGTGGTCTGATCACAAACCTCAGATGGCCCCCAGTACTGGATAGGACCTGGATAAACATAAGCTGTCTCCTTAGCCCACTGCTCACGCTTAGAAGCGAAGAACTTGAATGGAGCACCGTCGAGCTCTACGAGAGCCTTGCGGATAACTGGCTTGTTAGCACCGTTACGACGCTCGATGTTCATCATCATAGTGATAGGCACACCACCAGCAATCCACTCTGCAGCAGGAGCTGTTGTGTTCTTGATTACTGACATATAACCAGTCTTACCATTAGCGATGAGGCAAGAAGCATTGAAACCGAGTGAGTAGCAGTAGTCTGCATCGTAGTTAGAAGGAGCAGCGCAGCGTCCCTCGTAACCGAAGAAGTGATGCTGAGCAGAGAACTTACCAACGAACTTACCCTCCTTCTTCCAAGCAGCCAACTTCTCAGCTACCATGCGAGAGAGCAACTTCTCTGTCTCAATGAGAGAAACCTGAACGTTTCCGTGAGGGTCACGGTCGAGGCAAAGCTGACGAGCTACGTCTGCTGGCAAAGACTCCAATACGGCGAGGTTTTCCTTTGCAATAGCACCCTTAACGAATGCAATCTGCTCCTCAGCACCAGCAAATTCGCGGCTCTCGCCTGTAGCTGGATCAGTAAGAACCTCGTTCAACTCTGCGATGAGCTTCTTGATAGCTGGGATGAACTCGATCAAGCCCTCTGGGATGAGAACAGTACCGAAGTTATTGCCATCAGCAGCACGGTTAGCCACAGCAGTAGCGATGTATGTTACAACGTCATCCAGTGACATCTCCTTAGCCTCTACCTCCTCAGAAATCAAGCAGATGTTTGGCTGAGTCTGGAGTGCGCACTCAAGAGCGATGTGAGAAGCTGAACGACCCATCAACTTGATGAAGTGCCAGTACTTGCGTGCAGAGTTGCAGTCACGCTCGATGTTACCGATGAGCTCAGAGTATGTCTTGCAGGCTGTATCGAAACCGAAAGAAGTCTCAATCTGCTCGTTCTTCAAGTCACCGTCGATAGTCTTAGGACATCCGATTACCTGAACGCCATACTTCTTTGCAGCGTAGTACTCTGCAAGTACACAAGCATTGGTGTTAGAGTCGTCACCACCGATGATTACGAGAGCCTTAATACCAAGTTCACGCAGAATCTCGATACCCTTCTCAAACTGGTCTTCCTTCTCCAACTTGGTACGGCCAGAACCGATGATATCGAAACCACCAGTATTGCGGTACTCGTCCATGAGCTCAGAAGTAATCTCCATGTAGTTGTGATCTACAAGACCACCAGGACCAAGAATGAAACCATAAAGCTTGTTAGCTGGGTTGAGAGCCTTTACACCATCGAAAAGACCAGAAATCACGTTGTGACCACCAGGAGCCTGACCACCAGAGAGGATAACACCTACATTGAAAGAAGGGAGTTCCTTAGCCTCACCAGCTTCGAAAGTGATGACAGGCATTCCGTATGTATTAGGGAACAATGCCTTAATTTCATCCTGATTACCTACTGACTGTGTAGCTGCACCCTCTACTGCCTTAACAGGGCCCTGAAGAGCCTTTGGCAACTTTGGCTGATAAGCAGCTCTTGCAATTTGCAATGCACTTTTTTCCATAATTATTCTTTAATATTTAAAAGTTGAAACTACAAAAACTTTGAAAAACACTGCAAAAATAACTTTTTTTTGCGAAATAATGAAAGAAAAAAGCTAAAATTGCGTTAATCAGTATTTTTTTTCGTTACTTATGCTTGGATTTCAAAGATTTTTGCTATCTTTGAGCATTCATTTCATAATTTTAAATTTAAAAGAATAACATTATGGCTAATAAAAGAGATTTAAAACGCACTATCAATTACATCACCAGCGAACTCTTCGCTGAGTGCGTAGCTGCTTCATTGTATAATGGCAAACCAGAGCAAGAAGACGTGGACGGCATCATTTCTGTCATTGTTATGACCAATACGAATTTCATCAAACGTGTCTCTCATCCGGAACCAGGTATGAAACAGACCGTATATTATAAGAATCTCGTCTCTGATTTCAACAAGCAAGTTTGTGAGATTATTGATCAAATCGCTAATCTCGCTTAGTCCTATACATTATTATATATGTTACAGAATTTTTGTCGCTGGATTTTATATAAGAAATTAGGGTGGAAAAAGGATATCACGGTTGATCTGCCGGAAAAGTATATTATATGCTTAGCTCCGCATACAAGCAACTGGGATTTGTTTCTTGGACAGGCTTTTGCCAAGGCTGAAGGTATGAAGTCTAACTTCTTGATGAAAAAGGAATGGTTCTTCTGGCCTCTCGGTCCTATTTTCCGCAAGATGGGTGGCATTCCGGTCTGGAGAAGTAAGCATACGAGCATGACTGATCATTTGGCTGAAGAGGCTAAAAAGAGAAAGTCTTTCGTGCTTTGCATCACACCTGAAGGAACCCGTTCTCTTAATCCAGAATGGAAAAAAGGTTTCTATTTCATTGCACAGAAGGCTAATATTCCTATCCTGCTCTATGGTGCTGATTATGAAAAGAAGCTCATTCAGTGCACCAAGAAGATGATTCCATCAGGCGATGTAGATAAGGACATGCGCGAAATCAAACTTTATTTCAAGGACTTCAAGGGTAAAAAACCGGAAAAATTCACTATCGGAAACATCGATTGAAGTAAAAAGTAAATATCAAAACTTAGAAATAGGTAATGATAAAGGTAAGTAAACTTAGAAATGAGTTAGCTTATAAATAACTTAGAGGTAAAAAATTGAATAAGAAAAACTATCTTAAATATTGGGCATTCAGTTGCTGGCTATTGATGCCGGTAACTGCAAATGCGCAATATCTTGAAGGCAATACAAGGGCCTGGGGAGACATCGAATATACAGATGATCCCTGGGTCTTTAATGCATCACATCCTTACTTTATTACCGAAGGATTGCAGAACCGCCATCTTTCAGTATGGGCATCGCATGGCAGATATTATGATAATGATCAGAAACGCTGGAAATGGCAACGTCCAAATCTCTTTGGTACTACCGAGGATTTGTTCACGCAAACCATCGTTATCCCTTATCTGATTCCGATGCTTCAGAATGCCGGTGCCATCGTTTTCACTCCGCGTGAAAGAGATTGGCAAAAAAAGGAAATCATAGTTGATAATGATGATCCTATCAAAGCCAATTACTACAAAGAAACGGTAAATGGAAAGAAATGGAAAACAGGTAAGGAACCTGGATTTGCTGCTAAAAAGGCACTCTACAATGATGGGGAGAATCCTTTTACTGATGGTTCCATCAGAAAGGCTAAAGCCACTAAAAAGAAGAATTACAGTGAAATCAGCTATCAGCCAAATATTCCTGAAGCAGGTAAATATGCTGTCTATGTAAGTTATCAGACTTTGCCTAAAAGTGTGAAGGATGCAAAATATCTCGTTTTCCACAAAGGGCAGGTTACGGAATTTACAGTCAACCAGAGAATGGGAGGCAGCACATGGGTCTATTTGGGCACATTTGATTTCGATAAAGGTTGCAATGAGTTCAATCGTGTTGTCGTGACCAATCAGGCTTCTTCCAAAGGTATCGTGACAAGTGATGCTGTAAGATTTGGAGGAGGTATGGGAAATATTCTTCGTGGCGATTACAACAGTGGGGTTCCTCGTTGTCTGGAAGGGGCAAGATACTACGCACAATGGGCAGGCGCTCCCTACTCTGTTTATGGAGGAAGAAAGGGCAAAAATGATTATGCTGATGATATCAATACCCGTTCGCTCATGACCAACTGGCTGGGTGGTGGTAGTGTCTATATGCCTGCTAAAGACGGCAAGAATGTACCTATTGAATTATCACTTGCCATTCATAGTGATGCGGGATACAATCCAGACGGCAAATCTGTATATGGATCTTTGGCTATTTGCACAACCAACTTCAATGATGAGAAATTGAATACGGGTATTTCCAGATTTACATCCAAGGATTTTGCCCAGGCATTGCTGAAGAACCTCGTTACAGACATGAGATATAAATATGGTGATTTTGGAGAACGCTATCTTTGGGACAGAAATTATTCTGAAACAAGATTGCCAGAAGTGCCTTCTGCCATCATCGAAACTCTCTCTCATCAGAGTTTCCCAGATATGAAACTGGCTCAGAATCCAATGGCTAAATTCACCATCGCTCGTTCACTATACAAGACCATTCTCAGATATGTTTCCTCCAATCATGGCAAGAAATATACGGTTCAACCTTTGCCTCCAAATCACTTTTCTGTAGAAGTGAACAATCAGGGAATAGCTACTCTTTCATGGAGTCCGCAGACTGATAAAACAGAACCGACAGCAACTCCTACCTCTTATGTCTTGTATATAGCAGAAGGAAGGGGTGGTTTTGATAATGGGCAAATCATCAGAACTGCTGCCTGCCAGATCAAACTGGAACCTGGTAAGATGTATAGCTTCAAGGTGACCGCATTGAACAAAGGTGGAGAAAGTTTTCCTTCTGAGACATTGGCTGCTCTCTACAATCCGAAAGCTCGCCATACCATATTGATAGTCAACAACTTCCATCGTTTGGCTGCACCTCAAGTGATAGATAATGAAGCAGAACAAGGCTTTGATTTCGATCAGGATCCAGGAGTAAGTTATGGCCTGAATGCTGGATGGAATGGTAAGCAGAGAGTTTTCAAACGTTCTAAAATGGGCGTGATGACTGCTGATGGACTTGGGTACTGCGGTGACGAAATGGCTGGAAAAATGATTGCAGGTAATGATTTCAATTATCCTGTAGAACATGCCAGAGCAATTGCTACTTCTAATCTGTATAGTATTGCCAGTTGCTCCAGCGAAGCCATCCTTTCGGGTAAGGTAAATATGGGCAAATACTCAATAGTTGATTTGATCAATGGACTCGAAAGATATGATGGCTACACGCCTGAATACTACAAATCTTTTACCCCTACCATGATCAATAAGATTGAGAATTACATGCATCATGGAGGACGTTTATTGGTGAGCGGCTCCTACATCGGAAGCGATATGCAAACGGATGAAGAGAAGAATTTCCTGGCTAATACGCTGAAGGTGCAATATCAGGTTTCAGACAGTCTGAAAGCCACACCGATGGTTAACGGATTAGGAATGAACTTTGATTATTACGACAAATTGAATGACAAGCACTACGCTGCAACACATCCTGATATTCTTGCCCCAATTGATGGGGCTATCTGCACAATGCAATATATAAATGGAGCAAGTGCTGCTGTAGGATATAAAGGCAATGGGTATGGTTCATTCACCATGGGCTTCCCATTCGAGTGTATCAAGAATGAGCAGACACGCGGACAGTTAATGTCTGGTATTCTCAAGTATTTACTTGACAACAAGTAATAATACTGTTTTCTGATATATTCGACAAGTCAATGCATTCAGCAAATCTGAAAATGATAAAAAAAAATAATAACCCTTTAAATGTAGAATATTATGTATAAAATTCAAGCAAACCAATCAGGTACTCGTTCTATTGAAGTAAGCGACCTGCATCTTGAAACGATTGATAAGTATCAGCTTCTTCGCAATCTGGTGGACAGTAATGGAATCATTGATGAAGAAGTACTTGAAAAATTGAAATTGAATGTCCGCTCTTTATTGGAAGCAGACAACTGTCAGGACAAGAATCTTTTGGATTTATGCCTTGACGTTATTTATAATAGCAATATGAAAGCCTTAGGCCTTCATAACTTAGTGCTGCTTTATGTAGATTGGAAAGAGAAGAAGGAAACTGAGGAGGCAACTGAAGCTGAACCAGATGCAGTTAATGACTAACTCCTGAACCTCTTTAAGACAGATTTTAAATGGATTATAAATTAACAGATTTTTTACCAACAACTAAGAAAGAATGTGAACTCAGAGGGTGGGACGAACTGGACGTTATCCTGTTTTCAGGAGATGCCTACGTAGATCATCCATCCTTTGGTCCAGCCATACTTGGAAGAATCCTTGAAGCCAATGGCTACCGTGTGGCCATTGTGCCTCAACCAGACTGGCATGGTGATTTCCGTGATTTTAAAAAGCTTGGACGACCACGTCTGTTCTTTGGCGTTTCTCCAGGAGCCATGGACTCGATGGTAAACCGCTATACTGCCAATCGCCGTATGCGAAGTGAAGATGCATTCAGTCCAGACTCGCGCCATGACATGCGTCCAGACTATCCTTCTATCGTCTATACTCAGATATTGAAGAAACTTTTCCCTGATGTACCTGTGGCTCTTGGCGGTATAGAAGCTTCGTTGCGCCGTATCAGTCACTATGATTATTGGAAAGACGAACTGCGCAAGTGCATTCTCTGTGATTCAGGTGCCGACCTCATTCTCTATGGAATGGGTGAACGTTCTATTGTGGAACTTGCCAACGCTTTTGCTGAAGGAAAAACAATGGACGAGATTCACGAAATGCCACAAGTTGCTTTCTATTGTAAGGAAAAGGATATTCCTGGAGGATTCAAGGATGACGATATCATCCTGCATAGCCATGAGGAATGTCTTCACAACAAGAAAGGTCAGGCTGAGAATGTGCGCCATCTGGAGGAAGAAGCCAATAAGATGCATGCACAGAGAATGATTCAGGAAGTGGATGGAAAATATGTTGTGGTCAACCCTCCTTTCCCTCTGATGACAACAGAGGAATTGGATGCTGCCTTCGATTTACCATACACCCGTCTGCCTCATCCGAAATATAAAGGGAAAACGATTCCTGCGTATGAGATGATCAAGTTCTCTGTCAACCTGCATCGTGGCTGTTTTGGCGGCTGTTCTTTCTGTACCATCTCTGCCCATCAGGGTAAATTCGTGGTATGCAGAAGCAAGGAAAGCATTCTGAAAGAGGTGAAGAAAATCATCGAGATGCCTGACTTCAAAGGATATTTGAGCGATTTAGGCGGTCCATCTGCTAATATGTATGGAATGCATGGCAAGAATCAGAAGGCCTGTGAGGTGTGCAAACGTCCATCATGCGTAAATCCACAGATTTGTCCTAACCTCAATACCGATCATAGTAAACTCCTCGAAATCTATCATGCAGTTGATGCCCTGCCTGGTATCAAGAAAAGCTTTATAGGTAGTGGTGTCCGCTATGATTTGCTATTGCATAAAAGCAAGGATGAGAAGGTAAATCAGGCTGCAAGGGAATATACCCGTGAACTGATTACCAAGCATGTGAGCGGACGACTGAAGGTTGCACCAGAGCATACAAGTCCAGAGGTTCTCAAGTTCATGCGTAAGCCATCGTTCGACTTATTCTATGAATTCAAACGCATCTTCGATAAGATCAACAAGGAAGAGGGACTCAACCAGCAAATCATTCCTTATTTCATCAGTTCACATCCGGGCTGTCATGAAGAGGATATGGCGGAATTGGCCGTGATAACCAAGGGGCTTGATTTCCATCTTGAACAAGTACAGGACTTCACTCCTACTCCGATGACAATCTCTACAGAAACCTGGTACACAGGATATGATCCATACACTTTGGAACCAGTATTCAGTGCCAAGACTCAGAAGGAAAAACTCGCTCAGAGAATGTTCTTCTTCTGGTATAAACCGGAAGAAAGAAGGGCTATTGAATCTGAATTACGTAGAATTGGCAGAAGCGACCTGATTGCTAAATTGTATGATAAGCGTGATATGAGAGGCGGACACACTTCTGCAAGATTCGATGAGAAAGCTGTCGGCTCTACTTATGACAACCCAGGTGTTGGTCGTGGTGCAAGAGGAAAGAACAGACAGGGAAATTCTTCTTATGGCTCCAAATCCGGAAGGAATGGTAGAAATCAATCATACCAGCCTAAAGGATATGGCAATGTAGGATGCTATGATGAGGATAAATATCTCAATAACGGCAAACCTCTGAATGCCCGTAACCGTTATGAGGGTTCGCAAAGACCACTTTCTCCTCGCGAACTTGCCAAGTCAGTAAAGGAGCAGTTGAAAGCCGATAAAGGTTCTGGATTCTTCAAGGATAAAAAGAAAAAGAGTTTCAATCCTAATTTTGATGCAGAAAATCACAGACGCGGTGACATGAGCCAAAATCGTGGAAACGGTAAACAAAATCATGGAAATGGTAGAAATTCCGGATCTTTCTCAGGAGATAATAGAAATAAAGGCAATTCTGGAAGAAGAGGTAAAAGATAATCATCATTATTATATTTAGGGCAAGTTCTCAATAGAAATGCAAAAATATAGCAGTGATGTTAAAATAAAAAATGAGCAGTCATTGAATTGAAAGAAACGTTTTCAAGACAAATGACTGCTCATTTTGCGTATTTCACCCAAAGAGAGAACCAACTTGTTTTCTTATTGCGCTCGGGGATAGCACAAAAGTGCCCTGACTATAGCAATTTATTGCCCTCCAAAAAGCACTTTTACGGAAATGAGAGGCACAAGTGCTATCTCCGAAAGATACGAGTGCTATCTCTGAAAGATAGAAGTGCTAAATGACTTGTTTCTATTCCCCAATAGCCTAACTTTTTAGGAAAGTCTAAAACAAACATTTTAAATCTTATCCACAGACTATTGGTACAATTTTCAATTTTAATTATATTCTCAAAATCATTTAGCGCCATCAACAACTCTGCAAACCCTGATTCCTATTTGGCTCGGATGTTTCATCATATAAGTACGCAGAAGCATTGGCTCATCGATAACCTTCTTGTGAATGCTGCTTGCATTAAGCATGTGTAGTCCATCTTGATGCCATGATGCAATTCCGATATGCGTCGTATCAAGTCCCTTTTTATTGGTTATCATGACAAGGATATCGCCATCATGAATGGTATTTCTAAACAACCGACTATCTACAATCTGCTCTTTTGGAATATACCGATAACTTTTACCACTAATCTGCTCTTCCAATGCCTTAATACCTTGAAGTCGCTTTGCATTATTTTTTAGCATCTTATAGCTCTGCTGATGAGTAGTCATCCAATTCACAGAAACATGCTGAACTTTGGTGAAAGGAGGATTGTTCTGAATATCAGTAACAATGCCTTCCTCTGCATTATCACTAATCCAAACAGTAAAATAATGCTGTCTCTTTTCATAGGCAATTTCTCCATTGATATAACGGACATACTGAAGCTGTCGGCAAAAATCTGAGAAATCCCTTTTTCCATTCCCGGACATGCAACGAGTCAAAGCTGTCACAATTTCAACAAAAGTTGTACAGTCGAGTTCTGAAGTATTAATAACCAATTTTTCTTCCTCCGCCCTATCCAAAGTTCCGCCTACATACGGAACACCTATGAATTTCTTTCCAAACCAAAGCATCCAACTTTTCGGTTTTTCTTTGAGTTGGGAAGCCTCTCGAAGTAAGGAATTGATACGGGAAATATCTGACTGACTATATGTAGCATCAACCTGATAATGTGCTGTATCGTCAGTACAATGACTAACAACTTTGTCATGAGAATCAGAAACTCTATTAGAAACCGACTTAGGATGCGGTTCGAACGTACAACTTCGCGTTTGTCCTACAGCCAATAATGTAGCCAGATTTAAAATCTGACTGGCTAAAATAAACTTAAAATACATCATATCAATTATGTTTTTACTTGGTGGAATCGTTAATGATGTCGCTTACGACCAAAGTTCACACCTACATAGATATTCAGCGAGCCAAAAGAACTATTAGTAGAAAACTGTTCTTTCTTATAATTATAGGTATGGATTACTGTACTAGCTCCAGCATACCACTTCGTATTATTCCATACAATACCAAAACGACCAATACCATCAAAATTGAAATTATTGAAACTGAAATCATGAATATCCAATCTGCTATGTTCTGTATCTGATTTCGATTTGTTGTAAGCAAGACCTACCGAAAGCGAAGCATTAAAGAGGAAGTTCTTTGCAAATACCCAATTATAAGCATATCCGCAAGAAACCGAGATGTCTGAATATTTCACCTTCGAGAAGGTTAAAGTACTATCTATTCTTGATTTTCCGTCTTCTTTTTTACCTAATTTCTCATCTACAATAGAACTCAACTTATCCCAGTCAACATCAATCGTATGGCGCATATAACCGATCCCTAAGAGCATAGAACCTGCACTTTTTCTTTGACAGGTACTTTGCGAGTAAGCTGCTGGGTATGAGAATTTTCTATGATTGAAGATATAGTAAAGATTGAACCCTTTAATACTGGATTTAAATCCATCAAATGGAACTTTGTGCATCGGTGAAGTATCAAGTTCGCTGCTCAGATTCATGCGTTGTACATGATAATCATTACCCGTTTGTCTCCAAAATAAATCGATGCCCAACATACTGCTATATAAGCTCAAGTCAAACTCTTTCTTATTAGTATGTTGTGAACTTGCATTGATATGTTTGAGGTCAACGGTGTAACCAAGGAACACCCAGCGCCAACCCAGATAAGGCCCCAGTCGGAAGGTTGGATCGGGTGCAAAAGATATGCGCTGACCTTCCTTGCTGGAAAGTGTATATTCCTCATAAGTATTCGTATTCTGAAGCATTACAGTATAATTATAATGCTGCGGTTCTATATAAGAACTGTCTGTAACATTAAATTCCCGGAAAAACTTGGTAAACACATCCCCCACACGATGAAAGAATGTTTTTTTGTGTTTTTCCCTAATGAGACTATCAGGTGAATTGGATTGAAACATCGATCTATTGAAGAGAACGTTGAAACCGATAGAATCACGCTCCCCTATTTCCGTTGCATGAATAGATGCAACGGAAAACAGCAAAAATAATCCTATATAATATCTCTTCATCTCAATCACGATGTTTATTACTTTACAGAATACGAGTAAAAACTTATTTCAAATTCTATCAGAAATCTGATTAAATCAGAAACCAGAGTAGCCGAATGAATATTCATCAGCCCTATGAGCCTCTAGTTTTTCCAAAGAATACGGTCAAGTACCCAATTGGTAGGTGTAGCAGAAATAGCGGTACATTCACAAATACCTATTCCCTGTAAATCTTCTATCACCTTCTGGATGATTGGTAATTGAACGTATGGCGGATTTGGAACAACGATATCTTTCTTTCCTTCGGAATTAATTAATCGGATAGGTTCGTAATTGAAAACCGAGAAAGACAGTGATCCCTTGTCACCAATGATTTCGATACAATCTTCCTTAGCACTTTCATGTCCAACAAAACACCAGCTTCCACTGCCAGGAATGCCACTTTCAAAGAAGAAACATGCAGAAATCGTATCTTCAGCTTCATACAAGTGAGCACGATTTGCTGGATATCCATGAGCACGTGTTATCACACCAAACAAATCTTGCAAAAGATCAATCTGGTGAGGAGCTAAATCATAAAAGTAGCCACCGCCAGAAATATCCGGTTGCAATCTCCAAGGCATTTCCTTTCCACTATGATAGTCTAAATCGCGTGGCGGAACAGAAAATCTTACCTGCACATTGATAACATCTCCGATTCCTCCACTTTGAATAATTTCCTTAACTTTCTGGAAATAAGGAAGATAACGGCGATAATAAGCAACAAAACAGGGTACTCCTGTCTGTTCGCTAATACGATTGATACGAATACAATCATTATAGCTTGCAGCTAAAGGCTTCTCAACATAAACAGGTTTACCAGCCTTCATAGCCATAATAGCAAAAGTGGCATGAGAAGAAGGTGGCGTGGCGATATAGACCGCATTTACATCAGGGTCATCAATAAGTTCTTGAGCATCAGTGTACCATTTTCTGATATGATGGCGCTCAGCATAACTGCGCGCTTTCTTTTCACTTCTGCTCATAACCGCAACAACTTGTGAGCCAGGAACTTCATTGAATGCTGGTCCTGACTTTTTCTCGGTTACCTCACCGCAGCCGATAAATCCCCACTTAATTTCTTTCATTGATTCTGATATTAATATTTGAAGTGTTCAGAAACTTACTCACTCAAAGACTTGTTGATTTCATCGATATAATCAAGCACTTCATCCCTTCCCATTTTCTTTTCACTACTGGTTATAAAATAAGGAGGGAGTTCTTCCCAGCGATCCTCCAATGCTTGCATCCACTTCTGGGCATTCATTCTTGCCTTTACAGGACCTAACTTGTCTGCCTTGGTAAACACAATACAGAAAGGTATGTTGCTTTCGCCCAACCAATCTACAAATTCACGATCTATCTTCTGCTGCTCATGGCGAACGTCAATCAATACGAATACATTTGCCAACTGAGGGCGCTGAAGAATATAACCTGCAATCATCTGTTCCAGTTGCTTCTGAACAGTCTTGGAGCGCTTGGCAAATCCATAACCAGGAAGGTCAACCAAATACCATTCGTTATTGATGATAAAGTGGTTGATTAACAGAGTTTTACCTGGCGTGGCTGAAGTTTTTGCTAAACCTTTATGATTGCAGAGCATATTGATAAGACTTGACTTACCTACATTACTTCTGCCAATAAAAGCATACTCCAATTTATTATCTTTAGGACACATGCTCACTCGAGGAGCAGATATAGTAAATTCTGATTTTTTTATCTCCATTGTTATCTGATATTATAGTTACTTATTATTTATACGTTACACTTTACCCATTCAGTTTCTTCTTAAGAATACTGAATATCGGTTATTAAAGCAATTCTGAAAGTTCAAGCCATCTCATTTCCTTTTCGTCAAGTTCATCCTTGATTTGTGGTAATCTCTTGCTCTTCTCTGTCAGTTCGTCCACACTCAGTTTCCCGCTACAGAGTTCTTCTTCCAATAGCTTCTGCTCATTCTCTAAAGCTTCGATTTCCTTTGAAAGCTGCTCGTACTCACGTTTCTCCTTGAAAGACATTTTCCGTTTGTTTTCAAAATTCACATCACGCTTGGCTGTACCACTGGCATTATCACTATTCTTTGAATCACCTGTCTTTGACGCCAATTTTGCCTTGGAGGATTCTTCTTCGCTCTCTTTGGTTTGCAACCTGCTCCAATCACGATACTGAGTATAGTTGCCAGGGAAGTCCTGAATATCACCCTCTCCCTTGAATACTAGCAGATGGTCAACAACCTTATCCATGAAATACCTGTCGTGACTGACTACTATGACACAACCAGGGAAATCCTGAAGATATTCCTCTAGAACCTGTAACGTCTGAATATCCAGGTCATTAGTAGGCTCATCCAGAATGAGGAAATTCGGATTACGCATCAATACAGTACACAGATAGAGCTTTCTCTTTTCTCCTCCACTCAACTTATACACATAATTATGTTGTTCCTCCGGGGTAAAGAGGAAGAATTGGAGAAATTGAGAAGCAGTCATATGCTTACCACCGCCAAGATCGATATAGTCGGCAATTTCTGTGATTACATCAATAACCTTCTGGTCCTCACGGAATTTCAGACCTTCCTGCGAAAAATAACCAAAGTGTACAGTCTCACCAATATCAAATTTACCCTCATCAGGATTCACTTCGCCCAAGAGCATCTTGATAAACGTCGATTTACCGGTACCATTATTACCCACAATACCCATTTTCTCAAAACGGGCAAAGTTATAATAAAAATGGTCGAGTATCACCTTTTTATGACCGTGATCTTCAAAAGCCTTGCTAACATACTGGCATTCAAAAATCTTGCTACCAATATAAACTGTCGAAGCCTTCAGTCTGACCTGCCTGTCCTCAATGCGCTGTTTGGCAACTTTTTCAAGTTCATAGAATGCCTCTTCACGATAGCGCGCTTTATGACCACGGGCTTGTGGTTGTCTGCGCATCCAGTCAAGTTCTCTTCTATACAGATTTTTAGAATGTTGTATCTCAGCACGAAGATTGTCCATTCTTTCCTGACGTTTCTCCAGATAATATGCATAGTTACCTCGATAGGTATAAATAGTCTGATCGTCCAATTCAAGGATAACATTACAAACCTTATCAAGGAAGAAACGATCATGAGTAACCATGAAAATAGTCTTGTTTCCACGATTCAGATACCCCTCCAGCCATTCTATCATTTCCAGATCCAAATGGTTAGTTGGCTCATCCAGCATCAGAAAATCAGGTTCTTCTATGAGTACATTAGCAAGTGCCACACGTTTTTGCTGACCACCACTGAGCTGCCCCATAGGTTGCTCAAGATTGGTGATATGCAATTGCGTAAGTATTTGTTTAGCTTTCAGTACCTTTTCCGGATCTCCATTATGATTGAAACAAGCATCCAATACTGTCTCCTCTGGATCAAAGTCGGGTGATTGCTCCAAATAACCGATTTTCAAGTCTCTACGATATATAATATCACCGTTTTCATACCCCTCTTTATTCATCAGTACAGACATAAGAGTAGATTTGCCCGTACCATTACGTGCAACAAGTCCCACCTTCTGTCCTTCAGCGATGGAAAAAGAGATTTTATCGAAAAGAACCTGTGCTCCAAAGCGCTTTGTAAGGTTCTGTACATCTAAATATGGTGTCTGATTTGCCATTTTTATTGAAATTTTGTGCAAAGATACAAAAAAAATTTGGCAGAAACGATTTTTTTAATTATCTTTGCACTCGGAATTTGTACGATAGGTGTTTCTCCTCTTGAAACACCTTTTTATACTATCAAGAATCATATACAATATAACTATTATAATAATGTATAGCAAAGACGAATTAACTTCTAGGAATGTCGCAACATTGAAGGACATTGCTAAGCAAATTGGCGCAAAGATTAAATCAAGCGACAACAAGGAGACTATCATCTATGCCATCCTTGACGCTCAGGCAGAAACAGCGCCTCAACCAGTAAAAAGAAAGAGAGCTCGCATTGCCAAAACAGAAGATAAGGTTTACACTGTCAAGGGAAAAGACGGTGAAAACTTTGACGTGATGAAAAATCAAGCTACAGGTCCTTCTGCACATGAGGAATCTAAATTATTTAATGAGTCTGATAAAACTCAAGAAGGAACACAGCCGGTTTCTGAACCAGCAAACTCAAATACTGAACCACAAGAAAACAAAAATACAGAAGTTAGTGATCAATCAACAAATTCCCCAGAGGAACCTGTTATTGACTTTCCAAAGCATCGTGGTAGAAAAAGCAAGGCAGAATTGGAAGCTATTGCTATAGCTAAAGCAGCTGCGCTTAAAAAACAACATGAAGCTAAGTTGGCTACCCATGATACCATTAACACCGAAATGAACTCTTCTGAAAACGAGAATGCCCAGAAAGAACTGACTGCTAATGCATTATCTGCAGAAAATAAGGTTTCAGAAAATCATGCTGACATGGACAATACTGAAGAAAGTAAGAATGAAGGGAATACAGTTGCAGAGAATGATTCTACTGCTACTTCCGATTCTTCTTTGAATGATTCTGATAACTTTATTCCTGAGCAAGCATTCGATCATTTACCAGGAACAAATGGTCAGAATAGTGAACTGATAGCACAGTTACAGGCAAAGATGAATGCTCAAAATGAGGAAGAAACATTCCAGCAGCATGCAACAGTTCAGACAACAAATAATAGCTTTGAGCAAGTTTGGGAAAACGATCCAGGTGATGGGACAGACTTCATCCCTGTTGTTGATTTACCTATTGAAGATCAGTCAGCTCTGCCAATTTACGACATATTTGACAGACCAATGACTTCTGCTACAGCAAACCAACAAGACACAGCTACTCAGTCAGAAGCACCGGAACAGGAACAAGAACCATTATATGATTTCAGTGACATCATTACATCCAATGGTGTTCTCGAAGTAATGCCTGACGGTTACGGATTCCTTCGCAGTAGTGACTATAATTATTTATCTTCTCCTGACGATGTATATGTTGCTTCCAACTTTATCAAGCGATATGGTCTCAAAACTGGCGATGTTGTTCTCTGTAAGGTACGCCCACCTCATGAAGGTGAGAAGTATTTCCCATTAACTTCTGTTGTCAAGATTAATGGTCGTGAGCCATCAGAAATTAGAGACAGAGTTCCATTCGAGCATCTTACTCCACTCTTCCCTAACGAGAAATTCTCTCTCTGTGGAAATCGCTCGACCACCAATCTCAGCACAAGAATTGTAGATTTGTTCTCGCCAATCGGTAAGGGTCAGCGCGCTTTGATTGTAGCTCAGCCTAAAACGGGTAAGACTATTTTGATGAAGGATATTGCAAATGCGATTGCTGCCAACCATCCGGAGGCTTATCTGATGATGCTTCTCATCGACGAACGTCCAGAGGAGGTTACTGATATGGCTCGTACTGTAAATGCAGAAGTAATTGCATCTACATTTGATGAACCAGCAGAGCGCCACGTGAAAATTGCAGGTATCGTCTTGGAAAAAGCAAAGAGAATGGTAGAATGCGGCCACGACGTTGTCATCTTCCTTGATTCTATTACACGATTAGCTCGTGCTTACAATACTGTTGCACCAGCTTCTGGTAAGGTTCTTACTGGTGGTGTGGATGCCAATGCTCTACAGAAACCAAAGCGTTTCTTTGGTGCTGCCAGAAATATTGAGGGAGGTGGATCGCTGACGATTATTGCTACAGCTCTGATTGATACAGGTAGCAAGATGGATGAAGTTATCTTTGAGGAATTCAAGGGTACGGGTAATATGGAGTTGCAGTTGGATCGTTCTCTCAGCAACAAACGTATCTTCCCTGCTGTCAATCTGGTTGCTTCATCTACACGTCGTGATGATCTCTTGCAGGATAAGATTACCCTCGACCGTATGTGGATTCTGCGCAAGTACATTTCAGACATGAACCCAATTGAGGCTATGAATACCATCCACAATAGCATGCAGCATACAAGAAATAATGATGAGTTCTTACTCTCTATGAACTCATAAGAATGAAAATAAAGTTATCCTATTTATAATTTAGGAGAACATAAATAATAAACGGTCATTTGTACAAACTGATGTTACAAATGACCGTTTATATTTTTCTAAATAAATAATATCTGCTTACCGTTTTCTACGAATTTCTGATTTACGATATCGATATTTTTCCACAATTTCAATTCTTTTTCTATTTCTGAAAAACCAGAAATTTCCTCACCATAGTTGAAGAGTCGCTCTATCATCACCCCATAAGTCAGATGATCTATCTTCTCTATCGGATGCAAGATAACCGATTCTTCAAAACACCCCCTTTTCTCGCTTCTAATCTCTACCAGTAATTTGGCCTGCAGGAGTTCTCTTACTGCCTGATTGACTATCTGTTGCGGTATTTCTGTTAAATCATGAATCTGCTTAGGAGTATAAGCCTGTTCTCCATTATTAAACCGTTTGCATACCAAATGCATAACCATTCCGCAAACCTTGACACGCTGCACTAATTTAAGATGATCATATCTGAGGTCTCCATCATAATAATGTATGTTTTGATTCGTATGACAAAGCAAAGCACCAAATACCACTATTGCCCAAGAAATCTGAAGCCATAACAGGAAAAGCGGAATGGCAGCCAAAGAACCGTAAATGACATTATAGCTGGAAAGGAATACTTGCAAATAAATATAGCCATACTGCAATGCTGTCATACAGATACCAGCCAGAAAAGAAGGTACAAGGGTACTGCGAAGTCTGATATAGGTATTCGGAATAACACAATAGCAGAACACAAAGAACAGAAACATCGGAACGAATGCAGCCAAATGGAGGATAAACGAAGGAATTGTTTCTCCTATATCAGCTATCTTATCGACATTATCTACCATATTCACCGTCCATACATTAATACTCGAAGCAAAAAGGATCATGAGGCCTAAACCGAACAGAATGGTAGGATATTCCGTAAAAATCTGTTTCCATGAACGTTCACCCGTATGCCAGATGTCATCAAACGTAAGTTCTATTTTCTGCATCAGAGAGATGATCGTATAGAGAAACATCACGATACCCGTACCGATGATATAGTTGCTCTGGGTATTCTCGATATAATTATGTACGAAATTTACGATAGTTTGAGCCACAACTGGTTGCGCCTCAAAAGTAGTAGAAAGCCAGGATTCCAATAAGGATGCATATCCAAAACCTCTGGCAATGACAAACATCATCGCCATAAAAGGAATCAAAGCCATGAAGGAGGCAAAAGTCAATGCTGCCACATCTCTGGCCCACATATCCTTTACATAGAAGATACGTCCGGCAAGCATACCCATCTTTATCCAAGACTTTACTCTGCCTCGGAAATCCTTGATATTAGAAGAATTAAATTCTCTGAGATCTTCGTAATATCGTAGTATTCTGTCTATTACCCCCATAATCAAAAGTTTTCTGTTATTAACCAACAAATCCCTCCACAACATCATCAGATGCCGTAAAGGGATTTGTCTTAGTATAATTGCTATTCTGCTCTACGATTAATAGAACTTGAAGTAGTTGCGGGCATTGTTGTAAGAGATATCTTCAACCATGCGAGAAAGACTCTCCATATCGTTAGGAAGCAAGCCCTTCTCTACATCATTACCGAGGAGGTTGCAAAGCAAACGACGGAAATACTCATGGCGTGGATAGCTCAAGAAAGAGCGAGAGTCAGTCAACATACCAACGAAACGGCTCAAAAGGCCGAGTACTGACAATGCGTTCATCTGGCGTGTCATACCATCGAGCTGATCATTGAACCACCAGCCAGAACCGAACTGAATCTTACCTGGGCAAGAACCATCCTGGAAATTACCAAGCATAGTAGCGATTACCTCATTGGCACATGGGTTCAAGCAGTAAAGGATAGTACGTGTCAGCTTACCCTCTACGTTCAATTCATTCAAGAAGCTACTCATAGCACGAGCTGTAGTAAACTCACCAATAGAATCAAAACCTGTATCTGCGCCCAACTTATTGTACATCAATGTGTTATTGTCGCGGATGGCACCATAGTGATACTGCTGAGTCCAATCAGCAGCATGATCCATCTCAGCACAAATTCTCAAGAAAGCATGCTTGTACTGACGAACCTCAATAACTGACAACTGCTGACCACGCATAGCCTTTTCAAAAATAGTCTCAATCTGAGAATCAGTATATGCCTCGTCATAGAATTCCTCAATACCATGGTCACTCAACTTACAGCCATTCTCTGTGAAGAAATCGTGACGCTTCTGAAGAGCATCTACCATATCCTGGAATGTTGAGATAGTAACACCAGCAACCTCACCCAACTTATTCATATACTCAGCGAAATCAGGCTTCTCAATATTCATAGCCTTATCAGGACGCCAAGCAGGAATCATCTTAATTTCGAAACCACTCTCACGGGTCTGCTTGTGGTAACGGAGATCATCAATTGGATCGTCTGTTGTACAAACACACTCTACATGATAATGACGCATCAAACCGCGTGCACTGAACTCAGGCAACTGCAATTTCTCATTACACTCATCATAAATCTCACGAGCAGTCTTAGGGCTCAACTGTTTGTCAATACCGAAAGCAGTCTTAAGCTCGAGATGAGTCCAATGATACAATGGGTTGCGGAATGTATAAGGAACAGTTTCAGCCCACTTCTCGAACTTCTCCCAATCGCTTGTATCGGTACCAGTGCAGAAACGCTCATCTACACCATTAGTTCTCATGGCACGCCACTTGTAGTGGTCACCACCGAGCCAAAGTTCTGTAATACTCTTAAACTTGTGATCATTAGCTACCATCTCTGGAATAAGGTGGCAGTGATAGTCAATAATTGGCATTTTAGCCGCATGATTGTGGAAAAGATCCTGCGCAGTCTTAGTGTCGAGCAAGAAATTTTCATCCATAAATTGCTTCATAATTGTATAGTAGTTTTTAATGTTTTGCCTTTGAAAAACCTTTTGGGAATTCCATTAACTATTTTCTTTGCAAAAATAACTCAAATTTTCGGTAAAACAAAATAATAATAGAATTTTTAATCAAATTTTTACTTAAACGATTGCGGAAAAGGTAAAAAGAACAAAAAATCTTCCAAGTAGTCATACATGGAAGATTTTTTGTTTTTTATTCTTTAATTCTCTTCATATCTTATTATATATAGCATGCTTTTATGCCATGGACCATAAATTCATCAGAAGAAAACACGATTCATACAGTCCATTCATTAGACAGACTACACAATAATACGTGTCTTGTGATAGCTTTCACGGAATTCACTTGGTGAACATCCTTTCTTCTTTTTGAAAATGCGATTGAAGTTACTCAGATTATTAAATCCACAATCAAACCCAATTTCACTGATGGACTTAGCCGTATCTACCAGCATTCGTGCTGCATAACCCAATCTCAGATCAATAATATATTCACTGATATTTCTTCCGGTGTGCAGCTTAAAGAATCTACTGAATGCACTTGGACTCATGCCAGCCATGCTTGCAAGCTCTGGCAGTCTCAGTTCATCCATATAATTCTTAGAGATATAATTCTTTACCTTCAGAATTCTTCTACTGTCATCCTCCACGGTAACCTTCGCATAACTGGTAGAAGCTAAAGTCTTAGCACCATCACACCGTGAAAGTTCATACAATATAGTCAAAAACTGCTGCACGGCATAAAAGCCATCTTTGACAGAACTCAACGTATCCAACAATCCATATACTTTCATAATGGCTTTCATCGGAAACACAAGTCCTTTCTTGGCTTCCTGCATCATTCTTGTAATACTTGAATACGGATTTCTGCCAAAGAGCGTTTCGGTACCCATACTGAAGTCAAATTGTATCGTAATCTCTCTGATATCCTCGCTGCGACAATCATTCTGTTCCCATACATGTTCAAGGTCAGGAGAAGTAATCAAACACAAATCATAATCACCGATAATTTCCTGCGAGTCACCCACTATGCGCCGGACACCCTTTGCGTTCTCCACAAAATTGAGTTCAAACACCGAGTGATTGTGAATAGGATAAGTAAACTCCTTTTTATGACGGTCTGCAATGTATAAAACATCTTTTCCCATCAGCGGAGTAATTTCATGTATGATTCTTCTATCGTCTGACATAAAGTAGCTGTTAGTGAAATTCAGAATAATTCAGTGGCAATATTTCGGAAAATGAGCAAAATCAAAGCTAATGTCATCAGAAACGCAAGTCCTTGATGATATCGCTCATCTTCTGCTTAGTTGCAATTCTTGTTGGAACAAGAGGCAATCTAAGTTCATTTTCTATGAAACCCATATCATTGAGCAAAGCCTTTACACCAGCAGGGTTACCATCTACAAAAAGCAAGCTATAAAGCTCTGTAAATGCATGATGAATCTTACGTGCTGGCTCATATTCACCACGGAACTCCAAGCGGATCATACGGCTGAATGCTTTAGGAAGAGCATTACCAATAACTGAAATCACACCTGCTGCACCACTGGCTACCATAGAGAAAGTCAATGCATCATCACCACTGATAACATCAAAATTATCAGGTTTGTTCTTGATAATCTCATCTACCTGTTCCAAGCTGCCACTTGCTTCCTTGATTGCTACAATATTAGGGAAATCGCGGGCGATGCGACAAGTTGTTTCAGGTTTCATGTTAACACCTGTTCTACCTGGTACATTATATAATACGATAGGCAGAGGACTAACTTCAGCGATTGCCTTAAAATGCTGATAAAGTCCCTCCTGAGAAGGCTTATTATAATAAGGACAAATACTGAGGATACCATCAATACCGCTCCAATTAGTATTCTTGATTTCATCTACTACAGCAGCAGTATTATTACCACCGCAATATTTCAAAATCTTGACACGACCATGATTGACCTCTTTGACAAGTTCTGTGATTTTATCTTTCTCATCTTTAGTAAGACAAGGCGCCTCACCAGTTGTAGCAAGGATGCAGAGGAAATCTGCACCATTGTCAATTTGAAACTCTACCAATCTCTTCAGAGCCTGGTAATCTACCGAACCATCGGTCTTAAATGGAGTAATGAGAGCTATACCTAACCCTCTAAAAATATTCTGTGCCATAATCAATTTTACAAAATTAATCGCAAAATTACAAATTTATTGCCAAATTGCAAAACAAATTGCCATTTTTCTTTCAAAATTGTATCGAAATTGAAAAAATTTGGTATTATTATCGCATATATCGCATATTTTTCGTAATTTTGCAGCTATGAGTAGATACTTTATTACCTTTAGTTATGATGGTACAAACTATCATGGATGGCAAATTCAGCCTAATGCAAATACGGTGCAGCAAGAGTTGCAACGAGCGTTGTCTATTTTACTCCGAAAAGAAATTGAAGTTGTAGGTGCCGGACGTACAGACACAGGAGTTCATGCCAGAAAAATGGCAGCTCATTTTGATTGGGAACTTAAAGATCAGGCAGCATTATCTTCTGACGAAGAAAAAGACATGTCTGCGAAAAAGGAACTTCTTCCCATTTCCTGCGACCAGATGGTTTATCGCCTGAATCGAATTCTCCCAAGAGATATATCTGTATGGGATGTTTTCCCTGTTGCAGATGACATGCATGCCCGTTTCTCCGCCACCTCCCGCACCTACCATTATTATATACATACGCGAAAGGATCCATTTGAACGTCATTTCTCTCTCCAAATTAATTATCCATTGGATTTTAATAAAATGAATGAAGCAGCCAAGTATTTCCTTCAGCATGAAGACTATGCAGCATTCTGCAAGGCTGGTGGTGACAACAAGACTACCATTTGTCATGTTACAGAAGCGAAATGGGTGCAGACCTCCCCTACATCCTGGTATTTTGAAATAACAGCCAACCGTTTCCTTCGCAACATGGTGAGAGCTGTGGTAGGAACATTGATTGATGTAGGCCGTGGAAAAATAAGCATGAATCAATTTCTTGAAATTTTGCATCAGGGAACAAGAAGTGATGCCGGCGAGAGTATGCCAGGCAATGCTCTTTTCTTAGAAGATGTAAGCTATCCGGAATTATAGCTTTAAGATCATCCGAAAATAAAATCCATTGCATCCGGATAATAAATACAAAAACTTCCAGTTTTTTTAAACAGAAACAATTCTGATTTATTTAACGAAAAGAATATATAAACCAAAAACTCGCTTGGAGAAACTTTATTCAAACGAAAGTTTCTTCAAGCGAGTTCTTAATTGTTCTGCCTCACTCTTGCGAATGGAAAGCTTTATGCTGCAGGTGTTATCAAAAACCTGATCCACAATACGTGGATTCATTTCCTTCACAATTCTCATTACATCATTCATCATAGGATAGGTAAAATCGTAAGTCACAATTTCTTCTACCTGTCTGATTTCCTCTTCACAATGAGCCAATGCCTCTATTGCTGCTTCACGATAAGCGACTATCAAACCACTTGTTCCAAGTTTTACTCCACCGAAATATCTGATAACCACTATCAGAATATCAGTCAATTCTGCTTTGTTGATTTGTCCTAAGATTGGTTTTCCGGCAGTAGAAGACGGTTCTCCATCGTCATTCGCCCGGAATTCATTTCTTTCAAGACCCAACATATATGCATAGCAACAATGTCTGGCATCATAGTATTTCTTCCTATAACCTGCCACTATTTCCTTGACTTCTTCGACAGATGTCACATGATGGGCAAAAGCGAGGAACTTACTTCTTTTCTCAGTGTACAGTCCCTCGCCTACTTGATCTTTTATAGTTTTGTATTCGTCAATCATTCCATTTAAGTCGTCAATTATATAAACCAAACTGTCCTACATAAATTCTGTAGAATAGTCGGACTTATAAGTCGAACTCTTTAATCTAATTTATGAATTATCAAACCGCTGCGCAGTTTTGGTTCAAACCAAGTTGCCTTAGGTGGCATAATCTTACCACTATCAGCAATGTCCATAATCTGCTGCATAGTTACCGGATGAAGTGCCAATGCCATCTTCATTTCACCACTATCTACACGACGTTTCAGCTCACCAAGTCCACGGAGACCACCCACAAAATCGATACGCTTATCAGAACGTAAGTCCTTGATTCCAAGGATTTCATCAAGAATCAAACGGGATGAAATATCAACATCTAATACGCCAATCGGATCTTCATCATCGTAAGTACCTGGCTTAGCGAATAATCCATACCATTTACCATCCAGATATAGGAGGAATGAATGAAGGGCTGCAGGTTTCAGAATATCCAAACCGAATTTATCGATAGCTTCCTGTAACTCCATCTTTTCATAGCATGGAATACCTTCATCATCACCAGATACATTGATGTTAATTGCATCAATCTCAATAACTTCGAAATTTTTAGTCAAAGCATCGAGGAATTGTTCTGAAGTCAAACCATTCAAGTCCTTCACTACTCGATTATAGTCAAGAATTGTCAACTGACTTGCCTGGAAGCAAACTGCCATAAAGTAGTTGTATTCTTCCTGACCAGTATGATGAGGATTATTCTTAGCCTTTTCAGCACCTACCAAAGCTGCAGCAGCTGAACGATGGTGACCATCAGCTATATAGAGACTTGGCATTTTCTCAAACTCCGCTGTTATAGTGGCAATATCCTGGTCATCACTAACAATCCAGAATTGATGACGGAATCCGTCAACAGGAGCAATGAAATCATACTCTGGTGCAGTAGCAGCATAGCGAACCAGAAGGTTATTGAGTACCGGATTATCTGGATAAGCAAAGAATACAGGTTCGATATTTGCATTGCAAACACGTACGTGCTTCATGCGATCCTCCTCCTTGTCACGGCGAGTCAACTCATGTTTCTTGATAACACCCGTCATATAATCGTTTACATAAGCACCCACTACAAGACCATACTGCGTCTTGCCATTCATGGTCTGGGCATAAATGTAATATTGTTCCTTATCATCCTGTTTCAACCAACCATTCTCCTGAAACTTTCTGAAATTCTCAGCAGCGCTTTCATAGACTCGTGGATCATACTCAGAAGTACCAGGTTCAAAATTGATTTCAGGTTTGATAATATGATAAAGACTCTTCTCGTTGTCACCAGCTTCGGCACGAGCCTCTTCTGAATCGAGCACATCGTATGGTCTTGATTCCACCAGTTCCACCAGTTCCTTTGGCGGACGAATGCCCTTAAAAGGTTTAATTTTTGCCATAATGTTGTAGGTATTAAAATACCGCACTAAAATAGTCCGGCACTATGATAAAACACAAAAGCCCACAAAGGATACTTTCACACAATACCCTCTGCGAGCTCACCTATTATTCTTTTATTACTTGTTTACCTGGAATTTGGTACAGCCATCCTTGAAGAATGCATTAATCTGCTTAGCAGCAGCAATACCAGCATTGATATTAGCCTCTGCTGTCTGTGCACCCATCTTCTTAGGAGTAGAGAAATAACGACCTTCAAACTTAGCAAACTCAGCATCTGCATCTGGCTTGATATCTGTAATAAACTTCAAGTCCTCACGCTCAGCCATCAGCTTAATCAACTCATCCTCGTTGATAACTTCCTTGCGGGCAGTATTAATCAAGATACCACCCTTAGGCAACTGGTTTACAGCCTTATAATCGATGCTCTTGATAGTCTCTGGAGTAGCAGGAATATGAAGAGAAACGATATCACAAGTCTGGAACAGTTCATCCTGACTCTTGACAGCATGAACACCGGCAGCCTCAATAACATCAGCAGGGCAGAAAGCATCATAAGCAGATACTTCCATACCGAAGCCCTTAGCGATGCGAGCAACATTTCTACCCACATTACCGAAAGCAAGAATACCCAATTTCTTACCCTTCAACTCAGAACCAGCCTTGCCGTTATAGAAATTACGAACAGCAAATACCAGTAAACCGAAAACCAATTCGGCAACTGCATTAGAGTTCTGACCAGGAGTATTCTCAGCTACTACATTGTGAGCCGTAGCAGCAGCAAGGTCAATATTGTCATAACCTGCACCAGCACGTACCACAATCTTCAGATTCTTGGCAGCATCCAGAACTTCAGCAGTTACTTTGTCAGATCGGATGATCATTGCATCCACATCTTTCACTGCATCCAATAGCTGAGTCTTTTCTGTATATTTCTCGAGCAGGACAAGTTCATTGCCTGCACCTTCAATTTCTTTCTTGATACCTTCAACAGCAGCTGCTGCAAAAGGTTTTTCTGTTGCAACTAATACTTTCATGATTGAATTTGATTAGAATATTTTAGAATTAGTGCTGTGCCTCGAAATCCTGCATAGCCTTTACAAGAGCATTCACGCCCTCCATAGTCATAGCATTGTAGCAACTTGCACGGAAGCCACCTACAGAACGGTGACCCTTAATACCTACCATACCACGCTCAACTGCAAAGTCAAGGAATGGCTTCTCAAGTTCCTTATATTCATCGTTCATAACGAAACAGATGTTCATCAGAGAACGTGAAGCCTCCTCTACAGTACCCTTGAAGAGTTTATTGCGATCAATCTCTGCATAGAGTACATCAGCACGCTCGTGAGCACGCTTATCAGCAGCCTCTACACCACCATTAGCCTTCAACCAACGGAGATTCTCCATCAGAGAATAGATAGGCACTACTGGAGGAGTATTAAACATACTGCCCTTATCTACATGTGTACGATAATCAATCATTGTAGGCAACTCACGTGGAGCCTTGCCCAAGAGTTCATCCTTCACGACTACTACAGTTACACCAGCCATAGAGAGATTCTTCTGTGCACCAGCGTAGATAGCTGTATATTTAGAAACGTCCACAGGACGGCTCATGATATCAGAACTCATATCAGCAATCAAAGGCACCTTAACATCTGGATCACGACGCAACTCAGTACCATAGATGGTATTGTTGGAAGTGATGTGCAGATAGTCTGCATCAGCTGGCTCGAGGCCTTCAAACTGAGGATAGAAAGTATAGTTGGCGTCGGACGAGGATGCGATCTCCACGACCTCACCAAAATGCTTTGCCTCTTTCATTGCCTTCTTGGCCCAAGTACCAGAATTGACATAGGCAGCCTTCTTGATGAGGAAGTTGGCAGGAATCTGCATGAACTGCAATGACGCACCACCACCAAGGAAGATAACGGAGTAACCCTCAGGGACATCAAGCAACTCCTTGAACAAGGAGACTGCCTCATCAACTACTGGCTGGAAATCCTTAGCGCGATGGCTGATTTCCATCAATGAAAGACCTGAACCGTTGAAATCCAAAATCTGCTTAGCTGTGTTTTCAATCACTTCGCGTGGAAGCATTGAAGGACCTGCATTAAAATTGTACTTCTTCATCTGTATATTATTTAAGTTTTTATTGGATTATTCCCTATGTGTTTTTAAAACACGTCGGCGAAATTACAATTTTTATTTGAAACCACCAAACTTTTCTGCACATTTTTAGCAAAATGGGCAAAATTCTTACGGATTGTCAGCCTTTTCTGCCTATTCTATGTATTTTTATGCAGAAAATAGAATTACTGATACATATTATCAGCAATTAAGATGACAGAGAATCAATAAGATCAATATGGGAATATATCAGGGCGAAGGAAATAAGATTATAAAACCTCTTCCACTACTGTTCTGATACCTTTGATTTTTTGTCCGGCAGTCAGTTTGAGCACCTGCTTCAATTTAGTACGCGATACAGCCACATAGGCATATCTGTCTTTCACATCGATCTTACCGATCTCGGAAGAATTGAGCTGGCCTATTTTGCAGAGATAACCTACGATGTCACCCTTGCTTACCTTATCCTTCTTTCCCTTACCAATATATATAGTAGCCATACGTGGTTTGGCTGGTACAGAATGAGTCAGCGGGATTTCGTAAGTCTGTATCTCTGCATCCACATAATCTGGAATGTGTTCAGTAGGTCCGATGATAAAGAAAGCCTTACCCTGAGATTCCCAACGCGCCGTACGACCTACTCTGTGAATATAACTATCCTCACATTCCGGGATATGATAATGCACAATATTGTTGATGTCAGGAATATCAATACCTCTTGATGCTAAATCAGTACTTACTAAGATATTCACACTACCATTGCTGAACTTATAGAGTGCATCTTCACGCGCTTTCTGGTCCAATCCACCATGGAATGAGGAAAGTGAGAAACCTTTTTCACGCAAGAAATCGCTGGTACGCTCCACACTGTCGCGGTAGTTGAGGAACACAATGGTACTCTCATCACCAAAACTCAACAGAAGCTGGGCGAGTGTCTCCAACTTGTCTTTCTGTGGACTATCCACCTGATAGATGCAAACACGGTCTGAAACCTGTTCCTCCTCAATGCGATAGTCAATCGTTTCTGCACGATTCATGTGAACGAAATTAGGAATCTGCTCTGCCTCGGTAGCAGAAAGCAGTATATGGCGTTCCAGATTTGGCAGACTCTCTATCAGTTTGCTCATTTCGTTCTGAAAGCCCATTTCCAGACACTTATCAAACTCATCGATGATGAGGTACTTGATATTCTCTATTTCGAAATTACCCTTATCGATATGATCATTCAGACGTCCTGGAGTACCAAAGATAACCTGAGGCATCACCTTTCTGAGCAAACGATGTTCATCCATCGTAGGTCGTCCACCATAACAAGCCATTGCCTTTACAGGAGTATGCATAGTTCCCAGTACATTGGCTGACTGCAATGCAAGTTCACGACCAGGAGTAATCACAAGCGCCTGTGGTGCATCTACCGACGGATCAATGAGCTGAACCAGTGGCAGAAGATAAGCCAGCGTTTTACCGCTACCTGTAGGCGAAAGAACCACAACGTCCTTATTGCTATGAAGCATTGCATGCATCGTAGCTTCCTGCATGCCGTTCAGTTCTATATCCAAACGATTCAATATATCTTGTAACATATTTACTTTTTATTTCTGTTATTATTCATCACTTTGTCTATCTCATCAAACTCTTTACCCATATTCAGATTGAGATAAATCGTATATAATGGGAGGGACCACTTCCCTACTTCATTCGGTTCGAGCTTTCTATATTTTTCCAGATATGGAAGTGCCTGTTTGTAGAGCGCATTTATTTCATCATGTTTCTTTCTCAATTTCTGCGAATTTTTATCCAGCATAATAGCACGGTTGAAACATGAGAGACCGGCATTGAGATGAGCTTCGGATAAAGAATCATTTTTCGCTATCAGAGACTTACAGATATCAAAACATTCCTCATTCTTTCCCTGATTCAGCAAGATGGAACTCTTGGTCAGGAGATAAGTGGTATTCAAAGAATCCACCCGTAAAGCTTGGTTTACCACATTCATTGCCGAATCCAGTTCATTTTTTTCCATGTAATGTTCTACCAGGCGTGGAAAGAAGAAAGGAAAAGAAGGTGAATTCTTGAATCCTTCTTTCAGACAATCCACATATCTTACCGTATCCTTTTCGAGTTTATATGTCTCTGCCAGATATTGCAACATATAATTATAATGAGTAGTATCCTTCAGAGCGATATACGAATGATGAAGAGTAGCCTGTGGATTCTTCATCTTGTATCCGCAATATACGGCCCAAAATGCCACAGTCGGAATCAACTTATCATTCTCTCTGTAATTGTTAGAGGCGAAGAGAGGAATGTTGGCGCAATGCAGATACTGGTTCAGCAAGCTATATGCCTCGGGATATTTGGTTTTTCGGATAAACCAGAGTCCACCGCTGTAGAGGTTTTGTCTGATTTTTCCCAGATAGTCAGCATGTTGCTTACGATATTCGATGCGCACCTTTCCCTTCCTGTCTGGAACCATTTCTACAGAATCCATATTCTGTGCCACCTCAAAGAGTTGTCTTGTCAGATTAAACAGTTGGGCTGTATCATACGCCTGTTTCAGATACAACTTTTCATTTCCCTGCTCATATTGTTTTCTCACGGCATCATAGAGAATATTCCATATTTTCAAGTTTCCTCGATTCATAGAATCCTTGAGCAACTTCTCCATAGATGCCTGAGCCTGAGTTAAATTATTTCCAGCCTTAACATTGTCTCGTGCAGCAGAAATCTCCTTCTTCTGGGCATAGCCTGCCATACAGAAGAAAGAAATCGACATGAGCAAAAACAACTTAAGTTTATTCATACTTGTTTTTTATGTTGAGATATTTAATAAGGCTTATAGCCTGAATGATCATAACGATAAAAGGCATATTAGCCAGTTTATTCCTTACCATAAAGATAATAATACCAGTACGTATTACCATAGGTATCACGCAAGGCGGCATTACGTTCCATTGCATTAGGATATTTCCGTTCCAAAGTCTGGAAATCCTGGAAGTCAGCTTCCATTACTGCATTTCTATATACTACCTTCGGATGCAATCTTCTGTGGGTATATAGCATCAATGCCTCCTTATAATGCTTGGGGAGCGAATCATTCTCGATATTATATTTGCTTTGCACAAGGTGTACAAACTGATCGATTTTCTTATCCAGCAGGAATGCATTCAACTGATAGTCCAGCGGTTTCACATAGTAGAATTTTCCTCTTACCTTCTTGCGCATCCACTTCGGAGTGGTCCACATCATCGATTTGGTAGTCACGCTGTCTGGTATCATTGCCTTGCTGCCACCTACAAGAGGGTAAGTGAAAAGTTTCTCCCCCATCGCTCCCGTTTTATGAAGGCAGGCTATTCTGAGCATGGTGAGTGAAGAATCCGTATGAGCAGACTGCGCACCCACCTCCAGCGCTTCCTGATATTTTCCTTCACACATCAGACTTTCCATCCGCATGCGATAGTGGAACACATCATTACCATTGCCGATAAGAATCACCAGAAGAATCATCACATCCAGAGAAAGCACATTGATCCAAGTACATTTGGACAGCCAGAGCCCTTTCTGAATATCTGGTTCGTATGCTTCCAGTTGACGGATTACCCACATTATTCCTGAATAAAGAATCAGGAGCAACGGAAAAAGCCAGCACCAGCTACCCAATGAATGGTAGGTATCAATATCCGTAGGAATATCCGTGATGATAGCGAGTATCAGCAAAGATGGAAAATACGTCAATGCATGAAATCGTTTCTTCACCCGCGTGATGGCAAAAACGCCGCATTGAAGAAGAAACAGGACAAGGGTAGTCAGGATAGGAAACAGTACATAGTTGTACTGAGTCATTCCACCCGATAAAGCATGTTGAGCTACTGCCAACAGATCCTGTTGGTAGCAGCTCAAATAGAGATATGTAAATACTATAAAGATGATAGCACACGTCAGACGCATCTTGGTGGTACTATTTCTTTTCTTTTCCATATAATTACTTTCAGTTTTTCTTTAATACGAGCGCAGAACGAGCTGGCAAATAGAGTTTTAACCACTCTTTATGCTCTTCTACATAGAGCGCATCATAATTTGTTAAATGTGTCATTGTATCATCATTCAGACCATTTCCTCCAAATGCCACATTATCACTGTCCAGTACGATACTGTAAGAACCAGTAGGTACCAGGAAGCCATAATCGGTAAATGATTTGGTAGGTGAGAAGTTGAAAACAAACAGCAGGTCGCCTCTCATGAAGGCAAGCACCTGATCACCATCATTGTGCCAGATTTCCTGAACTGGAGTCTTATTGAAATTCTTCTCACTCTTGATAACGTTGATCATTTCACGATCGAAGTCACCCAGATAATGATAACACAAATCCTTATTATCTACAAGGTTCCACTGACGACGGGCATACTTGTAACTCCATCCGTTTCCTTCTCTTGGGAAGTCAATCCACTCTGGATGACCGAACTCATTACCCATAAAATTCAGATATCCACCATTGATAGTAGAAGCCGTCACCAGTCTGATCATTTTATGCAGAGCAATTCCGCGATGTGCCATATCATTCTCATCTCCCTTCTTGAAATGCCAGTACATATCAGCATCTATCAGTCGGAATATGATCGTCTTGTCACCCACAAGTGCCTGGTCATGACTCTCACAGTAAGAGATAGTCTTCTCATCCTTACGGCGGTTCTTTACCTCCCAGAATATGCTGCTTGGCTTCCATGCCTCATCAGGCAATTCCTTGATGGTCTTAATCCAGAAATCAGGAATATTCATTGCCATGCGATAGTCGAAACCATATCCGCCATCGGTAAACTTGGCTGCCAATCCTGGCATACCACTCACTTCCTCAGCTATGGTGATTGCATTCTTGTTTACCTCATGAATCAGGCAGTTGGCAAGAGTCAGATAGCAGATGGCATTGTCATCCTCATGTCCGTTGAAGTAATCAGCATAGCAGGTGAAAGCCTCGCCTAGACCATGACTGTAATAGAGCATGGATGTAACACCGTCGAAACGGAAACCATCAAAATGGAACTCATTAAGCCAGTACTTGCAGTTGCTCAGGAGGAAGTGGATAACTTCATCCTTGCCATAGTCGAAGCAGAGACTATCCCAGGCCGGATGCTCATGGCGGTCACCAGGATAGAAATACTGGTTAGGATCACCAGCTAAGTTACCCAGACCTTCCACCTCATTCTTGACAGCGTGAGAATGAACGATATCCATAATCACAGCGATACCCTTCTGATGAGCAGTATCAATGAGATCCTTCAGTTCCTCAGGAGTACCGAATCGGCTGCTGGCAGCAAAGAAACTGCTTACATGATAACCGAACGAGCCATAGTATGGATGCTCCTGAATAGCCATGATCTGGATACAGTTGTAACCATCCTTGATGATACGTGGCAGTACATTCTCCTTAAACTCTGTATAGGTACCAACTTTCTCAGCATCCTGTCCCATACCGATGTGGCATTCGTAGATCAACAGCGGAGTCGTCTTTGGCTTGAAAGTTTTCTTCTTCCATACGTATGGTTCCGGATTCCAAACCTGTGCAGAGAAAATCTTGGTTTTTTCATCCTGTACCACTCTTCTTGCCCAAGCAGGAATGCGCTCACCTTCTCCACCTTCCCAGTGAACTTTCATCTTGAAAAGATCACCATGCTTCAACGCTTTCTCAGAGAGCTTGAGTTCCCAGTTTCCTGTACCCTGAATACGTTTAGCACGATACTTTGGCGACTCTTTCCAGTCATTGAAATCACCAATCAGATAGATATCAGTAGCATTAGGAGCCCACTCACGGAACACCCATCCACGACCAGTTTTATGCAGACCGAAATACTCGTAACCATTGGCGAAATCACTCAAGGTCTGCTTACCATTCTTGGTCAGTTGATTCAATTTCCACAGAGCATGATCATGTCTGCCCTTAATTGCATCCTCATAAGGTTCGAGATATGAATCATTCTTCACCAAACCGATATGTTTAGGAGCAGCAGGAGTCTTCACTGCTTTTTTAGTTGCAGTAGTTTTCACTGCCTTTTTAGCAGCAGTTTTTTTGCCGCTTTCTGCTTTTTTTGTTGCCATATACTCATGATTTTAGATTAGCTATAGAGAAAGAAATCTGCGAGTAACAGATTCCGTCTTAAACTTTGATTGATTTTCAGTTTATGCCTTGATTTTGAAGATAGCCTTGTGGATATCGCCTGTACCGATGCATGGCTGATGCCCATCCTGAGGAGCGAAAATAGCAAATTCACCAGGCAGACAGGTTACATAAGCAGAAGCCACAGCACCAGGATATTTGGTTACGTCTTTTTCTGCATTGTATTCTGCCTCAGGCAATTTAGCCAAAGGAAGATAACCATAAGTCTCTTCGTTGTCAAGAGGTATCTGGATATCAAGCATATTCTTGTGAGTTTCAAATACAGCTTCATCCACAGTTTTTCCATGAGCTGTTGTTATATTTACAAACAAGTCATTACCCACGATGGAATGCTTGCCGTCTTCCAATTCGTTCAAATCGTTCTCTTTCAAGAACTTAACGACCTCTGCAAAGAGAGGATTCAGAGAGACATATTTCTCCAAATTTTCTAATGTGTCAACTATCATGATTTAAAAGTTTAAAATACAAATTCTATTTAATATAATTGATAACTCTTTAGAAGATTTTTCCTGAAATTTCATATCAATCTTCAAAGCGCTTACCGTTCTCGTAAGTTCCGCGAGCTGTCACCTGTCCGTTTCTGTCTTTCTCTACGAACTTGCCTTCTCGGCGGTCGTTACGGTAAGTGCCTTCAAATCGTTTACCTTCCTTGGTTTCCTCGATGCAGGCACCCTCACGTTTACCATTTCTGTAAACACCCTTGAAACGGTTGCCATTGGCGTAGTGGATAATCACCTCTCCATTAACCTGGCCTTTCCGGAATTCACCTTCAAAGATATCACCCGATTTCTTGGTCAGTTTACCTCTACCATCCTGCAGATCATCTTTCCAATTACCTACGTAGATATCCCCGTTTTTCCAGATAAAAGTACCCTGTCCGTTTCGCAGACCATCACGGAACTGTCCGGTATATTTCGCCCCATTCACAGACTTGAAGATACCTTCACCGGTACGTTCACCCTGCACATAGTCGCCTTCATATACATCACCGTTCTTAAACTTGTATATACCTTTACCGTCCTGAATATCATCTTTCCAGTCTCCGATATATACATCGCCATCAGCATACTTGTTGGTACCCTTTCCCGAGCGCTGGTTATCCACCCAGTTGCCATCGTAAGTCGTACCATCACCCCAGTCAAAGAATCCCAGCCCATTCTTCATGTCGTTCTTCCACTGACCTTTGTAGTATGCTCCGTTGGAGTAAGTATAGGTACCACGTCCCTGTCGCTTGTCCATATACCAGTCACCATCGTATTTATCCTTATTGTAATAATACATGATGCCATGTCCATGCTGGTAATCACGGAACCATAAACCTACATATTTATTATTGTTCTGGAAATAGTAAGTTCCACGTCCATGCTGCTGATCTTCCATCCACTGACCTTCGTATTTTTCACCGTCAGCAAAAGTATAGACACCATAACCGTTTCTCTTACCTTTCACGTAGGATCCTTCATAAGTATCACCATTTTTAAAGACGGTAGTACCTTTCCCATTTGGCTTATTTCCTACCATTTCGCCTTTATATTGCCCTCCGTCACGAGTAACGCAAGAACCCAGTGAAATTTTCTGGGCAAAGGAGCACAAAGGCAATGATATCAGTAAAAATGAGATTAAGTTTATCTTGTATTTCATACGCTTGCGTGTTGATTATTCTCCAAAATTATATAAAATCTATCAAACGACAAAATAGATTAAGTAAATTTAAGGATAAACAACAAAATAAGAACAAAATAAACAAAGATAAAAACGGGAAATTCCGGATAAAACTTAGTCGTTACTTATATAACAGGAGATATCTAACAAGAGATAAAGGATGCGGAATTAGGAATCTTAAAAAGCAAAAGACTGTACCCCACCATCTGGAATACAGTCTTTATTTTTTGAAATCACAGACTAAGTCTTGAATTACTTAACCTTGTCAACAATAGCCTTGAAAGCCTCAGGGTTGTTAACAGCGAGGTCAGCGAGCACCTTGCGGTTGATCTCGATACCTGCCTTGTGAAGCGCACCCATCAACTGGCTATAGCTCATGTTCTCCAAACGAGCAGCAGCATTGATACGCTGAATCCACAATGCGCGGAAATTGCGCTTCTTGTTACGACGGTCACGATAAGCGTAAGTAAGACCCTTCTCCCAAGTGTTCTTAGCTACTGTCCATACATTCTTGCGAGCTCCATAGTAACCCTTAGTGAGCTTCAAGATTTTTGTTCTTTTTGCTTTTGATGCAACGTGATTTACTGATCTTGGCATAATTTTTTTTCTTTAAAAGTTCGACTAAAAAGTTAATAATTAACGGAGGCAGAGCAAGTCGCGAACCTGCTTCAAGTTTGAACGGTCTACGAGAGTCTCACCAAGGAGATTTCTCTTCTGCTTCTTTGTCTTCTTAGTCAAGATGTGACTGTGAAAAGCGTGATGACGCTTAATCTTACCTGTACCGGTGAAACGGAATCTCTTCTTTGCGCCGGAATTAGTCTTTACTTTTGGCATTTTTACTTTTAATTTAAATTGTTATTTATTTAACGGATGGCAACGCATATACCACGGCGTTACGCATCTCTTTTTTTCTTGATTAATCCTCGCTGTCTGTTGCAAGTTGCTTCAAGGCATCACCGCCCTTAGCGTTAGCCAGCAAACTGTTTTTTTCTGCATTGGCAGCTCTTTCAGCCTGTTCTGCAGCCTTAGCTTCAGCCTCACGCTTTTCACGATCCAGCTTCTGCTGACTCTTCTTAGCCACACCAGCTTTCTTCGGACTCATATAGAGGAACATCTTCTTACCTTCCAATTTAGGCATCTGCTCCACCTTACCATACTCCTCGAGGTCGTTAGCAAAACGGAGAAGAAGAACTTCACCCTGCTCCTTGAAGAGGATACTGCGACCGCGGAAGAATACGTATGCACGAACCTTATTACCTTCATTCAGGAACTCCATGGCATGCTTGAGCTTAAACTGATAATCATGCTCATCAGTCTGAGGTCCGAATCTGATTTCCTTGGTCTCCACCTTTACCTGCTTCTGCTTCATTTCCTTAGCATGCTTCTTCTGCTGATAAAGGAATTTAGAATAGTCAACTATTCGACAAACAGGAGGTTGTGCATTAGGAGAAATCTCCACGAGATCAACACCTTCCTGACGAGCCAAGTCCAAAGCCTTACGTGTTGGCATCACTTCTGCTCCGCCATCACTTACCACTCTCACTTCACGTACGCGTATTTGTTCGTTTACGCGGTACTGATTTTTTATTTTGTCATTTTTCATTAACTATTCTACGTTGTTTTTTTGATTAAACGGCTGCAAAGTTACGAATTTTCCGTGAAACCACCAAGAAATTCCCGCAGATTTTTCTTTTTTGCCCCATATTTTATTAAAAATCACACAGTTTTCGGTTTTTGGGCGCGCAGATTCTGTATTTTCTTTGTCCCACAGATTTCACAGATTTACACAGATTTAATTCTTTGCTTCAATAATCTGTGTAAATCTGTGAAATCTGTGGGACTTAAGAAGATCAATCAACGGAAGTATATCCATTGACTTTACGGAAGATAGAACTTCGTATATCAGTGGTGGTAAAATTGACCAATATTCCAAGATGCTTCTTCGCTACACGCAAATACGTAAGCAATTGCTTATGAAAGACATCTTTCATTTCTGCCACAGACTTCAGTTCGATTATGACTTTATCTTCAACAAGAATATCCAGACGGAAATCAACAGGCAAAACCTTACCGTCATACATGACATCCAACTTAACCTGACTCTCAACCCTAAGTCCATTTTTACGCAACTGATAGCACAGAGCTGCTTCATAAACCGACTCAAGCAAACCTGGTCCCAATTCATTATAAACCTTATAAATAGCTCCAATGACCTTATAAGATATCTCATTTTCTGTCATAACCAAACGATTTTAAAATCCTCCATAACAAAAAAACTCCCACAGACGTCACAATCTTTACAGATCTTCTGCAGAACAAAAAATCTGTGTAAATCTGTGAAATCTGTGGGAGATTCAAAATATCAATCTGCGGGATTACTCCTCTGCTGCCTTCAACTGCTCTGCTACCTCAGCATTGATGCGCTGAGCAAACTCTTCCATGCTCATGGTAGCCTGCTCGCCACCACCCTGTTTACGCATAGAAACGAGACCCTCGGCACTTTCCTTTTCACCTACAATAACCATGTAAGGAACACGCTTCAACTCGTTGTCACGAATCTTGCGACCAATCTTCTCGTTACGATCATCAACCAAAGCACGAACACCCTGCTTGTCAAGATACTGACGTACCTTCTGAGCATAATCGTTGAACTTCTCAGAGATAGGGAGAATAGCAACCTGGTCTGGAGTCAACCACAATGGGAAGTGACCGGCGGTATGCTCGATGAGAACGGCTGTGAAACGCTCCAATGAACCGAATGGTGCACGGTGAATCATCACAGGAGTCTTCTTTGAGTTATCCTCAGCTGTATATTCCAGCTTGAAGCGCTCTGGCAAGTTGTAATCCACCTGGATGGTACCCAACTGCCAGCGACGACCGATGGCATCCTTTACCATGAAGTCGAGCTTAGGACCATAGAAGGCAGCCTCGCCAACCTCCTCACGAGTCTCAAGACCCTTCTCCTTGCAAGCCTCGCGGATAGCGTTCTCGCTCTCTTCCCAAATCTCATCAGAACCGATATACTTCTCTGTATCCTTAGGATCGTGGAGAGAAATCTGTGCCTCGTAGTTCTCGAAACCGAAGATCTTGAATACCTTCAGGATTACGTCGATTACATTCTCGAATTCCGACTTCACCTGATCTGAACGGACGAAGATGTGAGCATCATCCTGAGTAAATGTACGAACACGAGTCAAACCATGGAGCTCACCGCTCTTCTCATAGCGGAATACGGTACCGAACTCAGCGATACGCAAAGGAAGATCCTTGTAAGAACGAGGCTTACGAGCGTAGACCTCGCAGTGGTGAGGACAGTTCATTGGCTTGAGCATATACTCCTCATCCTCCTCAGGAGTCTGGATAGGCTGGAATGCATCCTTGCCATAGTGAGCATAGTGACCAGATGTAACATAGAGACTCTTGCCACCGATACCAGGACAGATAACCTCCTGATAGTTATAAGGCTTCAGGAGCGAACGGAGCAACTCCTGCAAGCGGAGACGGAGCTGAGTACCCTTTGGCAACCAGATAGGAAGACCCTTACCTACACGCTCAGAGAACATGAAGAGTTCCATCTCCTTACCGATCTTACGGTGGTCGCGCTTCTTAGCCTCTTCGAGAACAACCAGGTACTCATCGAGCATCTTCTTCTTAGGGAAGCTGATACCGTAGATACGGGTCATCTGCTCGCGCTTGGCATCACCGCGCCAGAAAGCACCAGCCACACTTGTAATCTTCACAGCCTTGATCAGACCGGTGTTCATCAAGTGAGGACCACGGCAGAGGTCGGTGAAGTTGCCCTGGGTATATGTGGTGATCGTGCCATCCTCCAAGTCCTGTTCGATGTGCTCGCACTTGTATTCCTGACCGTCAGCCTTGAACTCAGCGAGTGCATCAGCCTTAGAAACCTCCTTGCGAACTACAGGCTCGTTCTTCTTGGCAAGTTCCAACATCTTAGCCTCGATCTTGGCGAAGTCATTCTCAGAAATCACCTGACCCTCAGCTGGCATCACATCGTAGAAGAAACCGCTCTCTACGGCTGGACCGAAACCAAACTGAATACCAGGATAAAGCTCTTGAAGAGCTTCAGCGAGCAAGTGTGCAGAAGTATGCCAGAAAGTGTGCTTACCCTGCTCATCCTCAAACTTATAGAGTTCTACATTCGCATCCTCATTGATAGGACGGTTCAACTCTACTGTCTCACCATTAACACCGCAAGATACAACGTTGCGAGCGAGAGCCGGTGAGATACTCTCGGCGATTTGTAAACCAGTTACGCCCTGCTCATACTCACGAACAGATCCGTCTGGGAATGTGATTTTTACCATAACAACTTAGTATTTTTATTAAATCAAATGCAAAAGTAATACTTCTTTTTGTAACAAGCGAATATTTTGCATTAAATTTTCATAACTTTTCATTTTCAATCTATTATGCGGTATTTTTTTTCAAATTTCGCAAGTAACTACTCAGCACCCTCTATAGAAAACTTCTCGTTATAAACAACTGCAAAGCTCCCAGCTACCGTATCAAATACGGTGACAACCTCCGTGCACAGGTGACTTCTTCAGTTCTTCTTTCCATCTTTGAGCTGTTTTCTTACCAAAAGACTCATAAGCATCGATAATATACTGGCGTTCCTTTTCTTCATACAGTTTGTGAACAACTATCTCAGCCATGGGAATTCCTCATATAAACGTTCGTTAAAGGCATCAACAGACTCCCATTTAGAAGGATCATCCTTTATGGTTTCACAATAATTGATACTATCCATAAGCCCCTCATAACTAAAATGATTTTTAAGAACTGGAATTTCATCTTCCTGCTCTATCCCAGAATCAATCACATAATGAGACACAGGCTCTGATGCAACAGTTGCATAGGCAGGCGATGGCTCACAGACCTTATCCCCTGCTATCTCCGATTCCTCGATATGATATTTCTTTTCCTCCATATTTTCTTTCGCTTTTAAAACTCTACATTGCATTCTTCCACCTTCCGGATGATTCCGAACCCACTATAAATCAGATTCCGCATCCTTCAAGTGGTAAAGTTACGAAGAAAGATTGGAAACCGCAAGAAAATCTACAAGAAAATGGCAGAGAACACTGAAATTTAATGGATTATGCAGATATTTTCCTCACGCAAAAAGAACAACAAAGCCAGCCTTTTTTGCAGGAGAAGGCTGGCTTTCTTTAACATTTGGAATCATTCACTATAAAGTTCTTCCCTGGAAATCGTGGTGCTCCACAAGCCCACTTTCTCATCCTCCTTATGACGGTTGATGCCCGTATAGGTAAGACTGCTGTCCTCATAGCGCTTGAACTTGAAGACGGCATCGTTCATCAACGCCTCATTAAATACTCCCAGGTTCACCAGCAACTCAAAATCCTTCTTGGTCAGACCCGTAACCTTGGCAAAAAGGCCCGGCTCCAACTGCATGATGACATCCCGAAGACTGCGCTCACGATAATCCGTAAGATACATGAAGATAGGTATGCGAGTGGCAAACTTGATGAGTTTCTCCTGTATCATCTTGCGCTTGCTCTTTACCTCCTTCTCCTCTTCGCTTAATTCCTTCTTCTCCTTTTTCGAAAGACCATCCTCCGAGTCTGAAGCCATTTTCTTGGTCTTCTTGATATGGTCGGTCTTGGTGATGATGGTCTGGATATCCTCATTCAAACTTCTGAATCCTTCGATGTTCATCAGAGCTTGCATCGCCTGCTCGTTATTCAGCAGCTTTTCCAACACACCATTGGTTACATTCACCAGCGTGGCACTCTCCCATCTCCTGGCCAGCAAGGTGGCAGAAGTATTGCTCGTTGCCATATCAAGCACCTCACCTGCGTTCAAAGCCTTCATCGCTCCATCCTGATAGCAGATTACGGGCAAGAAATGAATCAGATCATCCACCTTCTGCTCCGGAGTCTTGTCGGCATCCACATTCAGCTGACTGCTATATTCCGCCAACTTTCTCAAAGCCCTGTTTGGCGAGAAATCGAAAACGTAACACTCCTGCTTCAAAATCTCCGTCTGGTTAGGATGCAACCCATCACGATTGGTAATGGTCCATGGCGACTGAACCCGGAAAGCGGCCTGAAAGTAGGTTTCCGGACTCGACGTATCACGAAGCATAAAGATGCCAGTCCATGGTTTCACGGTTACCCCCGTGGTCAGTTTGCCACAACTCAAAGTGATGGATTTGCAATGCAGAGGATCCGGATTCTCCATCGCCCGCTCTACAGGCGCAAGGGCATCCAGTCCGATTCCAGCCTTGGTTCCAGCACAAACTATCACCTGATATTCATGATAGAAAGTGTTCTGCGATTCTGCCAGCAGATTCCTCATAGCATAGCAGGATGCCACGTTGGGAAGAAACCACAGCGTATGTGCCAGCACACCGTAAAGTCTTGAATCATAAAAAGGAAGAGGTGGCTTTCTGTTGTTTTGCTTCAAGTTATCGATAGATGCAGGCAGATAGTTGCCACGCAACAAGTCGAGCCATTTCTGCACATCATCATGAAAACGGAAGCATGCCTCCTCGCCTTCTCCATCTGCCAGGAAGAACGTATTGAGGTCGAATTCGTCAAACTCTCCATCATTCGCCACGGCGGCAATGGAAGGCGGCAACTGATAGGTCATCAGCACCATTCTCGGGAGCGAGGCATAGGGGTTCATCCTCTCGGGCAGCGATGTATCCTCCGCAGCATACCCCTGCAAGGGTAATGCCTGGGGTTGAGATGATAGTTGATGAGAAGATTGCGGATGAGAAATCTTAGGATGCGCATTCTCCCACTCCTCCTTGGCACGCTGCTCATCGGAATAAGTCCAGTTGTAGATTTCATCCTCGATGAAGTCGCCCGAAGCAAGTGCACGGAATGGCGTGCCCGAAAGATAGAGATAATGACGAGCCGTGATTGGCATCATGTCCTCATCAAAATAATCAGGATTTTCTATCTCCTGACTCAGTTCCTTCTCCGATTCAACCATGGCTTGCTTCTGCACTTTGATGTCTTCCCTGGAGCCAATCAGTTCCTGCGCTTCCTCTCGCCATGCACCAAAATGATATTCATCCAGCACCACGCAATCCCAGTTGAAGGCTCGCGTCCATTCGTGTTTCGCCTTCATGCCTCCGCTCTTGCTCTTGCCCAGGAAATTCTGGAAGGAACCGAAGCAGACGAATGGCTTGCTGATGTCGATGTCCTCATCAGTCTGGGTCTTGGCATTGATGAACTGCCAACCCTCAAAATTCTGATGGCGCATCAGGTCTTCTTCCCAAGCTTGCGCCACGGCAGGCTTGAAGGTGAGCACCAGCAGTCTGTGCCACTTCATGCGAAGCGCCAACTGATAGGTAGTAAAAGTCTTGCCGAATCGCATCTTGCAATTCCAGAGAAAATGAGGTGTATGCTCATGGTCATGCTGGAAGCGATTGAAATATTCGGCAGTCTTGTTCACGGCTTCCTGCTGCTCAGGTCGCATCGGGAAATTTTCGGTGCGGTCGTAGATAGTCTCGCTTCTGTCTCTCACGGCAAGCCATGCCTTCTTCACATCCTCCGGGGTGCAGCGGAACCATTCGCCAGCCACTTTCCGGCAACCCATTCTGAGCAGCATGCGGTGCACCTCATGATCGATGAAGACAGTACCGTCCTGCCGCATCGCCGATTCTTCGAAGACGATGTTCACAGGGTCGCCGCTTGGCTTCACTATCTGATATTGTTGATGAATTCGGGTAATCGTATCCTGGGTGGTATAGCCCACCTTGAGCAATCCCTTCAAGTCGGGGTTATGCTTATCTCTGTAAGCATAGATTTTAGGCTGCGACTCCGATTTCTCGGGAAATAAATTCTGCGTCATAATCTATAATGCTATGTTGTTATATATAATAAAGTGGAAGCAGGAGAATGCTCTTCTGCTCCCTTACCCTACTCAGATAATATTTCAAGATTATTCCATCGGATTATTCCATCGGACGAATCATCGACTCGATGAAGGCAATTTCATCAGATGAGAGATTGTACTTGCGATAAAGCATCTCGTCAGTCCAAGGATGAGAGAAGTCTTGGAGGGGGACAAGGTTAAACGTCCTTTTCGATACATCAGGCGAAACGATCATAACCTGACATAGGATTCTAAAAAACTTTGTCTTCACATAAGACATAAAGTTCTCCGCTTCCGCTCTGTCATCAAATACATCTATAACTATATAAGATTCCGTTACTACAGCGTTTGGCTCCACGATAAAAGTTTGTGACATGCGCAACACCTGACCATTATCTTCCTCGGGCACAGATGTAGATCTAGAAGTAACAACTTTCCATTTGTCTATCGTTTCCTCATTTTTCAAGATTTCCTCTCGCTTCACATATCCATAACCACACTTTTCCTTTTTTGTGTATAGCTTAACCTCGCCTTTCTTGGTATAACCCGTAAAATTGGTTCTGAAGCCATAAGGCTTCTGCCGAAAGACTCTTGAAGCAACCTTATCCTCATTCTGCTGCATTATTTTACTAACGATATTTCTTACCCTTGAATCTCTGATAAAAAAGTCAAAACCAAACTCTAATTTCGGGCGTATCATCTCTATGTTTTTATCATTACCATGATTGATAATACAAACATCAGAGGAATTATAATGCGAATCCAACAAGAAATAGCAGATACCGCCACCATTGCGAATACCCGGAAAACAATCCTTTGCTCTTTGGAAATCATATATCAGCTTCAAATGAGCATCTGTCAACATCGCTTCTCTGAAGGAATCCAACCCTCTTCCTCCACAATACCAGCGCGAAGGGATTATCATAATCAAATAAGCTGGAGATAGTTTCTTGGCTTGTTCTACAAACAAGTTATAAATAGGTGTTGCACTTGCATTATTGCCTCCATCATCCAGCTGATACGGCGGATTGCCAATAATTACATCGAATTTCATATTGTTGAATAGTTCTTTTGGATTGTCTGTATGAATAAACTGATAAGCATGGCTTTCCTTATCCTCACCACGCTCATATACTTCTCGGCTTGCGCCGCAATAGATACACTTGCCTGTAGATTCATTCCAGGTGTGCGGAATCTCGTGGAAGGCGATGTTGCCGGAAGCCTCATCAAAGCGGCTGATGCTATACTCGCTGCTGGCATCCTTGCTGCAATAGAGCGAACGGCGGCTAACCAGAGAAGTAAGCTCCGTTATCGCCATGCCATAAACCTGATGATGCAGGATATGGTCAAGGCGCTTCTGCATATCGGGAATCTCTTCGGAAAGACCATCCTGCAAACGCTTCGTTATCTCACGAAGAAACACGCCGCTCTTGCAGAACGGGTCGAGAAACTTTACTTTACTATTGCTCCAGATTTCCTTTGGCAAAAGGTCGAGCATGCGGTTGGCTATCTCAGGAGGAGTAAACACCTCATCGTTGCTCAGATTGGCCAGGCAACTGAGCACATCGGGATTATAATTGATCATGGTCGGGAAGATTAAGATAATGAGTCAACGGATATTCCTTGATAGGTTCATGCACGAAGGTTGGCTCGCCCGTATCGGCAAAGAGCAAACCCTCCTCCTCCGGTTTCGGCTTGTCATACTCCACGTTCTTGAGCAAATCATCAAGACGGAAGTCACGACGCTTCACTTTGCCACCGCCCACGAAGCCCCATTCCGAGAAGACGATAGGTTTCCCGGAAGACGTTTCCATGGTGAGGGCATCACCACAAAGAATGTTTTTGGCATAAAGAAACTGAATGCAACGCTCATAAGGGGCACTGCATTCCTGATGAAACACACGTTGATAGCGCTCCATGAAATCATCATAGAGCCTCTTCTGACAGGCATCCACATTGTCGGGCAGCAGTTCCACGCCATACATCGAACTGATGGCGAGGGCGGCATACAGTTCGTAGTCGTATCGGCTCTTACCATACTGGCACTCCACCACCTCGAGTTTACGGCGCTGAATTTCGATGAGGAAATTGCCGTTGCCGCAAGCCGGTTCCAGAAATCGGGAGTCGATACGCTCCGTCTCTTCCTTCACCAGGTCGAGCATAGCATTCACCTCACGCTTGGCGGTATAAACTTCTCCATGCTCCGCCACTCGCTCACGCGAAACCACCTGTCTCTCATTATCATAATCTTGATTGTTTATCATGTTTTGGTCGGACATTTAAAAATCAATAACACATGAAAGACTTGTTTTTCAAAGACTTATCGTATAAAGCCTTATCTAAATATTGTGGAAAGAAAATGGCGCACCCACATTCCTTTTCATTCCTAAGTCCAGGCTGTCCGACCAAAGATTACCCAACAACAGAAACGAAAGGAAGGGGTACGCCTATAGTTAGGCGCATCCTCATCCTCCGAAGTTCTGTTGTATTATTGTCTGGTCGGACTATTTGGACTTAGAACTTCATCGAACTAGATACGAAATCTATTTCATCCACAAAAACAGATGTCATCACCCTGAGGCGAATCCATCCAAATGCAAAGTAAATGCAAACGAGTGCAATGAAAGCTTGCTTTCAAATTGCCGAGTGCAGCTTTGCATTTGCAAAGATACTGCAAAAATCAAAGATAACAAAAAGATTCGCCACCTTTTTTATACTATCCCCCATTTTTTCTTGCGAAATCAAAATATTCATCGTATCTTTGCAGAAAGAATGTGCAGAAAGAATTTGTAGAAAGATGGATAGCGCATAAAAAGCCATCCTGAAAACATAGGAGATTAGATTATGACAGAAATGAACGATAGAAGATTGCCAGTAGGTATCCAGTCTTTTGCTGAAATAAGAAGAGAAGGATACCTATATGTTGACAAGACTGATATGATATGGAGGCTTGCCAACAGAGGGAAAAAATATAATTACCTGAGCCGCCCACGTCGCTTCGGCAAATCAGTGCTGGTCGATACGCTCGAAGCCTATTTCATGGGTAAGAAGGAACTCTTCGAGGGCTTGAAGATTATGCAGATGGAGACGGAATGGGTGAAGCGCCCTGTTATCAGGCTCGATATGAGTCAGGCTGGCGCAGAACCGGAAAGTGTACGAAGCTATCTGGATGATGTTTTCAATACTCTTGAAACGGAGTACAGAATTGTTGTGCGCCAAGATAGTTCTCTTGCCGTAAGATTTAAGAATATCATTGAAACTGCTTATAACAAAACAGGTTTACAAGTTGCCATTCTCATCGACGAATACGACTCTCCATTGCAGCATTCCTGGAAGACTCCACAGCACGAAGCATGTACCGCTATTTATAGAGAAGTATTTGCTGTATTAAAATCTCAGGATAAATACGAGAAGTTTGTCTTTATCACCGGCATTACCAAGTTTACGCAAATCTCTCTCTTCTCTGTGCTCAATAATCTGAGCAACATCAGCTTTGAGCCGGAATATGCAGCCATCTGTGGTATTACGAAAGAAGAGGTGCTACGCGATTTTAAGCCAGAAATCAACAAATTGGCAGAATGCGAAGACTGGACTTTCGATGAAGCAGTAGCACAACTGACTGCATATTACGACGGCTATCATTTCAGTCGCCGCAATATGGTGGATGTATTCAATCCATTCAGTCTCATCAATGCCTTGGCAGATTCTGATCTGAAGAACTACTGGGCTTCATCGGGTGCAACCTCTCTGTTGCCTAAGTTTGTGGATGACATGGAACTCAAATTGGGTAATTTTGATCCGTGCACCATTCTTCGCCAAACCATAGAGACATCGGATGTGACAGGCGGAGGAGCAGAACTGTTTCTCTATCAGTCTGGTTATCTTACCATTAAGGATTACCAGATGGGAGTTTATATTTTAGGATTTCCTAATTCAGAGGTAAGGCAAGCACTTTATGAAACGGTGTTACCGGCACTTACCTTGCGAAGTAATGGTGATATACAATCTACCCAATCTGGTCTGTTTCTTGCCCTTCAACTTGGCAATCTTCCCGAAGCCATGAAATGCCTGAAGGCGCTCATTGCGGATGTGCCCTACAGCAACAAGAAGCTTTCAAGCATGGATATGGAGGAGCGCTACCGCCTGATTCTGAGTACCATCTTCAATGCTATCGGCTGCCGTGTGGAAGTAGAAAAGATGATTGCTACGGGCAGAATTGATATGGTGGTAGAAACCACCAACTTCATCTATGTGCTGGAGCTGAAGTTGAGCAACAATGGCGGCGTGGATGCTGCCGAAGAGCAGATGAAAGCCAAGCTGTATGCCGAACCTTTCAAGGCGGACAAGCGCAAGGCCATCGCCCTGGCTGTGGAACTCGATGAAACGGGCAAGGGATTGATAGATTGGAAAGAAGTGGAATAGCAAGAAAATCTACAAGAAAATGGCAGAGAATACTGAAATTTAAAGGATTATGCGGAGCATCTTCCCATGTAAAGATAAAGAAAGCCAGCCTTTTCGCAGGAGAAGGCTGGCTTTCTTTATCATCTTTCTATACATACGCTTGCCCTGATCATGCCAAAAGATATCTTAACATTGAGTCAGGAGCGATTCCCGGCTCATAAGTTTAATCCAGAGGCTGTGAACTATGATGATTTAGATTACATGATGCTGTGTGTATAATTGGAAAAATAAGGATGCGCCTATGCAACAACTAACAAAAAGACACTTCTTCGTCATTTTTATCATACATTTCTTTGCCATTACAAAGTTTTTCCGTATTTTTGCAGTCGATTAATTGACAAATTGCTAAATATTTCAAAAATGACAGGTACACCAAAGATTCTCATTATTTATACAGGCGGTACAATCGGTATGGGTAAGGACGTAAATACAGGCGTTCTCGAACCTCTCGATTTCAACCATTTGGTTTCATCTATGCCCGAATTCCAACTGATTCAGGCAGATATTGATGTGAGGAAATTCGACCCACCGATAGACTCCAGCGATATGGACCCAATGGGATGGGCTGAACTGGTGGGCATGATAGCCAACAATTATAATGACTATGATGGTTTCGTCATTCTGCATGGCACGGACACAATGGCCTACACCGCCTCTGCCCTATCGTTCATGCTCGAAAACCTGACCAAGCCTGTCATTCTCACCGGTAGCCAGTTGCCTATCGGCGAATTGCGTACCGACGGCAAGGAGAACATGATGACTGCCATCGAGATAGCCTCCATGAAAGATCTGGAAGGCCATCCGTTAGTACCAGAGGTCTGCATCTTCTTCAATGGTAAGTTGCTGCGCGGCAACCGTACTACGAAGATCAATGCAGAAGGATTTCATGCATTCGATTCCTTCAACCATCCTCATCTCTGTGATGTAGGTATCAACTTCTCTTTCCATCCGCACCACATTCTGAAGCCAGACTATCGCAAGCCGATGGTACCTCACATGAAACTGGATCCGAACGTCATCGTCTTCAGTCTCTTCCCAGGCATTCAGGATACCATTGTCCGCCACGTCCTGGAATCCCCATCTCTGCGAGGTATTGTGATGAGAACTTATGGTTCAGGCAATGCCCCTCATGCCCCTTGGATCATACGACTGCTCGATCAGGCAGCTCATCGCGGTGTGAACATCATCAACATCAGCCAGTGCATCACGGGATGTGTGGATATGGAGAGATACGGTGCTGGGTTCCAGCTCAAGGTAGCTCATGTGGTGAGCGGCTACGATAGTACCGTAGAAGCTGCTGTCACCAAACTGATGTACCTGCAGGGCAGATATCCAGACAATCGCATGGTGCGCGAAAAACTGAAACAGTCACTGGCAGGAGAAATCACGCTTCCGGAGTAAATACCCGGAAGCATATCACTTTTTTATAAACCAGTTTGCTTCTTCATACCCTCAAAAAACTTTTGCTGTAATTGTTTGGCAAATTGGTTCTCTGGATTGAGTTTAAGCGCTTTCTCATAGTTCTGCATGACATCAAGATAATAGCGCTGGCCGTTTTGTACAGGATTCTGTACGATACGTACCATGAATAAAAAACCTCGAAGGGTACAGATATCAGACTGGTTTGCATTCCTCATTTTTTCCATTTTAGCAATGGTTTCTTCTGCTCCAGCCATCAGGTTTTCCGTTTCCTGAGCATGCGGATTCATAACGGAAAAATTGAGGCTTTGCAACACCATCTGAAATTTAGGTTGAATACTATCCGGAAACATATCATCAATACGTTTCATCTCAGCAACACAATTCAGGAAGTTTTCAGGAGTGGGTTGTTGGAGTTTTGAAAGAGACTGTCCGATAAGTGCCTGCATATTAGGCTTTTGAGCATGAATGCTTACAGTAGAGATCAAAAAGAAGATCCCCATCAACATGAACTTTTTAAAAATTTGAAATGTCATAAGCTTTGTTATTTTTAAGTGAAACAAATATACCTATATAAAAGAATCTATCGCGGGATGAGACAATCGGGCGACCCTTGGCATCATATCCGAAAACATTCGTGCGACCAAGGATGTTATTCAGCGAAGAATAAACAATCACCTTGGGACTCAGCAAATAAGTCAGATTTACATCTACACTGTGATACGGCGGAGTCTTACCTTGCAGAAAGAGACGACCGCTGGCATAAGATTCAGCCAAACTCAGAATAGCTTTTCCGAACGAATATTTCGCAGTCAGTCTCAGATTATGTCTGGAAGCAAAAGTTGGTGTTCGTTCTTCCGTATAATCCAGATAGAAACGTCTGGAGTCATTGTATGAATAAGATAAGGTGGTGGAAAGACGCCTGCAAAGAGAATGGTCATCCACAAAGAGATCAACCCCCTTACTCGTCCCATATCCTTTCGGAAGATAAACACCCTTATCCCATAAAGGTAACCGATGATATTTCTTCCAATAGGGTTCTATCCTTACAAGTGTACCCGCCGATTTATATTGCATGGAGATGATAGCATGATCAGCAGTACACTGCCCAAGAGAATAGTTGCTGGTGGCGAGATTATCATCACTTGCAGTCTGACTATACCGTCCCGCAACAAGCGAAATCTGGAAAATCTTGTTGGGAACATAAGAGAGTGTAGCTCTTGGCATGAACAGCCACTGCGCATGCGACATATATTCAGTCCTTGCTGAAAGATTCAGAAACACACCGGGCAGCATCCTCCACTGGGCATCAGCATGGGCAGCCAGAATGTTATAATCCAGGGTGTAGCAATAGGAATCATACTCCAGTAAACTGTTTCGCTGATAATCCTCCACACCGACCGACAATTTCAGTACATCTGAACAAACCTTGCGCATTTCTGTCTTCAGATGTATCTCATTCCTGAAATTATAAAAACTGTCACCAGCAGCCTTGGCATCTTTTATATCATTGAAAACCGATGAATTTGCCATACCACAAAAGAAGGTATAACCAGCCCCTATCGCTGCCTTATAGGTAGCATTTGTATAAACATTGTTCTCCTTCAGCAACAGGTTTCTATCATCAATACGTTGCCCTACAGAAGTAAAATCATAGCCAACGTATGTCTTCAAAATTCCAGCATTCTTGAACTCCATCTTATATTGGGCCTCGCCAGATAATTTCCGGTATGGCTTGTAGAAATCGAATCTTTCTGAAAACAACTGGTTGTAGATACCCATGCTTGTCATTGCCGCATTAAATGACAGACTGCTGGTATCAAACACCTTAGTTCCACCGATATTCCAGTCCACCAGTGATGCACTGGCTCCATATTTGTCGCTCGTAGCCACATCAGTAGTCTCCATCGGAAGAACAGATGAAAGAGCCTGCCCATATTCTCCGCCATAACCTCCAAGAGAAAAGCAAATTCCCTTGAACAGAAAAGGAGAAAAACGGCCTCGCACTGCTGTATTTTCGGCATTGGTACTATAGGGAACAAGTACGTGCATTCCATTGATAAAAGTCTGACATTCTTCGCTTTCGCCACCTCTTACATAGAGTTTGCCATCCTCTCCCACCTTTTGCGTTCCTGGCAATGACTGCAAAGCTGCCACAATGTCTCCACATGAATTACCTGCCATCACCACGTCCAGCGCATCCATCGTCTTGAAATGATCACTTTTCCCAAAACTGTAAGTGCTGGCAGATACTACAACTTCTTGGATTGTTGCAGCCTTTTCTTTCATTGAAATGGTGAGATGCTTCAGTTTGCTGACATCAGAATTCTGTGTGTATTCCTCAAAGCCTATCATGGTTGCCTTCAGGGTTATTTCTCCTGTCTTGGAAGTGTAAAAAGAGAATCTTCCAAGAGAATCCGTCAGGCATCCATCAATAGTTCCAGCGATAAAAACGTTGGCACCAACAAGAGGTTCCAGACCACTCATGACCATTCCTGAAATCAGAGTCTGAGCAGTCAGATCAACTACCATAAATAGCAGTAATGCGATATGTATCATTCGTTGTTTCATGCTGCAAAGATACAGCACAAAACGGAACTAACCAAATTCTCAGGATATACAGCTAAAACCTATGACAGACAACAACTTATGATGACGAACAACTAATTAAAAGGACGAATAACTAAGTAAGATATGTCTTAAACTGAGGCACAAACGACCGCGAAACAGGGATAATATCAGCACATTTATCCAGTTTCAACTGATACCCGTTAGAATTACCTTTAGCCGAAGATATATTGTTCACATTGACGGCAAAAGAGCGGTGACATTGGAAGATATTATCATATCCCTTCAGTTCTTCCAGAGTACGCGTCAGCGTATTATGAACATCAACAGAAACGACATGATTCTCCTTTACAAAACAGACCGAGATATTGTTTTTCTGTGCTTCGATATAAAGCAGATCATTGATAGGCATCGCAAGATCATTTCCCCTGCTGCTCGTATCGTGGATTGTAATAATCACCTCCTTTTGTTCCTGAGTCGTTTTGTGCAACAAATCTTCCATCCTGTCTCTTAAATATCTGTTGTATTGTATTCCGACTGACAGTATAGTCAGAAAGATACCTACAATAATCGTCCAGTTCAAAAACAACAGAAAAAGCCTGATAGTGATTGTACAATGAAAGAGAAATAAGGATAAAAGAAAATTACAAAAGGCAATCATAATAATCAGTCCGAGTACTGCCATTCCTTCATGCCAGATGCGCCAGGGATTGACAGTCCGGTGAAAACACTTCAATACCAAAGCTAAATAAAGAGCATAGCACACGAAAGTGACCATGCCAAACAAGGCAGCAGCAAGACATTTATTGCCCTGATACAGACAGAACCCGAAAGGCTGCAGAAAATATAATATAGCCCAAATGACAAGGCCATAGAAAAATCCATCTCTCAACCAGTGTTTGCTCTGCTTGAATGGATATATGCGAGTAAGGAATGACATCATAAAATACTATTGATTTAAATTCTACTGGCAAAAGTACAAGAAGCTTATGCTATTCATTTGTCAAAACAAAAGCAATATTTACTTCGCCAGATGTTCATATAAAGCATCTGGCGAGGTTGACATCATTGCCTTAGCATTCTGAGTTCTTCTATCATGCGACCCAATTCTGAGAAAGTATAATCTCTATTGCCTTCACTTTTTTCCGAAACAGAACGATTGGAATTATCTATAGCGACAGACAAACTACCACCTTTCTTCACAAAATAAGAATGGAGACCTCTACATTTGATAAAGAAGTCTATCTTTTTGCGATAATCGCAACATTGGTTTAAATCTCTCAACAAAGGCTCTTGCTCTGCATACATCTTGGAAGTATAGCGGAAATAGTAGAGAAAGAACAACTCGGTGCAAAGATGAGTTTCAAAGAACTTTACCTCGCAAAAGATTCCTTTTTTGGGCTTATCAATTATAGAAGCATACTTCTTTTTCAAACGGGCATATTGCGAACGTTCTGGATCCCTATCCTTGGTATCCATGTCTATCACGCAGAAGATATGGTTATAACCAAGGGAAATGCCTTCTTCTATTTTATGTTCCAACTCCTTGAGACTGGTGTGTTTAGGATAGTCGGGCTTGACAGTTAAACCTTTCAGTTCATCACATAGCGACTTGAAATAGAAAAACTCGGTTGGTCCTTCTCCCAAAATCAGTGTTGTATTTCTTTGCTTGCCCATAACTTAGTCCTCCAAATCTACAAATATAGAACCTAATTCAGGCTTTGCCCCTAATCTGCCAATACGATACGAATTGTAGAGAGAGAGATTTTTGTGCAAGCCATAAGAATCACCACGACTATACTCCGACGAAGCTGTCTCCTTGTTTTTCTCTACGAACCATACCACGCCACGATTGTCATTAATCAAGTCTTGCGACAGCAAGGTGGTCTCTTGGCTTGTAATCAACAGTTGCGACTGGTCCGAATTAAACAGGAAAATGTTGAGATAATAAAACAGCAAATCATAATGCAAATCTTCTCCCAACTCATCCAGATAATAGATGTGGTTGCCACTTATCAAATCGTATAACGTATCCAAAATACGGATGAACTTAAGTGTTCCCTTGGATTGTAATTTGAGAGAAATATCAAAAGTTCCATTTGGGGAATGATTTTCAAAGACAACCGATTCAACCGTTGGACGCAACAGCTCGTTCTTGACTGATGTCGGAATGGTTTCTTGCTGAATATGCTCACGGAAATCCTGAGATAGTGAACGATCTTCCAACACAGGTCGAAAATCTGTGATATTCAAATCAGCCTTTTTCAGCATCTGACAGAAAAACTGATGCTTTTTCTTGTCTTCATACGCAGCTTTTAGAATCTCAACGATACCTCTGCTTTCGGTATCACCATCCACATTATGGTAATGAGCCATGATGTATGAATGAAGCTTTGCCAATGGCTCTATATCTTCCTTAAAGGTGTTTTTAAGGCAAACAGACAGAGCACTATGATTATTGAGCGTATTCTCACGAATACTGTCTTGGGTCTTTTGTAGCAAGCGAAGACTTGAACCAAACTTGATTTCTGCCTGTAGATTTTCTCCCATGTAGGTACGTTCGTAAAAAAGAGCCTTTGAGCCTTTAGGGTAATAATTAAGCTCTTCATGGAGAATCTGGTTGACATCAAACTGCACCTGATAGTCATAACGAACTCCCTCTGCATAAAAGGAAACAAACATTTCTGTTGGTTCACTCTTAGTCAACGCAAAAGGAATACATCTTGTAATCTTCATATTAGCGTTACCCTTTGGATAAGCCAAAAGATGGAAAACCTCATCCAATGCCCAGAGCATATTAGATTTTCCAGAAGCATTTGAGCCATACAACACACCTAATTTATAGAGGTATGTACCATCAGGCATTTCCGCCACAAGTTCGGAAGCAGAACCCTTTGCAACAAAGTTCAGCTCCTGTTTGTCACCAATCGACAAGTAATTCTTTACCCAAAAATTTCTTATCATATTCTGAATATTTTGCTTGTTTTTGTAATTTGCCTACAAAAATAAACAAAATATTTTGCAACTCAAACAAAATAAGATAGAAATTTACGATTTTCTATTATTTCTTTGTTAAAAGACGGTTCGTTCGTTGGAAGTCCAATAATGAAGTTCCTCATTTCTTATATTATATGCGCAATTAACAATTCATTCCTTCTTTGAAATGATAGAAATCAAATCATCATTGGTTATGGGATAAAGTTTACCGTGATATTTAGCATACAACTCCACCTCATCCTTTTCTTTAAAAAGTTCAATGGCATCAATACCCAAATGAGATGCAATACGAGAAACTGTATCAAGAGTAGGAGAAATTTTGCCGTTTATATAATTGCTCAGATTTGATTGACTCAAACCGGATTGTGCTGCAAAATCCTTTAAGGTAATTCCTCTTTTTGCTAATATTTCTCTCAGTCTTAATTCTATCATAATTATCTATTTTATTGCAAAAATAGCACCAAAATTCTTAAATATAACATTTTTGCTTTAAAATTATGTTAAATCTCAAAAAACGCTTTGAACCTATTTACTTTTTTAATATATTTGTCCTCGGATATATCTTATACAACAATTTTAATTTTAAATTATGAATCCATTAGATCTATTTTTAGAAGGAGGAAAAGCCATCAAGATAATATTCAAGATAGGCTTTATTCCAAAGGAAGAGGACTTTGAAGAGTTCTCAGAGAGTGATTACGAGAAATATCACAAGGAGGTGGGAGAAACGGAAGGTAAGATGTTCCGCTTTGTCCAGGGTAAAATGGATGAATCGGAGTATGTCTTTGCTTTTGATGAATTTGAAAAGGAAAAGTTGCTTGAAGGATCCGAAGTCATTCGCAATCTTGCAGATGATCATCTGAGCGATTCTGACGATGAAACGCTCCAGTATGTGGCACGTGTTATGCCGTATCCTTTCACAAAAGGAACCAAGTATGAAAAGAAAAATCCAAAGTGATAAAGACAATGGTGCAGAAGAATATAATGTAATCACACGATCAACATCCTTACATTGCGATATGATGTACAAGTGATGCCTCCAAGGAATGGAGAAGAAAACGTCCTCTCTTATTGTGACAACAGGTTGTTGTTCTTCATCATTCTCTAATTGGGCAACAAGCTGTTGCCCAATTAGAGGTAGTAAAAAAAGTCCATCTCCAAATCATTATCATTTAACCAGCAAGCTGCTAATTTGTTCTTTAGTCAAGCTTGTAACTTGCATAATTTGACTTACTGGCATACCTAATGCAAGGAGATTCTTTGCAACAGCAAGACTTTTAGCAAGTTCACCTTGTTCAATTCCCTGTTCTATTCCTTGTTCTATTCCTTGTTCTATTCCTTGCTTTATTCCTTGCTCAATCCCCTTCTCATTTCCTTCCAGCCAGGCACTATACATCCCCAGGTTGTAATTATCAACCTGACGCTGGCTCTCTTCATATTTTTCCATTTCCT
>ERZ1031719.40-NODE-40-length-71757-cov-13.167680_pt1 | contig 71757 bp, 60 predicted proteins | sample MGYA00516702_ERZ1031719 | MGnify/ENA primary metagenome ERZ1031719 (study PRJEB33719, sample SAMN04261227) | wastewater metagenome | biome: rural village; feature: human; material: feces | host: Homo sapiens | place: El Salvador | collected 2013-01-07 ...
AGCCCGTCGGGCGAAGGCAGCGCGCTGCCGCTTTTTTTGTTTATGGGAAAAAATAATATATATAACAGACTGATCAACCAGTCTGTTTTTCTTTAATAAGATTAATTTATTAGCTCATAATTAATTATTTTGTTTTGATCTATTTTTTGTCTTTTCTATTGCTAAAGTATTATCAGCTATTTAATTAGTTAAACTAACATATACAAAACTCAAAACAAAAAGCTTTGATACATTTTTGAGTATCAAAGCTATTCTTTTTAATTGTGGTGAAAAGTGGCTGAAAATGCTTGAACTCACTATATCGGTTTGGCTGTCGCTAGAATAACGGGCATAAATAATTGCTTTTTTCATTTTGGTTATTAACTCCTTTTATTTTTTTGTCTTTCTACGGAAAACGAACAATCCGATTTTGGCGAACACGCAAAGAAACAGTAAAAAATTTAGGGAAATTTTTTGTGGCTTTATTGTCCTCTCTATATTTTTTACCCTTGTGGTGGCTCGATTTGTGTTTGCACACATAAAAGTTTTAAGACTTAAATCGGATAGGCTTTCCATGAGAAAGAAAAAAACGTCTTGTTTCTTCCTTATCCACAAGACTACAAGCCAAAGTCGCAAGAAAGTTGCGAGTTTGACCGCTATCCTCAGGGTAAAAGGAGAAACGGCTATGAAAAAGAAATATAATATAACCACAATCGGCACACCGAACATTGAAAAAATATCCACGGCAGAACAAAAATCATTTTACAGCACCCTACTGTCTATTATGACGGAATACCCCCGTAGCGAGCTCCTGAACGACAACGCAAATGCTCCCGACTGTTCCGAAAATGCAAACGACATAAACTCGGGGGGAAAATGAAAGTCCACGCACGGCGGAGAAAAAGACGAAAGATCGCCAAGCGGGTTAGCGGCGACTTCGCCTTCTGCTCGTGCTTTCATTGTCTGATTTAGGTTTGTTTGTTTGGACAGAGGCGTGGCTTGTCTTCGGCGAGACGTAGCCGAGCCGACTTGTATTAAGACAAGCACACGCCTAATTGCCAACGTTGCAAAAACCTTGCGAGTTTGAAAGTGTTATATGGAGTTCTTCGTGTTATATGACATTTATATTGACCTTAAGGACGAAATGTATTGTAATTCTATTTAGCGTAGAGTTTTTATACTTGAAAAATGTTCCTCTACTTTTCGTGTAAATTACAAGTAGGTTTACTTTTCTGAATGATTTTGACAAAATATTGGTAGAAAAAACAAGGAGTTTCAATTATGAGTAAACATAGCATTGGTAAAACGATTGCGACTTTACGTAAAGCAAAAGGTTGGACACAAGTTGAACTTGCCGAAAAGTTGAATGTTAGCGATAAGGCTGTCAGTAAGTGGGAAAGCGAAGCAGGCCTTCCTGAGATATCTCAACTGCCGGCAATGGCAACTCTGTTTGGGGTAACTATTGATTATCTTATGACAGGCAAAACGCCCGAAAAAGAAATAGTTACTATTTCAAAAGCAGAACTATGCGCTAAAACCGATGATGTTTCCTTGGCAGAAGAAGTGAAAGATTTGCCGAATGATGAGAACAATAAAAATATTGTAGATTATATTTTACAATATCAAAGTCTTAATGTTTTTAAGAAACTTTGTGAGATTGATTCAAGTTTTATAAATCGATTCAAAATGCTTGATGCAATGAGGCTTGCAGTTGTATCAAATTCTTTGTCGATTTTGGTTGGAAAAGTATTCTCAATCGATAGATACTACAAATTTACGTTTGAAAATGAAGATGAGATAAAATCTCTTCTTCCGGTTGAGGATAAAGAATATTTTAGAAACTATCGGGATCAATGTATTTGTCTAATTCCGCGAGATTTCTTCACTTTGCTGGTAACAGATAAAAGAATCAATGAAACAACATTAAATGCGTTATTATCAAATCAAAATGGGCGCAAGTGTGTTTGGTATCACGCATTTCCTTATTTGATTGATGAAGCATATAAAAACGGTAACGATAAATTGCTTCTTAAGTTGTTGGATATTTCTCGCAAGAACAACGCCATTGCATATGAAACTATCAATCCGATATATGATAATTATGATAGCTCGTACAACTATGTGTTAAATTACTTTTTTATTGCTCCGAAATATAGCAACAATGGACACGGGCTTGTTCGCGTTCTTGAAAGTACGATTAAAGCGGCGCTTGAAAAAGGTGATTTTGATATGGTTCAAGAGTTTAACAATATCAATGTTGATGTTGAAAACTTTGTAACCACAAAATTTGAACGAGTACACGAAAGCATGACAAAATCTAAATGTTATGTTGCGAATTTCGACGAGATAAGAGTTGCAAAATTAAAGCTCGACAAATCCGTTTCAAGAACCGATTTAGAGATACAATCTGCTATTCATAACGGAATTGTAGATATAAAAGAGTTAAAAGAAATTGCGGATTTCAAGGCGGTAAAAAAGGCTTTGAATGACTATCCAGTTCACCCATTCGAATTGGCATATAGAATGTATCAACAGCAAAAATGGCGTAAATTATTTGAGTTTTCTGTTGATTATGATATCAACAGATTGTCGGATGCAATCTTGTATCAAAACAAAGAAGATATTGAAGAAAATATCCTTGAGATTTGGACAAAAGATAATCAGCCGTATAATTGTCTGAAGAGCCTTTGTTTTAATAATAATGAACTTTACGTTTCTATAAGAGAAGTTTCTTATGGTAGCCGTCATTATCAAAAAAGCATTCAAGAAGTAATTGATTACTTGAACGATGTAAGACAACGCATAATAAGCGAGTTATCAAATAAGTTTTATAAAGAAAAAATAGTTGGAGAATTAACAAAAGATTACTTTTATTCTGAATTGAGTAAAGGCAATAAGGAACTTGTAATTATCAAATTGTGCGTTCGCATGGAAGCGATACTGAAATGCGACTATAACTATCAAGGTGATTTTTCGGAAATGTTAGATCGTTTTTGCGGACAATTTAACACTTGTGACGATGAGTGGAACGATTATGACCCTTATACACCGGATATGTTAAATCGTTTAAGACGTCAACGCAATAGTATAGTTCATTCCGAAAAACAGGATGAGCCAATGTCGGATGAAGAAATCAAGCAATGCATTGATTACATTTGCTCTTTATAACGGAGGAAGTTATGAATAAGTATCAAAAATATATTTTTGATTCTATTGCTAATGGCAACAACTTTGTTTTTTTTCTTTGCTGTCCAATAGATTCGGAAAATTCAAATAATTCGACTACTTGCGGCACATTTAACAGCGAGTTAGATTTTTTCAATATAACGCAAGTTGATGATATAACAAAAACTCAGTACGTTTTAATTATCAATCTGAACAATACGGAAGCTAATCCGTTCGAGGCTGTTTCCGTTCGCAAAAACAATCAATGGATAGAAATTCCTTTTGCAAACAACCAATATAGAATCATTGCGGATTTTGTTGATAGGATAGATGCAATAAAATTTTCTTTTGTTAATAAAATCACAGACGATTATATCCTTAGTGTAACTTACACAGAAGCTGACAAGGAACAATACTACGCAAAATTAGAACAAGAAAGGATCAACAACTTGTTGACGATCGCCGCAATAAAGGTATCTACAGGAGCTGATTTGGTTAATATATATTTTCAGCCTTGTTGCGATGAATATGACCACACCGAAATTAAACTATTTGTGCCAAAAGACTATGTAAACGTTGGAGGCCCTTATGGTTCAGTGCAAAAACCATCGAGTTGGTCTATTATAAAAAAGTGCGATGTTCCAGCCGAAGATTTTTACAAATCTATAAACGGCCTTGCTTACGGAAAATATGCTTTCATTCTCAAACAATTCGACAAAAATAATCAATTATTATTGGAGACCGATTATATCGAATTTTCGATTGAGGAACCGGTGCAACCATAATTTGGGCATATAAACGTTATTTAGTGTTTTCTATATAATCAAGAGGATCGAACGTGTATGAAAAATATTACAATACAGTTTGATTCGGATATCTCAAAAGATAATACAGAAATCCGAATAGCCTTTTATTCTAATATCGGTTTTTTCTTAGAAGTGGCACAAATGCTTGAGTTCAATTTAAGAAAGCTCCTTTGTTACGAATTGTCTGTAAAAGAGATAGAAAAAGAAGGCTTGACTAAAGAAATTGTCTCAAATATATGTTAAAAGTATGACGAATACTATTTTCAAACATATGATGAAAAGTGGACATTGGGCAGATTAAAAGATAAACTGAAAAAAATCACCTCACTTCCGAACAATGCAACTGATTTGATTAAGGAAATAAACGATTATAGATCGTTTATTGTGCATAAAATTTTTCAGAATAATATAATTTCCGAAAATCTGAGCAAATCAGAAATGGTAAACAACTATATTGAAACGAGATTAGTTCCTATGACTAATAATGCTATTGAGGTGAATGGAATGATAATTAAAGTAATTGAATTATATCGGAATGATTTGAGATCATATAAAAAACAAGTAGGACTAACTGATTCAAAATAGACTTTGTATTGTTTTGGTATTTATCGCTAAATTAGCCGACCTATATCAAGATAAGATACGCCTAATCGCCATTGTCGCAAAATCCTTGCGAGTTTGAAGATAATATTAAAGCGTAAATACGGCATAAAAATAGACGGACAAATTTTAGTAATTTATCCGTCTATTTTTTTATATTAAAGGCTGTTTGCAACAAGCACATATTTTCTTTGCAGGCTCATTCGTTTACGCCAAATCGTCGTCCGATTTACATTCAAAAGACGTGTTACTTCAAGATAAGTAAGTCCTGCCATATATGCGCATAACGTTTCGTATTCCGCAGCGGTCAATTTCATTTTTGATATAAGCCCGTCAACGACTGTATAATCGTTTTTCTGCTCGTTGTCGAGTATTGTTTCGGGCTCAGCCGTAATTCGCTCGCCAAGCTTATTGTGTTTGATAAATGGCGTGTGTATTGTTTTTGCAAATAATTGTCGGCATAACGATAACAAGAGCTTTTAATTGTAATAGCCTTTCTATATTTGGTAGTACAGTTGTCACTGAGCTTTTCACCTATATATTGACATAAAAACAACATTGTCTCTTGCGCAATATAATGCGCGTTTGAAAACGGCGAATAATCGTCTTTTGAGCGATGCATATCTCGCAATAGTCCTTTGTATAGATAATGCAAATCCTTGCTTGAACGGACGATTACCTTTTTAATATAGGTCAAGGCGATAACTTCACCCATTTTCTATATGTTTTCTGCCGAGATAACTACATTGTTATCTAAAATACCTTTGTTTACTTCTTTCATTGTATTTTACCTCCGATTTACTTCGCCTTTCGGCGAAAACGGAAGTGGCATCGTGAAAAGATAGAAGTTTTTTTACCTTATAGTTGGTTAGACGGAAGTCAACGAACCAGCAAAAATTTTTATGTAATAGTCGGTAATTTCAGAGTTTTCGGTAAAAACTTTTCTGTTGACTTCCGCTTTTCAATGTGCTGCAAACGCAGACGAAAGGCGATAAATCGGAAGTTAACTCCTATACCTATTTAAAACTTGAAACCGCATTAAAAGTGTGATATAACAAACTGACATAAAGAGAGAAACCATTTGTAGGAATAAATATATGCTGTTTGATGAAAAGGAATTAAATATCTTCGACAATAATGAATCAAAAAATTATTTTAAAGAAATTTTACAATGCTATTACAGCCAAAATTATAGAGCAACGATTGTTATGTTATACTCATTTGTTATTTATGACCTTTTTGCAAAGCTACAAACTATGGCAAATGAAGGAAATAAAAAAGCTGAAAACAAATTAAAAGAAATAAATTCGATGATTGCGGATGACGAGAAGTATTCGTCGGTTGAAAACGTAATTATTGACTTCTATAAGGAAAATTGCCCTCTGTATTTTAAGCGTTTTGTAGAAGATATTGAGTACTTAAAGAATTGTCGCAACAAATGTGCTCATTTGATAGTTGATGATAGTTCTCTTTATGTTCCAAGTGATTATCATGCTCGGATGTTAATCTGTTCAATGTATGACAATATTTTATCTGTAAAAGCACCGTTCATAACAGACTTATTTTCTTTTGTCGAAAATGATATTGAAAAATACACATCACAATTAATTTATGTTCCTAATAGCGGTTTGGATCAATCAATTATAAATGATTTAACAGTTAAGTATTATAAACGGTTAACATACGATTCGTTAAAAAAATCATATAAAACTTTTATGCGATTACTTTTAGTATCTGATGATTCAAATGCGAAAAAAAATATCATAGGTCTTTATGCATTTAGTTATTCTTTGACTGATTATATTATAAAAAATGGCTATGTAAGATTGTTCTCCGAAGCAGATGTTCAAGCAGTTTTTGGCAAAATAACTATAGATTCAATTAAGTTGAACCCATCCAGAATAGATGCTCTAGTTTCCTTAATGATAAATTTTAGCATTGTGCTTGAATCAGTTTCCACAAATGCTAAACAAGTATTCGATTATATAAGTGAATTAACATTATCTAATCCATTAAATCTGCATCTATATAGGACATTTTTTCCTCGATCTAGTGAAGATGCTTTAGCCTATTTTAATAAAACCGACAAATTAAAACAGGCAAGATACGCAAATATCATATATGACGTAATTAAAGGTTGTGATGGATTTGATATAAATAAATATATGATTGAAATGGTTAAACGAATTCCTAATTACATGGGATATGATGATGCCGATTTGTTTATGAATTTTTTTATTGCTAATTTGAGCAAATTAGATTTAGACACGATAAAAGAAGTTATGAAAATATATGGTAGAAATTCACAATGCACAAATAGAGGTAGACATTCAGAAGACATCAGCGCTGTTGAAAAATATCTCGGAATTAGAGACAAAACTTAACAATGATTACAGTAAAATAGCAGATATCGGACACTCAATACCTGCTAAAAGATAATTATTCGATTATATATTTTCTGATTAAAACTGAAATCTAACGCCGAAAAGTCTATTGAAAAGAAAAAAGCGAACTCCGTTTTAATAATAGAGCTCGTTTTTTCATTTGTGGTGGACAAAACGATGCTGTAAACGAACCACTATTATTTTCGTTATTGTCAGTGTTTCCGCCATTGCCGTTTGGCGTTCCACCGCCCTTTCCGCCATTGTCATCATTAAAAGACCTATCTTCTACGTCATTCGTCGGATAGAAGACGATTTTAATCTTGTCTTTGTAGAGATAAACTTTTTTGCTAAGGGAATTGATGATTATCTCTTTGTTTCTTTCTTTGCTGATGTCCAAGAGAGCAAGAGAGATGAGGAACTGATAGCATTGATCCACGATGATTTGCCTTCTCTTCTTGTTCCTAGCTTTCAGTAAGCTATCTTCGACTTTAGCCTTGTCCTCCTCGAGAGAAGAAATCATATCGGCAATTGATTTGTTCGCCATTCCGTTCGCAACCGCATTAAGACAATTCTTAAGCTTTCTTTCAATCTCCTTTTCCATATCCTCGAGGATTTTAATCTCATTTCCGTTGTTGGAGAGAAGGTTGAAGTATTCGGCCATGCGTTCAGCCGCTTTCTCCACGATATCAGGCGAAAGGATGTAGTCCATGGCGGATTTGATGACGAAATCCTCAAGTTCATCCTTCTTGATTGGCTTTGCGGAGCATTCATGTTTCACCGCGCTCTTGCATTTGTAATAATGGTATGTCTTTCCCGTATGTGAGGTGTTCCCGTATGCCCATGGATTAAAGAACCGCATTCCCCGCAATAGAGCTTCTCGCTCAAAAGGAACTTGTAGTCCACGAGCTTGGTCTTGTTTTTGTGTCTATGCTTGTCGAGTTCTTTCTGTGCTTCCATGAAGACTTCTTCCGTGATGATTTGAGGAACAATGTTGTCGAAAACGTACTCGCCATATCTGGCGATACCGGTGTATTTCTCATTCCTCAGCAACCTAGAAACGGCGTTTGTCTTCCACATCTTGCCTTTGCAAAGGATGCCCTTCTTGTTGAGTGTGGAAACGATGTCTTTGATTTGCTTGTGGTTGATGATGGATGCGAAAATCCAAAGCGAACATCACTACGTTCTTTGTGAAAGCAAATCAATCTTCCTCGTTCTCGTCGTTAATGACGTTGAAGACATTCGTGGCGGAGAGGTTATCAATGGAACCACCTTTTTTCAAATACGTGTTGATGTCATTGGCGAATATCCCCGCAAAGTCATGAGCGGTGTATTCGGTCAGTTTCTTTTCCATGTTGTTTCTCCTCCCTTTCGTCGTAGCGGAAGCCGGTATCCCGGTTCCAAGGCCATGACTGGCAACGAAGCAAGACTGCAATGTGTGGCAGATTGTGGCCCGTTTTATCTTGTTTACAAAAAAGACTAGTACATTGTCAGTTTTGACTTGAATAATTCGACAATTCAATATTAAGTTTTTCAATTTCATCCTCAAATCCTAGGTAGCTTTCGAAAGCCAAAAGATATAGGGCTTTAAGAAGATTAGGATTCTTTTTTCTTAGTTCAAAAATAACAGTGTCCTCTTGAACGGTTTTTACTTTATCTAATCTAATAAGTTTGTCTATTGTTTTCGGTAATTGGCTGCATATTTGATAAAAAGCATTGTCAATTCCTGTAACTATTTTATAAAACTGATCAATAGAAACTCTTCTGATTTTATCACAACTACAATGCTTTTTATCTACCATTATTTCCCAAGTAATATTCCTGCTCTTTGGAGCTAAAACTTCGACTAAATAACATTCATCGTTAGGAAAACGAATCAAATGGTTTTGCATATTTATGTATGTTTTTTGAGAAGAATTAGCGTTCATTGTGTTGTGTTTGTTTTTCATTTCAACACAAATATGGGTTCCATTTTCTCTAGTATATATGACATCAAACCCTTCCTTTGGAACAATGCAATTTTTAATGTATCGGAATAGATTTTGATGAAAATAACCGATTGCATTATTGTTGGTTTTATCCCTCTGTCGATGAATCTCCAGTTCTATTGTTTCTTCCCACGATTTTCGAAAAAGTGACTTATCAAATGTTAATTTGATTGGGTCGATGATATTGCTATTAAATTTTTTTAAGTCTATTTTATTGAGTGTTTCTTTATATGCGTTGATTGTGTTTTCTACATGTTTTTCGAATACATCTTGTGGAATAAAACTGATGTTATATTCCTCATTGCATTGATAATTATTAACCATTTATTTATCCTCCATTTTTAATTGGTTTAATGTTTTAATGATTTCTAATCCAATATCTTTTGCTAAATTTACAGGAACGGCATTTCCTACTTGCTTATACTTCTCACTAAGTTTCCCACAAAAAATCCATTCATCAGGGAAAGTTTGAATCCGTGCATTTTCTCTATAAGAAAAAGGACGAACCTCAATTGGATGACATCGATCGGTTTGTTTCATTCCTGGATTAGTCAAGACGGTTAAGCATGGTTCGTCAAGCCCTATTCTTCTTAAAATTCCTGTTCTTCCGCCACCCATGAACCAACATGATTTCATATATTCTTTTGCGACTGATGGGTCAATATCTTTCCAATATCCTCCTGGCGGAACTAATTTAAAAACGTTTGCTTTATAATCTGAATATCTTTCACATTCTGTTTTAGGAGGGTTGACATCTAATTTAACGCTTCGCATTGTTAGTCTTACTTTGTGTTTGTTCGGAAAATTAAATTGACATTTGTCAACCAAATCATTTCGAATGCCAATCGTTATAAGTCTTTCCCTTTTTTGTGGTACACCATAGTCAACAGCATTTAAAACTTGATGAGTTATGAAGTATCCCTCTTGTTCGAAAATGTCACAAATCGTTTTATATGTTTTTCCTCCATCGTGAGTTAAAAGCCCTTTGACGTTTTCAAACAAGAACATTTTTGGCTGAAGTTTATGAAGAAAAGTGGCATAGTGGTAAAACATGGTTCCCCTAATGTCTTCGAGTCCTAATCTTTTCCCTGCATAACTAAAAGATTGGCAAGGAGCGCCACCTGAAAGCAAATCCAATTCGTATTTTTTAATGTTAAATTCTTTTTCTAAATCCCTGGCAGCAACTTTTTCTACATCTTCACATAACACATTCCAATTTGGGCGATTGATTTTAAGAGTATCAGCAGCAGCTTTATTAAATTCAACCAATCCTAAATGATTAAAGCCTGCCTCTTCTAAACCAAGAGCTAATCCCCCTGCACCTGCAAATAATTCTATACTATTCATTTTCATATTTCTCACTTTCATATTTATCATCAAAGTCCGAAAAAATCTTTTAGGGTGATATTTAATGCATTACAAACAGAATTCAAACTTTCTATAGTTATGTTTTGCTTTCCTGATTCAACTCTAGATAAATAAGCGCGGTCACATTCAATTACATTTAATAATTGTTCTTGACTATAGTCATTTCTAACTGTTCGCAACTCTTTAACTCTTTTTCCTATTTTTTTCTTGTAGTGTCATGAATCTTCACCTCCGAGCAAATCATTCGTGTTGTAGTTAATTTCCTTATTATTAATGCAATTAATCATATGCAAAGAAAATGAAATGTCTTTATTTGTCGAGTATTGAGACTTAATCGCTTTGCAAAATTCAATGAAAGTATCTTGAGAAATACAAATATTCAAAGCGTTTCGAATTTCTATACCCGTTTTAGTTAACATATAGCATTCCCATTCAATTGTATGAGTTATTGAAGAAGAGTTATTTTTGATTAAAAAAAACAATTCCGACTGAATTATATAAGAAGATTGATTAGGCTTTATTTCCATGCTTTGTTTAATAAATTCATTTCCTTTTAATAGACCTATGTCTTGCATTTCTGTAAGATTGACAAAATTCATGTCATTACAGAAGTTTTTAAATATGGATCCGTCATCAAAAGACAAATTTGCAACTTTATTAAAAAATAAAGCGTCATTTGAGTTCATGTTTTTAACAATATCTAAAGTCAATTTTGAGATACTTCCTTGTTGTTTTGTTTCTTGAACTAATAATTTAGCCCAAATTGTTTGAATATCATGTTCATTAATTAAAGAACCTTCATTCATATATTTTAAGAAAAAATCAACATTTGGTTGCTGAATGTTTTTTTCGCCAGCTTTTTTAATTTCCGCACTAAAAACCTCAGCTATATTTTTGATGTTTTCCTCCTGAAGTGGGAGCACCTGTTCTTGAAATGCTCTAATTAAAAACTCAGGATCGTTATGCGTTGAATTGTCGATTATAGAGACGTTACCATTGTCCCCTTGCTGAATTTGTTTGAGTTCAGATGCCCCATTAATATCACCGGCAGAAGAATTTTGCATTTTTACAGCAACACTTAAGGAGATGGTAGATGAAGTAAATATCGTTGATAAAAAGCTAAATATAATCTCTAAAAGTTGCAAAATTTGATTTTGCTTGCCAATTGTAAAAACAAGTGCGGTAACAATTATTAGAACCACTATTGATAGCAGACTTAAGCAAGCAACTATGACATTGATTTTTTTCATTTCTTTCACCATAAGCATAGTAACATTTTGTGCTTTATATTTCAATAATATGCATATTATAGGTTTCATATCCTGATTTTAAAAAAGCATCCAATCAAGGATGCCATTTGATGACGATACCTAAGAATCCGTTGCAATTGATGTATTCTACAGGTTCGCTTAGATTACGATGTGGTGGAGATGACGGGGATCGAACCCGCGACCTCATCGTTGCGAACGATACGCTCTCCCAACTGAGCTACACCCCCTTAAACTCCCATCTGGGAGTTTTTTTATTACTTTATTTCTTCTATGTCGTCAAATGAAGATGTAATCTCTGTGAAACGTCCGAAGAACATTATTCTCAAAGTTACTTCATTCTTATCTTGATCTACTGCAGTAATTTGACCGATTGAGTTTTCGAATGTGCCACTGAGAACCTTTACTGTATCGCCAACTTTGTATCCGGTGAACATATCATCATCAGTAATCTTCATTCTCTTTAAAACAGGCTCTATTTCTTCACGAGGAACAGGGAAAGGTTTTGCTCCACCTCCGGATGATCCTACGAATCCTGTGACATCTGGTGTGTTTCTGACCATGTACCAGGCTTTATCGTCCATAATCATTTCGATGAAGATGTATCCAGGGTAGAAGTTCTTTATGACTTTCTTTCCATTAGGCTTTCCATTCTTATCTTTTCCATCTTCTTCGTATTGGGCGACAACGATTCTAAAAATATAGTCTTTTAAGTTTAAATTAACACTACGTCTTTCAAGAGATTCGGCGACTTGTTTCTCTCTTCCAGTATAGGTACTAACAACGTACCATTGCTTTTCGCCTAAATCTTTCTTTTTTGTTTCGGAATTATTGTTCTCGACACTAGTTTCTTCAGCATCTAATTCTTCTTCATTCAACATTAGAATTTACCTCCTATATATTTAACTACACTCAAAATAGCATTGGCAGCTGCTTCAGTACCTGAGCCTGATGTTGAGCTGGTGTTTGGATTGACTCTTTGGAAAGCTCTAAGAATTTCCAAAGCAAGGTAGTCAGAAATGGCTAAAACGATAGCACAAATTACGGTCACGCCGATGACGATTCCAACGGCTGGCCAAAGTTCTTTGGCTGAAGGCCAACGAACACGATGAGCTTCTTCGGCAACACCTTTAAAATATTTGCGGATTTTTTTCATAGCGCCTCCTATTTCGTCTCTTTATGAAGGGTATGGCGGTTGCAACGTGGACAGTATTTCTTTTCTTCAAAGCGTTTTGTACTATCTTTTTTCTTATTCACAGAATAATTTCTGGATAAGCATTCGGTGCAAACCAATATAACTTTTTCAGTCATTCATCACCCTCCTTTAAAGCATTTTAAAAGGCTCTTTTTAGAGCCTTATAAAATCTTTTTTATTTTACAACAAGATAATAAATTTTTATGGGTAAAAAATAAGGTATTATCTTTTAAACTCGTGTCTATTTTAAAATCACTTTAAATCTTTTAAGAAATCTACACTCAATAAATCAGATGGAATTCTTAAGTCACCTCTTTGACTTAACGAGACACTTCCAACTTTTACTCCGTCAGGCGCTGCAGATCTCTTGAATTGACTTGCAAAGAATCTTCTATAGAAGAGTTTTAACCAATTCTTGATAGTTTCCTCATCAAACATATCTTTAAACGCTATAGTAGCAATTCTTAATATCTTTAAAGGTTGATATCCATTTCTTAAGAAGTGATATAAGAAGAAATCATGAAGAATATATGGGCCTATGATATCTTCTGTAATTTGACTTATTTCATTTTTGCTCTTTGATGGGACGAGTTCAGGAGTTATAGGTGTATCTAAAATATCTATTAATGTTTTTGATAGTAATGGATTTGATTCTCTTTCATTATTTGCAACCATTCTAACTACTTCTTTTACAACAGTTTTAGGAACGGATGCATTGACGTTATACATACTCATTTGATCCCCGTTATAAGTAGCCCAGCCTAAGGCAATCTCAGATAAATCTCCAGTTCCTATAACTATTCCACTTTTATAGTTTGATTCATCCATCAAGACATAAGTTCTAGCTCTTGCTTGAGCATTTTCATAGGCTGCATCATACAAATCTAAGGGGTGATCTATATCTTTTAAATGTGATTTTACTGTATTTGATATATCTATTTCTTTGAATGTTACACCTAATGTTTCAGCTAGTATTTTTGAATTGTTTCTAGTCCTGGCGGTAGTGGCAAAACAAGGCATTGATATAGCGATAATATCTTTAACATCTTTGTTTAAATCTTTAAAAGCTTTATAGGCTACTAATAAAGCTAATGCTGAATCTAAGCCACCTGAAACACCTATTACTACGGTTTTACAATGTGTGGCTTGGATTCTTTTCATCAATCCATGTGATTGACAATTGAATATAGTATTTAAATTATCTTCGAGATTTTTACTCGATATATCGAGATAAGGTGATTTGACAAATATTCTATCTAATGATTTGCTATATGAATCTGTCAAACTGAAATCGATAGTTTGATAACCTTTTTCTTGTTTATAAGAATATGTAGTCATTTGTCTTCTTCTAAAGGCTAATAAATCCACATCGATATCTTTTACCATGATATGATTGTTAAAATCATTTTTCTCGCCTAATAAATTTCCATTCTCAGCGATTATTAAAGGTGCTGAATAAACTACATCTTGAGAAGTTTCACCTTCACCTGCTCCAGCATATACATAAGCACAAATTAATCTAGCGGAAGTAGCACAAATTAGTGATTTTCTATAGTTTTCTTTTCCGACCATTTCATTTGAAGCAGATGGATTCAAGATTAATGTAGCTCCGTTCATTGTATGATGTGTAGAAGGTGTATCTGGAGTCCATAAATCTTCACAGATTTCGATTCCTATTGTTAAATTCTCAATTTCTCTGCAGTGAAATAATAGTTTTGGTCCGATAGGAATTAGATTTCCGTCTATTTCGGTTACTTCATTTTCATCAAATGATGGAGTGAAATATCTAGCATCATAGAATTCATTGTAATTTGGAAGATATTTTTTAGTTGCTATTCCAAGTATCTTACCTTTAGAAATAACTGCTGCTGTATCATAAATCTTCCCTTTAAATGAATAAGGAAGACTGACTACCATTAACAAATCCAAATCTTTTGTCTTGTTTGTTATTTCAATCAAGCCTTCTTTAGCTTTTTCTAAAGTGTTGGATTGAGCAAACATATCTTGAAGAGAGTAACCAGTCAAAGCTAATTCTTGGAAGGTAATAATTTTAGCACCCATTTCATTAGCTTCTTTAGCTTTTGAAACTATATCATTTACATTCGAATCTATATCATTTAGATGAACATTGGATGTAATAGCGGCTACTTTAATAAATCCATCATTTTTCATATTTAAACCCTCATATATATTTTATATCAGTTTTAATCTTCTTCATCATCAATAAGCTTAGTAGGTCTATTATGTCCATCAAATATATTTGATAACACTCTAACTAGATAGAATAGATCATCCAAATAAGTTGATGTTCTTCTTAATCCTAAGATGAAATGGCGATCGATAAATCTAATCTCTTTGATTGAGTCTCTTATAGGACTTAGATACATCTCTAATTTCTCTTTGACATTTTTTACATTAGAGAAGGCTTCTGTTAAAGTTAATTTAAATGATTCCATCAATTCTTCAAATTCTATAAATAATTCATCGTTATTTAAAGTTATTTCAATAAGTCTTTTCTTAAATAAATTCCTAACCTCTAATGGATACGGTCCATAAGAATCTCTTATGGTCTTAATCAAATCATTTAATTCGTTCTCTTCTGTGCAATCTTGTATTTCTCTATACAAATTGACTCTATCGGTTGAAGATGCATAATCAGTAGGAATATGTGCATCTAAAGTAAATGACAAGTTGAACTTTGTGGGCTTCTTTTGAGCTAACTTGATTCCCTTCTCGTTAGCTCGTTTTTGCTCTATCACTTCTTTTAATAATTTCGTATAAGTCTCATAACCTAATGAGTCTACAAATCCTGCTTGTTCTGAGCCCAAAATATTTCCACTACCTCTAATCGCCAAGTCTTGTTGAGCAATTTTATATCCGGATCCTAATTCAGTGAAATCTTTTAATGCTTTCAGTCTTTTTCTACCTTCATCACTGATTCTATCGTAGTCCCTATATAATAAATATGCATATGCCAATCTATTTGATCTTCCGACTCTCCCTTTGATTTGATAGAGCTGAGCCAATCCGAAATTTTGTGAGTCTTCCACAATAATAGTATTTACATTTGGAACATCCAAACCTGATTCGATAATTGAAGTTGAGACCAATATTTCTATTTTTTTGTCGTAGAAATCATTCATGACATCCGCAATTTGATTTGCATCCATCGAACCATGAGCTACACCGACTGTGATATTAGGAAACATCTTCTTTAGTTTTCCAGCGACGGAATAAATTGTATCTATTCTGTTATGAAGAAAATAAACTTGTCCGTCTCTTGCTAATTCTCTGGAAATGACTTCTTTGATTAATCCATCATTTTCTTGGCAAACATATGTTTTTACCGGCAATCTATTTTGAGGTGCATCTTCCAAAATAGACATAGGTCTTATAGTCAACAATGACATTTGCAATGTTCTAGGAATAGGAGTTGCTGACAAAGATAGAACATCTAAATTCTTAGCGATTTCTTTAATTCTTTCCTTTTGTGCCACTCCAAATTTTTGCTCTTCGTCGACTACTAGAAGTCCTAATTCTTTAAACTTAACATCTTGAGATAGAAGTCTGTGTGTTCCGATGACCAAATCTATTTTTCCTGCACTTAAATCTTCTAGAGTTTGTTTCTCTTCTTTGGAGCTGTTGAATCTATTCAATATTCCAATTCTTACACCAGTGTCTTTGAATCTTTGTTTTGCTACTTCAAAATGCTGTCTTGAAAGTACTGTTGTAGGACATAATAAAGCAGCCTGATATCCATTCATCACAGCTTTAAATATTGCTTTGAAAGCTAATTCTGTTTTTCCAAATCCAACATCTCCAGCTATCAGTCTATCCATAGGATGTGGTTTTTCCATATCTGCTGATATGTCGTTCCAAGCTTTGTTTTGAGATAAAGTTAAAGGATAAGGGAAATCTTTTGCAAAATTTCCTTCTTCGACTGGGTCTGATTTATATGCAATTCCTTTTATTCTTTCTCTTTCGGAATAAATATTTAGAAGCTTGTCGGCTAAGAAGGTCATTCTTGATTTAATTTTAGCCTTCTTTCTAGCCCAAGTAGATCCACCGATTGTATCTAATGATGGTCTATTTGCTTCTGAACCAGCATATTTTCTTATATTGTTAAAATTTTTAATTGGAACCATCAAAGTAGCTTGATCGGCATATTGGATAGTTATATAGTCCAATCCTTTATATTGCTGAATTCCTTCAAAGATTCCAATTCCGTTTTTCTCTTCAACTACATAATCGCCTTTGACTAAATCAGAATATTTTTTAATAGGTTTAAAGTCTTTGTAACGAGTTAAGAATCTTGATTTCTTTAAAGCTACTCCAAAGATTTCAGCTGAAGATAAAAACTCGGCTTTATCTTTGATTCTAAATCCTTTGGTCAGGCTAGAAGAAAGGATAGTAACTCCGTTTTCTATACTTGAATCCATAGAATAAGGATAGGATGATTCATTTAAATAATTAATGTAAGTTGGAATGGTCTTATCATCCAAACAAGCATATGTTTTCAAGTTCAATCTTTTTGCATCTTCTAATAAAATGCCAGATTGATTTAAATTCGAATTTGTAACAGGTATTTCACAGATTCCATCATTGGATTCCAATGAATTTAATTCTATTTTCTTATAGTGTGCTTCTCTATTGGCTACACTAGGAAGTTCATATATACTTTCTAAAGGTAGAGATAATCCTTTTGTTTTGTTGTCAGCAAAATAAGATATTTCATCTTCCTTAAATGAATTTTGGCTTTGATAAAATTGCTTTGGTGAAACCATGAATATCTTATATTGTTTGAGATAATTGATGATGGTTCCCTTTTTGACATCGTAATATGGAAATAAAGATTCATCGGCGTCTAATACTATTCCACTTTTGATAGTATTCTCTGATGATATTTCAATATCTTTGATCTTTTCATCAATTTCTAATTTTAGATTTGAATCCTTTATGGATTTCAAATCTTTAAGCATTAATTCTTTAGCTTTTATTGCAGTTTCTTGATTTACTGGTCTTTCACTCGCTGGTAAAATTGTGGCTTTTGTAAGCTGTGTTTCACTCTTTAATGTTAAAGGACTAAATAGTCGAATTGAATCAATTTTGTCATCATCTAATTCGATACGAATAGGTAGGTCGTAAGAAGGTGAAAAAACATCTAAAATAGTTCCTCTTACAGCATATTCAAAGCCGCTATTTACCCAATTGACTCTGTTGTATCCTTCGTTAGATAGTTTGGACACTAATTCATCTCTATCTATCACTTCACCTACTTCTATATCAAATGCGACATCATCAAATAATTCAGGTGAATCTATCGGTGATAGCGAAGCTGCAGAGTTGAATAAAACTATTATGTTTTCGCTGTTTCTAATTCGATATAGTGTTCTAAGTCTTTCTCTAGCCATTTCTTTGGATGAAGAAGTGTTTCCTAATCTAAGAATCTCATCTTTAGGATAAATAGCTACTTTTTCACTAGGTAAAAAGTCTAATAAATAATCTGAGAAGAGTTGAACATCATATAAAGAAGGGAAGGCTAAAGCAATCTTTGAAGGATTATTGTTATAAGCTGTGACTATTTGTAGGGCTAGGCTTTGCAAATTTGAAGTCATAAAATCTTGTTCATCATCGATGGACTGAATTTGTGGACTGTCTTTTAAATATTTTGATATTAAATTTATTAGTTTACTTGGCATTGTTTTCCTTTGATTTCTTTGCAGACATTAAGCTCAAAGCACGTTGAAATCCGAATTTAATCATCAAATGAAGGAATTCAATAGCTTCATCTTCAGCTTTGTTGATCAATTCTCTATCTTCTTTAGATGGCTTTCCTAAAACATAATCGACAGTCTCTGCTTTTGTTTTAGGCTCTCCTGTTCCGATTCTAATTCTCTTGAATTCAGTAGTTCCTAAATTATCTATGATATTTTGTAATCCTTTTTGTCCGCCGGATGAGCCTTTGATTTTAATTCTGTATTCTCCTGGTTTGATGGCCATATCATCACAGATGACTATTAAATCTTCCACAGGAATTTTATAGTAACGCATTAATGGAACAATGCAAGTTCCAGATAAGTTCATATAAGTCAATGGCTCAACTATAAATACAGTTTCACCTTCAATGTTAGCTTTGACATATCTACCTTGGAAATCGACTTTGTCCAAAGATAATCCTAAGTCTTCAGCTAATCCTTCAACGACTTCAAATCCCATATTATGTCTTGTTCCAACATAATCAAGACCAAAATTTCCTAATCCTGCTATTATTTTCATAATTCAACCCTCAATGCTGAATAATTATATCAAAGGGAAATAAATATAGTTCATATTAGGGATTTCATAAAAGATGATAATGCGTATACCTTTTATATATATTCATAAACTAGTTTTATAATTTAATAATGATTTAGGAGGAATTGAGATGGAAGAGAAAAAAGAATCTTTAATAAAGTCTTTTATGAGTGGTCTTCTCGGTGGATTGTTCTCATTAACTCCTATGGGAAACTATGGAGTTTTATATACTTCTGGATTCTTAAATAACAGCCTTACCAAAAAGCCGAAGATAAGATGGATTTGGTGTGCTTTATTAGCTGTTTTAGGATTGATCATTGGAACTTTACCAAGATTGATAATGGGAGTTAATTATCTTGAAGATAAATTTCCATTGGCAACATTTTTATTGTTTGGAATTGCAAGCTTAGGTCTTATCATCGCTTCTTTGATAAAAGAGGTTAAGAAGAAAGACAAAACAACATTAGAAAATATACTGTTTCCAACTTTACTCATTGTTGGAATGGCAATATCTTTTGTTATGACTTTCTTTTTTAATAAGAGTAGCGATCAACCTTTGATAGGAAATGAATATTTGTCTTGTTTGGTGTTTGGATTTGTTATGGGGTTTGCAGTACTGATCCCAGGATTACCTATTCATTCAATATCTAACATTTTTGGTATGTCTTCGACATTAGAAACAATAATGATTAATATTCCTGATAAAGTTGAAATAACAAAATCTATTGGATTGATTGCAATTATGATTATTGGAATGCTGCTAAATTTAATAGTGTTTTACTATCCTTATAAAAAATTATTTAGTATTGTTAAGGATTATATTGGCGGATTATTTATAGGTTTGATGTTAGGATCGATTATAGGGAGTTATTTTGGACATGGTGAATTTATCGATTCGTCCATTCCACCTGAATATACACAAGAAGTTAAATCTATAACTTTATGTGGATTCATCTTTGCTGGAATACTATTGTGCTTGATTCTAGCATTTGCTTTTTCTAATCTAAAGCATAAAGATGATGATATAAACGACAACACTTCTTTGTATGAACAAGATGGTAATAAGAATAAAAAGAAGAAATTCATATTTAATAGAGGGAGAAATCTATGAGTGTTTATAGACTTTCTAAGGATAGAACATTAATAAATTTATCAAATTCTATCTTTAAATATTTCGGAATCTCAGGGCCGCATCCGGATTCTTTTCCTGATGTTGATGAAGTCCTTCTAAATGATAAAAATAGAGGAAAGAAACTTTGTGTTTTATTGATTGAAGGATGGAGTGAATACGTTTATAAAAAGACAAAAAATAAATCGCCTTTTCTTCATTCGAAACAGCCTATTTCTTTAGAATCTGTTTATCCAACTTGTTCTTTTTGCAATAATGATGCTCTTCTTTATGGAACATATCCTTGCTATGAAGGAAGATTGGGAGAAGTTCAATATTTCTCTAAAACAGACCAGTATGTAAATATGGTAAATGAAGTAATTCAAGGCACATCTACTAGATCTTTTATTGTTCCTGATAAGTTCTATAAATCTAAATTAAATTTGTTGCAAAACATTTGCGTAATAAAAGAGAAAAAAGATGCTGCTGTTTATTTGGATAGCCGTAAATATATTAATGCACAAGGGAAAATCAGCAGTGGTTTATTCTTCTCAGCTATAGAAGAAAAAATACAATCAAGCTGTGTTTCTTTCATTTTAGCGAGATGGTCACAATTGCAAAATGATATTCTAGAGAATGGATATCGTTCTGTTAAAACTAAAACTTCTATTCAAGTGCTGGATGAGTCTATAAAGACTTTGACTGAAAGAAATCCAGAGACTTTATTTATTGTGGTCGGTGATCATGGATCTGTTAAAACTTCTTGGATTGATATTAGAAAATATCCTGATTTTATAGATACTTTGGTCGAGCCTAGATTTTCTATCAGTCCTAGATTTGCTAGCTTTAGAGTTAAAGAAGGAAAGAAAGAAGAATTTGAAAAATGTTTTAGGACTCATTTTTCAAAATACTTTGAGCTTTATAATAAAGAACAAGTCTATAGAGAAAACATATTTGGATATGGTAGCAATCACGAATTATTCGATGAATTTATAGGAGATTATATTTTAATTTCTAAGGGGAAGAAATCTTTTACCGACGGATCATTTAAGACTCTTTATAAATATTATTATGGTGGAGTAACTAAGAAAGAAAAGAATATTGTACTTTCTTTTTTTAATAACAAGTAGATTTGTAAATTTATTCTATTATTCAATTCAACTGGTAGTATAATATTAAAAAGGGGAATTTAATTATGTCAGCTTTAAAGAAAGTAATTGGGTCTATCTTGTTATGCTCATTCTTATTTAACTTTGGCATTGATGCTGATTTGAATAAAGAGTCGAGCCGCTTGTTTGATAATTTTAGAAGAGCAAAAAATAAAACAGCTCTTGTTTCTAATGACAATAATAATGTTTTCGGTGTTGGTTATTCTATAGATGTTGTTAAATCTAAATATTTGGATGCTGAAGATGTTAAAGATGGTGCACCAATGTTGGATGAAGACTGGTTAAAGAATACTCTTGCTAATCAAAGTGTAAAGCCTCTTCTATATTCAGATTCTTTTTCTATGAGCGATAATTCATTTGAATCATTGTTGTCTTCTTTTGATGCAAAATTTTCTTTTTCAAGTAACATAGGTGGTACTTATGATGTATTTACAGCTAATTTAAGTGATGGTTTTAAAGTAAGTGCTAATATGACTTATAGAAATGCAGCATCGAAGTACTTCTATTGTTTAAACTATTTATATAAAAATTATGAGATTTCACTTCCTAAGTATTCATCTAATTTAACTGATATTCGAAACCATTTAACTCCAGAATATATAGAAGCTTTATCAAATGTGTTGAATGGAAAACTAAATTATTCTTCTTTTTTTGATACATTTGGAACTCACTTAATAGCTAAAGGAATATTTGGCGGGAAGGTTGAAGCTTATTATTCACTTATATCTAATGATTGCTACTTAGGTGGGGATGTTAAAGCTGAATTAGATAGCAGCATTAAAGCTGGAATTGAAAATTGTGTTGAGATTGGAAGCAATTTTAGTTATTCTTTCAAAAACGCTACAGGTATAAATGCTACTCATGTAAAAGAACAATTTCGTGTTAATGCAACAGGAGGAGAAGCCTTTTCAGCTACTGGAATTAATAATTTCTCTACTGCGTTTCAAAGTTGGACAAAGTCATTGAGTGATAAAAGCGGGCTTATTGGTTCTAGTCAAGACGGATTGATTCCTGTATGGAATTTGCTTCCTTCTAATTTAAGTACCTCATCTAACATTGAAAAATTAAAATCATATTTCAGGTCTTACGCTAGTCGTTATTATAGCGACGTTAATTACAATTACTATACTTCATCTGAGTTATTTGTGCCTGAACATCGAGATGATCTTGAATATTTTGATTCTCTTAATTGTGAAGGTACAGTTTATACAAGAGAAGGGCTTCAATCTGATCCTTTAGTTTGGTTTGATTTGGATAATGGCAAAGGTGACTATACTTGTAGATTTATTCGTGCATTTGGCTATAAGAAGGCTCATGTCTCATTATACATGGATATAAAAGAAATAAATGATGGTTACCAGCATATTTATCTTTATAATGGTCCTAAAGATTCATATAGATGTTTAGGAGAAAAAAGATATGAACATGTTCCAGGAAAGTTGGATACTGAATATAGTCAGGCGGTTATAGGCTTTGATATTAAATTATCTGATTTGAATAAAATTGACGATAAATATGAGAATAAATTATTCTTTTATTTTAGTGAATCTGGATATGATAACAATGATTGGAAATATAGCTTTCCGAGAGTTCTAGTTACTTATTATAAGGATTAAAGAATATGCTAACTGTATCGAATATAAAAAAGACTTTTTATTCAAAAGAAGAGAGGCAAGATGTTTTAAAGAATGTATCTTTTAGTTTGCCTGATAAAGGGATGTATTTTATTGTTGGAAAGAGTGGAAGTGGTAAATCTACTCTTTTAAATTTAATAGGTGGATTAGATACACCGGATAGTGGATCTATTGAATTTAATGGTTTGCAATTAGAAAAATTTTCACCGAAAGAATTGGGCTCGTATAGAGCCAGAAGCATTGGATTTGTTTTTCAAGAGTCGAATTTGTTTGATGATTTATCAGTAGAAGATAATTTAACTATACCAGTGGATAGAAAAATAAGCAAAGCAGAAATTGAATCAATCTTAAAAAGATTTGATTTATTCGGCTTAGAAAAACAAAAAGTAAATACACTATCAGGTGGAGAAAAGCAGAGAGTCGCAATAATGAGAGCTGTTTTGAAAAATCCGGAAATGATTTTATGCGATGAACCTACTGGATCTCTCGACGAAGAAAACTCTAAAAACATATTTACAATTTTAAAAAATTTAAGTAAGGAAAAACTTGTTATTGTAGTTTCACATGATAGGAAATCTGCTGAGGATTTTGGCGATGGCATAATTGAAATAAAAGATGGTGTTATCAACTTGAATAATGAATTAAAAGATACATCTGACAACAAAGAAAATAATAAAAAGCAACTTAAGATATCGTTTAGAAAACAATTGAAAATAGCCTTCTCTTTAATGAAAAAGAGACCATTAAGATTAGTTTTAATGTTTTTGATATGCATCATTTCATTTTCCATGATTGGAGTTTCTGTTAGTGTGACGGGATTATCTCCAGCTGAAATCATTGTCAAAGAAATGTATAAAGATAACAATAGGCTTCTTTTCTTATATGATTTCAATCATGTTTATGAAGAAAAAAGTACAGCAATTAAGGATAAAGATATAGTTAGTCTTAAAGAAAAAGGAGTGCCTGTCGGAGATGATCCGCTTGTTTTCTATAACAATTTTTATAACTCTTTATCTCCATATAGTGAATGCGACTATATAGCTCATGGACTTGAAATCAATGAAGATAGACTCGCTAACTTAGGGCTTACTTTATTAGCTGGATCTTTGCCTAAAGAAGGAAATGAAGTTGTCATTACTGATTATTTCTTTGATCAATTTAAGAAATATGGAGTTTATACATACGATAATATGAATGATGATGACCTTTCTAAAAAAGTAACTACTATCGATAGTTATGATGATATCATTGGCAAGAACATCACTTTTCGAGGTAGGTTAAAAGTTACCGGTGTAATAGGAACAAACTATGATAAGAATGTTTATGAAGCTAAGTTAGATGATAAGCAATCAGGTAGAAGAACAACTACATTCAAAATAGAAAAATTCTTGTTTTTATCTAAAGAATATCAAAACTATATACAACAATATAATAGTAATTCTGAGAATTTGGATCTTAGGAGCGGAATAATAATCAAATTGACTGGTGACTTCAATAGAGATGTTAGCATTATACAAAGTATTGATGACCAGTATATTGATTTTCTTAATTTTGCAAATACGGAAAAAAGATATTTCTGCTCTTTTTCTAATGAACAAGTAAAAGGGGTCTATTATTTCAATAGGTCCTTTCAACCCAATTTTAAATTGATATTAATTCCGATATCAATATTATTAATTCTATTAGCTGTTGTGATGATATCAATTTATTTAAGTGGTCTTTTAAGTGAGAAACAAAAGATGGTTGGATTGCTTCAATCTATAGGAGTAAATAAAAAAACAATAATTTCTATATTCTCTATTATTGCAATAATCGTCTCAGTTATTTCTATCGCAGTATCGTTTTTAGTTCAATATTTTAGTCTCTTAGGAATAAATTCTTATTTGATCAGCAATTTCTATTTGAATAGTAATGCATATGGATTCTATTGGTACACTATCTTCATTTTAATTGGAATTTCTATCGCAAGTATATTGATAGGAATAGTTGCTCCGACAATTAAACTCTATAAGAAGAAATCTGTAGATTTAATAAGGGAATAGGCATAACATTTATGTTAGAAATCCAAAATCTAAAAAAGAGTTTTAAAGGCAAAGGTGGGAAGACTAAAGTTGTTCTTAATGATATCTCTTTTAGTTTGCCTGATAAAGGGATGTATTTTATTGTTGGAAAGAGTGGAAGTGGTAAATCCACTCTTTTAAATTTAATGGGTGGATTAGATACACCTGATAATGGAGAAATAATCCTCGATGGTAGATGCATAAATAAACTTGATTCTAATGAATTATTGTCTTATAGATCTAGTACTATAGGTTTTGTATTTCAAGAATATAATTTAATCAATGATATTTCAGTGGAATCAAATATAAGATTGGCAGCTGATAGAACAATTGATGATGGAGAAATTCAATCCTTGCTTGATAAATATGATCTGTTAGAATTTAAGAACAAAAGAGTTAATCTTTTGTCTGGTGGAGAAAAGCAAAGAGTATCATTAATAAGAGCATTAATAAAAAATCCTAGATTGATTCTTTGCGATGAACCTACAGGTGCTTTGGATAGTGAGAATTCAAAAAAAGTATTTGAATATTTAAAAGAAGCTAGTAAGGATAGGTTAGTACTAGTTGTCAGCCACGATAAAGAGTCGGCTGATAAATATGGCGATGGATTAATAGAAATTATCGATGGTGAGATTAAAAAATATTCTTTAAATACTACTATAGAGGTTAATACTGAATTACAAAATATAAATGTAACTAAAAGAATAAAGCTATCATTCAACAAAAGAAAAGATTTAATCGCTTCTTTGCTTAGAAATAGAAAACTTAGATTCATAGCTATTATTTTTGTATTCTTATGTTCTTTTTTCCTTCTTGGAATTACTAATTCAATTACTTCATATAATGAAGATGAAGCTACTTTAAAATCAATGTATTCTAAAGGAAGCAATTCTTTAGTTTTTAAGAAAAATTTATATAATAGTAATAATTCATACAATAAATTGCTTGAATTTAACGATGATGATATCAGCAGCGTTAAAAGCAAAGTGGACACTATTATTCCAGTCAGTTCTTTCTTGTCTGGCAAGGCCATCAATAATGGAAAAGGAACTTTTCCAATCAATAGCAAAGATGATCAAGATTCATATTTGGAATGCTATGTTGGCGGGTCTGTAGAAATCGATGATGATTTCTTAGATAAAACAAAACTTACTTTATCTTATGGGTCTTTGCCTAGTAATGATGATGAAATCGTCATAAGTGATTTATTCGCTGATATGTATAGAAGATTTGGCTTAATTGAAGAAGACAAATCCATTACTAAAATCGATTCATTAAATCAGCTTTTAGGGAAAAAAGTTAGATTTAATAAAATGAATAGTATTTATTCTTCTTTACCACAATCATATAAGATTGTGGGAATCCTAGATACATATTATGATTCTGATTTCTTTGATGATGCTTTTAAAAATAGTTCTGATGATGAATATTGGAATAAAAGATCATTACTTCAAGAAGAGGCTAAATATTCTCTATATAACTTAGCTTATTTTAATGATGGATTTCTTAGTAAATATAAAATCAACGAAATACTTAATGATTATTTTATGCCTTTTGAAAGTGGAACAAGCCTTTATATAAACTGTAATTCATCATTGGAGACAATAACTACTAGAGTAGTTGTGATTGCTCCTGTCTCTAAATTAGATTCTTCTTTATATACGCTAAAAGATGGTCTTGATGATAAAGAAAATATTGTTGTTTTAGAAAAAGATTTCTTTGAATCTTTAAGTAAAAATACATATTTTGAAAGTGACTTTAATTCTTTTGATTTATATAGTGAAAGTTTAGATTTTAAAAGTAAATTCAATATAGGCGGATATACGACAGATGATTATGGAAAAGGTAAAGGCTATATTTATGTAAGTGATTCTTTATATTCTAAGATTTTTGAAAAAGCAAAGCCTTATATAACACTCTATTCAGAGATAATTTATCCTTTTACAGGTAATCTAGGCAAAGATTTATCGGCTTTAAATGATATTAAAACTAATGTCACGGATGTTTCAATTAAATTTGATCGTTTTGATTTCACTAAATGGGAAGGTAGTTCGGTGACGTCAAATAGATTCTATTATGAAGCAAGAAAAAAATCTTCATGGTTGATGGATATCATTAAAATCGTTGAATATGTATCATGGGGATTTGTTGCGATATGTTCATTGTTCTTACTTCTTTCTATTATTGATTTAATTCAAAAATCAATTAAAAAGATAGGCGTGTTATGGTCTTTAGGATATTCAATCTTGGATATTAGTTCTTTGTTTTTGATTGTTGAATCTATTTTGTTAGGGATTGCGTTTTTGTTTAGCCTAGTTATTTGCTACTTAGGTATATGGCTAGTTAATAGTCTATTATTAACTAATGCGTTGTACATAAATAATTTATTCAATTTTGGAATTGTTCAAATAGGATATATTTTATTAGTATTAGTTGTTTGTGTGTTGATTGGATTTGGACTTTCCATCTTAAGAATTAAGCATACTAAAGTAGTAGATGTAATTTCTGATAGAAAGTAAGGAAATAAAAAAGAGCACCGTTGAGATGCTCTATTTATTTTCTAATAGCGGGAAAAACGATTTTCTAGCTGAACCGTAGATTTGCTCGTATCTATCGCATTTATTTCAGCTTTGACCCCAAAGATGCTGATGTAAATTTTTATGAATCCGTCCTTGAATAGCTCGACCCTCTGGATGAATCTCGTGAAGAGGGCCTTCTTCTCCATGTCGGTGTCGTATGGCTTGTTGGCAAGTATCTCAAGGCTTGCCTCTATATCCTGCTTAGTGAACTTCCTGTGTTGGACCTGAAGCTCTTCACCGTCATCCGTGCCCTGCCAGAGATGACCGACAATCAGCTTGATGCTCTAGCCAATATCACGAAGGCCTACATGGTTGAAAATCACATCAAAGAGAAGAAGGGACCTGACCATAGGGTGCTTGGAATGGGAAAGTAACGAAAGAAAGAATTTGTTCCTCGCTTCATACTTCATTTTTCTAATTTAGAGTAGGCATTACATTATTTGGTCTCAAAGCGACATTTATCAGACATTGCTATGAATCAAAAAAGTCCAAATAATTGAAAGACTTTTCTGTTCTTTAAAGCCCTTAATGAATTTGACAACTAAACCGCTTTCATGCTATTTTATTATCAGTATTTAAGTGAGGGAATACATTGTGGGTAAAAAAATATCGCTGATAGCCATACTAACAGGAGTGGCTTGTTTGACTGGTTGCTCGGCCTCGAACAACAGCCCTAGCTCTGTCGTAGATCAGATGCCTGCCAGGATTGCTTGCATCCAATTCGATGGAAAATATGTGCAAACATACACAAACACGTGTCCAATCGCCTTTGATTCCTGGAAAATGGATAAGCAGTTCTTGACTGTGGAAGGAAGATTCCTTGCAAAAGGAATCAAGGACGAGGCTATCAATTTAGATTTGCTGCAGGAAGAACTTAACAAAGAATCACTCCCCTATGTCATGTCGGAATACGACATTCAGTCTGCACATGACAAGCCTATATATTCAAATAATGAGAACACATCATGGGAATTGCTTGAAGTAGGGGAAGAAAATTGTGTCTCCTTCCAATTCAGTATCGATATTTCTCCGATAACTTCTCAAGAAAGAAAAATTGGAGAATTAATTTTGAGAGGCGATTTCTATGTAAATCATTCTTTCACTATAGAGGAGGATAAACTAAATGATTAGCTTATTATGCTTGGCCGCTGCCACGTTAGTTGGTAACTCACCGGCGATTTCACCTATTCCGCATCCGGAAGACTCAATCGTCAAATTTGTCTCTAACAATTTTTCAACATTCGTAAGCAAATACAACGAGACGCATGAGGATGATCTTGTTGCCACTAAACTGATTAGAACCAGAGAGATCACCTTGTCAGATGATGTAAAGGGATATTACTTTGATTTCGACCAGGGATACATGGTCGCCACCTCGGACTATGATATCCGCTCGATTAGCAATTTTGATTTGTCTTTCGAGAGCGACCTATTTTCAACGGACAGCGTCTATTTCAACGGAACGGCATTCTATGATTCGAACGGAGTTGAATATCGCACTTCCGACGACGAAATTCTAACCACAAAGTTAGGAACTCCCGCCACCACAAAATCCTCACTGGCAACAAACCAGAATGATGGAAAAATCACAAGCGATGATATCGGTAGCTATATTTCATCCAATTATTCCGGATACACCATTGTCGATGAAAAATATATTCCCTACTATGATTACATCGGTCAATTTGACACTAGTGTATATGTAAAGAAGAATCCCGATGGTGGACATTCTTCTGAGGGTAACTGCGTCCTGAATGCAACCTATAGCATGCTTCATAACATGGGCAAGCGGTATAGGAACAGGGAATTCTACTTTTCCGATTATTATGTGGATTATTCCGGAGATAGACTGATTCACGATGCTCATTATTCATCTAGAAATAACGCAAATGGCTGGATGCCAAACACTTTCAGAATTGAGGGCACGCCAAACAATAATAAAGTAGCTATCGAGTGCATGTCTGACTTATACCTACGCCTCAGAGAAAGAGCCATCAGTTCTTATGGCTACAATGAAGAAGGCATGTATCTTGCTGATGTCAAAAACATGGCCATGGATGTCGATGGATGGTACGGATATGACACGACATTTAGAGACACCAAGAACTTCGACATAGTCAAGGAAATGGTGGATGACAACATTCCTTTGGTAGTAGGAACGACTGGTTCTATCACCTATGACAGCCATGCGATGTCGGTGAATGGATACATCAAAATGCAGAAGACCTCCGGATGGTGGATTTTCACATCGACGGACACCAAATGGATCTTAGCGGTCGATGACGGGCACCAGGACAGTCATTCATGGGGCGGAGAAAAGCAGAGACGGTTCTATGACCCAAATAAAAAAGGCGGAGCCGACTTCGTCTACGCCGACAGAAATACAATCGAGTTTTCTTTCTGCTAGATTCCAGACATGCCCACCATCGAATTCTCAGCCCTCGGTCTCAGACTCTATCTGAACACCCTGAACGGAAACGTATCGGATGACTTGAAGGAAATCGAGTCCGGAGATTTTGTAATCACACCGGATGCTCAAAAGGCTTTCCATCCTACAGCCTATTCATTCTGCCTGAACATATCCGACTCCTGCAATCTGCGCTGTTCCTACTGTTTCAACGAGAGCAAAAAGAACAGACTGATGACCGCTGAGGATGCTATAAATGCCTGTGACACGTTCTTCAGTCTGTTTCCTGATGGAGAAAAATATTTCATAGACATGTCAGGAAAAGGGGAGCCTCTCCTTAACCGTGAGGTGATAAGTTCCGTCGCTCTCTATTGTAAAAAGAAGAGCGATGAACTGCATTGCGAGGTTCTTCCCATGCTCGTCTGCAACGGCACACTCCTCACACAGGAGAATGTAAGGTTCCTTCAGAAATCCGGAGTCCTTTTCGGTGTCAGTTTGGACGGTCCCAAAAGCATCCATGACCTGTACAGGAAGGATTCTTCCGGGAAAGGAACATTCGACAGAATCATCGAAAATGTCCTAGCCATCGAGCATAGGGAATATGTGGGATGCGCCGCCACGCTGACGAATGCCGTTTTCCCGCTGACAGAAACGATAGACTATCTGTCCACCATATTCTCGACCCTTTCGTTCAGGCTATGCAGAAGCCCGCTGTATGGGATATCCTCGAAATCCGTCGAACTATGGAAGAAGGAGTACACAAGGCTTGCCGAGAGGCTCAAAAAGGATATCGATGCATCGGACGAACGAATCTTTCTGTGCCTGATGAACGGCGATGACCTATTCGGAAGATATCTCTGCCGTATGTTCGGGAACTCCAGGACCCTGAACAGATGCGATGGCCTGATAACCCGCTTCACCTATGACATGGACGGAAAGATTTACGGATGTCCTGCCTCGTCCGGCATCGGTTCTTTTGAGGTGTCAGCAGATACGATACACGATAAGCAGAAAGAGGAACTGACCAGACAGGTCAACGAGTGCTGGGGATGCCCGTATAAGTTCTACTGCGGCGGGGAGTGCAAACTGGAGACCTCGTTCTACGGGCATGTGAACAGGAACAACTGCGAGCTTAAAACACACCTTATCAGGCTTGCGGCCTGTCTAAAGATATATTGTCTGAGGAACAACCAGGACTTCTTCGTAAGGCTGAACGGTTTCTGCAAGGAGAAGAAGGCCCGCTACAGGCTGGATCCTGAGCTCAGGGAGTTCTGTGAGGGCCACAAGGATCTGACATTCAGTGAGGCCAAGGTCGAATTCGACAGGCTGATGAGAAGGTACTGATTCGGAATCGAGCTATATAAATTGGCAGGTTTGCCCTACTGCCATAATAAAAAAAAGCCTTGGTTTGCACAGGTGACCTGGCAAATGGTGTCTTGTGATATAATTATCCTTCGTCAGCAATGATCTAACAATTAGGCAATTCGGTGAGTCAACAAGATGCTAAGAACTGTGGTGGTTCCGTCTTGTTGACCCACCGAATTCCGAACCACCACATATGAAAACCGACAACAACAACGAAAGCTTTTCAAAAGCGGATCTTTTGAATCTGGAGTCCTTTTACGATGATACGAAATACGAATGGTACGTTGCCAAGCACAGAAGGCCTTCTCCAGCTGAGCTTAGCCTTGTCAACAACCTTTCGATTGAATGCTGTCCTCACTGCGGAGGAACACATTTCAAGAAATCAGGTTACTACAGCAATGGAACAAGAAGATATCGTTGCCTTGACTGCGGAAGAGTGTTCTCCCCGCTTACTGGAACCATGTTTGATGCACACAAGATTCCCGTATCCGAATGGATCGAATACATGATTCATCTTTTCGAGTTCCATTTCCTTTCCAGTTCAGCCAGAGACAACAGAAATGCGAAAACGACGGGAAAATACTGGATTTCCAAGGTCTTTGCCATCCTTTCGGACTGTCAGAAGAATATTGTTCTGTCAGGGAAAGTCTATCTGGATGAGACGTATTTCTCGGTCATGCCAAAAGATCAGACGAAGAAGCACGACGGAAAACATTACAGAGGGCTTTCCCGGAACAAAATCTGTGTCGTGACTGCAACGGACGGAGTCAACGTCTTCCTTGCCGTCTGTGGAAGGGGAAAGCCTTCGCGTGCAAAGATTCTCAAGACATTGGAAGGCCACATAAAAAACGGATCCATGCTTATCCATGACGGAGAGAACAGCCATAAGATTCTGACTGAGACTTTCGGGTTGACCGAAGAAGTGCACACGACAAAGGAAACACAAAATCTTTCAGACGATGACAACCCGATGGAACCGATAAACGCAGTCCATCGAAGCCTGAAGAGGTTCATGAGAGAACATCCAGCATATGACAGGGATGATCTTCAGGACTGGCTGAATTTGTTTTGGTTTATCTATACAAATCGTGGAATTCCAATGGATGACAAGGTGAAAAAGTTGCTTCAGATGGCGATTTTAACGCATAAAGTGATCAGATTTCGTGAGGTCTTTGCTAAAAAAGCCGATAAGTAAGGGATTTATCAGGTCACCTGTGCAAACCAAGGCTTAACATTTATTTCTTTATCTAAAGATTCAAATTCAATAGAAACAACTTTTTTAAATTCATCTTTACATTGTAGTCTATCATGTGCAGTTAATTCCTCGGATTTCTTCCATCCTCTTTCGGTGAGGAAATAATGATTAGTAATGATAGAAATGGTATTGCTTTCCTATATGTCAAAACTATCTAACATGATGAAAAAGGCACTATCATTTTTGATAGTGCCTAAGGAAATAAAAGTTATTCAATGTAATCTATTAAATATTTGTAATCAGGTTTTGTTATGTGTATCCATTCACCTATTTTTACAAAATAACTATTATCTTGAATCACAATTTCTCCATCATCTTTTCTACAAACATCGTAATTTTTATAAGGACTAAATTCTTTAAGTGTAGATAAAATATTCTTATAGAAATAATTGTATTGTATATAAATTCCTTTAGCACAATTATAATTATTCTTTTTAATTTCAATATGTCCAATTAATTTAAATTTATCACTATACATTTTTAAAGGTCTATTAAAGTTTTTTATTGCGTATTTGTAAAGCGAATCAGTTACTTTAATTTCTTCTCCATCTACCCATCCAACAATTATTGGCTCTTTATCAAAGTAATATTCAATATTTCTAATTTGAGAATCATTAAATAATGCATATAATAATCTATTAGTGTCATATCTTTCTTCTAATACAAAACCGATGACAAATTTTCCATCCATATCTTGACATGAAACGACATCGCCTTTTTTTAAATCTAATTTTGGCTTTTTTGGGAGTTTTAATTTTTTCTTATTTAAATTAATCTTTTCGAGAAATTCTATTAAATATTTTTTTCTTTTATCAATATCCTTGCCTTTTAATCCAAGTTCAATCCAACCTTGTAAGTTTTGCTCTATAAGTTTGTCTTTATCAAAATGGTATTCTAATCCAAAGTCATTGAGAGCTTTAAGAAGTCCTAAAGCAGTTTCAGATTTGACATATTTATCTTTCAAGGCATTGCTATATATTTCTTTTGCAATGTTTTGACTTTCTTTTAATAAATCAGAATTTTTATCTAATGAATTGTATTTATTTTTAAAATTGTTATATGCTTCTTGAAATTCATCAGATCCATTAATTTTTAAACTGCTGGTACCCATTTTTTTCTCCTTTACTGACTATAAATAGAAATAAAATTTTGAAAGACACGATAATACTTTTTTAACCGTATCAGGGGAAGCCATTTCAAGCAACTTTTTACCTGGACTAGCAATCTTATTTTGCAAGCCCGTATATTGGTCCATTTTTGCAGCTTCCACCATAAACGAGAATTTATCACCTCGACCATCAAGATTACAATAATTTATATGAGCTCCTCCATGTTGTCTCATTGAGATTTTAGCTCTGGCTTGATTACCTTTTCCAACATAAATGGTTTTGCCATTTTTATCTAATATTTCATAGCTTCCACATCCGTTGTGGACAACAATCCCGTATCTTCCAACTACATAAATATGATAGCCTTGAACATTGAAATTGTAAACATTTATTTCTTTATCTAAAGATTCAAATTTAATAGAAACAACTTCTTTAAAACCATCTTTGCATTGTAGTCTATCATGTGCAGTCAATTCCTTGGCTTTTTTCCATCCTTCTTCGGTGAGAAACGGATGATCGGGAGTCGTGGAAATAATTTCACCTTCTACATTGATATGAGCGAGTTCCTTCGTCTTGTTGACATAGACTTCGGTGACTTCGTTTTCTTCAAAGGCGTTCGAGTAAGGATTGAATGTCTCGACAATGTCGCCTTTCTTGATTTCTTCGATCTTTTTCATTCCTACTGCTGTCGCAACCATGGTTCCAGCGACGAAGCAATAGGAGGGATTCATGGCTCCAGAAATGGCACCGCCTATCGCTCCCCACATGAAACCGTCGGCTGCCCCATCGATTGCACCGGTGAGAGCACCTTTCAGTGCACCTTGCCAGGTTCCTGTCTCGATGGCACTCTTGACTGCACCAGTGACTCCTCCCATGATCGCACCGGATATCGCACCGATCGCAGCACCTTTGACAGCACCGACAAGCATGGAAGTGGCAATACAGCTGACACCAAATCCACCAGTCGCGACTACTGCGATGGCACAAACGGCGATGACAGCCAAGCCAATGCAAACTTTAGTCAGCCAGCTTGGCCAGTTGCCATTCTCATCCCCGTAATTGACGGGATTGTCCTTACATTATGATGACTCTTTAAAACATAATAATGCAGTGATACGGGATGTATTGAACTTTATAGAAAACACGATTCTCTTTAAACTTGCCAATTATTTCCGATTTGTTTCAAAACAAATGAAAGAAAAACATGGGGTTAAGTATTTGGACAACGATTGGTATGAATATATTGAATATGGAACAATTGATTCCATAATGATTCAACTCCAAAGAATAGGATATAAAAGAGACAGTGCACGATTCATTGTTGATACCAACAAAATAGAATCCAATCATCCATACCTACTAGGTGGAAAGACTTCTCTGACAAGCTTTAAACTTGATTTGCAAGCTTTAAAGAATTGTGAAGATGAGGAAACTAGAGAAAGAACGGATGTGGTGCTAATTAATGTCCCTGAAGTTTTTATAAAATAAAATAGCCACCCTTTCAGGTGACTGTTTCTATCGACTGCTCTTGATTTTGACAAGACTAGTCTTAAATCCGAACTTCTCACCTAATAGTAAGAGTTCAAATAGCATTTCAACTGGCGGAGCAATAGAGATTCGAACTCTAGCAGGGATTGCTCCCTCTACGTCCTTAGCAGGGACGCCCCTTGAGCCAGCTTGGGTATTGCTCCAATGCTTTTAAAGCTTATCAATTATGAACCATTATGAAATCTATTTCAAGTAAAAAATAAACATATGGTAAAAAACCACATACAAGATAAATAAATTTGCTGAATAGAAAGGAGTGTATATCTTTATCCAATAATAATTTATAGTATGCTTTATAATTTAAGGAAGACATTATTAATTAAAGGGATAGAGATTATTCCATGCAGAAATATCTTTGAGATGCTAAATAAATTTATGAAGGAGCTGATGGTGATCTTGTCGAATTGATTTAAAAGTTTGACGGCATACTACAATTATTTTAAGATCAACAATAATTTGCTTTAGCTTAATGCTTTTTGTTTGAATTGATTTTTAAGTCTTTTAAAGACTTTGAATATAAAGAAACGAATTTATTTTTCAATTATCAATAGAATCAAATCTTTAAAAATAATGCTTGACATTTAATTTTAAGATGATAAAATGACAATCCTGCTTTGAAGACGACACACTAACTGAGTTAGTGATAACCGAAACTTCCAATATTCCAGGCAAAACTTATTAGAAGTTTTTAGCATCTTCAAAGCAGGATAGAGTTCAATACTAGCCAATACTAGAAGAGGAGGTAAGATATGAGAAGATTCATTAAGTTTATTGAAAGACTCGTCTCTTTGGATTTTGCAAACATTGCTTCAACATTTGCAAATCTTCCAAACAGATTGATGTAACAAGTTCTAGTCGATAAAATCTAAAAAAGATAGTAGATATAGTATCTATTGTAATATTCAGAATTCGATTGACTATTAAAAACTGCTCCCTACAGTGTGTAGGAGCAGCTTTTTAATTTTTCCCTTAGCCGTTTAGTCCGAAATAGGTACAGTTAGAATAATCATACTGACCTTGTTCGCCAAATCTTATTCTTATCTTTCCTTTCACTAAGTCGCTAAATGTTTTAATCTTTTAGTTTAGTTTGGATAACAAAATTTTAATTTTAAATTTAGAAAAATAAAAAAAGCCAAACGAATTGGCTTTTTTTTCGTGTTTTAATGTCGGTACGATAAGAGTCTTATCTCTTCATTTGTGGCTTTGTCTGACTTTAATGTTATCTCCGCCATCTCATGACCAAACTCAACTGCCTCTTTTAAGGAGCATCCTTCAGTAAATTTATCAATGACTCCGGCAAATAAGGAATCTCCACTGCCGGTGGTGTTCTTTATGTTTATTGCCGGTTCTACTTCAACTCTTTCAATCACTTTATTGTTCTCACCAATATAAATATCTTGAGGTCCATGAGTGATTACCACATTCTTTATTCCTTTTTTGAATAAAGATTTGATCAATTCTTCTCCTTCTAAATTTCCATCAGACAACGATTGTCCTTCATGGAAGTTTCCTTTTAGTAAAGTTATTTGATTGAGATATGGTTTAAGTCTTTGGGCTTTGGCAGGAGAAATGCATTCGCATAAAATCTTCTTATGCTTAAAAGTCTTGAATATATAGTCTATTGTTTCTTGAATTAGATTTGTGTCTATAGCTATATATTCATATCCTTCTATTATCGGCTTTAAAGATTCTAGGTATTCAGGACTTAAATCGGAGATGATTCTGTTATCGCATAAGGCTAAAGCCATATCGTGATTTGAATCGTTTATAGCTATATACGTAGAAGTTGGTAAGTTAGATTTAGGACAATAGACATTCATTCCTAAATTTGCTAAACCTTTCTTCATCTTGACTCCTAAATCATCTTCACCTATAGCTGTTATAAAAGGGCAGTAATTTCCTAAGAAAGCTAAGTTCTCAGCAACATTTCTCATGACTCCACCGAATGAAACAGCTAAAGTTCCTATGTTTGAAACACCAGGAATAAGTTTATCTCTTGAATCTCCGATATAGTCGATATTTGATCCACCGATCAATATGAGTTTCTTGTTAGACATGAGAAATTACTTAAGCTTTGAATATTCAGCTGCTATTTGAGCACCGAGCTTAGCGTTGTTCAAAACTAAATGAATGTTGGCTTCCAAAGATTCACCACCAGTCAATTCGACAATTCTCTTGAGCAAGAAAGGAGTCTCATCCTTTCCATGGATTCCTAAGGCTTCCATTTCTTGTTGAGCCTTATCTATAGCTTTGTCTATAATCTTTTCATCCATAGAATACTCTTCTGGAATAGGATTGCAAATCAAAGCTCCACCATCTAGTTTGTATTCTCTCTTAGCCTTTACTATTTTTGCTATTTCCAAAGGTGATTGAGCATTGTAATCAGGCTTGTATGTGCTAGTTCTTGTATAGAAGCGAGGCAATGTTTCGCTTTGATAAGAGATTACAGGAACACCTTTTGTTTCCAAATATTCCAAAGTTAAAGGCAAGTCCAATATAGCTTTAGGTCCAGCACAAATGACTGTGACATTTGTCTTTCCTAATTCATCTAAGTCAGCACTTATATCAAAAGTCTTTGTTGCACCTCTTTGACATCCACCTATTCCACCTGTGACAAAGAAATTGATTCCAGCCAAATTTGCAAAAATCATAGTAGCAGAAACAGTGGTTGCACCCCATAATTTCATAGCGGTGACGATAGGAATATCTCTTCTAGAGACTTTGATAATTCCTTTTTTCTTTCCAAATTCTTCGATTTCATCAGGTGTCATACCGATGATGGGTTCACCTTCAATGATTCCTATAGTGGCGGGAACTGCACCATTATCTCTTACAGTTTTTTCTACAGCCAAAGCACATTCGACATTTCTTGGATATGGCATTCCATGAGAAATGATAGTAGATTCTAAAGCGACAACAGGTTTTCCTTCTTGGATAGCCTTCAAAACCTCAGGGTTGATTTTCATTTTAAAGCCTCTCTTTTTTCCAAAAGAGAATTATAAATAAAAGGAAGTATTTATTCTATATAAGAATAGATTTTGAAAGTCTTTTCTAAAAATACAAACTATTTATTATTCTTCTTAACCAAACAATCAGCACATGTACAGTAAAGAACAGTTCTTTTGTAGTCGAGTTCACAACCGTGTTCTTGTTGAACATGATCATAGAATGTTTCTAGTTGTGTGCATTTTAAAGGAATTATCTTTCCACACTCCAAACAGACCATTCTTCCGTTTGAATATCCAACTTCATCTAAAACGATATAACGAAACAAGGATTTCTTTCCGTCAGATGATGATATTCTTGCTACTTTTCCTTCTTCTGCTAATTTATCTAAGAATCTATATACCGTGGGGTATGAGATATGAATGTCTAGTTTTTCTAAATCACTTATCAAATCACTGACTGATTGGAATTCGTTCTTCTTACTTTTGAGGATTTCTAATAATAGTCTTTTTTGCTTTGTAGTATATGAAGCCATAATAGTCCTCCTTTCTTTTCTCTTATTATACGAAAATTTATATCAAGCGTTAAACATTATAATAAAGGAAAGACAAAAATGAATGGAAAATTAGTCTTTTATAAGCGTTATATAAGTTGCAAAAAACATAGATAACCACTATATTTTTCTTGCATTTATTTTTAATAATTGCTATTCTAACAATAGAGGTGAAAAGAAAATGGTCACAAAAGATTTAATCGATGATGTAGCTTCAAAAGCTCGTCTTTCTAAAAAAGAAGCTGAAGCAGCTATTAATGCTGTATTTGCCGGTATTACTGACGGACTTATCAACGATCCTGAACATAAGGTTCTTGTCTCTGGATTTGGAATTTTTGAAGTAAAAGAGACCAAAGCCAGAAAAGGCGTTAATCCTGCAACTCAAGAAGCGATTGAGATTCCTTCATCCAAGAGAGTTTCTTTCCGTGTCTCTAAGACTCTCAAAGAAGCAGTTAAGTAATTTAAGTAAAATAAAAAAGAGCCATTTGGCTCTTTTTTAGTCTTGTTTTTATTTGTTTTCTAATTTCATTTGCTGCTCGTCATGTTTCTTTTGATACATATAAAGAGCAAATGAGATAGCAAATCCAACAATCAATAAGCCGATTCCTAAGGATAAATCAATAGGCATAGAGACAGCGTTTGGATAATTTGTACTTTTGTCTACTACACCAGCCCAAATCTGATAAACCTCATATACATCGCTGTTGAAGAAGATCGATATGATTGCTCCAGCAGACAAACCTACAATAGCGAAGAAAGTTGTTTTTCTAGATTTTTCAAATAATTTATTTAAAAATTTTGAAGTTAAGAATAACCCAACTAAGAATCCAACAATCAATGCTGCATATATTCCAAAGATTTTAGGATTTTGTTTCCAATACTCTAGATGGAATGAACCCATCAAAGCATTAAAGTATCCTATCATCATCAAGAAAGCTGAGGCTGATAGTCCAGGAACTACTTGAGTTATACTAACGACAAATCCTATGACTAAGAATACTATATATTCCCACCATTCTATTGTAGCAAAGGCGGTTCCATCATTCCCGTTTCCAGTCAATAGTGTCACACAGACTGATAACACGATAGGAATTAGGAATCCAATTATCAACAATGAGATTCTAAGAGGTGTTTTCTTCTCACCTTTTATTTCATCGTTGACAGCAGGGAAAGCACCTATCATCAAACCGGCAAACAAGCAAATGATAGCAAAAGGAATGTAATTCAATGCTGCTTGTACTCCAAAAAATCCACCGATGAATCCTATGATTGCTCCTATGACAACAGGAAGCAAATACAAGAAGCAATTCCTAAATTTTTTGAATAGATTCGATACAGCATTCAACAACTTGTCGTAAATTTTAAAGATAATTGTTATTGTGGCACCGGATATTCCAGGAACAATAACAGCTAATCCAACAAAGAATCCAACCAAACAGTTTTTTAACCACTCCTTGGTATTTTTTGGAGGGGCAATCTGAGTTTCAACTTCAGATGTCTGATCTTCTGGCTTTTTTTTATTTTCCATACAATTCATTGACCTCTTTTTTGAACAACAAAGTAGTTTATATAATTCTTATAAAGACTTTTCAACTATAATTAACTATATTCATTCATAACCAAGGAGGCATTTATGGAACTAAATTTTAAAGATTTGAACTGGAGATCCATATTTTTGAAGAGATATAAAGGACTTGGACTTACAGAAAGTGATGCCATGGTTATTTTGATGGCTGATGAAGTGATGCAGATGGATGGGGAAATACCAGTTACGGCTGATGCATTATCACAGTATATGTCTTTATCCAAAGAAACTATTGATGATTGTTTATTGAGATTGATGGACAAGAAGTATGTCGCATATAGCCCTAAAGGAGATTTAACTTTACAGCCTCTTTTTAGTAAATTGTTCGATGATTTCAAAAAAGATATAGTCTTATCTTCTGACTCTCGTTCTCAAAAGAAAATTGATGATGCTTATGCCTTCTTCCAGAAAGAGATGGGAAGACCATTGACACCATTGGAAGTCGATAAGATAAATGGATGGTTAGGTGAAGGTGCTACTGTATCTATGATGCAGGAAGCATATGCAAATATTCAATCTAAGCAAAAAAGAGTTACTTTTCCTAGATTAGAAAAAGAAATTTTGCGTTTAGAAAAAGAAAAAGATATTAACAAAGAAGGTTATACTGCAAGGGATGATGCGCATAGATCTAATGAGTTACCTAAGATTATCTCTCACGATTGGTTGAACGATGACTAGACAAGAAAAAGCAGATCAGGTAAAGAATTTCTTAGATGATAGATTTGGTCTTGTCGATTGTTTTTTAAAGCATAAGACAGATCAGGAGTTTTTGATTGCAGTTATGCTTTCTGCTCAGTCTAACGACAAGTCAGTTAATAAAGTGACTCCGATATTATTTGATAAGTATAAAGATTTAGCTGCTTTATCTAAAGCCAACGTCGATGATGTCATCAGTATTATCAAACCGGTAGGATTAGCAAAAACCAAAGCTAGTCACATAATTGAAGCATCTAAAATTATTGTCGATAAATATGATGGTCAAATTCCAAAAGATAGAGAAGTTTTGATGACACTTCCCGGTGTTGGATTTAAAACATCGGGAGTGGTCTTAGGCGAGTTATATAATTTTTCTTATCTACCAGTGGATACACATGTAGAAAGAGTATCTAAGTTTTTAGGCCTTGTTGATAAAGATTTAAGGCCAGAACAAATAGAATTAAAGTTAGAAAAGTTATTTAAAAATAGCTGTCTAATCAATACTCATAGACAGTTGATAATGTTAGGTAGAACGATATTGACAGCTAATAATCCAAAGCTAGATGAACTACCTTTCTCTTGGATTAAGAAGAGTTAGAGTTTTGGATTATCAGGATCTAATTGAGAATTAAAATAAGCTTTATCTATAGCATCCAATATATAAAGCCTAGGTGTAAAACCTTGCTTGATTAGAATTCCGTTTTCTATAAAGAAATCTCTTTTAAATCCTTGATGGGATTTTTCTTTTAATATTCTATCTACTATGAAATGCGCATCTAACAAATAAACTTCGTTTCTTTGAGTGAATGATACGACAAAAAAGCCTATTCCACCTAGTTTTAAGACTAAATCTAGATGAGTCACTTGTTGAGGTCTTATGTTTTGAAAGTGAAGAGTGTCTTCCTTAGTCTCTTTGCATTCGAAATCGATGTATTTAGAACGATAAACTCCAACAAAATCAGTTGTTGATTTTTGATCAAAATGAGCCTCGATAATCTTATTTGGATTAGACTTGTCAACTTTATATACTCTAATAGGAGTTGGTCTTTTATAAATAGAAGCTATTCCAAGATTTCTATAATAGTCACAGGATTTGATTACATCGTTTTCCAAATGCATTCCCATGTTGGCTCTATCAGCTAGACCATTTCTTTTTCTTTTGATGATTCCTTCTTTTTTCTCATCTTTTACAACTTCTTCATAAGTCTTTCCGTTAGGATACTTGATCGTCATGATAAGTAATCCTCAATGGCTTTGTTGAAATCTTTAGAAGATACATCTTTTCCATTACACAAATCATCTATAAATGGCTTGGATATAATGAAGAAATCTTTTGAAGTTAGAAGATTTTTTTTGAATTCGCGTAATGTTATATCAGGTCTTTTTATCACTTGAATGAATAGATTCATCAAGTTTTCAGCATCATACAAAGGATCGTGTGCGTGCTGTAAATTCTTGGCTTCATAAATTTCTAGAAGCTTAGGTTGTGAGAACGTCATATGTCTTTCGTCATGAACGAATCTAGAGACGAATGCCTGCATGTCGAACCAGTTTCTTTTTATATGGTCATAAAAGTCTTGACATAATTGATCGTTGGCTCTTATCTTGGATTGATAGAGCATATTTAAGTCTTGGTTTCCGAAAGTAATATATACTTTCTTTCCGGTGCATTTAGTGAATGTCATAAGTTCGACTAACGCTTTATGGAAGGTGATACCTTCTGTCTTCAATCTTTCGTCAGTTATACCGGTCAAAACAGTGACAACACCACCTACAGGATTTTGAGGTTTTATCAATCTCTTGAAAACCTGAATCTTTTTTCCTGGCAAAGGCAATAAATCGGGTCCACAAAAATACTTACAGGCTCCTATTGCAATAGTTTCATGTGATAATTGAGTTCCTTCTAAATCTAGAAAGACTAATTCTCTGGGTTCTCCGATTTCTTCTTTTAAAAGGCGCATAACAATCCTTAAGATAATTTCCAAATATCTTCTATTTTGTCTTCTTCAACCTTTGGTGGCTCGTATTGTTTTGCTATTTCATCAGTCTTTTTCAATATGCTCATCAAATGCATACCTTCGGAAGGCCCTAATGACTTAAGCCACATTGTGAATACTTCTACAATAGCATCTGTTTCTTTTTTGTATTTTTCCAATCCAGCGGGTGTAATCTTTACGAAAACTTGTCTTCTATTAGTTTTGTCAGTCTCTCTAGTAATCAATCCTTCCTTCTCCATATTTCTAAGGTTCGCTGCTACATTAGGTCTGGATAAATTCAATTCACTAGAGATGTCCGAAGGATGACATAACCCTCCTGAATTGACTAGAAGCAATAGTATTCTTCCATCTGATTTGATGAAATTAATAAGAGAATTGAACATTCCATGATTGTAGACGTCTAAGAGGTAAGAAAAGAATGCAAATATATCCTTATCTACTCCATCAAGTCTTTTTAAAGCGGGAGAATTTTCGATGGATTTTTCTTTTTTGTTGTCCATTTTGTTTTATCCTTTCCTGTCGTTTATCAAAAGGCATAGATTATTGTTTTAATAATAATTCAAAGATTGAATTATTTCAACTTTTGAGGTTGGTTATGGCTATAAAAATACTTTCAAAATGGGTGTTTTCTATAAATCATGATATTTAATCTTATTTATATATTGTATTTTTTGCTATTTTATGGTATTTTCACCAAGCATGTCCAAAGCTACATGCAATGCACACGAATATGGATTTTGCCGACTAGTCCTTAAAATGCAGGACTTATACGAATCTTATAAGTCTGTTACACAAACATTCTAGACCTTACATAGAAACTGTATTAATGCGTTTTCTGGGTTGGCAGTACGGAAGTATTCGGAGGTATAACAAAAAATGGAGGGTTTTTAAAAACCATGAGTGAAGAAGTTAAAGTAGAAGCTCCAGTCGAGTCTGCACCCGCTGCTGAGCAACCCAAAGCTGATTTGATGTCAAAGACTATCCACAAGGATAGTGATCCTGTTGTTTCTGTTAAGGAACTCATTGCCGTCGGTGCCCATTATGGTCACCAAGCACGTCGCTGGAATCCTAACATGAAGCCTTACATCTATGGTAAGAAGAACAACTTACACATCCTCGATTTGAACAAGTCTGTTGATTTGATTCAAAAGGCTTATGTGGCTCTTAAGAAGATTGTTGAACAAGGTGGAAAGGTTCTCTTCGTTGGAACTAAGCCTGTCGCCAAGGAAACTGTCTTGAATGAGGCTACTCGTTCCGGCTGCTTCTATGTCAACAATCGTTGGTTGGGTGGAACCTTGACTAACTTCGATACCATATACAAACGTATCAAGCTCTTGAAGGAGCTCGATGAAGCTACTGAGAGTGGACAACTCGACAAGCTTTCCAAGAAGGATGCTATTGCCAAGGGCAAGGAACGTGATCGTTTGAGCTCACTTCTCGGTGGTATCAAGGAAATGAGAAAGAGACCTGACGCTATCGTCGTGGTCGATTCTAACTGGGAGCACAACGCTGTCCATGAAGCCAAGTTGCTCCACATTCACACCTTTGGACTCATCGATACTAACTGTGAGCCTTCAGATGTAGAATTCCCTATTCCTGTGAACGTTGATGGACCTGAGTCTGTCAAGCTCATCATTGGATTGCTCGCCGATGCCGTTGTCGCTGCTAAGGGTGGAGAAGCTGCTTATGCTTACCAAGCCGATGCTGCTGATGCCGGAAATATGGAGAGCTTCATCCCTGAGGATTTGAGCAAGTATCAATTCAGCCAGGACGATTTGAAGGTTGTCCACGCTAAGATTCGTGAAGATATCTTCGCTGCTAAGCGTAAGGGCAAGAAGCGTCGTAAGAAAGCTAGCAAGAAGTTTGTAAAGCGTCCTAATGGTGGAAATCATGGACCTAAGGATGAGAATCGTGGAGAGAAGGCTCAAGAGGCTCCTAAGGCCACTGAAGCTGCTCCTAGCGAGAAGACTGAAGCTAAGCCTGCAACTGAGGAGACTAAATAACCGTGTCATCTGCACAAATCGAATTAATTAAGCAGCTCAGAGACCGCACTGGTGCCGGACTCATGGACTGCAAAAAGGCTATTGTCGCTTGCGAGAATGATGTTGAGAAGGCTATTGTCTGGCTTCGTGAGAAGGGCTTGAGCAAGGTTGCTAAGAAGGCCAACCGTGTTGCAGCCGAAGGAAAGAGCTGGATTGAAGAGTCTGGTGATGATGCCGTTATCTTCGAAGTCAACTCCGAGACTGACTTTGTCTCTGAATCACCTGCTTTCGGTGATTTGGTCAAAGAAATTGGAAAAGTTTTGATTGAAAAGAAACCCGCCACTTTGGAAGAAGCCACTGAAATGGTTTCTAGCATTTGTGCTGACGGAACCATGCGTATGGGTGAGAAGATAGTTCTCCGCCGCTTGAAGTGGATTCACAAGAGTGCCGGTGAGAACATCGGAACCTACATCCATATGAAGGGTAAGATTGCAGTTGCTGTTGTATTGAAGGGTGGCGATAAAGCTTTTGCTGATGATATCGCTGTTTCTCTTTGCTCCAGTCTTCCTACCTACATTTTCGAGTCAGAGATTCCTGCCGAAGTTGTAAAGAAGGAAACTGAAATTGAAATCGAAGCCTCCAAAGCTGATCCTAAGTTTGCTAGCAAACCTCAAGCAATCCAAGAAAAGATTGTTGAGGGACGTGTTAGAAAGAACCTCAACTCTCAAGTCTTCGTCGATCAAGAATTCATCTTGGATACTTCCAAGATTGTAGGACAAGTCTTGAAAGAGCATGGAGCTGAAATCGTCTCTACAGTTCGTTTCACCACTGGTGAAGGAATTGAAAAGGCTCAATCCGACTTTGCTGCCGAAGTTGCTGCACAACTCAACAACAAGTAATTTATTGAATTTGTAACAAGGCACGCCTATGTGTGCCTTGTTTTTTGAAAGAGGGTTATATGGAAATAAAATATAAACGTGTATTGCTTAAAATCTCTGGCGAAGCTTTGGAAGACAGTGAGAATCATTCGATATTCTCAAAAGAGAAGATGGTAGGAATAGCTGAACAAGTTAGAATTCTTCACTCTGCTGGGGTTCAGGTCTGCCTTGTTGTCGGGGCTGGAAATATCTGGAGAGGAAAATTGGCCGGATTATTAGGCTTAAATCCAGCTCAAGCAGATGATATGGGAATGATGGGTACAGTCATTAATGGATTAGGACTTAAGGGTGTATTAGAAAACAATGGATTGAAAGCACATGTTTTCTCTTCTATCCAAGTCGACAAATTTTGTGACTATTTTACACAAAGAGATGCTTTGAGAGCTTTGGACAATGGTGAAGTATGTATCTTTGTGGGTGGAACAGGAAATCCTTTCTTCACAACTGATTCATGTGCAGCTTTGAGAGCTTTAGAGACTAGTTGTGACGTCATCTTGATGGCAAAGAATGGTGTTGATGGAGTCTACACTGCTGATCCTAAGACTGATAAGTCGGCTAAGTTGATCAAGACTATAACTTATCATGAGATTCTTGATAAGAAATTGAAGGTCATGGATGCTACTGCTGCTGGATTATTGGAGGATTCCAATATTCAAATCAGGGTGTTCGAAATGAAACCGGAGAATTTCTTAAAGGTCATCACTGGTGATTCTATGGGAACATTGATCACAAAATAAGCAATTTAATTGCTTTTATTTGTGCTAATAATAGATACCTTTGTATCACTTATAAGTTTTTATTATATATTTCTATAGTAAGGAGAAATAATTATGGAAGAAAAAGAAGTATTAGATTCAGTTAAAACTGAAATGAATGAAGCTATCAATAAGCTTAAAGGATCTTTGGCTACCTTGAGAGCAGGTGCAGTCAATCCTAATGTCTTAGATAAGATCCGTGTCGATTATTATGGAGAAATGACTCCTATCAAGACTTTGGCAGCAGTTAGAGTTGAAGGTGGAACAGCCTTGGTTTTAAAGGTTTTCGATCCTTCTTCAGTAAAGTCTATCGAAGCTGCAATAGGAACATCAAACTTGGGTGTGAATCCTAATGTCAAAGGAAATGAGATTCGTCTTAATTTCCCACCCCTCTCTGGTGATCGTCGTAAGGAAATCATCAAGGAAGCTAAAGGATATTGTGACGATAATAAAGTCACAATCCGTGCTATTAGAAAGAATTGGATGGATAAGGTAAAGAAATCCGAAGAGTTCTCTGAGGATTTAGAGAAGCGTATCGATGCTGCTATTCAAAAGGAACACGATGCTGCTATCAAGACTATCGACTCCTTATACAAGGGTAAGGAACAGGAGCTCTCTAATATCTAGTGTCTGACAAAGATACAAAAAGTTTGAAGCATATTCTTTTTATTATGGATGGAAATGGCCGTTGGGCCAAGAAGAGATTGTTGCCTCGAACTGCAGGACATTTGGCAGGAGTAAAACGCATCAAAGAAATAGTTGATGAGTGTTTTTTGACCTATCAAATTCCATATGTTTCATTGTTTTGCTTCTCTAGTGAGAACTGGAATAGACCTGAAGCTGAAGTTTCCACTCTATTCAAATTATTAAAAGAATTCTTTTCTTCAAACATTGAAGATTTTAAATCTAAGGGTGTGAAGGTTAGAGTTGTTGGAGACCTGGCCGATAAAAGAATACCGACTGATATTCTCAATACTATCAATGAAGCTATGGAAGAGACAAAAGAATTGAATAAGTACAACTTCACTGTCTTATTCAATTATGGTGGAAGACAAGATGTGGTTCAAGCTACTAAGAGATTTGCTTCTCTATATAAAGAAGGAAAAGTAGAATTGGATTCTTTGAATGTTAAATCGTTCGAAGATTATCTTTGGACTAAAGATTTGCCAGATGTCGATTTAATGGTTAGAACCTCTGGCGAGTTGAGAGTATCTAATTGTTATTTATATCAATTAGCTTATGCTGAAATGGAATTTCCAAAGACTTATTGGCCTGATTATTCGGTGAAATCATTGAAGGAATCCTTGGATGATTTCTACGGAAGAAATAGACGTTTCGGAGCAATAAAAGAATGAAAAAGTTATCGAAAAATACTGAACATTCAATGATTGTGAGAATAATCACTGGATTGGTTTTAGGTTTAGTCTTGGGACCGGCTGGAATATTTGGTGGATGGTATCTGTTGGCAGTATCATTTGTTTTAGTTTTCTTTGCCGCCTATGAGATATTAGCTTTGCCTGGAAAAAAGCATTATAGTAAGTTCATATGGGTTTGGACTTATGTTTGGATGTATGCAATGATTTATTGGACCTTCTTTAAAGAAGAAGATATAAGGAATGAATTATTTGCTGGCAACTTTTTCTCATTGAATAAAATTTATATCAGTATTTTCTCACTAGTCATTTATTTAATAGGTTTGTTTTGCTTCTCATTCTTATATGAAACATTTAGACTGGATGATGTTTTCTACTTGTTTACTATGGTCTTCATAGTATCACTAGGATTCTATTCGATTATGTATTTAAGATATTATCCTACTGCTTTCTTAGATAAGACTGATCCTGCTGATATCACATTGACTTATAACTGGTCTATATCTTCTTCTATGTTGCTGTGGTTTTGCTTGTTTGGCGTTTGGTGTAGCGATATAGGAGCTTACTTTGTCGGTGTTTTATTCGGTAAGCATCCAATGAATCCTAGAGTATCTCCCCATAAAACATGGGAAGGATTCTTTGGTGGAGTTGTTCTTTCAATGATATTCACCTTGAGTTTCTCAGCAATATCGTGGTACTGTTTTAAAACTCCATTGATCAAAACTGGTGGAGAAGCTCCTTTGGATGGATTGAGCTTTGAAAGCCAAAGTGGTTGGGGTTGGGGCTACATCTTACTCTTGTCTATAATTATTCCTATTATGGATAATATAGGTGGATTTATCTTCTCGGCAGTTAAAAGACATTTCAATGTTAAAGATTGGGGCTTTATTTTACCTGGTCATGGTGGCATAATTGATAGGTTTGATTCCATATTCGTCACCTGTTCTGTAGTAGCTATCTTGATATCATTTATTACTAATGGTTGGACATTCTTACAGCATTAATAACTGAATATAGGATTATTTAAAACTTAAAGGAAAAGAAAATTAAAGTATGGCAAAAAAGATTGTTTTATTAGGAGCGACTGGTTCTATAGGAACTCAGGCTTTGAGCTTGTTGAAAGATAATAGTGAATATGAGCTCGTAGGAATTACAGCCAACAAGAATGTTGATAAGTTGGTGGAGATAGTCAAAGAATTTCCAACAATAAAATTTGTTGGAATTGTTGCTGATTCTAAAGCTAAAGCTTTGAAAGAAGCTTTACCTGAAGTTGAAGTTTTGTCTGGCAAATCTATAAACTTAACTATAATTGATGAGGCTAATCCTGATGTTGTCTTGAATTCAATTTTAGGATTTGATGGATTCTTACCTTCACTTCATGCTTTGAAGAAGGATAAGATTCTTTTGTTAGCTAACAAAGAAACTTTGGTCGTGGGTGGAAACTTTATCAATGAGGTATTAGCTCAAGGTCATGGAAAGTTGATTCCTATCGATTCTGAGCATGTAGCAGTTGCTAAATGCTTAGCTGAAGTTCCCCAAGACAAGAAAGTCAAAGAATTGTTTATCACAGCTTCTGGCGGTGCTTTGAGAGACTATCCTACTAAGGCTATCGGAACAGCTCCTATTCAAGCGGTGTTAGCTCATCCTACATGGAAGATGGGACCAAAGATCACTGTAGATAGTGCTACTATGGTGAATAAAGCATATGAAGTCATCGAAGCTTCTATGTTGTTCCATTATCCTTTGAAGGATATCAAGGCTGTTATCAATAGAGAATCTTTGATTCATGGTGGTGTTGTTTTAGAAGACGGAACTTCTATTTATGAATATTCTCCTAATACTATGCTCACACCTATCAAATATGCTTTGAGTCTTGGAACTGAGAAACGTCATGAATTGACTGACGAAGATAAAGAAGCAGTCAAGAATTTAAAGACTGAGGATATTGATAAGAACAGATATCCTATGTTCACATTCATTTTATCATTGGTTGGAAAATATCCTTCTCGTGCAGCAATTGTTGTAAATGCTGTGGATGAAGAAGCTGTAAATGCTTATTTAAACGGAGAGATTCGTTTCGGCGATGTCGAGACAATATTGAGAAAAGTTTCTTCTAGTGTCACTAGAGATAGCGATAACCCCAAGGAATTGAAAGATGTCTTGGATTTGGATGAAAAAGCTAGAGATGCAGCAGATAAGATTATCACTCTTTACGCTAATGCTTTGAAAGCTGGAAACAATCCTTCCGATATAGTAGCTAAACCTATTCGTGATGCTAATAGAAAACACGAAGAAGAAATCAAGGATGAGGTCGAGAAGAAAAAGGCCAAAAAGGCTTCTCGTTGGAAAAACGATCCTAAGAAAAAAGCCTTGCTCAAAGAACATGAAGCTGAGAAAGCTAAGAAAGAAAAGCAAGGATATCCTAGAAATGCCAAGGATGCGGTCAAGGAAAAGAAAGTCTATGTTAAGAGAGAGGACAAGAAGATTGATGATCGTAAGAAGGATGTTCAATCTTTCGGAGACTACATGGACAAGAAGAAGGATGATCATCAAGACTTCGGTAGAAGTGGAATCCGTGGAAAGAGACCTTATCGTAACACTCATGAAGTGAATACTTTCCATAAGAAGAGTGATCATTATGATCACGAGAAGAAATTCAATGGTGATCATAAGGATAGAGATGATAGACATTCGAAATTTGGTGGACACTCATTCCATAAGACTAATGGAGGATTCCATTCAAGATCTAATGATTCTCATAAACCCAGTGGTGAATTCCATAAATCCTATAGGAGTCATTCAGAAGGTGACAACAAGGAAAAGAAATCTTATTCATCTAAAAAGCCATCATTTGGCCATTCATCCTTCAAAGGTGGGGAAAGACATTCATCATATAGAGGAAAGTCTTCATTCGGTGGAGACAAAAAGCCCTCTTATCGTGGTGGACACTTCGACAAAGCTCGTCAAGATAAACCACAAGGAGCTACCAAGAAGAGAACATTCCACACTGGAAGAAAGAACTTCAACCGCGGTAGATAATAAGTCAATTATTTGTATGAGATAAAAAGGAGGCAATTATGCAAATATTCATTAGTATCATAGTTTTCGTACTCGGGCTATGCTTTGTCATTTGCCTTCATGAGCTTGGTCATCTTTCGATGGCTAAGCTTTTTAAAGTTTATTGTGAAGAATATTCTATAGGATTCGGACCTAAAATCGTATCTATAAATCCCAAAGACAAGACTACAGGAAAACCACTATGGGAAACCACGGTCAATATTCGCTGTATTCCTTTAGGAGGATATGTTGCAATGGTCGGAGAAAGCGATGATGCTGCTTTGACTGAAGCCGGTATTCCACCAGTTCCAAAGGAAAGAACCTTCAGTGGTGTGAATCATGGAAAACAAGCAATTATCATGATTGCTGGAATCGTGATGAATGTCATCCTTTCTTTCTTCCTTTGCTTCATAGCTGATGCCTTTTGCCCACAACAGGATGTTTATACAAATAGAATTACTGTCGCTTCTGGCTCACATTTAGCTGATAGCGGTCTAACTACAGGTACTAGGATCGTATCAATAAAGAAAGCATATCCTGATGATGTTCTCATCTATGACGGATTGGGAAATAAATGGACTGATGAAAAGATATTTAACCTTCCAGATAAAGATAAAGCAGCTATTGAACAGTCAAAGAATAGAACTTTCAATACTGTAGATACATACTTTGATATTTCTAATGCGATGTTAGATGAAGTCTATTATAGAAATGAATCTGGCACGTATTATGAGCCTGTTGTATCAGTCGGTGATTCTCAAACTCATTTGTATTTATATCCTAGTAAGGATAGTAAAGAATTGACAGTGACTATTACTTATGCCGATATGTATTCGACTAAGAATGATGATGGGTCATACGATGGTTCTAAGGTCATTGAAGTGAAAGTGAAGCCTGAGTTGAGCGATGCGACCAAAGGTTTGTACCATTATGAAGCTTTGGGTTTATCGCCTTATATGTCTTATTCACCTAAGCCATATAACAGAAATAGTTTTATAGATGGAGAAGGAACTCCAACTATAACTGGTCAGTCATTTGCTAGAGCTTTAGGTCAAGCTTTTTATGATCAAGGCAATGGAATAGTTCAAACATTCCAAGCTTTAGGTGGATTATTTACTCCATCAGGATGGCAGAATGTCGGTGGAATTGTTTCTATATTTAGAACTACAGAGCAAGCTGTATCTATTGGCCCCTTCTATGTATTCTACCTATGGGGTTTGATTTCAGTCAATATTGCGATTATGAACTTGATTCCATTCCCAGGTTTGGATGGATGGCAGTTACTATTGTGTATCATTGAATCTATTACTAGGAAACCAGCAAATAAGAAATTTAAGTCTTATGCTTCGATGATTGGATTAGGCGTTTTATTAGTCCTTGGAGTTGTGCTGATCGTATTAGATATAATTAGATGGATTGGATAGCAAGTTTTGAATAAAAAAAGATTAGTCTCGAAATAAAAGACTAGTCTTTTTGATTTATGTTTATATTGATTGAGAAATGCTCTTTATTATCATAAGAAAAAAAGATTGAAATAAAAATGCCAAGCTTAATCTTGGCATAATGTTATCTTATTAATTGTTCTATTTCAAATTGATTGCAATAGAATTCATATATGATGCGTAGTTTTGATTGCCAGTTATTTTAAAATATGAGTTTCCTTTAGGAATTGTATATGTATATGTTGTTTCATCAGTTATCACAGGTGAAATCTCAGTTCCGTTAGAAGAAGCAGATAATAAAGATGAGGAAACATATAAAGTGGGAATTCCAGCATATTGACCTTTTGAAAGATCCATATTTAATATGACTGTAGATAAGTTCATCGCAGTCGAATTGAATAAGTAGGAATTGCTCTTTGATAAATTCCTAAATTGAATTTTATCATCATTTTTCATTATATAGTCATATTTGAATGTGTACCCGCTAATAGTCAAATCCGATTCGAATCCGGGATACTTTGCATCAAAATTATTTGCGTCGATTGTAATTGTCTTTATTGTTGCGTCTGGAGTTGATGGAGTGTCGGGATCAGTAGTGGTCGATTCATACTTCATTATATCGAGGAAGAACACTGAATTATCACATCCGAAGCTGAGCAGGAATCCTTTTTCTTCACTTTCGGCATAAGGATAATATCCATCTTGAACTGTGACTGTATATCCTAAAGCTTTCAAAGCATTGGAATAATTAGTCTCCATTTGACTATCATTTATAGAGGAATCTATTGTTCCATAAACGACAAACTCTCTTGATGATTCGCTTTCGGAAGTATATCCGTAATAAGATTCATCGCTCGCTATATCGAATGATGGAATTTGATTATTTGTAACTGATGTCAAATTAAAGAATGTTGCTATATCAGCATAAGGGAATGAAGAATATTCTGTCACGTTGCTATCAGTATTGGATGATGCGACCCAAGCATATATTTCAAAGCCATAGTCAGCTGAATAACCTATTTGCAATACTATTAAATTTGTATCATCGTAATTGTATGCATAGAGATCATATCCATCTTGTGTCGAATCATATGTATATTCTTCATCTTCCACCTTACTTTTATATGCACTTGTTATATCGCCACAATCCATATCATGAGTGTAGAAGTAATTTCCAGAGTCATCTTTTTCGAGTGAGGATTCACGATTGTCAGTTAGACCATCAGCGAAAGGAATAGCGAAATCGAATCCGAATGCTTGTTTCATTATTTCTTTTTCTGATGCGTACCAATCTGAACTTGTATCATCTTTCTTGTCAGTATTGACCGATGGGACTGAAGGTTTGTTTGTCGAATTGTCTGTGACTTGATTTGAAGGTGTAGTAGGATTAGAAGCAGAATCACCACAAGATGTCAAGAAAAAAGTGGTAGATAATAGAACTAAGGCTAGTAATTTGAATTTTGATTGCATTGATAATTTCTCCCGTATATATAATTTTAAAATGTTTGTTAGAAATAAAAAATAGATAATCGTATTATTGATAGCGATTATCTATTAAGCAAGTTTTATTTCTTCTTTTTGCTGTTATTTTTCTTCTTAGTGTTATTGTTTTTGCTGGATGGTTTCTTGGATGATTTCTTCTTTCCTTTTTTAGCAAATACAATAGAAAGAACGATTATTAATACTAAGACGATAACTATAGCAATTATTATTCCGATAGTAATTCCTATGTTTTCAGAATTAAAGTAGACTGATGGAGTTACTTCAATTTTGAATTCACCTAATTTCTTGCAAGATTTATCTACCAACACTGAGATTGTTGTAGTTCCAAATCCTACTGCTTCTATAGTGTTGTCGTTTGAGATTTTAGCGATGGAATCATTGCTAGATTTTAGTACGATTTTTTCTTCAGGGAATAGATTGTCAACCTTAGTATCTAATTTGTATGAGGTTGAATTTCCTATTACTGGAGCTAATTGAATACTTTTTGGTAAATCAATTTTTAATATAGGATCATTCCAAATTATTATCTTAGTTTCGATGTGATTTATAATTCCGTCTTCAGTAGTTTCATCTATTTTTATAGTAGTTCCTTCTTTACATTCTTTTAATGCCTTGAATGTCTTATTGTCATCAGACATGGATAAGTAATTGGAATCAAAACTGATATTGATAGTTGATTTAGGCGAATATGTAACTGGTAATTTTAAAGTGTCACTTGTATGCAAATTATATGAGTTTTTGAGGCTAGAGAAATCTGATGTTGTTTTATAAGTATCAGGTGCGTATGCTCTTCTGGCCCATTCAGGATGATCTATGAATGGATTTCTGTTGTTTTGAACATTGTTATAGATAAGATTGTTTCTATGTATTTCATAATTACTTACAGGATCTAATTCATTCCATTTAAGGAAATCAGATAAATGTTGATGAACTCCATGGAAATGATCGTTGTCATCCTTTTGTGTTTTGTCATCTGTCAATAAGAGGTAAGGTTCACTTCTAGTGTTAGTCTCTTGTTTATTAGAGTATCTAACGCCCATATAAAGTAAAGCTCTAGCTATATCGCCTTTATATTGATCAGTTGGTTCGAATGTATCATCACCATCTTTATCTTTTCCAGACCATCCACTTAAATCAGTAGTACCATCAGCGTAATAACAATAGACTTCGCTAAATGGTTTAGCTCTGTCTATGTATCCGTAGTAGTTGTTATTGTGTATGTTATTTGTATGATGATCAGCTGCTAACAAATGATGAAGGTCTGTTCCAGCTCCAGCTTCAGGATCTCCACTAGGTGAGAAACCGTGGCTTTTAGCCCATATATGTTCTTTATCTTCTTGGATATTTTGATTTGGCTTTTTCTTATTTTCAAAATCGATATGATCTAATGAAGCATCGATAGTCCAGGAGTTTCCGTTGACTAGATTGTTTATCTGCTTGCTCTTTGTTTCATTATCTTTGAAGTAGAGCAAAGTAAAATAGTAATTATTTGCTGTTGAGAATTTAAAAGTATCCGGATCAATAGGTTGAGATAATTCCCAATTCCTATCTGTTATTTGATACCACTTGTTTACATCAGCATATTTAACAAAGTGATTGTCCGTTGATATTACAGTATATAGCTCATTTATAAAACTAGAACCTGTTGAAGTGTTATCTACTGCAGAATAATATTTGTCTATATTTTCTTTACTTGTATCAGTAAAGTCCATCTTCAAAGATGAATCATAAAAACGCCCATCAAATGCCTTGGTGGCATTTAATACAGGTGCGTTAGACATCAACAAAAAAGTTAGTGGCAATAAAGCCCATAGTTTCTTATGCATATGATGAATATTTCCTTGGAGTAATTTGTTTCCAATGAATAATATAGATAAAAAAGTAGATAGTTGCTATATGAAATTTCTTACATCTAAGGTTTAGCATAAAATATTTATATTATTAGGTTGATTAGTTTTATTTCACTATGTTTTTAGAACTTTTAAAATTTAGAGATAAGTTCTAAAAAACTGATAAGCTTTAGTGTAGAAAATAACCTTTGATTCTTGGAAAGACTTATTTCAACTCACTTAGTTTATAAAATACAATGAAAACTGAGAGTGTAATACATTTTAAAAATTGTATAATTATTATTTGTGGAGTGATACCCAAGGGGTTTAAGGGACTGGTTTCGAAAACCAGCAGTGGATGAAAGTCCAGCCAGAGTTCAAATCTCTGTCACTCCGCCACGTTAGTATGCTATTTGAACTCTTACTATTAGGTAAGAAGTTCGGATTTAAGACTAGCCTTGCCAAGATCAAGGGCAGTCAATAAAAAATTCACCCATTATTGGGTGATTTTTTTTACGAACAGCGATTGACACAAAGCATGAAAGTTACTATAGTGCTTATGTATAAAGATTTAATAAAGAGGTAAAAATATGGGATCAATACTCGTGTTAGCACCGATGATTATTTCTAGCATTCTAAACCAACAAACTTCACTAGCCATTAAGAGCATCAATACACTTATCGATACGCCAACGAACTTAAATCATGTCTATTTAAAAACTGAACCTGCCACTGATGGTACTAAGTGTTATGTTAGCAAAGGCTCAGTTACAGCATTAAAAAAATTAGGGTGGAAAATAAAAGAAGAGAATTTTCTCGGTGACAAAAGGTATTTCTATTTAACTTCAAAGGAAAATCCCAAAATCGTTAGTGCTGCTCTTAACAATTCTTATATTGATGAATTAAGAAATAAAATAGTTGTCGCAGAGAACACAGCAATTACTTATGAGGCTTTTACCATTAATCCTGATCCGTTCGTAATGGACAATTATGTCTTAGGATATCTAAGAAGCTTCAATAAAAATTATACCGGTGAAGGAAATAGTTATAGTAGCCTTCTTGAATGGAACATTGTTGCAGGTGTATTACCTCCTGATGCGTATATTTCTTTAGTTGATTCAATTCAAGGATGCAAAGATTATTTTTCTAAATTTGTTAGCTTTAATAACTATAGTTCATATTATCATGGGGCTCGTTCCAACAACATAAGTAACGATGCTAATTATTTTATTGATCCTGTAAGTGGCAACCAAAGAATTGATTTAATTCACTTATTTGCTTCACTTGATGGTTGCTATGATCGAACAAACACCTATAATTCCCAAATGACCGATATCTATCCAGTAGCGCCTTATCCCCAATATACGCATGATTTAATTTCTTGGGCAGGTGATTTACAGCAGGCAGCAAATTTCATTCAAGATTATCCTCCTGATGGATTTGATTTAAATTCTGATGAATTCAGTAATATTGGAAATAACAAAGCCTCTGGTTGTTCTTATGAGGATGTTATTGCTGATATGGATGCAGTTAACATTGCCGACAAGTTTTTGACGGGACCTGGTAGAGTTTCTGATGCAATCGAAGATTATTATCCTCGCGTTTATTCGAATGGATATCGTACAAGTAGATTTATCGATGGAGTATTATCCGATAAAAACAAAAATTGGACTGGAGATAGGTACCAACAATTTGAGCAAGAAGTTTATGATGATTTGGGACTTAGAAAATCAGATAATGATTGGGTTGATAGCGATGAATATTTAAATTCAAATGATTTTGTTCATCATCCTATTAACACAAGTCGCTTTAAAATCTTGCATCAGAAAAATCCGAGCAAAGAAATTCGAAAATATGTCGCACGTTCGTTTGTTAAATATGTTCTAACATTATGCTAAGCAAATATGAAAAGAAAAGCAATTTTATCATTTTTCATTTTATGCTCATTATTAGTGGGGTGCCAATCAGAAGATGATTATTTTAAAGAAAAGATAAACCCTTATTTGAATTTTGAAGCCTTCATAAAATATTTAGATGAACCAAACAATAAAGAAGAAAAAAGTATTAAGGTTGAAGAATTTGAAGATAGAGGCGTACAAGGAAAAGCATTTAATGTTAAAGCTAATGAGGTTGATAGCTTATTAAAGAAATTAAAATTTAGCATAGATAAAACAAACAATGAGGATAGTGCTCCTGATAATTTCTTTCGGATATTAACTTTTAAAACAACTTTGCATTTCACTTCTTCTTTTTATTCTGAAAGAGAATATAACTATAGCATAGAATTTAGGCGAGACTTTCGTGTTCGGGTTATCGTAGATCATTGGGGAAGATGGTCGTATAACGATTTTTATGCAACCAAATACTATACAGAATTGACGAGCGTTACATTATTAAACGATTTCTATCGACAAGGAATAAAGAATAATGGCGATTAAATATTCAATATTGAATAAAGACATCTTTGTTGACCCTACTGATTTTACTTATTCCTTTTGCGAAGAAGATTTGCAAGAAACTCATCATGAATCAGCAATCAGTTTAACAAAGGAGAAAATCCTGAACATTTTTAAGCCAAAGTGCTATTCATTTGGAATTGATATCTCGGATAAGTGTAACCTTTGTTGCTCATATTGTTTCAATAAGAATATGACTGGAAGAATTATTTCTTTTGAAAAAGCCAAATCTTTTTTGGATAAAATGTTTTCAACCTTTCCTAATGGAGAAAAATATTTTGTTGACCTCTCCGGAAAAGGTGAGCCTCTTATGAATTTGCCTGTCATTTTAAAAATTGCAAAGTATTGTCAAGACAAAAGTAATGAATTAAATGTGGAGGTTTTGCCAACTTTTGTTTGCAATGGAACTTTGCTCTCTCCCATTGTGGCTGAAATATTACAAAAGAACGGGATTCTTTTTGGTGTAAGCCTGGATGGCAATAAAGAGACACATGATTTTTATAGGAAGAGTAAGAATGGGGAAGGATCGTATGATGAAATAATCAAGAATGTTTTATCCATCAAGAATCGTGATTATATCGGCTGTACAGGGACGCTTACGAATCAAGTTTTTGATTTGAAAAGCTCAATTCTTTCTCTTTCGAACATTTTCAAAACGATTTGTTTTAGGCCTGTAAGAGGTAAAGAATATGGATTTACTAAGGATACAGAGAAGTCTTGGGAAAAAGAGTACGATAATTTAAGCTCATATTTAATGGAATGTATTAATAAGAATGATGAAAAAATTTTCTACTGTTTAATGAACGGCGAGGATTTCTTTGGAAGATATTTAAATCGAGCCTTTGGTGGCTTTAGAACCATGAATAGATGTGATGCTGCTATCTCAAGATTCTCTTGTGATTTAGATGGAAATGTTTATCCTTGTTCATCTGCAACCTGTGATTCTATGTTTGCATTGAAAAATAATTTAACACAGGTTTTTAAAGACAATTTGATTGCGCAAGTAAGACGTTGTCTAGATTGCCCTTTTAAAAAGATGTGTGGCGGGGAGTGTCTAATTGAAATTGCGTATAACAATGGGATTAATCCAATCATGTGTCGATTCAAGCAACATTTGATCTTATTAGCAGCCTATTTAGAGCTTACATATTGGAATAAGAATCCTTATTTATATGAGAAATTGCAGTCCTTCTCCATTGAGAAGCAAAAGAGATATCAAAAAGATCCAGAACTTTATAATTTCTTATCAAGGCATCCAGAGTTAAGCTTTGTGGAGGGAAAGAAGTTGTTTGATAAGCAGATGAAGCGTTATTAAATTTAAAAATTATGTCTCCTTTTTGTTTATTCTTTTGAAAGTGCATTTTAAGTTTTTAATAAGACAACTTTATACAACCTTTTATCTTTTTTATAAAATGAAATTTTTCAAAATTAATATTTTTGTGTCTTCAAAATTCAAACCTTAGATAATAAAAAAGCAAGTATATTTTCAATTAAAAAAGCAAGAATAAAAAGCATGCGAAAATAGGCAACCTGAATTATCAAGTTGCTTGATTTCAGCCCTTATGAAGTAGAATAAGTCTGTCAGACTTCTAATCCGATTTGAAGTCTGTCTGATCTACAACCAGTGCTCTCATTACCAAAAGAATCTTGTGGGCAACTGCTATAAGGGCTTGCTTTGGGGAAAGTGCAGCCCTTTTTTCGTTGGTTGAAGTTAGACGAGAGTAGAACCTTTTGAACTTATTGTCTTCCCTGCAATAAAGGGCACATTTTGCAGCAAGGAATAACATCACTCTTACCCTGGGATTGCCTTTTTTGGATATTGGCGAATGTAATCCGTACGAGGTTCCTGATTGTTTTGTTTGAGGAACTATTCCAACAAAGCTGGCAAGTTTGTCCCCACTCGGAAAGGAGCTTAGATCTCCTATTTCCGAGAAAATCGTGGACACAATCTTCGGCCCGACACCTGGTATGGTCAATAGATGTCTGTAGTTCTTGTTTTTCTCTGCCATCGAATCCAGTTTTCTGGATAATCCTTCCACGCGTTCAATCTTCTCTATAAGATCCTTTGCTGTTTCCGACAAAGCAATAGTTTCTTCGGAATCTGGTTCTACACCACTGAAACATGTCTTCCTATAGGCTTCGATTTCTTTTGCCATCTGCTCACAAAATCCCACTCTATGATGTTTCAGCTTCATAAAGAAACTTTCCAAAGCTCTCTTTGATTCTCAGGATTCCAAAAGCAACGAGCTTGCCGTCCTCGAATCCAACGAAACAAAACGGGAAAACAAGATCAGGAATCTCATGACCGCCTTGGAGGACGGGGATTCGACCATCGAATTGGTCAAGGACAGATTGAAAGAGCTCAAGAAAGAATTGGATCAGACGAGAGAGGAGATCTTGAAGGTCCAAACAAGGAATCCGCATTTGACCCAAGAGCAAATTGAATTCCTTATCCGAAATCAGGGTGTTTACGATGAGAATTCCTCAATAGAAGAAAGAAGAAAAGCCATCGGTCATTTTGTGAACTCCGTATTCCTCGATAAGGATGAGGACATGATGGTGTTCTTCAACTTTCTTGGCGAGAAGACCATAATCAATCTGAATGAGCTTAAAAGTTCAAATACCGTACCTGTTGGGCCGCCATTATATTGAATTTATTTTACTTGTTTATGAGCTCTCAAGGCCCATAAAATAGAAATCAAATCTATTCCTTCCTGACATATAGCACCTATGATGGCGGGAAGTACTCCAAACGTTGCAACTATCATTAATATTATGCAAGTTGTTATTCCTATTAAAACAGCTTGTCTTCCTATTTTTAAAGTATTTATTGATATTTTCTTAGCTAATACAATGCTATCTATCGAATCATTTAAAATGATGATATCGCTGACCTCACTGATAGCACCATCATTTCCGCTTTGCATTGCTATTCCTATGTCTGCATTTGCTAAGCAAGGTGTATCGTTTATTCCATCTCCTACCATTGCTATAGGTCTATCGTCATCACTTGCAGAAGTTATTATATTTAATTTGTCCTGGGGCGATAGAGATGAATAGTATTTATCAATTCCAGCTTCTTTTGCGATTCTAGAAGCAGTTTTCTCGTTATCACCGGTAAGCATGATGATCTTATTGACATTAAGATCTCTTAATGAAGATAAAGCTTCTTTTGTATCTTTTTTAAGTTTATCTCTAAAGATGATATATCCGACAGGATTATCAATTACTGATAATCCTACTAATGTTTCACCTTTTTCTATATTATCATCTAAAGATACAAAAGATCTGTTTCCTACTTTATATTTAACTCCGTCTATAAACCCTTCAACTCCTTTTCCCGGATATTCTTTGATATCAGACGCTTTTAATAGATTTGTTTGATTTGATGATTCTATTATAGATTTAGCAAAGATGTGATTGGAATTAATTTCAAGACTAGCCATATATAAGAGCAAATCATCTTTTGAATAATCATCTATAGTTTCTATTTTTGAAATCGATGGTTTTCCAATGGTTAGAGTTCCTGTTTTGTCAAAAGCAAAAGTCTTAGTATTTGCTAGTTTTTCAAATGCGATAGGATCTTTTATTAAGATGTTCTTTTTATAGGCTTGCGATATTCCTGAAATCATTGCAATCGGAGCTGCTAATAATAAAGGACAAGGAGAAGCGACTACCAATACTTCGACAAATCTAGTAAAGCCATCCATCAATGAGATTGATGGATTTGTAATATAAGCAATAAGCCAACCTAATCCTGCTAGTAGATAAGAAACAATAGTGAATGGAATTGCTAATTTATCAGTCATCTTTACAAATTTAGATGGCTTTTTATCTACTTCTTTAGCTAATTTAACGATAGTTTGATATTGAGAATCAGCATCTTTTTTATCGACTTTAGCAATAATAGGAGCATCACCATTTATAAATCCTGATAGTATTTTGTCTCCTACTTTTTTTGATTCTGGAATACTTTCTCCTGTTAGAGAAGACATGTTGAATGGTGAGTTTCCATCGATTATCGTCGAATCCAATGGAACTGTTTCATTAGGCTTTATCAAAAACAAATCACCTATTTTTGCTTCTTTTATGTCTATATCCATACAATACCCGCTATCGGTCAATAGATGAACAACTTTAGGTGTCTTATTTATGAGCTCAGTCAATTCTTTATTTGCTTTCCTTGAAGAGAAAGACTCTAAGGCCTGACCAGAAGCCATCATAATCATTATCATAAGACAAGCCCAATAACCTTCGATAGTAATTCCGTTTATGGTGTCATTGACAAATAGAGTAGAAATAATAGAAGTCAAAGCTAAAATATCTAATCCTACATGTCCTTTTATTAAATCTTTTATCATACTTACGACAGTAATAACTACAAAAATTGCAGCACATGAATGGATGAGGATAAGAGAGACTAGATTCAACTGGAATCCAAATTGAAATATTAAAGCTAATATTCCAACAACAATTGTCAAAATAATTAAGTAATAATTAGATAAGAACTTTTTCATTGTAAATCACCGGTCCTTTCAAGAGTTCTATCTTTAAATAGTTTGTCGCCTGAAAAGGATTGCTCCTTTTCTGCCGTCGTCACCTTATATAAGGTCTAACGGAATCTTGTAAGTCACCTGTGGATTTACCACTACACACCCTTTCGGGATAGCAGTTTTAATATAATGGTTTGATAAATGAAAATCAATATCCAAATAAAAATAAAAAAGCCTTAGGATTGGCTAAGACTTTGACATATATATTTAATCTGATAGCAACTCTTTTAATTGTATGGAATTGATTCCTATATTTTTCTGCATGAAATCAGCTATTTTAATTATTTGTTTCTTTTCTTTCTTTAATTGTTTATATACTTTGTTGAATTCGCTTTTTAAATACTTTCTTTTAATTCTTTCGTATTTAAATTTCAACAAATACGATATTTCTTCAGAGTGGGCATAATGGCATGATGGATCCAAAATAGATCCACGGCATAGCAAGTTGTCGATTAGTTTTAATGCCTTAGTCAAATCGCTGCCACCCCCTACATCATACTTGCCTAAGATTAATTTTTCACTAGCAATTCCAGCTAGACTTGTGTCGATACTTTCTTCTAATGTTTCTCTGTCTAATCTCTCGGTAGAGAATTTATCAGAAGATAGAGTTTCTGCATTGATGTTATCTACTATTCTAGTTCTCAAAAAAGATATCCTTTTACAATATGATTGCAAATAGAGTGCATGACCTGCTTCGTGTATTGCGGTCATCCTTTCGATATTGTCAGGCTCTTCGTGGTTATGATCTACTAAATCCATCTCATCTAATATTTTCAAAATATCATTCAGCTTTGTTTTTTCTCCGTATTTTATACTTGCTTGACTAAATATGGATTCTATTTTAGTAATGTTTATTTTCTTGAACTCATATTTTAATTCTTCTTTTTCATCGGCAGTTACAGGAACATTGTATTTCTTGCTGAATCCATCTATTAAATCTTCAACTATAGTTGAACTGCTCATACAATATTTCTTTTCCAATCTTCCAACTCTAACTAATGACTCAGGCCAATCTTGAGGAGATGAGTTTGATGTTGCAAGTGTGATTACAGAAGTGTTCTTATCAAATCCATCCATTTGAGATTGAAAAGCTCTAAGGAATTTAGGATCTACTTCACCCCAACAATTTAGTCCTAACAAATTGTCAATTTCATCGACTATTACTATTGATAATTTGTTCTTTCTAGCTTTAGTATATGCATCGACTATTTCTTTGTTTATATTATCTAGGTCACATTGAAGATTGATAACTGGGCAGTTAAAAATCTTTGAGAATTCTCTACATATCAAAGTTTTACCATTTCCAGGCTCTCCATAGAAAACAAATCCTTTGGGTAGATCTGAGATATCCTTTCCATTTCTTAATCTATCCATATACTGGTCATAAACTTCTTTTAGTTGTTTTTTGATAGTGTCGTATCCGAACACATTAGGCAAGAAATCTTTGATTTTGTTTTCCATTTTTGTTTCCTCTCTTTCAAAGTTTCACCATTTTCTCATAGATTTGATTCAACTGATGGATAAAATGAATGATATTAAGCTTAATGTGTATAAAAATACACATTTGTTATTCTTAATGAATTCATTTTAGATAAAAAAGATGATAAAAATGTTTTTAGATTTAGAATAAAAGGTTTCATCGATTTTGATTGTGGAGAGTCAAATATAAATGTTTGTACTATTAAATTAGATAATCTTATGCTCATATTAAATTATCTGCTTCAACTACAAAAAATAAATATCATAAAATTATTTTTGATTGTTTATGAATACTATTATCCATATGAGAAAATATTTGATTGGATTGAATTTGCCTTTGCTCTTTTATATGAATGCCTTATCAGTTTTTATTTCATAAAGAAGTTTGATGAGGATATAAAGGAAATGAATGAAAAAGATAAGAAATAAAGCTCTTTTATATTGTATTTTATCTTTGTGAGTGCTATTGTTCTTTTGCCTTAAGCAAGGCCAGGTTACTCAGTCGGACATGGACTTTCGCCGGCTATTGAAGGAGACTTCTTTAGACGGTCAGCATCCCTTAATCGAAGCCAAGGTATGGGATAGAAAAGTTCTAATACCACTGAGAGCGTAAGCTCAAGCGTCATAAGGTTTACTCACGAGTAAATTATCCTTATGGCATTTGACTTGCCATAAGTTTTTTATTGAAAGGAGGGTAAACCCATGGGTCTCAAAGATTGGAAAGAAGCCAAGGCTAATAAAAAAATAGTCAAGGAAGAAAATTTGATTAACAAGGCTAATGCTCAAAAAATAGCAAAGACTGGAGTTGTTCAAAGTAAAGAAGATCGAGATAGACTTTTGAGAGCTAGTAGTTTGTCTATAGCTGATTTTTTCAAGGATATCGGTGTGGATGAAAAGACGGGCTTAAATGACGAAACTGTTGAAGCCAATAGAGAAAAATATGGAGCAAACACAGTTACTAAGATCAAAAGTAATGGTGTTTTTCATAGGCTTTTCAAAGCATTTACTTCTCCTTTTTCATTAATTTTGCTAGTTGTAGCTATCATATCAGCTATTGTCGCTTGGCTTCCTGGAGGTACTGCTGAAGATAAAGCTACTTGGTGGGTTACTCCTTTGATAATAATCATAATGGTTCTTCTCTCCGGAACTGTAAGTTTTGTGGAAGAGACTAAATCTCTTCGCTCAGCTGCTTCATTGAAATCCATGACAGAGAATACTTCGACAGTCATCAGAAATGGAAAAGTAATCGAGCTTCCTAACGATCAATTGGTTGTTGGAGATATAGTTAGAATCGGTGCTGGTGATATGCTGCCAGCAGATGTTAGAGTTGTAGCTGCTAAAGATTTATTCGTTTCACAATCTGCTTTGACTGGTGAACAACAACCTGTTGAAAAGAATACTAATTCATATAATGGAAATTTAGCAAAAGCAAATCCTTTCGATGTCTCTTCTTTAGCTTTTGAAGGATCTAATGTTGTGTCTGGAAGAGGCGAGGTTTGTATAGTCAATGTCGGAAATAAAACAGTTTTTGGTGCTTTGAGAGAAAAAGTAGTAGAGAAAAAAGGAAAGACTGCTTTTGAAAAAGGTGTCGATTCAGTCGCTAAGATGCTCATGAGTTTCTTGGTGGTTATGGTTCCTCTTATCTTTATCATCGATGGTTGTGGTATTCATATAACATCAGAAGGGTTGGTAGTTTCAGGATATAACGATTATAAGCAATGGATTCAAGCTTTGATGTTTGCTATGTCCGTAGCTGTTGGACTCACTCCCGCACTTCTCCCTATGCAAGTTGCAGCTAATCTAGCTAAAGGTGCAGTCAAGATGTCTGGAAAGAAAGTTATAGTAAAGGATATCAACTCTATCCAAAACTTCGGAGCCATGGATGTTCTTTGTACGGATAAAACAGGAACACTTACTGAAAATAGCTCGACATTAGCTGAGTATTTTAACTTTGATGGTGTTTCATCTCCACGTGTTCTTCGCCTCGCTTTCTTAAATTCGTATTCCCAAACTGGAATTAAGTCTGTTATAGATAAATCGATTGTTGCATATGCTGAATCAGATAGATCATTTTATGAATCGTTGACTGAAGGATTAGTAAAGCTTGATGAAATTCCTTTCGACTTTGATAGAAAGAGATTAACTGTTTTATTAAAGGATCACACCGGTGCTAAATTTATGGTTGTGAAAGGTGCTACTGATTCTATGATAAAGACATTGGGCTTTATCAAAACATCACAAGGAAAAAGACCTATTACTGATGATGATATAGCTAAGATTAAGCTCACTGCCGATAAAGAATCTTTGAAAGGTAGAAGAACAATATTGATGGCTACTAAGGATACAGATAAAGATTCGATAACAGTATCGGATGAATCTGACTTGGTCTTTGCTGGATATATATGTTTTGAAGACACGCCTAAAGCCTCGACTAAGGAAGCTTTGGATGGCCTTAGAAACTTTGGTGTTACAGTTAAAGTATTAACCGGAGATAATGAGCCGGCTGCCAGAGCTGTTTGTAGAGCTACCGGGTTTGATGATATTAAAGTGTTATCTGGTGATGAGATTAGAGAGATGAGCGATGATGAATTGACTAAAAAGGTTGAGGAATGTAATTTGTTCGTTAAGTTGTCACCCGATGACAAGAGCAGAATTGTTACAAGTCTTCAAAGAAATAAACATACTGTCGGATTCATGGGTGATGGAATCAATGATGCAGCTGCTTTACATGCTGCTGATGTCGGAATTTCATTCAAGGATGCAACTGATATAGCTAAGGAATCAGCCGATATCATCATGTTGGAGAATGATTTGAATGTTTTGAGAGATGGAATTATCGAAGGAAGAAAATCATATGTAAATATGATGAAGTATTTGAAAGGCCAGACTTCTTCAAACTTCGGAAATATGATTTCTCAAATGATCGGAGCTATTTGGATTCCATTTATTCCAATGCAAGCTTTACAAATCATCTTGTTGGATATCATCACTGATGTTTCTTGTTCTATGATTCCTTTCGATTCGGTAGATGAGAGAAATATAATGCAGCCTTTGGATTTCTCAGTCAAACAAATACGATCGTTTATGTTTGCATTCGGGCCGTTATCTTCTTGCATCGATATGATCACATTTGCTTTCTTGATGTACTTCATCTCTCCATTAATGGTCGTGAATATGAATTCAACTGGTGACACTATCAACTGGGCTTTCCAAAGTGGAATGTTCAACTGGAACTGGGCTGAGACATCCGATGAATATATAACTTTTATGATGACTTTCCAAACCGGATTCTTCTTAGAATCACTGATAACGCAGAATGTCGTCTATGCTTTCTTGAGAACTGATAGAATTCCTTTGATCCAGTCTTGGCCTAACGTCACATTGTCTTTAGGAATAGTCGTATCATGTCTATTGGGATTCTTTGTAGTTTATGTTCCTAATGTCAATGCTACTTTTGATATGGTTTCTATTAATCCAATATTCCTCGTCATTCTATTTGGACAAGTGCTGCTGTATGGATTATTGACTCAACCTGTGAAGTATTTCTATAAAAAGCATTACGGAAGATTGCTATAATGTTTATTTGATAAGGTTTAAAAAAGCTATGCACTACAGTGTCGCATAGCTTTATTTGTTCTTCAATAATTTTGATGTATTTGTTTTTATTACTTTAATGAAATTGATTAAGGAAACTATTAGACTGATAAATAATATAATAGCGAAATTGGTAATGATAAAAAGCCAATCTATGCTTAGCATCTCTATACGGTAATATATGTTTAACAATAAATACACTATAGAAGTGACTATTGATACTGAAGCAAATACTAATATTGAAACTATGATTGATTCAAAGATTATTATTTTATCGATTCCTTTGTTTGAACAACCTAGAGCTTTTAATATTCCATAGGTGTATATCTCTCTTTTATAATTGGATGAGAATAATAATATTAAAGAAATAATAGAAATTGAAAGGAATAGAATAATAAGAGAGAAGATCAGCATTGCACCTGGTCCTTCCATTATATTTGTATTGAATATTCTCTGGTTATAAACGTTTAATACATTTGCCTCATAAATTAAATCGTCTTTTTTTATTGTTAAAGAATCAGTTATTTTTTTGGCAGTGTGCTTGTCTTTTGCTTCGTAAGCATAGTAATAAATTGTTTTTTCTTTTTTCGCTTCTTTTATTTTTGAAGTCTGCAAGTTGGCTATTTGGTCTTCTCCTTCATCATCGTCGGAAAAACTTAGATGAGTTTTGTAGTATTCATAAAAGCCTGGTCTGACATATAGTAGTTGAGAGTATGAGTCGGAATTGCTTAAGTCAGCCAATTCAGCTGTTACAGTGTCTAAGTTTTCCACTAAAGGACTCAATATATAATTATCTCTAGTGGTATATATATTAACTATCTTATAAGATCCTAAATATTTTCCTATTAATTCATTTATGTTACTTACTTCATAGACGCTATATTTCATAAGAAATTCTGCATAGATACTCGATATTGCTACTTCATAATCATTTGAAGGAAAATGACAATTTGTATTATCTTTCAGTCTTTCATCTTGGATGAAATTAGGGTCATCTTCAGACCATAATTCTAAAAAACAATTTGAAAAGGTCCTCTTAGTTATGAAACTGATCAATGAATAATTGTAAGTGTTATAAATGTAATCTCTTTTAAGAAAATTGGAACTATATATATTTGCTTCAAATATCCGATGTGCATCATTGGAATTAAGTGTATTGATTTGCTCGGGTAAGAACCCGCTTGTTTCATAAGTGCTAGTAATAAAAAAATCTTGATGCTTTTTTGCGTTGCTACTAACTATGCAAATGCTGTTGTTATCATTGAATTGATTGTTTATTAAAACATGATTAGTGTTTATGTTTTTGAGTCCGAGAAACAAAGAAAAAGAAGTTAAGGAAATAACAGTTAATAACAAAGCGAAAAACAATTTTACAGGTCTAAGAAATAAGGATTTTAATCCAATCTTAAGCGATGTTTTGAAAGAGAGAGACTTCTTTTTCTCTTTCTTTTCCTTTGGTAGTTGAACATTGGTGTTATCTAGAATCGCTTTGTGTGTTTTGATTACACCTTTTTCCATCTCGAGAATATCGGTTATATTTTGCTCTTTAAACCAGTCAGGAATATGTGTTACAACAATAATCAAGACTTCTTTTGCTAGTCCAGCTAATATTGAAATTATTTCTTTGGAATTCTTTTCATCTAGCGATGATGTAGGTTCATCTAAAAACAAAATCTTGCTTTTTCTAATAATTGCCCTTGCAATTGCTATACGTTGCTTTTGACCTCCGGATAACTCACTTGTCTTTTTCTTTAGAAAATGATCTAGATCGTCTGGCCAGTCTGGGAGATTAACTTTTTTTAATATTTCAGTGCATTTCTCTCTACTATATCTTTCATCACTCAGTTCAAAAGCTATTTTTAGATTGTCTTCTACATTCAATGAATCTATTAAGTTTATATCCTGAAAAACTATTGTCGATATTTGACAGCGATAATTTGTTGAATTGGTTTTGTTTATTGTTATATCGTTGTATTTAATTTCACCTTCATATTCTTGATCTATTCTAGACATTATTCCTAGCAGTGTTGTTTTACCAGCTCCGCTAGAACCGGTTATTAAATATAGTCCGTTATTGTTAAAAGTATAAGAAGCATCTTTAACTGAATAATCTTTGTTGCCATCATATTTTTTATTTATATTTATTATTTGAAGCATAGGTTATTTAATATTGGTGTATTGTTTTAATGTCTTGTTTCCATTTAAATTATCTGCATAAGTTATTACTTGATGGCCATTGTAGTAATAACATGCGGTAATTGATGTTGCAAACCAATTCGAATAAATCATTACATTTTTTGTTTGGTATGGTTTGAGTGTAATAATCTTTGTATCTTTTAAATTGGACCAATTTTGAGCATCAGAATAAAAACACATTTTTGTATTATATGTTACTTCTCTTATATGAGATGAGTTATTTGTAATATTGATTGACCAATCTAATCCTACTTTAGCTTTAATTGATAAATCAAGAGCTTCATAAGTATAATCTCGTAAATCAGTTGTCACAAAACTATTTAAATAGTGGAATATAAAGTATGTGATTTTTGTGCCGCTATTAAAATTAGTTTCCCCTCTTGTATGTATTCCACAAACATAAGAGTTTCCAGAGGAGTCTTCCATAAATATTGGTGAGCCACTTTGACCATTATATGTTTCTAAATTGTAGTTATATTTATATTTTAATGTATCGACTAATGTTCCACTTGTCTTCCACAATGTCCCATAAGGTTTATCGGCTGGATATCCCCAACTATAGACTGGCTGATTATTGCATTCAGAAGCCCAGTTTCCTATTTTTCCATACCATCCGGTTGAATAACCAATGTTTCTATCGAGTAATATTGCCCCCCAATCATGTTCTGTTGTCGGATGGTCATAGTATGAATACTCTATGTTAATTACTTTTGCTTCAGCGTAGTATTTATAAGATGATTCTTGATTAATATCAGTTGCATTATCACATCCAAAATAAAATTCTATTGAATCAGGGAATCTCGGATTTGAAATATTGTCTTGATAATTACCACTATTCGTTACATCACAATAGCAACAATGACCTGCGGTAACAGCGATATTTTTTCCTTCAAGAAATCCAGTTCCTGAATATCTTAATGTCACATAACTTTTCTTTGCTTTGTTATATACATTTTTAAAAGTCATAATCATTTTGGCGGTAGGTAGATACTTACTGTTTTTGGCATTGGTAATTTGAGTACGGGTATTTGTTGCTGCCAGTTCATATTGATTGGAGTCCAACAAATGTCCATCTTCTTTCAAAGTTGTATCAATACTTACCGTTTCTGCCTTTTGCGTATAATGATTCTCATCAAAAATTTCATAACCTAGTCTTTTATTTGTAAGGGAATAATTGATGATGTTAACATTATCTGGCAATGTTATTCTTGCTGAAGTGTTATTTAGATTGTCATCTATATAACTTGTCTGAACTTCTTCCGAAATTAAATCTAATTGAGAATTATCGTCTTTTTGTGGCGTTGAATTTTCAGCAGAATAACTGACGCTGCTTATAATCATTAATAAAAATAATCCTATAATCTTTCCCATATACAATCTCCTTTTGCTTTACTTTATATATATTATACTCTATAAGCATGATTGTTGACACTTTTTATATTAGTTATTCTTCATATAAAAAACTATCTGGATTGCCCAGATAGTTTTTAGCTGTGTGACGGGCATGTCATATATCTAAAGGGTGAAAGTCCCGAATAGGAATGT